>Ga0163154_10008141_pt1 | contig 12299 bp, 7 predicted proteins | sample OliLakLV19MP9P1_FD_148649 | JGI IMG/M metagenome (GOLD analysis project Ga0163154, IMG submission 148649) | Freshwater microbial mat bacterial communities from Lake Vanda, McMurdo Dry Valleys, Antarctica - Oligotrophic Lake LV.19.MP9.P1 | ecosystem: Environmental > Aquatic > Freshwater > Lake >... | reverse complement strand
CAACGGCAAGCCCGTGCCGCCGGACCAGATCGAACTTAAGGAGAACTCGGTCGTCATCAAGGACAAGGACGGGAAGACGATCAAGACGTTCGATGTCGGCGTAGTCAACGAAAGGATGCACGGTTCCAAGGGCATTTCAGGAAGTGGGCTCTCGGGTGTGAAGAACTTGCGGTTCAACTCCAACGAGCTGGACCCGTCGGTGCTCGACGCGCTGCGGATCCGCGGCGCGCTGATGTGGAACGACGCGGGCGAGAACAGTGCCGATGTTGAGGGGCAGGCCGGGACGGGCGAGGAAGAGCCCCCGCCGGTGATGGTCGGGATCACCATGTCCGACGTCGATAGCTCGGTGCTCGAGCACCTGAGCCTCGAAGAGGGCGCCGCGTTCAGCATCGACCGTGTGATCGACGGGCTTCCCGCTGAAAAGGGCGGGCTCAAGCCTCACGATGTAGTCACCGCGATCGATGGGCAGACGCCAGCGACGCAGGCGAAGTTCCGCGAGATCCTGCGCGGCAAGAAGGCCGGGGAGCACTTGGAACTCAAGATCATTCGTCAGGGCAAGCCCGACACGGTGACGCTGGACCTGATCGCGTACGACGCGAGCAAGCTGGGAGCGTCGCGGGCTCGTGCTTGGGGCGAGGGTGATTCAAGGTCGGGCGGCAAGGAGGGGCAGGTCTTCCAGTTCGGTCCCTCTGGGTCAGGCTCGAACAACGCGAGGTCGAATAACGCTTGGTCGAATGACGCTTGGTCGAACAACGCTTGGTCGGCCGAGGCTCGCAAGAAGATTGAAGAGGCGCTCGCGGAGATCAAGAACAACCCGGACCTTCAGCCCGAGAAGCTGAAAGCCGAATCGCAGCGTGCCTTGGAGGAGGCGCTCAAAGCGCTGACCCAAACACGCGACGTCTTTCGCAACCGCTGGCAGTCCTACCGCGACGGCGTGGCTGGCAACGCAATGAGAAATGGCGGGCGGGCCGACGTGTTCGTCGCGCCCAACGAGGCGCAACCGTTCATCCGCATGAGGCCTCAGGGCGGCGGCGACGCTGGCGACCAGTCCGCCAAGCGCTTGGAGCGATTGAACAACCAGCTCGACCGGCTCGACAAGCGGCTCGACGAGTTGGAGAAACGGCTTGAGAAGAATGACCACAAGTGAACTTTTTATCGCAACCGGTTACGCACGCCGCGAGTAGAACTGTATGAAACGTTCTCGTGTTGCTCGGAGTAAGAAACACGGGTCGAAAAACGGCCCCGCTCAGCCGAAGCCGGGTTGATTACCCGTCGTAAAGCCGCAGTTTACGTCCTGTCAGAAACCTTTGCCCCTCATCGAAACGGCCCAGCGGCGCTCCGGCGACGTTGGGCTGTTTCTTTTTCTGACAGCGCTTAGGTGAAACGCAACCGAGGCGGCGGCGCCGAACCAGAGGGTTCCCGAGGATGTGCGGGGCGTATTGGACGACGCGGGCTGTGCATCGACCGAGATGACCGTTCGAGGCCGTCGCTGCGAGCGAGCGAACGCCGATACTCTTGAGGGCAGTATCATCGTGGGAAAGAAAAGAGTCGAGAGCCATGGAACGAGCCCGACGCTCGTGCCACGACCCTCGCACCAAGCCTGGTCGAACTGAATCGAATCACCGCGCCACTACCCGGAGTCCAACCGCGTGAACCAAAGCCCCAGCAACTCGTCGGCCACCGACCTCGCGTCCGAGGTTGTCGCCGAGGTCCGTCGTGCCCAGCAATCGCTCAAAGCCGAGATCCACAAGGTCATCGTCGGGCAGGACGAGGTGGTCGACCAATTGCTGATGTGCATTTTTAGCTCCGGCCACGCGGTCGTGGTTGGTGTGCCGGGGCTCGCCAAGACGCTGCTGATCTCGACGATCGCGCGGACGCTGTCGCTGGGGTTCAGCCGCATCCAGTTCACGCCCGACCTCATGCCCGCCGACATTACAGGCACCGAGATGATTCAAGAGGACAAGGCCACGGGGCAACGCTCGCTGCGGTTCGTGCGCGGGCCGGTGTTCGCGAGCGTGATCCTGGCCGACGAGATCAACCGCACGCCGCCGAAGACTCAGGCGGCTCTGCTGGAGGCGATGCAGGAGCGGCAGGTCACCGTCGGCGGCGTGCGGCACGAGCTGCCCAAGCCGTTCTTTGTGCTGGCCACGCAGAACCCGATCGAACAGGAGGGCACCTACCCGCTGCCCGAGGCCCAGCTGGACCGTTTCATGTTCCAGATCCAGATTCGCTACCCCACGGCGGAGGACGAGGTCGAGATCGTGCGGCGGTCCTCGAACAAGGCGGACGTGAAGGTGGACGCGGTGCTGGATCAGGCCGGGATCGCGCGAGTGCAGCAGTTGGTGCGCTCGACGCCGGTGGCGGACCATGTGATCCGTTACGCGCTGCGGTTGGTGCGCGCGACGCGCATCAAGGAACCGATGGACGGCGGGCACAAGCGGCCCAAGCTGGTGCAGGATTATCTCTCGTGGGGCGCGGGCCCACGCGCGAGCGAGTATCTGGTACACGCAGCCAAGGCTCGCGCGATCCTCAGCGGCTCGACGCACGCGACTCCCGAGCACGTCAAGGCCGTCGCCAAGCCTGTACTCCGGCACCGGCTGCTGACGAACTTTAACGCCGAGGCGGATCAGGTCACGACCGACGACATCGTGGACGGACTGCTGGCGGAGATCCCGGTCGAAGGATCGGGCCCGGCCGAGCGGCGTCAGATGGACACAGTCCTGCGATAGTCCAGATCGTTCACGCGGCGTGCCCGGCGTGCCGTGGCGGGCGGCGTGGGCTGCTAGCGTTCAGGCATGAGTCCTCTCGATGCCGCTCGAATCCCGCAGTCAAGGGCGGGCGCTCTCGCGCATGCCGGGGCGGCCGTGCGAATAGCGACCAACAACGACACCGAGCGTGGGTTTTTCCACTGGTTTTTTTCCAGCAAAGGAGAGCTCGCGAGCGCGATCACGGCAGGAGCGCTTCTGGCGGTCGGGTTCGTCGCCCAGCACCTGTTGGTGTCGCTGAGCGGAGATTCCTGGGGCAAGGCGTGCATCTGGGCGAGCCTCGCGCTGGGGATGATTCACGGCGGGCGGGCCGCGATCGACGCGCTGCGGGCGGGCGAGTTCAACATTGACGTGCTCATGGCCTTGGGCGCCGCGCTCGCGGCGTGGATCGGGCACCCCGAAGAGGGCGCGCTCTTGCTGTTCTTGTTCGTTCTCTCGGGCGCGCTCGAAGACCTGGCCATGGCGCGCACGAAGCGTGAGGTCGAGGCGTTGACCAAACTGATGCCGACGCTGGCGATCGTCGAGCGCGACGAGGCGTGGGTCGAAGTCGAGCCGGGCGTGCTGATCGCGGGCGAAAAGTTGAAGATAAGGCCGGGCGATCGCGTGCCGACAGATGCGAGAGTGGTGAGCGGGCGGTCTTCAATGGACCAGTCTGCGATCACGGGCGAGTCGATGCCGCGCGACGTCAAGCCTGGCGACGAGTTGTATGCGGGAACGATCAACGTCGGCGACACGATCGAAGCGCTGGTGACAAGGCCCGCGTCAGAGTCGAGCTTGCAGAAGATCCTGAACCTCGTCACGCAGGCTCGCGAGCAGCGCGAGCCGGTGCAGCGCGCGGTGGACGCGATCAGCCAGCCCTACGCGATCGGCGTGGTGGCGATCAGCGTGGCGGTGCTGGTGATCTGGACGCTGATCCTGTCGCGGCATTGGCAGGACTCGCTCTACACGGCGATCACGCTGCTGATCGTGGCCTCGCCGTGCGCACTCGTGATCGCTACGCCGACCGCGACACTCTCGGCGATCGCGCGGGCGGCCCGCGCGGGCGTGCTTTTCAAAGGCGGGCAATCGATCGACCAACTCGCCAGCGTGGGGTCGGTGTGCTTTGATAAGACAGGAACACTGACGGTGGGAAGGCCTCGCGTGTACGAGGTGCATCCGGTCGCGTGGTCAGATTCGGAACAGTTGATGGCGATGGCGTCAGCGCTGGAGCAAGATTCGACGCACCCGATCGCGGCGGCGATCCGCGACGCGGCCACGCAACGAGGGATCGCGCCCGCGACGCTGACCGACGTCGGGCACACCATCGGGCGCGGCATGGCGGCTCGCTATCACGGCTGCCCCGTGCGGCTCGGCTCGTACAAGTTCACTGAGGAACTCATCCCCGTGTGCTTCCGCAACCGTGTGAAGGACGTGCTCGAGAAAATTCAGACTCGGGGGCACCTGGGCGTGGTCGTCGCGCACTCGTGCGTCGAGCACGACGGCGGCGGGCAGGCGGCCGTCATCATCATGTCGGACACCGTGCGGCCCGGCGCGAACAGGCTCGTCGAACGTCTGCACGCGCTAGGGATCAGGCCCGTGCGGATGCTGACGGGCGACAACCGCAAGACGGCCGAGCACGTCGCGGCACAGCTCAAGCTCGATCAGTTCGACGCGGAATTGTTGCCCCAGGACAAGGTTGACGCCGTAGTCTCGATGAAAGCGGCGCGAGGGCGCGAGCGAGCCCAGAGCGAAGGTTCGGCGGTCTCGATGAGGTCGCTCGCGCGGCTCTGGCGTTCCAAAGCCGACGGCGTGGCGGTGATCGGCGACGGCGTGAACGACGCGCCGGCGCTCGCGGCCGCGGACGTTGCCATCGGGATCGGCAGCATCGGATCCGACGCCGCGCTCGAGTCTGCGGACATCGTGCTGCTCTCGGACGACCTTTCAGTCGTGCCCTGGGCGATCGACTTGGCTCGGCGTGCGCGGCGGACGGTGAAGGTGAACCTTCTGTTCGCGCTGGGGATCATCGCGGCGATGGGGATCGCGACGATCGTGGGCTCGCTGATGAACAAGCCGCTGCCGCTGAGCGTCGGCGTGGTCGCGCACGAGGGCGGCACGCTGCTGGTGGTGTTCAACAGCCTGCGGCTCTTGTTGGTGCGTTCGCCCAAGGCCTGAGGCTCACGTTATTTCCCAACGCAGAACGTCGAGAAGATGCGGCCCAGCACGTCGTCGGGGCTGATGCGGCCGACGAGTTCGCCCAGCGAGTCGAGCGCGGCGCGGAGCGTGTCGGCGATGATCGCCTGATCTCTCGTGCTTTGTTCGACGAGCGAAAGCGCATCGCCCAGTGCGTAGAGCGTTGCCGCCAGAGCGCGGCGATGGCGCGGCAAGAGGGCCGCGATGCCGGCGCCGCGCGTGCCGCCGGAGACGTCGGCGATCGCGCGCTTGAGCGTCGCGAGGTTCCACCCGTCGAGCGCGCACACGAGGAGATGATGGGCGGCATCGTTGGACGTTGGCCGGGCGTTCGCCGATGGAGCAGGAAGATCGGCCTTGGTGCGCACGCGGATGATCGTGCCGACGTTCGCGAGCGCGTTCTGAAGCGAAAAAACCCCGGAAGGATCGCAGTAGATCGCGGCGTCGGCGCGGGCGATGGTGTCGCGTGCCGCCCGCTGGGCTTGGACCTCGACGGGCGCATCGACGGTCGTATCGAGGCCCGCCAGGTCGATCAGGTCGACGATCGAAGCGCCCGGCAGCTCGCGCGTGAGATCGAGCGGCTCGCGGAGAACGTCGCGTGTTGTTCCAGCCTGTGGTGACACAACCGCGCGAGACCGCCCGAGCAACGCGTTGAAGAGCGTGCTTTTACCCGCGTTGGGCGCGCCGACCATCACGACCGTCGGTCTGTGCGAGCGCGCTTCGGCGCCAGCGCTCCCGCCCGTGAACACTTCAATCGCGTTGATGATCGCCCTGAGCCGCGCTCGCAGTCGATCGGGCGCGATCGCGACGACGCCTTCTTGATCCGAGAAGTCAACGCCGGATTCAACCAGCGCGAGGAGCGTGGCGGTCTCGTCGGCCCAGGCGTGATAGAGGCGGCCCACGCCGCCGCCGAGGAGGTCCTTGGCCGCGTCCAGTTCTTCGATCGTCCGTGCCGCGATCGTGGCGGCAACGCCCTCGGCCTGCTCGATGTTGAGCTTGCCGTGGAGGTAGGCACGCGCGGTGAACTCGCCGGGCTCGGCAAGGCGTACGGTGGTCGCCGTGACGCTCGTAAGCCGCGTGAGCACGCGATCAACGAACGATGGATTGCCGGGGATGAGAAGTTCGGCGGTGTCCTCGCCGGTGTAAGAGTGAGGTGCGAAGGAGCGGAGAACGAGCGCCGGAAGCTCACCTTGCGGGGAGATCTCCGCGTGATCCGCTTGGTTCTGATCTGTTTCGTGAGGGTGTATCGCCAGCGAGAGACGAACGAACGACGCACCGCGCGCCAGCGAAGCACGCGTTATCTCGCGGAGCGCGGCCTCGACGCCCGGGCCGGACAGACGAACAACCGCGCGAGCCGAACGACCGGGGCCGGTGGCGGCTGCGATGATTGTATCGGCCAGGTTCATAGCAGGTTTCGGAGATCAGAATGAGGCGAAACAGAAATGCGGCACAACCAAACAGAACGCTGAACAGCGAATGACATTGGGTGAATTATTGCCACTGCGTGTGATTACAGATCAACGCGAGGGGCCATGACTCGTCTCGTTACTGACCGAGCTGCTTAAGCAGCATCTCGCGAAGAGATTTGGCGTCGGCACGACCGCCGCTCAACTTCATGGCCTCGCCGACCAACCTTCCCACCGCGGCCTGCTTCCCGCCGCGCACGTCGTCGGCCACCTTCGGGTTCGCGGCGATCGCCTGATCGCACCAGCCCATCCACGCCGCGTCATCGCGGACCATCAGCAGGCCTCGGGTCTGCGCGAGAGTGGCCGCATCGGTCGCGGGGTCGAGAGCTTCGCAGAGCGCACCGAACAGTTCGTCGGCGGCGTTAGAGTTCAGCGACCCTTCCTCGCGAAGCTTGGCGACGGCCGCGAGTTGTTTGGGCGTGATGCCGATCTCGTGGATCTCGAGGCCGCGTTCGTTGGCGCGCTTGGCGCCCGACTGTAGCAGGAAGTTCGCGGCCAGCTTTCCAGCGCGAGGCCGATCGATGCCCGAGTTGACCATCGCATCGATCGCACGCTCATAGAACAGGCATGTGTCGCGCTCTTCCACAAGCGCCGCGGCCTCCTTGGTGCCGAGCGCGCACTCCTCGATGTACCGCTTCATCCGGCTTGGCGGCAACTCAGGGATCCGCGTGCGGATCGCTTCCCGCCACGCGTCGTCAATCACCACCGGGACCAGGTCTGGGTCGGGAAAATACCGGTACTCGTCGGCGTCTTCCTTATCGCGCTGCGGCACGGTAACGTTTCGCGCATCGTCCCAGCCCATCGTGCGCTTCATGCCCTTGCCCATCACACGCCGATCCGCGAAGTAGCGCCGCGGTTGCTCGGCCAGCTCGTGCTCGATCGCGCCTTTCACGGCTTTGAACGAGTTGAGGTTCTTGATCTCGACGATGGGAGTCTTGACGGTCGAGCCGTCGGCGAAGGTGATGATCGTGTTGATGTTGGGCTCGAAGCGGATGTGCCCCTTCTGCATGATCCCCTCGGTGACGCCGAGGAATCGGCAGATGTTCCGCAGCGTGCGGCAGAAGTGAACAACCTCGTCGGCGGTGCGGAAGTCTGGCTGGGTGACGATCTCCAGGAGAGCGGTGCCAGCGCGGTTCCAATCGGCGATGGTGCAGTCGATCGCGTGACCGCCGGGCGCGTCGTGCAGGAGCTTGCCCGCGTCCTCTTCGAGATGCGCGCGAATGATGCCGATCTGGCGCGTGGGTGTTTCGGAGTTCACCGAGCCATCGGTGTTGAGCCCCGGCAGGTCGAACTTGCCATCAAAGCAGAGCGGAAGATCGTACTGGCTGATCTGGTAGCCCTTGGGAAGATCGGGGTAGAAGTAGCTTTTTCGGTCCCACTTCGTGAAGGAGGCGATCTGGCAGTCGAGCGCGAGCCCGACCATCATCGCCATCTCAACCGCGGCGAGATTCATGACCGGTAGCGAGCCCGGGAGGGCGAGAACGGTGGGATCGATGAGCGTGTTGGGCGGGGCCGAGTCGTACAGCGAATGCGCGAGGCTTGGCGCGGCGGTGAACAGCTTGGTGCGCGTGGCGAGTTCGACGTGGACCTCGAGGCCGACGACGAGCTGGACGGACTTGATGTCGGTGCTCATGCTCGGATCGTACCAACGACGCGCTCGGCGGAGAGCCAGTCCATCGGCGAGGGTGACTCGGGCGCGATGACGGTGACGCGAGGCCCGATCGGGGCCCAGCGGTTGGGGTCGGTGGGGCCAAAGAGCGCGACGGTGGGCACGCCCAACTGCGCGGCGAGGTGCGTCGGGCCGCTGTCGTTGCCGATGAAGAGGCGTGCGGCGCGGAGCGTGGAGGCAAGGGTTTCGAGGTCCGTGATGATTCGGCCTTGAAGTCGCGCGAAGAGATCGCGCTGCGTGCCGCTAAACCGTTCGGCCTCAACTTCGCCCGCGATTACCGCTATGGGAGCGGGCGACGGCGGGGACGAGGTCGCTGTCGAAATCGACTTCGCGGACCGGTCCGATGTTGCTCTTCGATGAACCAGGCTCGCGAGCTCGCACCAACGATCGAGCGGCCAGAGCTTCGCACGCGCACCCGCCCCCACGTGCAGAACCACCGGTCCCTGTTCGTTCTCGCAAACCACACCGGTCGATCCCTCGTTCCCTCCGAGTTCGAGCGCAGCCCAGCGGTCCAAGGGTGCGGAGTGGAACTCAATCGCCGCGTTCGGAAAGGCGACGCGAGCGTTGGAAGCCCAGTCGCTCGTCGGCTGATCGGTCAGGAACGAGATAATTCGCGTAACGCTTTGATCGATGTCGAACTCGCCAACATGGCCGGGCGCTGGGCGTGCCGGACTTTGCTCGTGCGATTCTCGTTGAAGAGCGTCTGCACTCCAGAGAGCGGTGTACTTCCTTTGCTCGATGTCGATCGCGTCGATACCGAGTTCACGCGCAGCCAACTGTCCTTTTGCACGCTCGGTGACCAGCGTGACGCGCGACGACCTGCGGAGCCGCCGGAGCATGGGCCACAGCAGGATCGAGTCGCCGAGAGCGCCCGTGTGAAACACGTGGACAGTCGGAAGTTCGTGCGTCATGCGCGAGCCAGGGTTTTTGGGTTGGCGCGGACGGCCTTCAGAGCAGAGCGGATCGCGTGCCGTTCGAGAGTCGTGAGGCGCGCGGTCGCCGCATCGAGTTCTCTCGCCAGCGCATCGAGCGTCGCCGGGGCAAGGCCGGTCCATGCGTAGCGACGTTCGAGGATGGTCCGTTCGCGCGGATCAAGCTTCAGAAGCGTCGCACTCATTCGCGGATCAGGCCAGAGCCACGAGCGCCAGGGCGAGACCGACAGCGTCCAATCGGGGATGCGAACGCCCGTAAAGAGTCGCCCTGCGGCCCGGAGCACGCCCGGGCTTCGCGCCGGGACGCCGCGATTGGGAGCGCTGGACGCTCTGATCCATCGCGTCGCGGCTCGCGTGATTCCCAGCGTGGCTGGCGCGGCGAGCCTGGCCTGGTTCTGTCGCCCGGCCTTGCTCGCATCGAACTGATCGACCGCTTCAGCAAGCGCGCCGAACGACGTTGCGATCAGGTCTTTCATCGCCGACGCGTTCAGCCCGCCTGGCAGCTCTTCGAGCGGCCCGCCCAGCAGCCCTTCGAGCGTCTCGATCATCAGCGGGATCTGCGACCGCACCAGCTCGGCTTTCAGAAGAATCGCCCAACGTAGCGATGTTTCCGCGGAATCAACGGCGGCCGCGGTCGGGGCGCTGCGCGGCATGGCCAGGATCATCGTTGCGGCACGATGCAGCAGCACGGCCCGAGCGCGGGCGCGGGCGTGTTCCTCCACGCCGACGATGACCGAACGCACACGGCCTGAGCGAATCAGATCAAGAAGATCGGTGTGACCGACGCCGCCCAGCCCGGTGGACACCGCTTCGGAAGAGAAGAGCCGCGTGTCATCGGCGGATGTTCCGATCAAATCCGCGCCAGCCCTGAGCTGCCCGGTGTCGAGCAGCGACCAGAGACGATCAGCGCGTGCGACGAGCGTTGCCCGCGCGATCGCGCTACGCGGTCGCTTCCAGCGAGCGGCGATGAGCGCCGGATCGATCCCGCGCGCGACGGCGCGGAGCGCGGTCGCTCGTTGTTTTGAAGTCATCAAACCCAACTCACGAAACTCGGGCGCGTTGTCGTGATCACGCCGGGCGCGCTTGAGCAGCTGCCGCACCGCCTCGTGGCTGCGGTCGAAGCGATCGGCCAGCCGCTTGGCGATCTGATTGAGCGAGCACCCGAAGCGGCGTTGGTAGCGCGCGGCGCGCCGAACGATGCGAGATTCGAGCTCGATACCAAGCCGAGAAAAGCTGGCGGCTCGGCCGATCAGGTCCGAATGTGCGCGCTCGAACCACGCAACCGGCACGGGCATAAAGACGAGCCGCGGCTTTCCGAACTCGCCGATCGCGCGGCGCCCGATCAACCCTTCGCGCTTGTATCGCTCGAGCGTCTTGGGGCTCACCTGCCATCGCTGGCAGAGCGAGGCGCGGTCGATCGCGCCGCGTGAAGCCAGCGTCGCGGCGTCGAGGCGGGCGGCGGCGCTCAAGCGCTCGGACAGCGCCGGGAGTTCGGCCAGCAGTTCCTTGCCCGCGATCGTCATCGGCGCACCAGGGAGTTCACGGCGAAAGGCCGTGACCTTGAACGCGATCCAGTCCAGCGGGTAGGCCGTGCTCGGGTCGATCTCGGCGGCGAGCGTTTCGATCCGATCTAGATTCCGCTCGAGGGCCTCGGGCGGGGCGAAGCGGAGCTCGTGCGCCAGCTCTTCAAGGGCTGCAATCCTCAATCGTGAGAAGCGGGGCATGGGATCACTCAGGCAAGCGCGGCGAGCGTGGTGTGAGGAGACGCTGAACTTACTCCGCCGAGTGCGGTACGCGGGCCGATCGCGTCGATCCATATCGGCTCGCGAGCCGCGACGATCCCCAGGTTCGCGGCCTCGTCGAAGAAGCGCGTCGCGCCCTCACGCTCGCGCGAGCCCAGCTGGTAACGGAGAAGATCTCGGATATACGTCTGCGCCAGGTCCGCCGGCCAGCGGTGCTCGGCGGCCTTGTGCGCGACGATCCAGTCCAGACGCGTGAGGTTGTGGCGGAGCTGGCGATCGAGGATCGACGCCGCGAAACGAACGTGCTCGGACGTCGCGTCCTCAGCCCGGCACATCCACGCCGCGTACACGAACGGCAAACCTGTCCACGCCTTCCACGCTTCGCCCAGGTCGAGCTGGTAGGGATAGCGCACGGCCGGGGGCGAATCGGTGACAACCTTGTCGCCGATCAAGAGCAGCGAAGTTGGCCATTCGCTCGCCTCGATGAGCGAATCGCGTCCTAACGCCGCTCGTTGCTTGGAGCGAGCGGTCGCGGTGCCGACTTCCACGCGTTCACGAGCGTCGAAATCGACGGTCTCGATCGCTCGGCCTGTGATGCGGCGGAGCAGCACGCGGGCCAGCGCGACCGACGTGTGGCTGTCGGTGTCGGCGTGCAGCGTGCGGATCTGATCGATGGGGACGCCCGAGAAGATGCGAACCGTCAGCGTGGGGCCGTCGCACCCGATCATACCGACGGGGACGATGGCGAGCGGGCCGCGGCCTCGCGCCGGCTCCTTCACCGCGTCGATGATCGACACTAGCCCAAGATCAGCGTCACCAGACGTAACCATGTCCGCGATGTGCGACGGGGCAGCGGTAGTGACGGCGATCGAGTTCAGCGCTTGCAGGCCTTCGATCAGCGGGGCGGTGTTGAGATAGCGAACTGCGGCGATGCGGATCGGTCGTGCGGGGCCTTGAATGTAAATTTCATTCATCGGTAACGATCCCTGCCGTGCGCCGCGGCCGATCAGGCGTCGATCAGACGTCAGTCGCGCGGCCATCGAGAACTTCGTAACAGCCTCCGCCGATCCCCAGGTCTGCGAGCAGAGCGGTTCGCGCGTAAAGAACAGGCCGAACTTCACCACGGCGGAGCACGGCCGTGAGCGCGCAGACGCCTCCGCGCGAGACGCTGATGTGGACGAGCTGGTCGATGACAGAAACTCGGATCTGATCGATGCCCGCCCGACTTTGGTCGCGGGTGCTCTCAAAGATCGTGATGCGGGACGTGCCGTCCAGAAGCTGAGCGGACGCGGAGTCCGTCGAGACAATCCATTCGAGGATCGGGTCGTCGTCGCGCGACACGAGTGCGAAACGCGGTTCGCCGCACCCAAGGCTCGTGAGCTGAGTGATGCCTTGCGCCGCGACCAACGCCGCCCGAGAGACGGTCCATCGAACGATGCAGAGCAACCCGGCGTCAAGTCGCTCGGCGCAAGGCGTGTTCGGCGCGGCCAGAGAGCGGGTCTCTGACCATCCCGTTGCGCTTGAGGCTGTCCGACCGGCGAGAGCGCTCATGACTTCAC
>Ga0163154_10008134_pt1 | contig 12302 bp, 11 predicted proteins | sample OliLakLV19MP9P1_FD_148649 | JGI IMG/M metagenome (GOLD analysis project Ga0163154, IMG submission 148649) | Freshwater microbial mat bacterial communities from Lake Vanda, McMurdo Dry Valleys, Antarctica - Oligotrophic Lake LV.19.MP9.P1 | ecosystem: Environmental > Aquatic > Freshwater > Lake >... | reverse complement strand
GCATTCAATGATGCCCCTTCGTCGGCGTGTCCGGCAGCGCATCGATGATCTGATCGACCTTGCCCAGCGTCAGGTTCTCGTACAGCGTCTCGTTCACCAGCATCACCGGCGCGGTGTCGCAACTGCCCAGGCACTCCATCTCCAATAGCGTGAACTTGCCGTCGTCGGTGGTCTCGTGCGGCTCGACATCGAACTTCTGCCGCAGATGATCCACCAGGGCTTGGTGGCCGCAGACCTCGCAGGCGATCGACTGGCAGACGCCGACGACATATTTGCCCACCGGCTCGGTGCGGTATTCCTCGTAAAAACTCACGGTGTCGAGCACATCTCCCGGCGTGATCTGGAGGAACCGCGCGATCTCGATCATCGACTGGTACGGGATGTGGCCGTAGACATGCTGCACTTCGTGCAGGATGGGCATGAGCGCGCCCATTGTGGTTTGGTAGCGCGGCAGGATCTCCGCGGTGAACTTCGCGGTCATCACCGACGTGAGGTACGGCTCACTCCGCGTGGGAATCTTGGTGGTGGCGGAAGGTTTGACGGTCCAGGCCATGGGAACTCCGAACAGATGGTTCACCGCAGAGACGCAGAGGACGCGGAGGGTGTTTTGATGAAAGAATTCCTGACTCTCATTTCTTGCTCAGCGTTCTCTGCGTCTCTGCGGTGAGAACGCCTTCAAAACGTCAACGGTCAAGTTCCGCCGCAATGATGTTCAAACTTCCCAGCACTGCCACCAGGTCGGCGAGCATGTGGCCTTCGAGCATCTTGGGCAAAGTCTGAAATGCAATGAACGAAGGCGGTCTTGTGCTGGCCCGCCACGGGGTGCGGCCGCCGTCGGCGACGATGTAAAAACCAAGCTCGCCGTTGGGCGACTCGATGCAGCCGTAGGCTTCGCCGATGGGCGTGTCGAAGCCGCGGTTGTGCATGAATATTTCAAAGTGCTGGATCACGCCTTCGATGGAGCCGTACACTTCGCTCTTGGGCGGGATTCGCATCTTGCCCTCGGCCGACTGATCCATCGGCCCGCCGGGGATGTTGTCGATGAGCTGCTCGATGATCTTGACCGACTGCTTCATCTCCTCGACGCGGACGAGGTAGCGGCTGAGGCAGTCGCCATCGGTGCTGATGGGCACGTTGAACTTCACGGCCTCGGCACCTTGGCCATCCCAATTGTCCTTGAAGCAGAGATAGGGCAATTCCTTGCGGATGTCGCGCTTCACGCCCGACGCTCGGGCCAAGGGGCCGGTCAGGCTCCAGGCGATGGCGTCCTCGCGGCTGATCACACCCACGCCCTGCAAACGATCCACGAAGATGCGATTGCGGTTGAGCAGGGTTTCCAGGTCGGTGATGGTCTTGGGCATGCGCACATCGATGAAGTTGCGGACCATCTTCTTGAAGGTCCCTTCATCGGGCAGATCGCGCATCGCGCCGCCGACGCGGGTGTAGTCGGGGTGAAAGCGCTGGCCGGACACGTAGTCCATGATGTCGTAGATGAACTCGCGCTCGTTGAACCCGTACAGGAAGCCGGTGAACGCGCCGAGGTCGAGCGCTGCCGCGCCGGCACACATCAGATGATTCTGGATGCGCCCAAGCTCCGCCAGGATCGTGCGCACCACCTTGCAGCGGGGCGTGAGGTCGATGTCGAACAGCGTCTCCACCGCGTGATGCCAGGCGATGTCGTTCACGATCGGCGAGATGTAGTCCATGCGGCTGACCGTGCAGACGTACTGGTTGTAGTCGTGGTGTTCGCCGAGTTTCTCGAATCCCGAATGCAGGTAGCCGATGTGGGGGGTGCAGCGGACGATGCGCTCGCCGTCCAGTTCCAGGATCAGGCGCAGCGTGGTGTGCGTGGCCGGGTGCTGGGGGCCAAAGTTCAACACCCAGCGATCGGAGGCGTCAACGCGATCCTTGAGATACTCGGTGGACTCGATGTCGAGATCGAGATCCTGCGATGGCTGGAGGGTGTAGGGCATCGAAAAGACTTTCAACGGTCAACAGAAACGGCTGGGACAAACAAACGGGAGGTCACCATGCGATCAATACCTAAATGGAATGGTCAGAATAGCAGTAAACACCCGCTGAGGAAGTGAAAGGGAGCGACCTGGTCAGCCTGGTGCCGCTTCGATCACGGCCCCGGCGGTTACGATGTTTCAATCCCGGAGAAACCCGCGTGAACTTTCCCTACAAACTGCTGCTGGTGGCGAGCGGTGGCGGTGCTGGCTCGATGCTTCGATTCTTGGTTCATGAGGCGGCGCGACGATGGCTTCATGAGGGATTCCCCTTGGGAACGCTCATCGTGAACATCGTTGGTTGTCTGTGCATTGGCTCCCTGGGCGCCGTGATGGCAGGGCCGGGCGGATTGCGCGAGGATTGGCGGTTGCTGCTCATGGTCGGTTTGTTGGGCGGCTTTACGACCTTCTCGGCGTTTGGACTCGAAACGATCGAACTCTGGCGAGCCAGCCGTTTTGGTCTCGCAGCGGGTTATGTCATGGCCACCAACGTGCTGTGCCTGGCGGCAACCGCGCTGGGGTTCGCCATCATGCGGCGTTTCGTCGTGGCGTCGATGGGATGATCGATCAATCCACCTCCGCCGAAAATGGAATTGTATTGAGGAAAATCTTGACTCTGCCCGATGCACCGGTTAAGTTGCATAGAAGTTTCAGGGAAACCTTTGATCGCCCGATTTCCCTTTAAGCTCAGGGAGAAGATCATGAAGTGTTTGAGCGCAATGACCGTCTTCGGGGCGTTCGCATTGATGGCTCCGCATTCCGCCCTCGCTGCGGTCGTGGGTTTTGACAGCGGGAATGAGGGTTGGTTCGGGCCGGAAGGGCCGGGCGGCTCGTCGGGGATCGAGAATGTCGGCGGGAACCCCGGCAACCACCTGCACACCGTCTTCAACAACTTCGGCATCGAGTTCTCCAACAGCACCAATGCCTCGTTCCTGGGTGACTACACCCAATACGGTTCGGTGACGCTGAGCATCGACGTCCGCACCGAGTCGATCCAATTCTTCGGCCAGCCCGTCGCCCGCGACCTCATCGTTGACCTGCGCAGTTTCAGTCTCGCGCAGGGCGGTTATCCGTGGGCATCAACCTGGTACACCATGACCACGATGGAAAGCGGCGAGGACTGGGCCACCTATTCGGTGACGATCAGCAATCCGTCATCGGCCACGCTTCCCGCAGGGTGGGGCGGCAGCGGTGCGGAGGATCCCACCACGTTCGAGCCAATGCTTCCGACCGGCGTTACGTTCGCCGACGTGCTGGCGGATGTGGACGAGATCTCATTCAGCACCTATGTGCCGGGGTTCTTCTACGGCTTCACCGACTTCGACATCCGCGTGGACAACATCCGCATCGAGACCACGCCGATCCCCGCGCCGGGCGCGCTGGCGTTGCTGGGCATTGCATCGCTGCGCGGCCGTCGTCGTCGCTGAGTGAAACCGATCAGCGATTGCGCATGAAGTCAGCGACCTGCTGAAAGCGCGGCCGCAAGAACGCCTTTACGTCGTCGCTCAGGCCGCACTCATCAAGCGCCCGCGTCATGCAGGCCATCCACTGGTCCCGTTCGCCATCGCCGATGGCAAAAGGCATGTGCCGGGCCCGTAGACGCGGGTGGCCATGTTTTTTTACATAGAGTTCCGGTCCGCCCAGCCATCCGGAGAGGAACTCGAAGAGTTTCTGCCGTGCTTCCGCTAAATCCGCTTGATGAAGCGTTCGCACGTTGGCGAACTCGGGCGTTTGGTGCATGAGATCGTAAAACCGGTCGGTCAACGCGCGAACGGCCACTTCGCCCCCGATCGCATCAAAGGGCGTGCGATCGGGGCCGAATGGGGGTGAGGAAGCGGAAATCCCAAGCGGAATGGTCATGTGAAAAACGATTTGATGGCCATCAGGAACGCAATTGCAGCCGGACCCGAGTCTTCCTCGCCGCCTACGCACACCGAGAAATCAAGGCAACCGACGGCTCGTCAGACACGGCTTCGTCGTATACCTCAAGTTTGATGACTCGAATCTCGGAACTCGGAAACTCGGAACTCAGAACTCAGAACTCGGCACTGACTCACCCCTCGGTTTCCGTGATCGAGAGTTCCTTCAGCACCTCGCTGGTGATGTCGAGATCGGTCGGATACTTGAGTGCCGTGCGGAGTCGGATGTCCGTCAGCGCCTGCTCGGCGTCGGCGGCCTTGAAATCCTTCTCGGTCGGAATGAATCGCAGCACGATGTCCACGCCCAGGTTGTCGCTCACCACGTCCACGGCGCTCGTCAGCTCGCGATAGCACTTCTGGAGGTGCTGCACGTCCATCTCGTTGCGGCGGACCACCGCCTTCTGGCCCCACTCCATGTATTCCTCGTACAGTTTGCGGGCCTCCGCCAGCTTGGCCTGACCTTCGGGGCTTTCGCGGTCAGCCGTCTGCAACTCCTGCCCGAACGCATCGAGGCGGGCCTTGTAATCCTTTTCGACCTCCTCAAGTTCAACCCGAAGCTGGTCGCGCTCTTCCTTCAACGCCTCGCCCTCCATAAGGGGGTTCAGGGCGCGGCTGATGTCGACAAAGCCCACGGTGTAGGTCTTGCGGAAGTCGCCGTCACCCCAGGTCAGCTTGCCGTCGGCATTCTTCAGCACCAGTTCCTTTTCGCCATCAACCAGTTTCAGCGATTCGGCGGGGCCGAGCGCATCCAGCCAGTTGGCGGCCTCGGCAAAGGCGTTCTGACCCGTGCTGCTGAGCAGAAAAACCAAGTTGGAGGCACCCAAGGCGGCAAGGGCGGTGTAGATGACGTAGCGTTCGGTTCGTTTCATGGTGGGTCGATTCGGTTCAGTTCCACGGTCGCCAACAGGTGAATAAGGTCACTCTTCAACAGACACTTCCCGTCCCGAATTCATTCAGATTCATCGTTGATACGGGCGGGAAAGCGTGGGGGATCGCGAAAGACCCTCAAATGGTCAGCAATCGTGTGCCGCCGGATGGCGGAGGATCACCCAGTTTTTGACTTCGGCAATGGTTCGCGACCGAAGCCGAGTCTGGGCAGCAAACCCCTTTTTCGCAGTTGAAGCAGGCGCTTCCACACGGCATGCCTCGCGGCGTCCGATGGTTCTTGGTTGATCCGCCGCATCAATTCCTCGAAATCAGAGGAGTATGGAAGATCGTCCAGCGATGATCCGATAGCGAGATATGCATCAACGACTCGCTGATCGTCCCGCATCAAGGTCTGGCGATGTCCAATTGAATTGAGTCATGGTTGTCTCACTCCGTATCCAGCACTCGTGACGCCGCCGTACGCGCGGCTGCATCAGCATCGGAGAATAAATGGGTGTGGTCAATCATCATTTCCGACAAGTCAGCCAGAGCAATTCTACGCTCGTTTGACGGAACGAGGAATCTCACCAGAGACTTGCCCAGAAAGTCTTCTACGGTTCGCATTGTTGACGAAACTCGGATAAAGATGCTGCGTTGCTTCAAGGTTCGGCGATTGAACCTCAACAGTTGCACGTCGTCGATGATCTCTATGGCTGATTGCGAGTCGTCCAAGCGCGCTCGGTCAAGGGCGTAAACTGCTACGGCTTCGGAAGCGGAGGGGCGGCTACCGGTGAAAGCGAAATAGGTAGATAAGGCGATTCAGTCCAGTCAAGCAATGGACTAGGAAGGCCGAAGTGTCGTGCAAGCAGTTCAAACCCGTCGCTATTGGGGAGTCTCGACCACCGCTGGCCTAGTGTGATCGCCTCTCTCCGAAATTCGTCGAGAAGGCTTGAAACAGCCTGAGATCGTGTCTCGTCATCCCAAAAAGTGGATTCTCGATCAAGAGTCGGTCTGAGAAGCCACGAAGAATCCGACTGGCCCCGAAACAGCCATTGGGTTCGACGCTCGCTCCTAAGACCGGCGTATTTGCCCAGGATCTCCCTAAATCTGCTCCATGATTCGACAGAAATATCGCGCATGGACCTTCTTTATTCCCCTTGATCCAGCACCGCCATGAAGGCTTCCTGCGGGATGGTGACCGAGCCGATGGTCTTCATGCGCTTCTTACCTTCCTTCTGCTTCTCAAGGAGCTTGCGCTTGCGGCTGATGTCGCCGCCGTAGCACTTGGCGGTGACGTTCTTGCGCATGGCTTTGATGGACTCGCGGGCGATGACCTTGCCGCCGATCGCCGCTTGGAGCGAAACCTCGAACTGGTGGCGGTCGATCTGCTTCTTGAGCTTGCGGATGATGAGCCGGCTGCGCTGCTCGGCGTTGTCGCGGTGGCAGATCAGGCTGAGCGCCTCGACCGTCTCGCCGTTCACCAGGATGTTCACCTTCACCAGGTTATCAACCCGGTAGCCGGTGATTTCGTAGTCCATGGTGCCGTAGCCGCGCGTGATGGATTTCAACTTGTCGTAAAAATCGTAAATGATCTCAGCGAGCGGCAATTCGTAATCCAGAATTTGCCGCGATTCGCTGACGTACTTCTGGGCCTTGAACGTGCCTCGGCGATTCTCGCACAACCGCATGAGGTCGCCGATGTTCTCGTTCGGACAGATGATCTCGACCTTCACGATCGGCTCGAGGATCGATCGGATGACCGACGGATCAGGCAAGTCTGCGGGATTGTGAATTTCGACGATCTCGCCGCTGTTCACCTCGACCTGGTAACTCACGGTGGGGGCGGTCTGCACGATCTCGACGTTGCCTTCGCGCTCCAATCGCTCCTGCACGATGTCCATGTGCAAGAGGCCGAGGAAGCCGCAACGGAAGCCGAAGCCCAGCGCCTCGGAATGCTCGGTCTCGAACGTGAAACTGGCGTCGTTGAGGTGCAGCCGCTCGATCGCGTCGCGCAGGGCCTCGAACTCGCCCTTTTTATTCGCATCGGCGGTTGAGGTGGCCGGGTAAAAGTCGCAGAACACCATCTGCTGCGGCTCTTTGTAGCCGGGCAGGGCTTCGTCGGCGGGGTTCGACTCCAGCGTGATGGTGTCGCCGACGCGCACATCGCTCAGCGTCTTGATGTTCGCCACCATGTAACCCACCTGCGACGTTTCCAACTTTTTCAGTTTGACCGGGAACGGCGTGTAGCGGCCGAGCTCAGTGATCTGGAACGTATTGCCCGTGCCCATCATGCGGATCTTGTCGCCCGTCTTCAGTTCGCCATCGAAGATTCGGAAGTACACGATCACGCCCCGGTAGTCGTCGTACTTGCTGTCGAAGATAAGGGCGCGGGTCTTGTCGGTCACGGCCGGTCGCGGCGAGGGGAGTTTCGCGCAGATCGAATCCAGCAGTTCGGGAATGCCCTGGCCGGTCTTGGCGGAAACGTAGATGCAGTCCTCGGCGGCTAGGCCGAGCACCTGCTCGATCTCCATGGCCACGCCTTCGGGGTCGGCGGCGGGCAGGTCGATCTTGTTCACCACCGGGATCAACTCAAGGTTGTTGTCCACGGCCAAATAAGCATTGGCCACCGTCTGGGCCTGCACGCCCTGGGTTGAATCGACGACCAGGATCGCGCCTTCGCAGGCGGTCAGCGCACGGCTGACCTCGTAGGCGAAATCGACGTGGCCGGGCGTGTCGATGAAGTTGAGTTCGTAGATTTCATCGTTGTACTTGTGATGGACGGTGACGGCCGACGCCTTGATGGTGATGCCGCGCTCGCGCTCCAAATCCATGGAGTCGAGCAACTGGGCCTTGGCCTCACGCTCGCTGACGGCGTTGGTGGCCTGGAGCAATCGGTCGGCCAGGGTGCTCTTGCCGTGGTCGATGTGGGCGATGATGGAAAAGTTGCGGATAGGCACGGGAGAGAAAGCTGAAAACTGAAATTGGAGAAACTGAAAGGAGCGACCGTCGAATGCCGACCGCTGTTTCGCCTTGGTGGAAAGCCCCTCATTGTAGCGGATCGTTGATTTTGAACCGGATTTTGAAATTGCGCGCGGAGAGCGACTCCGATCGCCTGCCGGAGTATGACAAGGCGAAATCCTGCACGATGCCACGCAACCCCCCGAACACGCCTCAATCGCGTCACCGGCGGCGTTTTCCCGGCCACCATTCGCGCAACTTCAAAATCGCATCTTCCTTCGCTTTTGCCTCCACCTCGATCCACGGCACGGTGCGGTACGCCTCGGGCATCTGCGTGATGAAATCGCTGTGCCGCGGGTCCGCGATGCCATCAATGCCGTTGGAGACATGCACGATTTGCCACGCCGCATCGGGCCAGGTGCTGCGGGCGGCTTCGGTCATCGCCGCCACGCTGGGATGGTCGTAAGTGTCAATCCTCTCGTGAAGGACGTGATGATGGCAATCAAAGATCATCGGCGAGCCGGTTGTGCGGCAGATGTCGAGAATCTCCTCGGCCCCATAGGAATGCTCGTCATTCTCAAAGGCCAACCGCGCGCGGATATTGGTCGGCAGATCGGCGACGACGCTGCGCAGCACCTTCGCCTGCCCGCGCGCGCCGCCATGGATCAGCAGCACGCTCCACGCCGAGCGCGGCAGGCCCATCAAATCGAACGCCAGCGCGTACTTGGCGAGGATTTCGATGCCCGTGCGGATGACCTCCGGCCGCGTGCTGCTGAGCACCACGAATTGATCGGGATGCATCAGCAGGCGCAGGTCAATCAACGTCGCCAACCGGCCGACCATGATGAATTGGTCGGACATCCCGTGCAGCAGGTCGATGCCCGGCTGCTCATCGCTCATCGGGAAAAGCCCGCACGGCAGGCGGTAAAGGTGGATGTCGTTGAGCTGGCAGAACCCAATGGCTTTGAAAACCCGGCGCAGGTTGTCGGCGTAGAGGTCGCGCAGGCACGCGATTTTTTCGCCTTTCGACAGCGATAAATAGCGAGTCCGCGTGATGGTGCGAAAGCGAACCAAGTCACTGTAAGTCTGGCAGACAAGGCCAAGCTGAGGCGTGACCGTGGTCGGCGCGGAGGCGGCGTGTTTGATGGAATTTGGCTTGCGCGGCATTCAGGGAGTTCGATCTTTGAAGCGTCCGGGATGCGAAGCCATCGATTCCGATGCGTTCCACATTCGGGACATTTGCTGACGGAACCAGCCAAGCCGCGCAGCCAGTAACCGCAGCGGACGCAGACGTCGTATCCCATTTCACGAAGCGCTTGGCTGACATGCCGTTTCAAAGTCCAGCGACCCATGAAGGCGAGCGCCGTCCATAACATCACAACACTCGACAGCAATCCTAAAACAGTCATCCTGCTGTTGCGGGGAAACATCACATAGACCAGCGCATTCACTCCTAAAAGTATGCCGAAAGGAATGACGGTTTGAATCAGGGACACCAAAGGGCTATTGGACTCGCCAAAGATGCTCATTCGCTTCCGCGGATCCAAGGTGCGACCCGAAGCTATCGCCTGGGCTGAGCGCCTGATTTCTCGCCGTCGATCGGAATCGAGGGGAAGGTCTGGGTGTACATAATCGAGGAGCAACCACCGCCAGTTCACCGCTGCACCTCCGGCACCCACGCCGTCGTGCGGCCGCCGATCGTCTGATGCACGATCTTCTCGCTACGCGTCGTCCGCGCCTCCGCGTTCCGGCCCCACCGGTGATGGAACAGCCAGCCCTTCGGAAACCGATCATGCACGCAGTCGGCATCCACCGCCGTCCGGATAATTTTACGGATCGCCACCCGCACCGCTTTGGCTTCCGCATCGCTTAAAGTAGTCCCTGGACGGCGGGGGTTGATCTTCGTCTGATAGAGCACCTCGTCAGCGATCCAATTGCCCACGCCCGCCGCGAAACCTTGATCCAGCAAGATCGCCTTGATCGGCGCTTTGCGCCTTCGCATCATCCTAATAAACACCTGCGGCGTGGGCAGGTCGAGCAAAGGGTCGAAACCCAGATGGCAAATCGGCGCTTCGGTCAGGGGATCGTGCGCCAGCCGTATGCGGCCGAAACGCCGGGCGTCGCTCATCACCAGTTCGCCGCCATCGTTGAAGAACAAGTGAATCTTGGTGAAACGAGGCGGCCAGGCCGCTTTGGGATCGACCTTGCCATGCGACACGAGTTTCGTGGAGGGTTGCGCGGGAGTGTGGAATCCGCCCGTCATGCCGAAATGAAAAGTCGGCCACGGGCGGCGATCGAGCTCGAACCACAGGTGCTTGCCGCGCCGATGAACCGCTTTCACCTTTGCGTCCGTCAGTGACTTGCGGAACGCCTGCTGGGAATGACCCGCGAAGACGATCGGATCGCGCGCACACTTCACGGCGACGATGGTGCGGCCGCGGGCGGTGCGTTCCGCGATTCGCCGGCCGCGCTCGACCTCGGGAAGTTCAGGCACGTTCGGCTCGCTTCATGCATTTCGCTTCAAGAGGCGGGGAGGCGCACCAGCGGCCCGGCCGGACTGCCCAGCGAAGCGATGTCGCCGCGCACGTTGAAGGGCAGACGTATGGGCGGCAGGCCGGGCGTGCGCGGCTTCAACGTCACGTCGTTCCCCGCCACGCTCCACGCGCCTTCGTGGCCGGCGACCCTCACCGGCTGTTCCGTCGAAGTCCGATGGAGAGCCAGCGAGTAGCTGCCGTCGCTGTTCAGGCGCAGCACGCCGATCTCGCCTTCCCACGCGCCCACCAACCGATCCTCAACCACGCTGGGCGGGCGATCGATGGCCTTCATCGGTTTCAACTTGGGGATGGTCAGCGCGAGTTCGCCATCGATGCGGGAAATGCCGACGCGGATTCGCTCCGCGCGGACGCGGTTATACGGCTCAAGGATCAGCACGGCGAAAGAAGTCTGGCCCCAGTGGCCGCGCTCGAGCGGGGTCGCGTACCGGTTGTTGCCGCGGTACAGCGAATAGAACGCGTTTTCATCGAGTCGAAGGAGGTGCGTGCCGTTGCTCCACCAGCGGGCGATCTCGAAGTCGTCGGTGGGATCATGCGCCAGCGGCGTGGGAAGGGCGGCAAGTGCGGCCTCGCGTTTGTCGTGTTCGGATTGACATGAGAGGATCAACGTCAGCGACAATAAGGCCGACAGCAGTGGCCAGCGATTCATGGGATGACCTCCTTGGTGGGAAAGTGTAGCCCACAAAGAGTGCCGGGCTTGGCTGGGAAAATCTTCTTCTTCGCGGTTTTTTTGAGATCGACGCTTTCCACGGGCATGCCCGTGGCTATTTGTGTTTCATCAGCGGCAGGCGCACCGTGCGTTCGAGCTGCTCGGTGGGTTGGGCGATGAGGTCGTAGCCGTCACTGTCGATGATGGTGCAGCGGACCAGTTCGCCGGGCGAAAGATTCTCGCTGCTGTGGACATACGTCAGCGAATCCACCTGCGGAGCCTGGTGGTAACAGCGACCGACGTACAACGAGCCGCCTTTGGTCACGCCCGTCGTGGCGAGGCCGGCAATCTTCCCTGCGGCCGAGGCATCGATCAGCACATCAAATTGGCTTTTCTGCTCGGCTTGGAACGCCGCGTTCTCAAACGCAATGGTCTGCTGGGCGAGCATGAGTTCGGCCTCGCGCTCGGCTTTCACTTCATCAGGCACATGCAGTGAAGGTTCGGAATCCATCGTGCCGGCGGGGGTGCCATCCTCGCGGCTGTACTTGAACACGCCCATCATGTCGAAGCCGAAGTCATTGACGAAATCGACGAGTTCGCGGTGATCGGCCTGAGTCTCGCCGGGGAAGCCGGTGATAAACGTGGTGCGGATGGATAAGCCGGGAATGCGGTCGCGCAGCTTGTGCAACAAGGTTTCCTGCTGCTTGCGGGTGATGTGCCGCCGCATGCCTTTGAGCATGCGGTCGCTCATGTGCTGCAGCGGCATGTCGATGTACTTGACGATGTTCGGCAACCCGGCAATCGCGTCGATCATCGCGTCGGTGAAGTTCGACGGATAGACGTACATGAGACGCATCCACCCGCCGCCGGATTCACGGGCGAGGTTGTTGAGGGCGGTGAGCAATGAGATCAAGTCATGATTGTTCGTCGCGCCACCGAGGTCGCGTAGCGACCCGGCTATTGGATTGATCGAACCGTTCGCGCCGTAGATGTCATACCCGTAACTTGTCGTGTCCTGCCCGATGAGGTTGAGCTCGAACGCGCCGTCGCTGATGAGTTGGCGGGCCTCGTTGATGATGGCGTCGAGCGGCTTGCTGCGCATCTTGCCGCGGATGCTCGGGATGGTGCAGAACGCGCAGCGCTGATTGCAGCCTTCGCTCACGCGCAGGTACGCCCAGTGGCGGGGGGTGAGGCGGAAGCGATTGGTGTCGTCCTCGAAGTAACCGATGCCCTTGCCGTCATTGCCGTTGACGGTGAGGCCCGTGGTGTCGCGGCCGCGCTCTTTCGCGGCCTGCAACGCGTTGCCGGCGATCCAGTACTTGGGGAGTGCTGGGTGATGAGTGCTGGG
>Ga0163154_10008133_pt1 | contig 12302 bp, 21 predicted proteins | sample OliLakLV19MP9P1_FD_148649 | JGI IMG/M metagenome (GOLD analysis project Ga0163154, IMG submission 148649) | Freshwater microbial mat bacterial communities from Lake Vanda, McMurdo Dry Valleys, Antarctica - Oligotrophic Lake LV.19.MP9.P1 | ecosystem: Environmental > Aquatic > Freshwater > Lake >... | reverse complement strand
GGGTATCGCCGAAGACGGTGCCGCCAAACCAGCCGGGCGTTTCCCTGGTGGGGTCGAGGTCTCCGGTTAGCTTGATGAAGGCCCGCAGGCTCTGACGGGGATCCTTGAAATCCACCGGCACACGCTTTGCGCCGGTCGGCTGCGACTGGCTGGTAGAGGCGCAGGCGCCGAGCAACAGCCCACCGGCGGCGATGCCGCCGATGCCGAGAGCTGATTGCAGGGTTGCACGCCGGCTGCGCGGCTTGTTTATCCAGGGACTGTTCATTATCGGTATCCGCCAGGGGTGTTTGGGTGAGGTGCGTGACTATAGCCAGAAAGTGCTTGCGGCGGCAGGCCTCCGGGCGAGGGCTGGCGAAGGTGTACCGGGTACCGGCAGACCCGGCCTGGTGGTCTGCCGTTGGCGCCCCGCTTGAGTGAGTGGTTAGGCCGCTGTTGGCACATGCTGACGCGCGTGACCAACCGGTTTGGCAGCGACCACCTCGACTTCTACGAACCAAGCCGGATCAACCAACTGCGAGACGAATACGGCTGTTGACGCTGGTCGATGAATACCAAGGTGCTTGATCCTTGCGGCTCGAACGGCCTCTCCATCGTGCCCAAAAACCATGAAGGTGGTTAGTTTGATGATGTCCGAAGCTCCGAGCCCATGACTACGCAATAGCGTGATGATATTGGCAAAGACCTGATCGGCTTGTTCGGCGATTGTTGGCGGCGTAGAGCCGTCGGGACGCACGCCAAGTTGCCCTGAGAGGTACACAAGCTCAGTGCCCGCCGGCACCGAAACTGTATGGCTGTAGAGGCCAAGTGGCGCATGCACATCCGGGGGATTCGAGAACGAGAGGGACATCGGAGCTCCATAGTGTTAGAAGGACGTCAGTACTGCCACGTTGCTTGTCTGTGCGGTCCAACGTCGAAGATCAGCGGCGCCGTGTAGCGGCGTCAGCTGTAGCGCGTGGTTGGGCCGCATTCGCAGCCCAGGGCCGGATCCTTCGCAATACGGCACCCAGCTCACGCTCCGCTACTTCAGTGTCATGGGCAACCTGGGCGCGCAGCCAATAGCCGCTGGAAAGTCCAAAGAACCGACACAAGCGCAAATCCGTATCGGCAGTAATCGCCCGTTTCCCGGCAACGATTCCGCTGATTCGCTGTGCTGGTACATCAATTTCCTTCGCCAACCGATACTGACTAATCCCCATGGGCGTCAGGAACTCCTCGCTCAGGAGTTCGCCCGGTGTAATCGGCACGAGCTTGCTCATAATGGCTTCACCTCAGTGATAATCGACAATCTCTACATCTGCGGCACCTGCAGCAGTCCACTGAAAGCAGACCCGCCACTGATCGTTGACGCGAATACTGTACTGGCCGGACCGTTTTCCCTTCAGGGCTTCAAGGCGATTGCCGGGCGGCACTTTCAGGTCACTCAGCCGGGAGGCGATATCGAGTTGCCTCAGCTTCCGCCGTGCCACAGCTTCGATGTTCACGAACCGCTTGACCCGATTCCCGCGGGAAAGTGCTTCAGTATCAGGGCACTTGAACGACCTAATCATCGCCTATAGTAACGCGTGACGTGATTACCGGCAAGGGTGACTATGCGGCCCGATGACTCGGCTCAGCCGCGCCGAGCGTAAGCGAGGGACCCGAGGGGCGCGAAGCGCCGCTGGGCGACGGCTGGAACTGTTGCTTAGGTTGCCGACCCCTGGCGCTTATCAACATAGTCGCGGAAGACGCTGTTGACGGCGTCCGAGTCGGGGAAGAGCTTGTGGAGATCGGGATCGATGAGGGCAACGTTTGTCCCTTCGTCCCGATATCGCTGGGCGTACTTGCCCCGGGTGCCGGAACGGATGAGTTCCGAGGGCTATTCGGGTCGCAGATCTTGGTCTTTATTACTCACAGGCTTGGCGTTCCCGGCGGGTCATTCCCCCCAAGCTGGGATGAGCCTGAGTCTAGCGCCGCGGTCCGTGAACGCCACGACCAGGTATCGGTCTTTGAGGGTTCGGCCGAATATGACAAAGCGCTCCTCATCGACGGAGTGGTCAGGGTCCGGAGCGGATGACGAGAGATTGTCGGCGAATACCTCGGTGGCCTCGGCGAAGCTGACCTTGTGCTTTGCTTCATTCTCCTGCGCCTTGGGCGGGATCCCAGTCGAACTCCATCAGTGAACCTTGGGCAACCTAACGTCTGAACTCAGCCGCGGGTGGCGGCCGCAGGCCGCACTGCGTCGGCTGCAGTGATTGGTTAGCGGTCCTGGACTGGTGACTCCCAATAGCCGGGACGCCGGGACTGATGAGCCACCGCAAATACGACGATTCCGGCTGGGCCTTCGCGGTAGACGATAGACAAGGGAAAGCCTTGGAGAAACACCCGCCGGGTATTCGCCGCTGCCGGCGAACCTGCATGGGGAAAGGCCAGTGCGCGCCGTTGCCTCTTCGACTGCGGCAGTGAACCGAGCACCAAGCCCAGTCTGCTCCTGGTTGTAGTAGACGATCTCGGCGAGGAACTCACGGCGTGCAGCCGGTACGAACCGGGCTGAGTTCACCGAGACAGGCGCCGCGCTTCGGCAAAGACGGCCTCAGCGGCGTAGGTCTGGGTTTCGCCACGGTCATGGGCCGCCACGCGAGCCTCGATCTCTCGGTCCCAGAGGGTCTCGATGTCCGAGAGTGGCGGAATCTGGAGGGACGCGAGTAGCGCCTCCACAAGCTGGGCGCGTTCCTCAGCTGCGAGCGCACGAGCCATTTTCTCCACGTCTTTCAGGGAAAAGGCCATCTTATGTCTCCCATATGGATGCATAGAGTTTACGCCGCGAGGCTCGATCTGTCGCTCCGCTTGAGCGAGGGGTTAGGCAGCTGTGCCTCGCGCGAAACCATGAACGTTTAGAGCCAGCGCTGTACTGCTTCAGCTGTGTCAGTCGGCTTGGTGTTGAAGCACAGCTTGGCTTGAGGGGCGTGCGCGTGTACGACGTTTATCAACTTCTCAAACAGTAGGAAGTTTCCTGCGATCGTTCGGACGCCTGCCCCGATGAGGATGCAATCGAACGGCTTCTGCTCCAGCTGGTTCCGAACAACTTCTTCAGCTGTTGCGCCAAAATCGGTCAGGCACATTTGTACGTCGTAGCCGCGGTCAGTCAAGCTGTCTTCAGAGGCCTTGAGGCCAGCCAATACCTTCGCCGCGTCCATGCCAGGGTAGGCCGCGTAGTCAGGGTCAGAGAAATCAATCAGCGTTGGTTGCAAGCCAATCACCAGGACACTCTTCTTCTCCGTCATATCATTCTCCAATTATTCTTTGCGGGAGGGACAGCAAGCTAGGCAAGGCTTGGGTACTGGCAGCGGGCGTAGGAGAGTGGGGTCTTTTCGGCTGCCTAACGTCTACGTTAACCGGCCGCCCGCTTGCGGGCGGTCCTGGTTGAGCGGTTGGCTAGATCCGGACCCTTTACAAGCCGAACCTGCAGCTTGCATCCCAACGCGGATGCGTAGCGTTGCAGAGTCGCTATGGAGGGTGAGTGCTTCCCATCAGCAGATTCGAGCCTCGCCACCGCAGATTGAGTAGTGCCGATTCGGGCGGCCACGTCGGCCTGGGTAAGACCTGCCGCAGCCCGAGCCTTCAGTATTTCGTCGAGAAACTCGAATTCCTCGGCAACCCGATCGTACTCATCCTTTACGCCAGGGCGTGCCAAGGCGCGGGATTTAAACTGCTTGAGACTCTTGTTCATTTCGTGACTTCCTCCATTCGCCGTCGGGCGATCTCCAGTTCCTTGCGTGGCGTCTTCTCCGACTTCTTTGTGAACTGGTGGAGCATCACAATCTGCTGGCCGACAACAGTGCAGTAAAAGACGCGGGCTATGCCCTCAGCTGCCTTGAGACGGAGCTCGAATAGCCCACGACCCATTGCCCGTGTATGCGGCATGCCGAGATCCGGGCCATAGACTTCCATTCTCTCGGCGTACCTCAAAAACCGGGCCAGGAAACCGGCCGGGAGCTGAAGGATCGCTTCTTCGAGCCCCGGACTGTAGAAAGTCACCTTCCGGTTCACGACGCGACTATAGCGTACGTGCTATGTTCTGTCCAGTTGCCGATTCAGCAGCCCAACGTCTGAGCTCAGGCCGCGGCCCGATTGGCCCGTCGGGCCTGCAGCGCGAGTTAGGCGCCATTATTCCACCCGGAACGCTACTTTGAGAGGGAATTCCATGGCGCAAGGATTCCCAGAGCAAAGTGCCGGTTTAAAAGGGGTGAGCATGAGAACCTGTGCGGCGAATTGAGTCATCTCCGGATTGGGGGAGCTAAACGCCGCGACCTTTCGAGCATTCCCATCGGGCCCGATCGTAGCGACCAGGAAGAGATCTCCGCGGACGACCAGTTTCGCTTGCGCCTTCCGGATGGGGTCCAGTAGCGCTCGAAGCCCTTTACGAGGGAACGGCGGTTCATCGCCTGGTGCAATCGCCTCGTAGTTGGCGTGGAACTCAGCTCGCTCGCCCGGAGAAAGCTTCTCGTAAGGAAGGTTTATGGCGATGCTAGGGGAGTTAGCGACATCCTTACGAATACGCGATCCGGTAGCTGGTCTTCGGGATACTGTATTCAGGGCTTACTTGGGCAAGGCCAGGTCCAGAGAGGAGCATCGCCAACAAGCCAAGCATATATAGGGGATCTACCCTTGGCATAAGGTCTCCGGGCGTAACCTAACACCTGAATTAAGCCGAGCCACGGAGCGGCTTCGGCTTGAATGAATTGTAAGCTGCGGCCTCTTTGAGGCTCAAGCGGTAGCCCCACAGACCGCAGGCTAAAATGCCGACATTTCCCACGAAATCGAGGACCATCCAGTCGGTGAACATGCCACGGACAAAGTAGAAGTAATAGTTGAAACCAAAGAAAGGAACGGACGCAACTATGCCAAAAATGAGGAAGGTGCTGGGCAAGAATCGCGACGTGTAAATGACTGTTCCTACCAAGATCGCCTGGCCCCCGAAGCAAGCAACAAACAGTTCGCTCGTGCTATTCCCGACGTAGTAGGCGGGCCGCATGACAAATGACTCAACGACGGCCGGAAACAGCAGGCACCACCCCCCAAGAACAATGAAGATCAATGCCAGGGCCAGTTGTATATGGACTGCTTTCAAGAACCCCTCCATGTCGAGCCGCAGCTAACACCTGAGTTAAGCCGGCCCGAAGCGGGGCGGCGACTGTGTGCTAGCGTAGCGTAGGCATGCAGGCGCTGCCACGATTCGGGCGAGAGTTCCTTCGAAAAAGTGGACACCCATGGGTTAGTTGCCTGTGCGTTCAAACTCAATTGGCGAACGGTATCCCAGGGACGAGTGTAAGCGCACCCGATTGTAGAAATCGACGTAGGAGGTGATCGCGGCTCGCAGGGCCTGGTCCTTGCTGAAGGTGTAGCGATGGATCAGGTCGGATTTCAGGGACTTGAACATGGAATCCATGTGGGCGTTGTCAGTCATCCGGCGGGGCCGGTTCACGCTTTGGCCGATACCGGCACGTTGCAAGCTGGCCTTGTATTCGCCGGCCAGGTACTCGACCCCGCGGTCGCTGTGAAACACGGTCTGCGGGCCGGGTTGCCGAGTCCGCAAGGCCTGGCGCAAGGCACGACGGGTCAGTGCCGCCGTTTTCTCCGCGCCCAGGCTCCAGCCCAGCAGGCGTCGGGAGTAGCGGTCCATGACCGTGGCCAGGTAGCGCCACTCTGAGCGCACCTTCAGGTACGTCACGTCACCGACCCACACCTGATCGGGACGCTCGATCGTCTGGTCCCAGATCTGGTTGCCGACGCTGGCGAAGAAGCGACCGAGACCCGGCAGCCGGCGGTACAGCCGGGCCGAGCAGGCCCGCACGCCGTGCTCGCGCATCAGCCGCTCGACCCGCCGTCGCCCGACCGGTTCGCCGGTCCGGGTCAGCGCCGCGTGGACCCGCGGGCTGCCGTAGGTCTCCCGACTCGCCCGGTGGGCGGCCTGGATCTTCACCATCAGGCGTTCATCCTCCGTTGCCCGGACGCTGACGGGTCGTTCCCGCCACGCGTAGAAGCCACTGGCACTGACGCCGTAGAGTCGGCACATCACCCTCACCGGGAAGTCTTCCCGGCAGTGCTCGATGAAGGCGAAGACGTCGCTTTTTGTTTGGAACTGAACTCGATGGCTTTTTTTAAAATCTCGTGCTCGAGCTTCAGCCGCTCGTAATCCCGCTGCATGGCGCGTAATGCCTTGAGCTCAGCCGCCGTCTCTCGATCGATAGCGATGCCCTTGGTCACGATCTGACCCTCCCGTGCCTGCTTGCGCCAACGAGACAACATGAAGGGGTGGATGTAAAGAGACGCGGCGACATCCTGCACCGCAACCCCGGGCAGACTACTTAGACGGACGGCGGTTGCCTTGAATCGGTCGCTGTACTTGTAGGTCGTTCGTGGGCCTGGCTTTGGCATCTTCGGACACTCCTGAATGGTTAGTTCAGGGTGTCCACTAAACCGAAGGAACTATCGCTTCGGCTTGAATGAATTGTTAGCCGTTACCTGCGTGCTCACGCTCGAACTCCAAGGCGTCACTTCGATTGCCGAGATAACGGGGAACGCCGCCCATAGCAAAGAAGCCGGGTATAGGTCGGGTGTGCGGTCCGATGATAAGCCCGCCATAGCAATTGACGGCAGAACAGCCGCTGATCAGGCATGAGTTGTTCGTTACCAGAATATGCGTTGGCCTGATGAGCACCTCTACGCCATTGCAAAGCAGCCTGCCCCTTAGAACATGGATCTCATTTGGGGGTGAAAACTGGAGCTCGATGAGGATCTTGCCGTGCGCTTCACGGATGGTGAGCCTTGTGCCAACCAGCTGGATATCCCACGGGGAAGTGGAGTAGTAGAGCTGATTGTTCTTGATATGGAGGATCTGTTCATTGAACTCGTTGAAGGCCACTACGTTGAGAAGCAAGTGACCATCTGCCATCACGAGGCCGATAAGGGGAATGCCGTCGACGCTTACCGGCACCATCGCTGTGCCATATCCTTGGTCGGTGCAGGTGAATACGTTGCCCCCGACTGTAACTAGGGCTTCTGCACCCGAGAAGTGCAACGCAAAGGGCTTCGACACCCCTTCCTTGAGATTGAATGGGGCGGAGTTGGCTGCACGGACCGCTTGTAGCGGAAGCAATCCCGAGGTCTTCTCACGATGATGTTGGTCACAGAGCAGCGTAATTTCATCTGCCACGTGGCGATGGACGTTTGCCCACCCCTCCAGGTGCTCATACTCGTACAGCGGCATCCCGCAGATAACGCATCCGAAACCACAACGCTGGCGAACCTCGCGTTGAACCGGCAAGGGGATGGTGCGACTTGTCAGCTTTTCAGACTCGCTCACCGAGATTTCCATGTAACGGCTAACGTAGAAGTGAGGGGCCTGCGCGGCTTTTCGCGCAGGTCCGCTCGACTGCCGGGTTAGCCCTTTGCGTCAAATGCAGCATGGAATTTGACCTTGCCTCGGGCAGAAGCTGCACCCAGCGATAACGACAAGAAGAATTCCGGGGGCACGCCATCGAGCACGAGCGCGGAAGTGTTGGCGAAACCAAACCGGGTATAGAGCGCCGGATCGCCAACAAGAATGCAGCCACTTGCACCAAGCTCGCGGAGTTTGGCAAGGCCCTGCTCCATAAGTGCTCGGCCAATGCCCTTACCTTGGAGTTCTGGAAGAACAGACACAGGGCCAAGGCCATACCAATCGGACGAACCGTCTTCGATGAGCGCTGGAGAAAACGCTATGTGGCCGACAACTTGACCGGCTTGCTCGGCGACGAGAGAGACCGAAAGCGCACCGGCCTTACGCAGGGCTTCAATGATGAAGTGTTCCGTTTGATGACTGTAGGGATGGGATTCAAACGCTTGGCGCGTAACTTCGCCAATAGCGTTTTCGTCACCGGGGCGTTCAGGTCGGATAGTTGCGTTCATAGTAGTTACGTTCATAGAGTTGAAAGAAAGTTGAAAGGGCTAACGTGGCCATCACCGGCGGGAATGGAGCGCAGCAGAATTCCCGTCCGAGTGTATGGCATGGTTAGCCATCAGCGACATTTCCGTGCGGAATGACTTCTGTGACAGAACTTTCCTTCGTGAACATCTCCTTGCGGCTCCACCAAACGACCAGGGCTGCAACGACGATCAGCAGGTACGTGTCGTAGGGCTGCGCGTCTGGAAAAATCGGGTTCATGAGCGAGAAGTGGAAGAACCCCGACAGCAGAATGCTGCCATGCGACCTATTGAACAATGCAGTTGCGATGACACTTATCGCCAAACACCCAACAAAGAACGCCGTGAATGACCACTCGCTCTGCTGGGTTCCGCTCAAGAGAAAGGCTGGCAGATGCCACAGCCCCCATATGACTCCGAGGATCAGCCCCGCCCAGATCGGAGCGAACTTCCTTTGCAAAAGCGGAAGTGCCAGACCCCGCCAGCCGAATTCCTCGACCGGGCCCTTTATGGCGGCGAGGACCAACGCCACAAGCAGAGCCTGAAAGGACGTATATGGAAACGGTTCCGTGAACAGGTTCCCCCTAATCGCGGAACCGCCAATGAAGATCAACGGAATACCAATGATCAGGAAGGCATACCAGGCCGCGCCGCAGCGCCAGAGCAACGCCCGCCCGAGAAAACGGCGCAGACCTGCGAGGCCAGCGTTACGGGCAACAAGAGTGAACGCCGCGATTGCAGGCGCGTACACGGCCAGGAAGAAGAGCGGGTGGTTGCCGGTGAGTTGGCCAAACACCGCCCCCATAGGTTCCGGGAGAAATATGTACAAACCAAGGATGCCCCAAGCCAAGCCGAACGAGATCAGTAGAAATGGGGCGAATGAACGGAACGGTACTCGGTATGACTGGTAGACCCCGCCACCCACAAAACAAGCCCAGCGACCGCGTGCACGAGATGCCGCCAATCGATGTAGCCTACCCAGAGGTGAACGCCCAGCGCCGCAGTGTAGGCGGGAATTCCCAGGAAAGCGGTCGTCGTCCACAGCCAAGCGGCGCCACGGCGAAAACACCACAGCACGCTGAGAAACATCCCGGCTCCAGATGCGAACAGCATACCACCGAGCGTCGCACGATCGTGAGCAACCACCGCCACCATTTTTGCACCGAGTTCACCCGCGTCCCTCGATTTGAGGCACAAGAAATTCAGATCTTCCGCGACAAAGACTGAGGTCATGCCAACCCACAGTATAACCGCACCGGCAATCAGCAGACCAACCGCGTGAACCACCCACGCGAGCTGTCCCCACTGCGCTCGTCTCCACACCGCATCCTCAGGGTCGATTGTCGGTGTTACCGGAGTCGCGCCGCCTTCCTCAGACACGATGACTTGAATCGCCAGCTGGGATGGCCAAGCCTACTCGCTCCCTTAATCCCGAATAAGTTAAACGTTTAGAGTTTCTCCTTCGTACAATGTAAGGATCTGATGCGAGCGGCATCTAACGTTTCATCAGGACACGAGTGAAACCCGACGATCACAACGCTCTCTTCTCACACTGGCTGGATGCACACGGAGCCATCCTGCACCACGTGGCCAACGGCTTCGCCACGGGCGACGATCGCAACGACTTGTTGCAGGAGCTGCTGCTCGCCGTTTGGCGGTCCATCCCGCAATTTCGCGCCAACGCGCTGGTATCGACGTTCATTTATCGCGTCGCCCACAATACCGCCCTCACGTGGAAGCGCACTCAACGGAACTATCGCAGTAGAATCCAGCGGTTCGAGAGTCTTCAGCTTCCACTCGAAACGCCCGAGGCGAGATCACACCGCGGAAGTGAAGCGCTCGAACAGATCTATGCGCACATTCGGCAACTTCCGCCAGTGGATCGTTCACTCATTTTGCTGCACCTCGACGGCGTGAGCTACGCCGACATTGCGCAGATTCACGGCCTGACCGAGAGCAATGTCGGTGTCCGCCTCAATCGCCTCAAACAGAAGCTCTCCGAAGGGCTCAAAGAAATTTCCCATGAACTTCGATGATATCCAAGCCACCTGGCGCTCGACACGCAATCAACCGTCAACCGACCAACTCTCTCAACTCAAAATGAACCTCGCTTCCGACCTCCGTAAACGTCGCCGCAAATTTTTCGCATTCGGTCTCATCACTTTCCTGCTCTTGGCTCTGCCCACCGGAGCGCTGATTCAGCATCTACTGGGTGGCCCATCAGGCGCAAACGGGATCGACTTCGGTCGAGAATGGGCGTCGCTCGCCTCGTTGGCGCTGCCGTGGATCGCCTGGGTGATCTTCATGCGCCGTTTTCAACGACACCTCTCCGCGCACAAAGACTACGACCACTCCATCCAAGAAAGCGTGCGTGCGCTCCTGGACGACAACGCCATGTCCCGGGCACGGCTCAAACTCGTCGGGGGTCTGCAGGTGGTGATGATTCTGCTCCTCCCCCTCATCATCTACCAGTTGAAGTCGGTCGGGAAAGCGGGGGACGAGATCAACATACTTTACGTGCTGGTCCCGGTAGGCTTTGGCGCAATCATGATGGGCATGCTTTTCCACGATCGTTGCACCTTGTTGCCACACAAGCGGTCGCTCGACGCACTCTTAGAGTCGTACCGCTAACTTGACACTCTCCGTTTACTGGTAGGAAATTCGATTTTTTTGGATTTGATTTGCATCGATTTGGATAGACAGATGTCGAACTCTCAGCCAGCAATGATAAGTCATCCAGAAGATCCGAAATATCAGCACTTTCTGGCTTTCGTTTAACGCAGAACTGGTGAGAAAAAAGAACTGATCGCCTTTTAATTGAGGCCTGAGAAATCCGCCATAGGCTCTTATCGAGAACATAAGTTGCGGTTAATATTGATGACCCACCCGTTTGTGTAAGCCGAAGGGCCCAGATTTTTCGTATGATGTCGAACTCGTATTCCACCGATTGATGGGTGGTTTTAATATTCCAAACATCAATTATTCCGTCTTCGTTTTTATCCCACTTTAATATCGAAAATTTTTTCATCACTGAAATTTTTAAATCAGTTCTTTTGTCTCCATTAGCATCTATTTCACTATTGATAGGAAATATTTCGGATTTACACAGAACAGAAAATAGCAAGACTAAGGTAAATAATATAAGTTTTGAGAGTTTTGACTTTGATACAGGCATTGACTACTAATCGGTCAATAGACTCAATGAAATAAGAAATAATACATTATTTCTCAAAATGAGACGTTACTTGGTTCGTTGCCAGCTGACCTTTATAAGTAATTTTCAATGACCTTAGAAATTTTCAAATTAATAACTGATGTCATAGGAAGAATTTCCGTGAGAGTTCTTTTATCTTGGGGGTTGGGCGTATCTGTAGAGTATGCGTTATTTGAAGCTCCTGCCATAATACCTAGAAGGAGAATTTGTCCGTTTTCACCGGGACCATTAACTGGACCACCGGAGCTACCCGGGCCGGCAGCGCAAGTCGTAGTCAAAAGTAATGTATCAACTTCCGACAAAGTAATAACGTGACATTCTTTCTGTCCAAAAAGATGAAATTTACCCAAATTTTCCTCCTGAAAAATACCAGGAAAGCTATGAAAATCTAAATCTTTATTTTCTATAAATCTGAGGCCTCTAACTCTCCCAATTTTCATATACTGATATTTTTCTCCGGCCTTGCAATCATCTAACTGAATAACGGCCCAGTCATCGCCAGGAATGCTAGCTTTGCCAGCAGCTACAACTTTTCCAGAATAGTTACTCTCGAATTTCCCATTCCCTGTCAAATTCAAGCCGAGTTTAAAAGAGATATTTTTCTTCATAAAAATATCTTCGTTGGGATCCTGAACGTAGCTGCCGCGCTCATTTTTAATCAAGTTCGCAACAACATGACGGCTAGTAAGAAAATGACATTTGCTCACCATCGTGCCGCTGCCCGTTTGACGACCATTTTGGAAAACTGCGCCAATGGCTGTGAGGGCGCCTTCGATTTTAGTTACTTCAACTCGTGGATCATTTGGATTTTTCGGTCTCACGGGTTCGATCACATCAGAAGTGACACCAAAAGTTGTGTGACCAGAAAACCCCGCAGTCACAGCGCGCAGATCACTCATCGCATCGTTGCGAAGACAGCTCTTATCACCCGCGAGAACATTCAAAGAGGACAAAGTCAGCGCAGCAACAACGGCAAGAAGTCTCAAGTTGAGACATTTTTGAAGTTGAGTTTTTAGAGCTGAAGTCATCATTGTTTTCATGTTTACTGGTAGGAAATTCGATTTTCAGAGGGGCGGGACGGGAGCGATCAGGGGGTGCGAGGGAAGTCATAAAACCGGACCCCGTGAGCCCGCCACGGGGAAAATCG
>Ga0163154_10008131_pt1 | contig 12304 bp, 9 predicted proteins | sample OliLakLV19MP9P1_FD_148649 | JGI IMG/M metagenome (GOLD analysis project Ga0163154, IMG submission 148649) | Freshwater microbial mat bacterial communities from Lake Vanda, McMurdo Dry Valleys, Antarctica - Oligotrophic Lake LV.19.MP9.P1 | ecosystem: Environmental > Aquatic > Freshwater > Lake >... | reverse complement strand
GTATTACCCCACGGTACCTATTATATGTGGACGGATAGCTCGGTTCTAGCAGATGATGCGAATGCGGCGGCGTTAAGATTGGCGAAAGAGGCTGGAGTAGCGGCAGTACCGGGAAATTGTTTTAGTAATCCCAACCGCGATCGCATTAATGGTTTGAGGTTTTGCTTTGCTAAAAAAGATAGCACCATCGCCGCCGCCGTCAAGCAAATGGAAAAGTTCAAACTTAGTTGATAATTTGCAATATGAAAATACTTTATCTAGATACCACAATCCTTCTATAACAATGGGTTGAGCAACTGCTCCAGATCTTGTTCGGGAGTTTCCGCAGTGGATATTATTTCTAAAATCTTATTCTGGGCGCGATCGCAAAATAATGCATCAACACAAACCTGAGCTACTTTAGTCCGAGGAATGCTACCTTCAAATAAACTATCAGCCCCACGCATTATTATGCCACCCTCAGAATCTTGATTTTTTAAGCCTCCGGGACGCACAATCGTATATTTAACTCCACTAGATTTGAGATAATTTTCAGCTTGCTTTTTCCAAAAAAGTACCAACCAAAATAAATTCAAAGGATGAAAGAATTTAGACACGCACAATGAAGATACAAACACAAACTGCTTAACTGCCTGTTTATTTGAGTTGTCCTTTGCCAGATTAATTAAGTTTTTAGTGCCAATGTAATCCACCAAGTAGGGAGAAGCAATGTTAAAGCTGGGTTTAGCTCCAGTTGCACAAATAATTACATCACAATCGGCGATCGCCAAACTATCCTTATTTAAAACATCACCCACTACAAACTCAATATCTTTAGGTAAAATCTGCTGTGCCAACTTAAGGTCTCGCACCAATGCCAAAACTGAAATCTGCCTTTTTACTAATTCGGCAACAATTCGGCGACCAGTTTCTCCAGTTGCTCCTGCGACAAATACTTTCATATTGTTAATTTCTTTGGTTTAAGGATTACTCTTTAAGTCTACTCCTTTCCAATTTACTAAATTCAATTTGCCGAATTAGAGTAAAAAGCTCTACTAATTATTCCAAAGCTTGCTGATATTTATCTCCAGTCTTTGCTCTGCCTCGGCTAATACTTGCTCGCGCTGATCTAAAAATTCCCCTGCATGATTTTCTAGAATTTTGGTTGAAAGTGAAATGCGGTTACGAGATTCATCTATATCCATAACTACAGCTTTGATACTCTCGCCGACCGAAAACACCGAGTTCACATCTCCAATATATTTCTGGCTAATTTCTTTAATATGTAGTAATCCAGTAACTCCGCCAAAATCAATAAATGCCCCAAATGGTCGCATACTACTCACTGTACCTATGATTAATTGCCCCTTACTTAGCTGGCTCATGGCTGAAGCTTTGACGGCTTGGCTATTAGAAAGCACTAATTTATTGCGGGCTTCGTCTATTTCTACCAAAACCACAGATAAAGTCTTACCGATCAAGGCATTCATATTAATTTTATTTACTAGATGCGATCGCGGAATAAATCCTCTAATTCCTTGAACATCAGCAACAACGCCACCTTTATTAGTACTAATCACTCTACAGTTAAAGGGTTTACCTTCTTCTTGTAATGCTTGTAAATTTACCCAAGCCTTTTTAATCTGAAGTTGGCGAATCGATAATTTAACCTGACCATCGGCATCTTGATCGCTAATAATCATAAACTCGCGATCGCTTTCTAAGGGCAGTAACGCCGCTAAGTCCGATGAAGAGATCCCCGCAAGACTAACTGTAGCTTCATCAAGGGGCAAAAACCCCGGTGACTTGCCACCAATATCAATATACGAGCCTGTACTCTCGTGGCTGATGATTTTACCTTTGACAATTTGCCCTACATTAAATTGATAATCATGAGCAGCTAAGGCACTAGCAAAATCACTCATGGAAAAAGATTGTTTGGATTGGGTATTCATGTAGGACAAAAAAGAAAAGATTATTTGCAGATTGGTTTCAACGTACAGAGAATTTTAGCAGCAAAGCTAAAGCCCGTAAAAAAAGTAATTGACAAATACTACTTTAATCGGCACAATGTAGATCGCTTAAATCTTACATTTAATTGTAGAGTTAAGTTTTGGGATCGTAGTTCAATTGGTTAGAGCACCGCCCTGTCACGGCGGAAGTTACGGGTTCGAGCCCCGCCGATCCCGCTTTGTTAGTTTATATTTATTAGGAATGCGATCGCCCATCCTAAATGTGGACGTAATGCTGTTCTCATTAGGATAATTATTTCCACGGGATTTCTAAGTTATATGATTATTTCTATGAAACCCTGTTCCTGACGTATTTACAACTTTTTGTCCTGTACTGAGGGTTAAACCATTAGTTCCTGCATTTTTTAACAGGTTTAAAGCGTTAATGATTACTGATACCGAATTTCTTATCATTGCTTTGGGGGGATCTGATTCTGCCAAAGGTAAAATTGATAGCCGTATTCCTATATTGTAGTTACTACAAGTATTTGCTGAAGCACTAGCATATATTGAGTTTAATGAAAGGCGTTTTAATAAATCATTAATTGACCAAATTTCTAAAATGCCATTTTCATATTTTTTAGGCTCTTGAGTAATAATTTTCCAAAGTTCATTAATCTGTAAATCACTATTGTCACAATTCCAAAAATACTCCTCGATTAAATCTGAGTCAATTAGAACTTTTATCAATTACTCCCCTCAAAATTATGACATTCGGAATTGATGTTTCTTTTACGAACTTTAACCTGCTTCTCAGTTCCCATAAGCTTTCTGATATCATCAATTGATTTATCTGGTGATTTATTTGTTTTCTCATTTATTGTTAAAACAAGCCCTTCTGGTAAATGCTTAATCTCGCTAGCAACTGCCTCAAGATAATCATTAATCTCCATATTATGAGCCTTAGCAAACAACCTCAGCGTATCGATCTTGGTACTACTGTCACCTTTTTCAATCCGACTAACTTGACGCTCGGATAGACCAATGATATCTGACTGACGTAGTTTATATTTTTTGCGTATGGTAGCGATCGCCTTGCCAAACACTCGATCGTGAGTAGCCTTGAGAGCATTAAACTTTTGCTTCCATTCGGGATCGGTTACATAACGGAAAGCATCGAGATCGAGATGGATATCTGCACTTTCCCAATAAAGATAGCTACCATCATCAGCGATCGTGAAATCGCTACGTTCATCATAGGGAATACGCTTTAAAGCTGGTAGTGAAGAAAAAGAAATCTCAAATTTTTCCATGCGGCAACTAACCACCAATAAGAGATCGCCAATCACCGTTGCTTCAGCAATCAATTGTTCTTGTGCTCCCATAGCCCACGCATTAATCACCCTTTTAGGTATCTCGGAAGTGACATGAACGAGAGTATTTCGCATGACTCGAAGATTTGCGCGATCGAACATCTGTGGCAACCACTTAGAATCGATATCTGCTCTGACAAACAGCGCCCGTAAATGATGCTTTTGATTTGCATTTCGCACAATATCAGCAATTTCTGGCAACCCCGTTGCTGAAGTTAGTACAAACAAATTTAATGCAGAGTCTAAACCTTTTACATCAGACAGATGTAAGACTTGTAGTGACTTAGAGCGCGATACAAGATTTTCATTTTCGCGATCTTGAACTAGAACAGTCATTGTCTGTTTACTGGACATTACAGATCCTCCTTGGGACATACTTTCTGCTCCCATTCGATCAGAAGCTTAGAACGATTTTCTAAAACTAGTTTTAAAATTTTATTTTTTTCTTTACTTGATATTTGAGGTTTGGGTGGATATTTTGGATCTATGACCAAATCCTTTTCCTGACTGCATAACATAAAGAAAACACGAATCTCCCATGCTCCAGACTTGCGAGCGTGAAAGTGTTCTGGTCTGTGATCGTTAGAATTAAAAAACAGATCTAAGCCATCTATTTTGAAGGATTGAACCTTAGCCAAGTCTTGACCTAAATTTGTTTTAGCAAGATAACTAGATAAGAATATAGATCTAAACAGACATTATGTCAAACATATACGAAAATAAAATGTCTTGTAAGTGCTTAATGTCTAAACCTATGCTTTTTTGATTAACTAGCGATCGCATTCAAAACATTTAAGTTAAGCATCTAAGTTAACAATCCTGCCAAAAAAATCAGGATAATATGAGTTATTAAAGTTATTAAAGTTTATAAACGTGGTTACTCAAGCTGTAAAACCAACCGAAATTATTAATTCCGATCGCTACGAAGCTCAAACTCAAGAAATTGCCTGTAAGATTCTAGCTGCCAGTAAAGGTGGTTTTTGGGACAAACTGAAAGGAGAAATGCGCCTAGATGATAAGCTCATGGCGTGGGGTATGGGAAATGAAGGCTTGAGAGTACAGTTATTTCGGTTAATCGATTGCTTACCTGCCCTAAAAAGTAAAGCCGAAATCGCCCGCCATATGCAGGAATATTTAGCTAGTGATGCCGTCGAAGTTCCCGCTTTGCGATCGCTCCTTAACTTTAGTACGGATAATCCTAATTCCTTAACCGCCATTGCCGCCGCTACAGCTTTAGGAGCAGCCGTAGAATCTTTAGCCCGCAGATATGTTAGTGGGGAAAACTTACCCGAAGCGATTAAAAACATCGAACGATTGAGAAAGGAACGCTATGGTTTTACGATGGATTTACTGGGCGAGGCAATAATTAGCGAAGTTGAAGCGCAGTCTTATTTGGATCGTTATCTCCAAATGATGATCGACCTCACCGCAAAAGCAAAGTCATGGTCTGTTATCGATCGAATTGACAAAGCAGATGGAGTCGCAATTCCTAAAGTGCAGGTATCGGTAAAGCTCAGTGCTTTTTATTCTCAATTCGATCCCCTCGATCCAGAAGTGACCAAAGCAAAAGTCAGCGAACCCGTGCGAACTCTGTTACGAAAGGCGAAGGAACTCGGTTGTGCCGTACATTTTGATATGGAGCAATATGCTTATAAAACTCTGACATTAGAGATTTTAAGACAAGTTTTAATGGAAGAAGAGTTTTGCGATCGCACGGATGTTGGTATTACATTACAGGGCTATCTGCGAGATTCCGAACAAGATTTATTGGATTTAGTCCAGTGGGCAAAGACACGCGAACAGCCGATTACGATTCGCTTAGTTAAGGGAGCTTACTGGGATCAAGAAACGATCAAAGCATATCAGCAGGGCTGGGATCAACCTGTATTTAACGAGAAGAGTTCTACTGATTATAACTACGAACGCTTGGTGGAGATTCTCTTAGAAAATCATCAATATCTCTATGCCGCAGTTGGAAGTCATAATGTCCGCTCTTTAGCCAAAGCGATCGCCATAACTCAGACCCTAAATATTCCCCAACGTAACTTTGAAATTCAAGCTCTGTACGGCATGGGTGATAAATTTACTAAGGTTATCGCTGATATGGGATACCGTATTCGGATTTACTGCCCCTTTGGGGATTTAATTCCGGGGATGTCCTATCTGATTCGGCGTTTACTAGAAAACACTGCTAATAGTTCCTTTCTGAGACTTAGTACCAATGACGAACGACCGATAGACGAATTACTGGTAAAACCTACCCTAGAAAGCGATCTAGGCAAAAATAGACATATCGAATTTGCAGGATTTACTAATGCTAGTGATACTGATTATGCTGAATTAGAAAAGCGATCGCAGGCTCAACAAGCATTCGATCGTGTAAAAAAAAGTCTAGGCAAAACCTATTTTCCCATCGTGAATGGCGTAGAGCTAAAAACTGAAACATTCGCTGATTCTCTCAATCCTTCTAACTTCTCTCAAGTAGTCGGTAAAATTGGATTAGCCACGATCGACCAAGCAGAATTAGCAATGACCGCAGCCAAAGCTGCATTTCCGAGCTGGAAGAAATTAACTGCTACCCAAAGAGGAAATATTCTCCGTAAGGCTGCGGACATCATGGAAGAAAGAAGAGCAGAACTCAGTGCATGGATTGTTTTAGAAGTCGGTAAGCCCGTCAGAGAGGCAGATGGAGAAGTTTCAGAGGCGATAGACTTTTGTCGTTATTATGCTAAAGAAATCGAACGCATATCTCAACCCGTAAAGCGAAATATCCCCGGTGAAGATAATACCTATATCTATCAGCCGAGAGGTGTGGTTTTAGTGATTTCTCCTTGGAATTTCCCCTTAGCGATCGCCTTGGGTATGAGTGCAGGAGCATTAGCCTCTGGGAATACAGTTATTTTGAAGCCAGCCGAACAAGCCTCGGTAATTGGTGCGAAGATTATGGAAGTGTTTCAAGCGGCGGGAATGCCCAAAGGAGTATTTAATTATCTCTCTGGAAAGGGTTCTCAAGTTGGTTCTTATTTAGTCAAGCATCCTGACGTTCAGGTTATCGCTTTTACAGGTTCTCAACAGGTAGGATGTCAGATATACACCGATGCCGCAATTCTTCAACCTAAGCAAAAACATATGAAGCGGGTAATTGCCGAAATGGGAGGAAAGAATACCATAATTATTGATGAAAGCAGCGATTTGGATCAAGCAGTTGTAGCGGTAATGAATTCTGCTTTTGGTTATGCAGGACAAAAATGTTCGGCTTGCTCCAGAGTAGTGGTTCTATCGCCAGTTTATGAGAATTTTGTGGCTAGGTTAGTAGAAGCGACTCGTTCCTTGACTGTGGGTGAAGCTTATTTACCTGCAACTAAAGTTGGGGCGGTGATTGATGGTAAGGCGCAGGAGAAGATTCTCAGTTATATCCAAACGGCTAGAGATGTGAATAAAATTGCTTTAGAGATGGAAGTTCCCACCCAAGGCTATTATGTCTCGCCTACGATCGTTACGGATGTCAAACCCGATGATATTCTTTCCCAAGAAGAAATCTTTGGTCCTGTTTTAGCAGTTTTAAAAGCTGATAATTTTGATGAGGCTTTAGCGATCGCCAATAATACAAATTACGCTCTCACGGGTGGAGTCTTCTCTCGTACTCCCTCCCACATTGAAAAGGCATACGCCGAATTTGAAGTAGGAAATCTCTATATCAATCGTGGCATTACTGGAGCATTGGTCGATCGCCATCCCTTTGGTGGATTTAAGCTGAGTGGAGTGGGTTCTAAAGCAGGAGGACAAGATTATCTCTTGCAATTTCTCGAACCTCGTTCTATTACCGAAAACACACAACGTCAAGGCTTTGCGCCATTAGACATGCTGGAATAAAGTTAAGACATAAATCTGTTTAATTCCCTGACTAATAAGATACTTACTATCCTATTGCTAAAGTTTTAGCGAGTATCTATCTTATTTGTTAAATATCATTTCCTAAGTCAAAAATGAAGAGTAGGAATTGATAAAGCTCTTGGAAGCGATCGCTGTGCCATTTATAAACCATAATGCACCTTGACCAGTTAGAGAATCTTTACAAAGGATATCGACTTTATTATCGCCATTAAAATCACCTACGCTGATTGCTTCAAAATTAGTACTAGCAGAATCGGTAAATGACTGAGCAATAGAATTTATACCATTAAACAACCAAATCGTATTTTGACCAGTTGCTCGATCGCAGAAGAAAACATCAGATGGAATTCAAACTACAGAATCAGAAATTACCGAAACCGAAATTCTCAAACTACTGCCACTGTATAAAAGAACTATGGTGAGTAAATTTATTTTATGCTGAGAGTAATACCTCTATTTTTTAATTGTATTTTTAGGGGCGATCGGAGTTGTTATCTTCAGCTATAATTCCCTTATTAACTGGAATGCGCTTCAACAGGCTTACGCGAACTTTACATCCATTGCCCAAAATTCACCCGATCTAGCAACACTATTTACTGCCGAAGTCGAAAAAAATACTCATCGAATTAATCTCTTTGTCGAGGGAGTTTGGACGCTTTAAAGTGCTATATTTGCTGCCATTAGGCTAGATGGGATTCATATAGTCTCTAAAAGTGGTAAAACAAAATAGGGTAGCGATCGACAGGGCAGGATAGTTTTAGGGTTCAGGTGATGCGCCACCAAACTCCCATTCTTAAAAAATATACCTTCTAGATTAGTACCCAGAATAGATCGTTCTTTTTAATAAATATAGGACTTACGCACTCAAAGTTATGAAACTTAGTGTGAGGGAGTTTGAGGGCGAAGCCCTCGATTGGGGCTGTGCCCCAAGCCCACTTTAAATATAGGTTTTCTTTTTACGCTGCGTAAGTCCTAAAATATTAGGAATAAGATAGAGGGATAAAAATGTCATCAGTACGTTTTGAAATGTGTTGTTGCATACTCTTAGGAAGTGTGTTTATTTTACCTGAACAAAAAACTTATGCCCAAACTTGTAACTACTTTGCTGGGAAGGCTATGGGCAAACAAAGTGTAAATGTAGATTTATGTTCGATATCAAGAGCGAGTTCTAATAGTGTAGATTTTGTTTATTATTTAGGAACGGAAAGGGTTGATAGCCAAGCTAATTGTTTAGATGGTGGTTGGACTACACTCCCCGAAAGAGCATTACAACGTCCTCAATCTAAAGCTACTCAGAAAATGCTTGATGTAGTCTGTAGCTATAAATCTTCAGCCCAAAATCGTAATTCTAAGTTAAAAGCTAAAATTCAAGGTGCTGTTATTTTTGACCCGCCATCAAATATTAGAACTTCACCTAATGGCGAAATTTTGTGTTCAATTAAGAATACTAAAAGTATTAGCATTTATGGCTCAATTGGTTCTTGGGATTACACTGACGTGTGTGGTGATATGGGAGTAATTCACTCTAGTCAGATTAGATTTTAAGTAGTTGGAGATGAGTAGCAAACAAATCTCTACTCGTATGGTAAACTACACATGAAAAACCCAACGGATTTACTGCGGGTGAGTCCAACGGATAGGTTCATCAACATATGTTGCGATCGCTCAAAGTTACTGATGGTTGGCTTAAAAGAGTTAAACAAGCTCTGAGTCGTTATGATTTTTCTAGCCAAAAAGCTCTAGCCGAAGAATTAGAAATCTCATCTCGTAAGACTAATGATTTTTTTAACGGTAAATCTGTTGACTATGAAATCTTTGTGGCGATTTGTGCGAGGTTGGGATTAGATTGGCAAAAAGTGGCAAAAGTCTCTCCCGAAACGATTAAAAGCATTAATTCACCCTCTAAAGTTTCTGAGTCCAAATCTGAGCCTAAAGAAGTTCTGATAATATCTTCTCAATCTACTCCTTCAGTCTCTTCTCAAATATCTAAACCGATAGAAAATCGACCTAAAACTTCTGAAAGTATTCCTAAATTAGCTTCTAGTTTGTTTAGATCTTTCGACTCTCAAGATCGAATTGCTCAAAAGAAATTTCTAAATACTGCCCCTCCACTAAATCCTGAGGATCAAGCTGATAAGCCTTTGGATGATTCCTTTAATAGTTTATTGGATAACTTGTTGGATAACTTACCTATACAAATTGGCGATCGCCCTCAAGACATTTCTAATAATCCCTTTACATCAGATAAATTATCAGATAAATTAGTTGACAGTCCGATTGAAGAACAAATAGAAGAACAAATAAATGAGAAGGTTGAGGAATTATTTACTAAAAATCCAGAAGCTGGTGTCATTGAGGAAATCCCACTATTATCTGTTGAAATATCTGCTGAAATTACAGGTAATAATCCTATAGAGAGTAAACCAACAGAAGGTGTAACTCAAATTCAAGAGTTATTGGGAATAGATTCTAATCTTACTCAAACTCTCTCACTCAATCCTAAAACTATTGCTCAAATTCAAGAGTTGCTGGGTATGGTTGGAGATATTAAGCCTGTCAAAGCATCAGTTCGGGAAGTAAAGCCAATTAGAGATTTAGAGTTGGAGTCATTAACGTCAGACAGGAATTTTTCAGTAGAAGAGCCGATTAATAAAATATCTGCGATTCAAGCGGAAGTAAATAAAGATATAAGCGCAGACGTAGATATAAGCAATGAAATTAAAGAAAAAACTAATAAAGCAATAGATAAAGAAGTAGATAAAGAAATAGATAGAGTAAATCTGGAATCTATTCCTTCGCCGTTCCAATTAGCTATTGATAATTTAGAGTCGATAATCTCTGCCTATTATGATTTCTGTAAGGTTCAAGATTGGGATATGGCTGCAGCCGTTGTTAATAGTGTCAATTTGGCATACATTAGAAAAACTGCAGATTTATCCTTAATTCTCGACCTCTTTAATCAACTTCTTCCCCCGAAGTGGCAGAATGGAGAACAAAAAATTGGCGATCGCTTAGTTCACTTACAAGTTATTTGTAATGCGGGAATGGCTGCTTTCTACCTAGATAAATTCGCCGATGCTGTAGGTTATTATGAATCAGTTTTAGCGATTTCATCCGATATCTCTACTCTCTCTAGTTGCTCTGAATTAAAATTAAAAATCAAAGCCCTAAATGGGCTAGGCACGATTTATCAAACATTAGCTCAATACCAAAGCGCGATCAAATACTTCCAACAAGCACAAGTTCTCGCCACCGAATCTGAAAATAATCAATCAAAATTGCAGGCATTAGGCAACTTAGGCAATATTTATTATGCTTTGCGCCAGTATCGGACGGCGATCGCTTATTACCAAGAGTTTCTAAAACTATCTGATGGCAAGGATTTGGTCGAACTAGAATTTTCAGTGATTGGCAACTTGGGTAATGCTTTTTATAATTTGAAAGAATATCAAACTGGGATCGGCTATCAACAAAAATATTTAGAAGTTGCACAGACGATCGGTAATTCGGAAAAAGAGGCAGGATGCTTAGTTAGTTTGGGCTTTGCTTACTATGCTTTGGGGTTATATCAAACCGCGATTCAATATTACAATCAGGCAAAAGCGATCGCCGATAGATGCAATTACAAACGTATTCAAGTATCAGTATTTTCGGGATTAGGACTGAGCTATCAAGCTCTAAAAAATTACCCTACTGCCGTTATTTGTTTTCATAAATGTTTGGAAGTTGCCCGACAAGTGGGCGATCGCGCGGCTGAAGTTAGAGCTTTATATAATCTTCGCAAATCAAACTCCTACCAACTCATTTAAATATATTTAGATATTATAAATAGGAATTATTAGATCTAATATTGCCCATCCTCAACTTCCGAAGTAGATGATGCATCAAAAACCTCGGCTAATCTTTTTTGCTGAAAATGATTGAAAATTATCCGTCCAACTCCAGCCAAAGGAGGAGCAATTAAAGCCCCCACTACTCCTAATAATTCTGCCCCCACAATAATCGATAATAGTAATTCAAAGGGATCGAGATTTAAGTAAGGACCGACTAACCAAGGTTGTAAAATCCAAGCTTCAATTTGTTGTAATAAAAAAGAAACTGCAACAACTGCAATCACGGTAAAAGTCCCCAAACTCCATGCTGCTATAACAATTGGAATTAATCCTAATAAAGGTCCAATAAAAGGAATTAAATTAGCAACTGCAACTAATAAACCCAATGCCACAGCATATTCCACACGCAAAAATATCAATGATAAGTACGTACAAAATCCTAATAGGGTTGAGGTGCCAATTCTACCCAAAACATACGCACCTAGACAGCGATTAATCGGCGGCATGAGTTTATAAACTTCAGTTCTGACATTATCCGAAAACGGACTAAGAACTCGGCGGGCTAGATCTCGCGAATTAATTACCATATAACCCGTGATTAACATTGAGAGTAAAATAATTCCTAAGGTATTAATTAAACTAAAGGTAAAGTTAACAGTTTGATTGACAATTTCTCTACCTAAATTTTGGACTTGATCGAGAACTGTACTAGATCTGAGTAACTCTTGAATTTGTTGGGGATTAATATTAAGAAAAGAGATATTACTAACATCTATATTTGAAATTAAGCTGGGTACTCTGGTTAAAAACTGTCCTAATTCAAAAATCAACTGAGGTGCGGGAGTCATCGTTAATAAAATTATTAATAAGAAAACCAAATAAATAATTACTACCCCCAAACTGCGCTTAATTCTCCGCCGCTCCATTTGCTCTAATAAAGGCGTAATTGCTGATGCTAAAAATAAGCTAACTAACAATAACTGCACCGTTTGCTTTAATAGCCATAATAGGTAAATTCCTAGTAAAGCGATCGCTACTCGTTGTACATATTTCCAAAATATTTGCTTATCCATTAATTAATTTAGATTAATTAGTTTTGTTTAAAGCTAGGTTACAAGAATTTGAGTAATCTCTACCGTATTTTCGATAATATTTTTCGATATTATGTGAGCAAGTCTGCGGGGATTGAAGTCTATTAGGACTTACGCAGTGTAAAAAGAAAACCTATATTTAAAGGGGTTTTGGGGCACAGCCCCAATTGAGGGCTTCGCCC
>Ga0163154_10008130_pt1 | contig 12304 bp, 29 predicted proteins | sample OliLakLV19MP9P1_FD_148649 | JGI IMG/M metagenome (GOLD analysis project Ga0163154, IMG submission 148649) | Freshwater microbial mat bacterial communities from Lake Vanda, McMurdo Dry Valleys, Antarctica - Oligotrophic Lake LV.19.MP9.P1 | ecosystem: Environmental > Aquatic > Freshwater > Lake >... | reverse complement strand
ATCGTAATGGTACGGTGCTAGGGGATATTTAAAATAGTCTTGGAAGTAGTATATGCAAAACAAACCAAATGATTCACCACAAAGGTATACGCGTTCTTGCTTTGTCCCGTTAATTACTCTATTGAGTGCTTCCGAGGTCATGTACTAAAAGTGATGAAAGATGTTCCTTGTCTTCTTCTGTAAGGGTTTGTACTTGTATAGCGTTACCTTCTGCACCTGTATGTTCTGTGCGTGCAGCAAACTCTTTTTTCATCTTTCTTTCTAAGAACCATGTAGCATACTGTGGGTTTTCAAGTGACTTTACTACTGTTTGTCTAGCTTTTAAAATAGGTTTTTCGCGTAGTTCGTCTATTCTGTCCTGATACTCAGGCTTATTTTTTAGCCACACATAAAAAGTGTTCCTAGAAATGTCTGCATAACTACATGCCTCTGTATCACTTGCACCAATAGCAAATGCCTGTTCTAGTTTCATTACAACGATGTCAGTCATTTTTGTGGGTCTACCCCCTAAGTCTTTTTTTGCCATATTATTTCTTGACCATTCTTCTTAATTGTAGCATTACCTGTGTAATCTACGTAGCGTTGTACTATTACGTCTATGTATTTAGGGTCTAGCTCCATACCGTAACAGATACGCCCTGTCTTCTCTGCTGCTATCAGGGTAGAGCCTGAGCCGAGGAATGGGTCTAATATACTTTTACTTCCGTTTATAAGCTCTATTCCTCGTACTACTAACTCTACAGGGTAACAAGCCTTATGGTTTTCTGCTTGTGAATGTGTGTTTGATACTTCCCAAAAGTTAGACGTGACTTTTTCCAGTCCTAGATTAGCTTTAATGGTAGAAAATAAATAGATAGGTTCCCAATCTCGCATCATTGAACCTTTAAAAGGTATAGTACTACTTTTCTTCCAGCAAATTTGCTCTCTAAGGTATTCTAAATAAGGTGTTATTTGCTGTATGTACTGATAGCGAGAATTTTTATTGTAGCTTACATTCCAAAATATAAATCCTTCTGTGTAAGCGAAGCACAAGGTCAATACAGACTGAGCAAATTTCACGTATTCGTCTGCTGAAAGATTGTCTGAATATCCATCTGCATATAACTTTTTTCCTTTCTTTCCATTAAAAATATCACCTTCTCCTGCTTTTGTGTTTGCATTATACGGTGGGGAAGTAAAAGCCATGTCCGCTTTCTTCCCGGCCATTAGCTTCTCCACATCATCAATACTGGTACTATCCCCACACAACACACGATGCTCCCCTAGCTCGTACAAGTCCCCTAGTACACTTTGTGGTGTCACTGGTACGTCAGGTACTACATCGTCAGCTTCGTCTGGCTCTATCAGTAAGTCCATGTCAAAGCCAGTCAGGGGTGCTAGTTCCTCCAGTGTCTTTAGCTCCTCGATTACCAAGGGCATGTCCCATTCAGACTCGTTTAACTTATTGTCAGCTAGGCGGTAGGCGTTGGATTGCTTCTCAGTAAGGTCGGCAACACGTATCATGTCGTCTGTTATCTCCATGCCTAGGTGCTTTAGAGCTTCGTACCTACCGTGACCTACAATGATTACACCTTCTTTGTCTACTACAATCGGTTGGTGCATACCAAATTCTTTAATAGATGCAGCAATCTGTTCTATTTGCTTCTTGGGATGCTTCTTAGCGTTTTTGCTATAGGGTTTGATTTCCATGTCTACTTGATTGCTAATATAGCATGTTTATGCCCCCGAAATGAATCGAACATTTCCTAATTGTCTATGTTTACTATCCTTACCGGGAACGTAAGAGGAGTGTATCAATATCAAACAAATATGACGTAGACGAGTGAGACCAACTGGGGGCGGGACGTCAGTTTCAGATGCATATTCTTAACTGACAAACTGTTGCTGATGTGCTTGTGTTCAGGGCACTGGGGTTGCACCAGTATGTCGCTTGGTCTTGACGACTGTTCAACCTCTACCGCTTAATGGGCTAATCTCCCATTTATCCCCGAACAACAACACACCAACTGTCTGTATTATACCTTATTAGGTGGAGTTTTGTCTAGGGCTGTTAGTTTGTTTAATGATTCAAGTACCTCGTCAAGCGTTTCGTTTTCAGAGGAATCAATATGGTCTTTTTCGTCACCGTCCTCTGCTTCACTGTCAAAGCGTTCATCACCCTTTTGGTACACTACTTTGTGTCCGTCAACAATCTTTAATATTGTACTCAACATTTGCTTCCTCTCCTCCTCTAGTACTGTGTTTATGGTGTCTTGTAGGGTTTGGGTAAACCAATCAGGCGTAAGAAACTCGTCTACATTTTCAGCTAGTGTCTCTGCTTCTTCTTCCTGGTCGTAACCTTTATAGACTGTTCCATACTGCCAGTCTTTTAGCTCCCGCTTTTTCTTTTCAAACTCAGCCACCTTCTCTGCTATCAACTCTTGGTGTTTGTTGTGCATATTTATTTCTTATCATTTAAAGCCAGCCATAAGTTAGCTACGGCTTCTTCTGGGGTGGAGGAATTTGTTACTCCGAATCCACTTTTGGGATACCCATTGATAGATGCACACGTCCAACTTCCATTGTCTTCTTTAGTTAGTTGATAAAAGTAATGTCCACACGCTTCTATTAGCTCTGATAGGGTTGGATAATACATATCACCTGTTGGTTCACTAAAACCTAGTGCGTACACATTACCATTCATTAAAAGACCTAAGCCTTCTTGCTCAAACCCTGCGTCTTTTAATTTTTTAGCTATTTCGTGTGTCATATCTATTCCTTACCGTATAAAGGCTTTACTACCTTCTCTTTGACTCGTAGTTCTCTATGTTCAACAGCTATCTCAGTCCGAGGGTTTTCTTTATCGTAAAACTTCTGTACTGTCAGCTTAGTCACTTGACTGTCATCTTCATAAACTATCTCACTCATAGCATCTAAAAGGATTTTGAGGTGAGCATCTATGTCACGCTTGCGTTTGTCTCCATAAAAGAGGTCTATGTGTAGTTCTACGACGCCACTGAGAGGGGCTGTAGTCCATTTTAAGCGTATTTCCTGTGCCAGTGCTAACTTTGCATCTCTGTACTTGCTAGAGAGGATATTGCGGCCTCTAAAGATACCAAACTTTTGGTTGATTGGAACTGGTTTGGTGTACAGAACTATCATGGTTACATTCTATCACGCTCTTTTTGTAGTAATCGTACATCATTTGCTTTTCTATACTTGGCCAGTCAAAGGACTCTTTGGTTATTGATGTCCATAGCTCGGCAAACTCAGGCTGGATGTTCTTAATGTCGGTGGTGGTCTGTTGTGAGGTGCTGGTCTTTCCTGTCTTGGCTTTAAGGATTGCTCGCCAGGTAGACTTTACAAACTCAGCGTCTACTTCGGGACGGTGTTGCTTTATCATTTCCATAGACATAGCCATATCAATACCATGAGCGACACAGTGGTCTGCTATCTGTTGGAATAGCTTGTGGTAGCTTTTCTCTTGTTGTCTTGATTTAGCTTTCTCTGGTTCCATAGGGTGTTAGTCTTTGATAAAAAAATATATTAACAAATAAATGGCAATTCCCCAAAGCAAAATACCAAAAGGTATTAGCACAAATGCGTTTACAATGTTTTGTAATGTCATAAGCTAATCTTATTCTAGTAAGGGGTTAGTCTACCAATGTTGGTTCAGACTCTTTTTCTATCAAACCTGAATAATCACTTGCTATCATTCTAAGTATTGATGGGATTTCTTCTATTTCTATGACACGCTCGTCTTCCGTTTCTTGTATTGTATATTGACCAATAATATCTATTATTGTCATCGCTAAATTTGGTATTGTTTTCATACGCAAGTCTTATTCTATTAAGGTTCTGATGTGCTTTTGGGGAGTTAGACTAAAGAGTACTTCCAACTCTTATGTTAATTTTTAGTGCTATTGCTAAACGTTAAGCTCTATTTCATTCTTTGCATGAACTCTTCACTGCGCGAGGTAAAGTGGTATACCATATGCTCCAAATCCTAATCTTTATTTATCTTTGTCCCCCAAGAACACACCAGCTTCTTCCTTTAATCTACCACCTCATCACCTCGCTGTCTTGACTGTTTGTGGATAAGTCCAGCCATCTGTTGCTTGATCTGTTGCTTGATTAGTTTTACTCTTAGCTCGTCGTTCGAGCCACTTTTCTTGTTTCTCGACCACCTTTTTAGTTCTAATGACGTACTTGCACACACTACATTTAAGAAAGAAGTTCTTGATTTTCTTTAATTCCAGTCGTCCTCCTTTATCTACTTCACTACTACAGCAAGGACACTTACTGTCTTTGTTATACCTAGTACAATTAAGTTCTATACCTTTAAACACCTTAGTAGTTTATTCTTTTAATGTTTTAGAAGAATGGGTTGTTACAACCTTTCCATATCCAATACTGGAGAAAGAAAACTTGTATCTAGCGGCACATCGCATTTTCTTCAACTTCTTTTAACGCTTCGTCAGAATTGGGCGTTACAACTTTGCATTGCTATTCCTATGCAGGCCATCCGTAGGATAAGGAGTGTGCGTCCTTGTATAGCAGCTTTCACTAATGGCGGTGCCCTATAAAGCCATGCAAACGACATTTATAGAACTTGGAGTTGTCTTTCGAAACATTGCTCCCTGACTTTTAAAAAAACACACGCAATTAAGCGAGTGTCTTTCTTTGAATACTATAGTGACCAACCCATGGGAAAGTGAATGCCAACCCGTGAGCTGGGTTAGTCGCTACAATATTCAACTGTAATGTTGCTGTTGGCATTCGCATATAGTATACCACACATCTTCATAGAAAACACATGCTAGTTATCCCCAATTCTTTGTTTAGCGATATTAAAGTAAGTCTCATCTAAACCCTCCCCATATCCCATTTGTTCCCATGTATGAATCCTGTGGCAATTTGAACACATAAGTTCAAGGTTATCTATATTTTCCTTCCACTCTTTTAATCTCCTCGCCCAGTTATATTCCCTCTTGGGTGGCCTTTTCTTTTTTCCCCTATCAATATGGTTTATGTCAAGAACACGTATGTCACTCAAACCACAGGTGACACACTTACCACCTAGCTCTAGGATTATCTCTATCTTTCTTTGCCATATACGTTTCTTTTTTATCAGTTGGTAGTCGTTTTTGTTCCAAAAATCACGCTGACATTTTTTATTACAAAACTTCTTACCCGCGCTTAGTTCACCACACTGTTTGCAAATACTATGTGTTCCCCACCGATTCCTCTGGTAACACTCCATAGTACAGAACCTCCCTTTGTGATAAGTGTTAAAATCTTTACTACATTCTTTACATTGAACTTTCATAGGTGTTTTTGTTTACCTATGTATTATACACTATTGATTCGGTTCACTGCTATTTCATAATATTCACTTGATAGCTCGATACCAATGAAGTTGCGGTTTAAGTTTTTACACGCCATACCTGTAGTTCCTGAACCCATTGTAAAGTCTAGGACTGTTTCAGTTTCGTTGGTGTAGGTCTTGATTAGGTACTCCATGAGGGCTACTGGTTTTTGGGTTGGGTGGATAGGTCTCTGTTCAACTGGGAAATCGACCACACTCAGAGGATAATTTGAGTGTGTTTGTATTGCGTCTTTTGTGGCAAGACCATACACCTCACCACTTGAACCAATACCCTTTTTCCCTCTATTCCCTTTAGATATAGTGGGAACTTCTTTGATTAAAATCCCTTGTGGATTATAAACGGGTTGTGCTTTATAAAAAATGCAGACATCTTCATGCTTAACCATTGGTCGTTTTTTAGCGTTCAAATGTCCTGTTGCTTTTGACTTCCTCCAAACCCAATTATATTTGTAATCTTTAAGATTTGAAGATATTAAAACTGTTGTAAAAGGCTGACTAGCTGTCATAACAATCGCCCCATTAGGTTTAGTCACACGCTTTAACTGCTCCCACATTAAATCTAAGTCAATTACAGAGTCCCACTTACAGGCTGTGGTTCCATACGGGGGGTCAGTAAGAACCATGTCAACACTTCCGTCTGGTATATTCTTCATTTCTTCAAGGCAATCACCGTGCACTAGCTGTATCATATCAGTATTGTATCACTTCTTTTTACCAGCACAGTAGTAGTGCCATAATCCCCCGAAACTTTTAGACTGCTCCATTTTCTTGTAAAAAGCATGAAGGTCATCTGTTTGGATATGAGACATCTTACTGGCCACGAAACCCGCTGTATAGGGCTTGTAGCCCCCTCCAATGCGTGAATTATTGAGCTTGGTAACGAACGGTTCTATCAGAGAAGCGCGTTGGGAATTAGCCTTGGTAATTGGCTTTTCTATTCTAGCTTTGATGTGGTCAAAGTTGATCACTCCCTACATTATATACTGGGGACTTCACTCAATCTTCATAAAACTGGGGATAACAAAAAGCCCCGCGGGGGGCTTGGTATTGTTACGCTGTGACGGTTTCTAGGTATTGTACTGCTATCCCGTTTACTACCCTGTAGCGGGGCACCTGGGACGTTGTAGGGGTATACCAGTAGAACACTGTACCTTTTACCACGTCACGTTCTAGCTTGCCGTCTTCGTGTAGTTCTCTTAATCTTCGACTGGAGTTACTAGCCTTGTACGTGGTGCTGGCGGCTACTAGACGTTCTATCTCGCCCCCACTAATGTGTACCCCAGCGTGCTTTTTATAATAAGCTAGGATGCGTTCGGATAATGATTGTTTTTTCATACCTTTAGTATAAAACAAAATCCCCCGAAGGGGGGGACTGTGTGTGTATAACTTTTACTTCTTCTTTGGTCTGCTTCTCTTCTTTGGTGGGGGTGTGATTATCCAGCCATCATAAACCGCCCTGTACTCGCTTCCTGTAAACTCTGATTTCTTCTTGGGTTTGGTAAATACTGACAGGTCTTTTCCGTAAATAGGATAGCCACAGTATTCATCCATTAAACTAGAAAAAGGTTTGAAATGACCAAAATCTACACCTAAATTTATATTTGTCTTCTCCACCAACTTAGCTGGTTCCTTTGTCTCTGTCTCAGGGACGTACTTTAGCTTTAGGTGAGATAGGATTAGATCTACATAAGACTCCATCCGTTTTGTGCCTTCGTTATACTTAGCCGTGTTTTCAACTAAAAGAATACGCAGTCTTATGATTTCCTCATCTTTTTTATTCCAAAACATATTAGAAAGGTATGTCCTCTGGGTTAATCTCATCTTCGGGGTAATCTGGTAAAACGCCTGGGCTTTCTGATTTAGGTGCGGTAGACTCTCCGCCCTTAGCTCCAAACTGTACTCGGTCAGCAACTATTTCTGTACGAGACATCTTTACACCGTCTTTGTCCCATGAGCGAGTCTGTAGCCTCCCCTCGATAAAAGCACCTGAGCCTTTAGTTAAATACTTCGCTACGTTCTCAGCTTGCTTCCCAAATACCACAATGTTGTGATACTCCACTTCTTCTTTTTTGTTACCGTCACGGTCATTGTAGACACGATTAGTAGCTACTGAGAAGTTAGTCACGTTGTCCCCACTAGGTAGGGCTTTCATTTCTGGGTCACGGGTAAGGTTTCCTTCTACTGTTACTTTATTTAAATTGTACATTTTTATGTTGTTATTGCTTCTAGTATTTCCCGTTTTACTTCTTTGCATTTCGCTATAATTTCTTCATCTTCGCGTAAGCTCTTCGGTAAACTTTTAAATACCGTAATTAAGTCAGCCCCCGAAGTGGCTTGACCCAGCATAGCACACGCTTTTTCTAAGGTGGGTTCCTTTTCTGGTGTGACTTTTAGTTTTACAGCTGTTGGCTTGCGTACTGGATACTTGCCGTCTTTTAATTCTACCCACTCACTGATTGAGTCATACAAATACCGCCCGATGCCAAACTGCACCGCTGCTCGTTTCATTGAGTCAGACAGTCCACCCTTGGTTGATTCAATGTCAGTTAAATCTGCCCCGTCTTCTTTAGTTATCCATTCGCCCGACTCAGTAAATCTTATTGAGAGTGAGCAAATAATTCCTTTGTGAATTTCTCTAAAAGTTTGTTTCCAGTTTTCTGCCCCGACCACACTATCAAGGCGGTTCATAATGGCTCGATTAGTTACATACGCCAACATCAGTCCTTTTGTCTTATCTTTATTGGTAGAGCCAACGCGCCACTCGATTTCGTGGTCTTCAAAATGTGCCGATAGTTTTTCGATTGTTTCTTTCATAAATTAAAAATTATGGTCGCGAGACTTCTGAACTGAGTCCAGCATGTCTATAATAATTTCATTCCAACTACCCATGTGTATGTCTCCTTCCTCTACATGGAAGTTGCGGGTGACTCCTTCTAGTGTGAGTGTGAGTAGCATATTAGAATTTAGTTACATCTTTAGGGATAAGGCTTAAAAGGATTTTAGCGAAAGCGTTCCCGTGTTTGATGTATTCTTTTCCGTCGAGGTTGGTAAGAAAGTTTTTTAAATCCTCTGTCATATCATCCCTTGAGCCTATGTAGACTATAGCGTGGATTTCTTTTAGGTATTCTTCAAATGGGTACTTAGTGTCTTGGTATTCTCTTAAGTTCATAGTTAAAATATTTTAGCGTGTAACATCCAATCGTCGCTCGGTTCTTCTAATTTGACAAAGTATTGGCTCCATAATATCTGCTTTTCTTTTTCTGAGACTGGTAGAGATCTGATTCTTTTTTTAGTCTTTTCTTCATCTAGTCTAATGTGGTACGCAATATTGTTGTCTTGGTTGATAGTGTCGCGGTCTTGCATATTATTTAGTATTTACGTGCCTGATAACATCTACTAGCGCGTCTGCAATTGCTTTGTACTCTGCCCCAGTTCTCGGCATCTTAATCGCTTGGTTGTTTTTTGTGATAGACATTACTTCTACTACCGCCATCATTGCATTTTGTATAATGTCCGTTATATTTTCATTGTTCATATTATAAATATAAGTTAGCGTCATCTTCTTGTTTTTCTAGTAAGGCTTCTAGGTCTTGCTCGGTCATCATCTCTGCTTCTCTGGTGCTCATTTCTACGGCTAAACTCTTTTCCCAAGGTTCCATATTTGTTTGATTATTGCTAATGAATACAGTATATACTGCCAGCTTATTAAGTCAATAAAGTTATACACAGTATGGTTATCCACAGCTTTAATCAATAGGCACTTGCCAGCTTTTATAGATCTGTTATAGTAAGGGAGTTACCAATCAATAACAAACATATGCACGATATTAAAAAAGTAAAAGGCTGGGCAAAAGTAAAGATTACCGATCGTACCGTTAGCAATCGCCACCCCCATATTGCATCATGGTCAAAGATGCAACGGTTGGCCCAAAAAATGATATAGCATGAATATTAAGATTACCCACCGAGTCAGCCAAGTAGCTGCAGACCGCCTGAAGAAAAAAGCAATCGAGAAGAATATCAATCAAAATAAATTATTAGAAATAGCTATCCTTAAAATAAAATGAAACACAATAACCTCATTGACGAAATAAAAATGAACGAACCAGACACCTCATGGTTTTCCACTTTATGCGCGGTTGCCTTTATCGTTGCCGTAGCGTTTCTTATTTTTGTAGCAGTAAGTTTTGCCTACTAGTATGACAACATTAAAAAAAGACGACCTGATAAAAAATAATACGGGGGATTGGGAGGATAAGCTAGAAGACTTAGCAGCAATAAACTACAACTTATATTTAGCAGGGACGGTAAGACGTGCTGACACAGGGGCAGATTGGACTCATGAACAAGCACTATCTGAAATTAAAACCTTTATCACCACCCTCCTCGCTGCCGAACGTGAAGCAGGGGCTAAAGAAGTAATCCACGAGCTTCGTGACATGTTTAAAGACACCCACGAGCTAGGAACGAACCACCTTAATAGCGAGCTAGATAGACTCGAAAATAAATAACACCTATGAAATTCATAATTAAAAAAAGAACAACAGACGAAATAATGTTTGAAGGAGAGGCAGACAGCTTTAAAGATTTTGTTGTGTTACATAAAGCAAATCTTCAGGGAGCAGACCTTCGGGGAGCAAATCTTCAGGAAGCAGACCTTAAGGAAGCAAATCTTTGGAGAGCAAATCTTCAGGAAGCAGACCTTAAGGAAGCAGACCTTAAGGAAGCAGACCTTCAGGGAGCAAATCTTCAGGGAGCAAATCTTTGGAGAGCAGACCTTCGGGGAGCAAATCTTTGGAGAGCAAATCTTCAGGAAGCAGACCTTCGGGGAGCAAATCTTTGGAGAGTAAATCTTCAGGAAGCAGACCTTAAGGAAGCAGACCTTCAGGGAGCAAATCTTCAGGGAGCAAATCTTTGGAGAGCAAATCTTCAGGAAGCAGACCTTAAGGAAGCAGACCTTCAGGGAGCAAATCTTTGGAGAGCAGACCTTCGGGGGGCAAATCTTCAGGGAGTACAAATTACAATCACTCAAAAAGAAGACTTACTTAAAGCTACTGGGATAGTAATTGAAAGTAATTAGCTATGACCAACACAGAAAAGAGATTAGAGGATAAGCTACACACTTTTATCACTGCAAGTAATTGTGCTTGTTGTAAACAAATGGGTTCGGGTTGTAGCCTTGCACACTTAAACTCGGGTGAAATTAAGGAATGTTTCGCCACCTCAATCGCACAAGCCAGAGCAGAAGAAAGGGAGAGGGTGGTGGAGTTTATTAAAGATAAAAGTGAAAAAGTAACAAACGACCTTTGGTATGTTGCAGACCAATGCCTTGAGGATATACCTAGATTTTTTTCACCATTAACAGATTAATAAACCTATGACCCCCACAGAAAAACAAATAGAAGAAATCATAGAAAAAGTTAGAACAGTAGAGTTTCTTCACGGAGTCCCTGTTTCTTTACCAAGTGAAACTATAGAATTGTTACGGAGTGGTATTCGTGGAGCAATCCAACAAGCCATAGCAGAAGAAAGGGAGAGGGTGAGGGGGGAGATAGAGAAAGAAATAGCGATACACAAGGAATTAGAAAGTCAGTATGTTGGCGGTATAGAAGAAATAATTGCAATGCAAAGCTTAACACATATTCCACACGGAGCTAAAACAGCAAATCCCCACACTTTTGTAATAGAACAACTACACAACCTCCTCTCCTCTCTAAACACACCTTTACCAGAGTAACTGAATAGATATGAAAAAGAAAACAATAATATGTGGATTTGCTGGAGTAGGAAAAAGTTATCTAGCAAAAAACGTAGCAGGTGTAGTAGACCTAGAAAGCACTCCATTCAAAAAAAATTGGACAACTTATGTAGATGTTGCAACTCATATGCAAGATAATGGATATACGGTTTTACTTTCTTGCCATAAAGAACTCCGACAGGAATTAAAAAGAAGAAACAGGGATTATGTGGTAGTAATTCCAGCCAAAAAAGACAAGCAAAATTACCTACACAGATACGAGTGTCGTGGAAATAATCAGGCGTTCATAGATTTATTTACTGAAAAATGGGACGATTTTCTTGATGAAATTTTGAAAGAAGAAAAAAATGTGATTGTATTAAATAATGGCACAATTAGCGACTTTCCCCTCTCCTCTCTAGACAGACCATTACCAGATAAGTAAAAATATATGAAACTACACGAAATACCCGAGGGGAGTCGTATAAAGGCTGAGACAAATAATGAAAAAGGAAAGTTGGGTGACTTCATAATCTTCCACCACTTAGACGGTATGTACTCGTATTGCACGGTTGAAGGTACAGAAGAAGTGTGTCATCTTGGAAGGAATCAAGAGCTTAAAAAGACGGGCGATTATTACGAGTTAACTTAACAAACCTATGACTAACACACCAACAATACGAGAACAGTTTGAAGAAAAGTTTGGCTGGGCAGGTAGTTCTGGTACATTCACAGGAATAAGAGACGAGGAAATTGTGAAGTTCATCACCGCCGAACGTGAGGCAGGGGCTAAAGAAGTAATCAAAGAGCTTCGTGACATGTTTAAAGACACCCACGAGCTAGGAACGAACCACCTTAATAGCGAGTTAGATAGACTTGAAAATAAATAACACCTATGACTAAGATACCAAGCGTAGAGGAGAGGGTGGCTGAGTTTGACAAATGTTTTGACGGAGCAACCTACAAAAGAAATGGCTGGTCTTCAATTCCGCTGCATGACATAAACAAAGCAAAGGAGATATTCAAACAAGCCCTCACCGCCCAGCGCACCGCCCTACTGACCGAGCTGAGGGACAGTGGACTGTTGGAGGAGAAAGAACATGAAAGCCATAAAGATGACCGTTCATGGTGTGAGATTTGTGGTCACAACACCCTAGCCAAAAAAATCAAAGCCTACATTAACAACCTTATTAACCCCA
>Ga0163154_10008125_pt1 | contig 12310 bp, 14 predicted proteins | sample OliLakLV19MP9P1_FD_148649 | JGI IMG/M metagenome (GOLD analysis project Ga0163154, IMG submission 148649) | Freshwater microbial mat bacterial communities from Lake Vanda, McMurdo Dry Valleys, Antarctica - Oligotrophic Lake LV.19.MP9.P1 | ecosystem: Environmental > Aquatic > Freshwater > Lake >... | reverse complement strand
CCACTGCGGCGGTCAGATCGTGGGGCGCGACACCCTGTTCGCGATCCCCACGCCCCGGCCCACCGATACCTGGTTTCCGTTGCCCCACCGCAGCCTGGTGGAGGAGGTCGAGGGCCAGTTGGTCTCCGCGGGTTTCAACCTGCTCGGCCAGGCCCATGCGGTCTCACACGACGGCAACCGTTACTTCGGCATCCTGGAATTGTCCCCCCACGGGGACACCGGGAACCGCGACCACGGCTGGGTCGTGGGTCTCCGCAACTCCCATGACAAGACGTTCCCCGCGGGGCTGGTCGCCGGCACCCGGGTGTTCGTCTGCGACAACTTGGCGTTCTCGGGCCTGATCCAGATCCGGCGAAAACACACCCGCTTCGCCGTCCGCGATCTCCGGCAACTCACGGCCCGTGCCGTCGGCCAGCTCGGGAATCGCCTGGTCCTTCTGGACCAACGGATTGACGCCTACCGCGCCCTTGGGCTCGGCGACACCGAGGTCCATGACCTGGTGATCCGCGCCACGGATTGCCGGGCCATCACCACCACCCAGATCCCCGAGGTCCTGCACGGGCTGATGGATGGCGCCGCGCAACTGGTGCTCCCCTCATGAGCGCCGGGCTCGGACGACCCACGGCCCACGAGCGCAAGCACTACGACCAACTGGTCGGGTGCACCGTGGTCCGAGTGTTGTGGGAGGCCTTCGAGGGCTCACCCCTCCTCGTCCTCCTGGTCAGCACGCCGGGCGGAGGCATCGCCCAAGTCTCGGTGATGTGTGATCCCGAGGGCAACGCCCCCGGCTTCTTGGACATCCAAGGGGTGGGGGCATGAGCGCCGAACCCCCCGCCAATACTTGGGCCGCCAGGAGATCGTGTTTTGCGTCGGGTAACGCTCCTGCCCCGGCGCGATGGGACGACCCTTTCGGCCCATCCCGGCGGCAGTCTGCTGCTCGACGTGGCCGAGTCGCTCGCCTCCGCACTTGTGAATGGCGGGATCGCCCGCTGGAAACCATTGCCTGACCCATGCCGCAACCGCCTTTCATGAGATACGTCCTCTGCTATGACACGCCCAGCGCCCGGAGGCGCGCCCGGGTGGCGAAACAGCTCGAGAGCTGCGGCTTCCGGGTGCAGTTCTCGGTATTCGAGGCCGATCTCACCGCCGAGATGCTACGCGATTTGATCGTTGCTTTGCACGCCCTCATCGACCGCTCGGAGGACAATATCCGGATCTACCCGGTCTGCCAGCAGTGCGCCGGCAAGGTGCGGGTGGTGGGGATCCCCGATCCATACGGCATCGCGCGCACGCCCCTGATGTTTTGACAGCCGAACCCGTTCCCATGAGCCCAACCCGATTTCGAATCCTGCTTCGCACCGCCGCCACTGTCGCCGCCCCGCTGCTACGGGATGCGGCCTTCAGCGCTATTCAGCAATGGGCGACCCGCCGACTTGCCACCCACAACCGCCCCGCCGATCCACCGTGGCCTGAAGATACCGGGGGCGCCGTCGAGATCGCAGCCAATCACGCGGTGGACGGAGCTGACGGAGCCGCACCGTGTCCGGTGACAGCCCCGTATGGCTCGCTGCGGCTCGTGAACCCGTCGCTGGTTTCCGGGCAGGATCCGGGGGGCTCGGTGTCACTCGGTACCGGGACGCTGGCAGTCCGGATGGCCCACCCCGACAACCTGCGCCGCGCCTGGCTGAAAGTGGCCGCACGCAAGGGCACCGGAGCGGGTGTGGATGGGGAGACCGCAGCGACCGTTCGCGACAGGATCGATCCGTTGCTGGCGTCGCTCGGGCGTGAGATCACCGCCGGAGAATACAAACCGCTTCCGCTGCTGTGTTATGATCGCAGGAAACCGGGGGGCGGGGTCCGTCGTGTCGCGGTGCCTGCGCTTCGCGACCGGATCGCGCAGCGGGCCATGGCGCAGACCCTGGACTTGATCGTGGAACCGGGGCTTTCTCGCTGGAGCTTCGCCTATCGGAGTGAGCGGGGCTGTCACGAGGCGTTGGCCGAGGCGGACGCCCTGATGGCACAAGGCAAGCCATGGATCGTGCGGGCAGACATCCGGAACTGCTTCGACTCGATCCCGCACGGGCGCTTATTGGACGGGCTGCCGGAGCCGATCGCGGCGGATGCCGGGGTCCGGTCGATGATTCGGGCGATTATCGCAGGACCGCGCATCGTGGGGTGGCGGGTTGAGTTTCCGAAGGCGGGCGTGCCGCAGGGCAGCCCTATCTCGCCCCTGCTGGCGAATCTCTATCTCGACCCCGTGGACCGGGCGGCCCGGGCAGCGGGGTTAGCAATGATCCGGTATGCCGACGATTTGCTCTGTGCGTGCGGGTCGCGTGAGGAGGCGGGGCGGTTCGTCGAGGTTCTGGAGGCTGAGTTGCGAGCGAGGGGGTTGGCGCTCAATGCCGCCAAGTCGCGCATCGCGGACAGCCGGACCGACGCCTATGAGTTTCTTGGGCACCGATATGAGTCGGGCGGGTGGTCGCCGGCACCCGGGCGGGTGGAGCAAATTCAACGGGCGATCGGGACGCGGCTGCAACAGGTCCGCGAACCTGCGGCGGAACGAGTCGCCGCAGCCTCCCGCAAACTGGAGGGCTGGCTCGCCTACTACGGACGGAGGACCGGCGTTGGGGAGCGCCTGCGGGGGTGGTTTCGGGCGCGACCCGAGGTAAAGTCACGCTGAGGTCCAATTCCCGACGGTCGCTCTGAAACGCCAAAATCAGGCATGCCCGACCTTGCGGCCCCAGACCAGGAGACTCGCGCCCGGCGGCTGGATCGGGCACCACTCCTCCACGGTCGCCAGGGCCAGGAACAGAGCCCGCAACGCGGTCCCCGGAGGCGCCGTGTCCAGAAGGGTGCTTGGGATTAGATTGGTGAACGAATGGATCGAACGCCAGGCGGTGGCCCTCAGACCATGAGCCGACAGTTCGCGCTCCAGGGCGGCCCGGGTGAACAGGGTGATTGGCATCCAGACCGGGGCGTCGGTTTCCCCGAAGGGATAGTCGACCCGAACCGGCTGGTTCACGGGGCTCTGGAACGGCTCCAAGGCCTCCTTCCACGAACCATGATACCCCAGTCGCCCGCCGATCATCGCATCGACCACGGCCCAGACGAGATCGCAGTTGAACTTGGCCTCAACCTCGATCAGGAAGGTTCCACCAGGTCGGAGCACCCTTGCCAGCTCGGCGATCGCGAGGCGGTGGTCCTCCACCAGGCTCAATACACTGCCGCAGCAATTAATGTGATCGAAGCTCGCGGATGAAAATCCAAGCCGGGTCACGTCGCCCACGGCAAAGACGGGCGTGCGGGGGGTATGCGAACCAAATGTCGCCCTCAACTTCGCTGCAATTCGACGGTTGTAGCGGGCAACAAATCGGTAGGCTTCCGGAAACAGGGGTTCAAACGGACGAACGCTCCCCGCCTTCCCGGTGGCGGCGGCCACCAGCTCGCCAGACACATCGCAGCCGGTAACCTGGCAACCACACCAGGAGTAGAGAAAGGATTGGAAGCCAGTCCCGCACCCCGCATCGAGCACGTCACGCGGGCGGCCCTCCCATTCCCGCGCGATGAAATCGGCGAGAAATCCGTGAAGCCGTGAGAACAACCACGCATACCAGAGATCCCGGATCTCATCGTAATCGCCCCGCATCTCGTCGAAGATGCGGGCCACCTCCGCGGCCCCGTTCATTTGCCGGTGGCCTCGTGATAGAGCGAAAGCAGATTGGCAAGCCAGCCCACAAGCCCGACTAGGAGAAACGCCAGGACCGCCGCGATGCGCCTGGCGGTCGAGGCTCGGAGATGGATCGAGTAGTAATCCGCCTCGTCGTCCCGCTCAAAGAACGGTTTTCGCAGGCGCAGACGGGGAAGCGGGACCCCCTTGCGCAACCGCCGCTCGATGCTCTCGTGGACCTCCGTTTCATGACCGTCCGAGCAGATCTTGAGCGTCACCAGGAGCCGGTGCAGGCCCAGAATGGCCGAGGCCGTGTCCTCGATGTCACTCCAATTCCCATCCACCGCCTGGGCTGCCCGGAACCAATCCACCACGACCTTGAAGAAAGCGGGATCCGCAACGGGCATGCGCTGGGTCTGGCACAGCACCCACAGGATCTGCCCGTTCGCCCAAGCCTCGCCCGTCCAAAGCCGGTCCGGCTCGACATTTGAGAGGAGAAAGTCCACGCAGCGATCCGAGGCCGCGCGCAGTGCCGGATCGACTCCGAATCGCCTGGCGTAAAGATGCTCGATGAGAATGAAGTAGGCCGTGTAGTGCGGAGCCACGAGTCGGCCTTCCGGTGACTGGAGACTCGCCAGCCATTTCAGGGATGCTGCCACGTCCACCCCGGCGGGGACCTCACCGCCGCGCAGGATCGCGATCAGGGCCCAAGAAGTCTCCCACGGCTCGTCATGCCAGTTGGAACGTCCGTTTGCCGAGTAAAGCGCTCCCAGCCACTTGAGTCCCGCCTGGAAAGCGGGGTGCCGGGCGGAAACTTCGAGTTCCCGCAAGCAGAGCAGGCACATCGCCGTATCCCAGATCTCCTCCCCCCACGAGCCAGCCGCCAGCCCTCCCTGAATCTGCTGGTCGAGAATCCAATCCCGGGAGGTGAGCAGCCAGAGCGAGTTGTTCTCCTCGCGGATCTGCAAGCACATCGCTGCCAGCGCCGTCGAGCGGGAATCATGCCAGTGGCCCGACCGTGACGCGCCCCGGGTCAAATGGGACAGACCACCGACCAGCAAATCGTAGACCACCTCGGCGCAGGACTCCAGGCCGGGACGTCCGGAAACCGGCAATGAGGCGACGGAGCTCGATTCTTGGTCGGCATGGTCGGAAACCAACGGTCATGCAATCTCTCACGATCGATTGGGTTGCGTCGAGGATCAACGCTCCGGTCCGGCTGGCTGGGACTGGCTGCCCCTCGAAGGACGGAAGTTGCGTGAGCAGCCCATCAGACCCGACCTGCGCTGGCGTCGGCAACAGGACTGCAATCGTCGTTCTGGCCATCTTCGTGATGCGCTCCCTCTTCGGGAGCCTCCATCTGGCATTCGGGGCAGCCCGGCGCTCCTCCTGGCGTTCTCGGTGGAGTGGCAATGGCCGCGGATTCCGGCCGCGACACTATCGCTGCCACCCAGGCTGCGATCTCGAAGCGGGCGCCGATCCCGGCACGATTCATACCCATCCGGCTCTCCACCGGATTTCCCCGGCATCCACCGAATCATGAGTTCCGTGAACATGCAGCTCTCACCTTCAGACCCTGCGCAATGGGTGCTTCGGCATACAACGCGGCGTGCAAGCGCCCAATCTCGCCACCACGGTCGAGACACCTTCCGGTGACAGGGGATTCGCGAGCCGACAACGCGCGCCGCGGGGCGCTCTCCGGACGGGGTTCACATCAGCAGGAGGTAGGCGGCAGCAGCAGCGCCTGACATCACACCGCCCCCATCCAAGGTCGCAGGCGTGGAAGCGCCCCAGCCGCCTTCTCCCTCCACGACCTTGTTGCCATTCACAGTGGCGATGGCGGTCGCAAAGAACCCGCCATGCCCCTCGTAGACCTTGCGGCCCGAGGCGCTGGCGATGGGCGAACTCAGAAACCCACCCCGGCCCTTGTAGATCTCCTTTCCATGGATTGAGAGGATGGGTGACGCCAAAAACCCACCCGATCCCTTGTAAACCAGATCGTCCTCAATGGTGAGAATCGTACTGGCGAGCCAACCTCCTTCCCCGGCGTAAACGTGTGTGGCCATGGCCGTTGGACGTGTTTGGGGCGAGAATCTTTCAAATCCAACGCTCCCCGCATCCATGGCCCCGGCCGAATTTTCCGATTTTCCGGCTTGCATCGCGGGTTGGACCACTGTGATGGAAGAGAGGCGCACAAGCCCTGCTGTGCTTGCCGCCCCGGGCAGGACGCCCCGCGATGCAAACCCACGGATCGTGCGCAGACTCCCAAGCCGCCGCAGATTCACCGGCGAAGGCCGGTGACACTCCGAGGCGGAAATCCCTGACGCCGATCATCAAAGCCGTCGGGAACTTCTGCAATCTCCGTTGCTCCTACTGCTTCTACAGCCGACAAGACCAGTCGCGCCACACCGTGATGGAAGCGGCTCTCCTCGAAACCTTCATCCGGCAATACTTCGATCTGTTCCGCGGGCCCGCCTGTTTCGTGTGGCATGGTGGAGAACCGCTCCTGGCGGGTCTGGAATTCTACGAACTGGCGCTCCACCTCCAACGAACTCACGCCGCACCCGGGCAGCGCTTCGAGAATGCGGTCCAGACCAACGCCACTCTTATCGATGATCGCTGGGCTCGGTTCTTCCGCGCCAACCACTGGCGGGTGGGCGTCAGCGTCGATGGAACTCCGGAGGTCCATGACCAATTCCGGCTCGATCGCCGCGGGACCGGTTCCTCCGGCGCGGTGCGCGCGGGCATTGAAGTCCTTCGGCGCCATCGCGTGCCCTTCGGGGTCGTGCTGGTTCTGACCCGAAGCGCCATCGAACATGTGGGCAAGTCCTTCCGCCATCTCACCACCGAGATCGGCGCCGACCACATCAGCATCAATTGCCTCGTCGATCAGGAGGGGTATTCCTGCGCCTCCACCGCTTGTGTGCCATCTGGAGGGCTCGCCCGAGCCGTGCGTTCCTGCATTGCCAACTGGCCGGATCGGGACGCGGAACGGATTCAACTCCGCGAACTCGACAGCTTCGTCGCGGGCGCGCTGGGACGCCGGAGCCGCGCCTGTTCCTTCAACGGCGACTGTCGGAACTACTTCTGTCTCAACCACGATGGTGGCATCTATCCGTGCGACGATATGACCAACCGACCCGAGCTGCGGTTCGGCGACCTCCGTCTGGAGCGGCTGGAATCGATACTCGATGGCCCAGTCCGCCGCGGAATTCTGGAACGGTTTGAGGCCAGGACCGGTCCCTGCACCGCCTGCGCATGGTGGGAGGTCTGCCACAACGGTTGCCCCGGGCAGCGACGCGGCGGCATAACTGGAACTTATGCACTCTGCGCCGACCGAAAAGAAATGTTCACATTGACAACACAGATGTTGCAGAGAGACGATCAGGGCATCGCCAACGATTTGGAGCACGCTCTATGAAGCAAGTCGCATGTCAGATCATGGGAAGACCCAGGACCCCGCTCGGTGCGTCGGCCGCCCGCGCGATGAAACTGCCGCCCGCCGGCAACGATGGCTTTGACCCGCTGAATGCGTTGTGGACGGACGGAGATGTCTGGTTCGGCGATTGGGGCAAGAATGAGACCCCGCCGGACGGCGAGTGATTCATTTTTCGCGAACGCGGTCCCGGTTGAGGCCGGTAGGTTCAAGATCGCTTCAGAGTCCGGGTGCGGGCCTTGGAACGGTGGGTTCAACAGGGCAGCCGGGTAAGCAGTGCCGGCCGCAGATTCACCGGCTCGTGGCGGAGGCGCACCTGATGCGCACTTGAGCCGCAACACACTGAACAGCCATGGCGGTAAACGTATCCAAACCCGGTGACGGAATGTTCCGCTCTCTTCTGTCGTTGATGGGCCTCGAACCGGGCCGGACGCCCGACATCAGGATCCAGACGAAGACGGCTCCTGTGCTCGCCCTTCGGGAGCTGCTCGGTCGGGGCGCCATTCCCGATTCGAGAGAATGCCCCGAGGATCTTCGCTGGTTGGTCAAGGCGCTGATCGAGCGGTGGGACTCGCTCAAGGCTGGTTGCTCCGGAGCACGGGTGTCAGGGGCGGCCGCAGCGGGCTCCGGAAATCCTCACCTGCCAGCGGTGGTCAACGTCAGGGACCTTCAGAGATGCCCGTCGGCAGACCTGCACGCAGTGCTGTCCGGCGAGAAATTGCATCTGCTCGGGCCGCGACCGGATGTGGGGGCTTTCTGGGGCGAAATATGCACCCTGCTCGCCGCGGAATATCCGGTGCTCGCCAAAGTGCTGCGGAGTTATGATGACGAGTTGGGCGTTTCTCTCCGCTGACCCACACGCCGCTCTGTGCGCCTACCACACGAGAATGTCCGCATCCTACGACGAAATCGCAGATTGGTATGACCGCGTGGTGCGGGGCGGTACCATCGTGCAGGACGCAGCCATGGGCGTTCTTCACAATCTTGCCGGGAATGTCGAGGGCCTGAGCATTTGCGACCTCGCCTGTGGGCAGGGGATTCTTGCCCGGGGCCTGGCGGGCCGCGGAGCCCGCGTGACCGGCATCGATACGTCCACCAAGCTCCTTGAAATCGCCCGGCGCGATGAAGGGGGGCATCCTCTCGGAATTCAATATTCGGAGATGGATGCGCAAACGCTCGCGGGCTTCTCCGCCTCGATTTTCGATGGGGTCGTTTGCAACCTCGCGCTGATGGACATCGCCAACCTCGCCGCAACCAGCGCGTCGGTTTTTCGCGTCCTCCGATCGTCCGGGTGGTTTGCATTCAGCATCATGCATCCCTGCTTTCAAACCTCGGACTCGGCGTGGGTGGCGGACGACTCCAGGACGGGGCGGCTAGTGCGAGCCTATTTTGCCGAGGGGCGTTGGCACCCGCAGCGCACGGATGGCATGCGCGCCCGGGTCGGGGCAGTCCATCGGACATTGAGCACCTACTTGAACACGCTCACATCGGCGGGCCTGGTGCTGCATGCGCTGAGCGAACCGCAGCTTGCCCGCGAGCCAGGTCGGCTGGAACCCGCCTATGACGAAGTTCCGGCAGTCCTGGGAGCCCGCTTTATCAAGCCCTGACCGCGCACGGGATGGCCTCCATCGCATTCCACGATCCGCGTCTCTCCTCGGTTTCCGGCGGCGGCGAGGCCGTCACGCTGCAATTGATCTCCTTTCTGTTGGGTGCCGGCCACGACGTGAGCGCCGTGACCCGAAAGGCGACGCGAAGCCCCTTGTTCGAAGAGGCCCTCCGCAGGGAATCCAGATTGGCCTGTATTGAGATCGAGGGTTGCGACGGGCGGGTGGAGAGCCTTCCTGCCGACGGCGGTTTTGCGCGAAGCGTTTGGGACTGCGACCGCCTTGCGCCCCAATCGTTGTCGTTCAACCTCGCGACCCGTGAGTTCTATGATCACAACCCTTTCGATTTGGTGGTCGTCTCCTTCATTCCGGATCTCGCGCTTCTGCCAACGAAGGATCGCGTGCTGCTGAATATTTTCGGGCTCCCACCGGACCAAGAGACCGCCCGGGTGGAGCGACCTCTCCTTGATCGCTGCTTTCGAATGACGTTTGCGAGTTCTTATACCAAACGGAAATTTGTGGAGTTGTTCGGATTGGAACCAGCTCGGGACCCCGGACCGGTGGCGTATGCGACCGTGCAACGAGTCTTTTTTGAACGGCCATCGGGCCGGGCGAAGCGGTTCGATGCCTGTTTTGTGGGGCGCCTGATCAAGCGCAAGGGGGTTTACCCGATCCTGGACGCGATTGCACGGCTGGCGGGGAAGGGGCGCCGGACGACGCTGGCCATGGTGGGTGGCGGCGGCGAGCGGGAGGGCCTGGCCGCCCATGCGGGGCAACTCGGCATTTCGGACCAAATCGCCTGGATCGGGACGGTCAATGCCAGCGAGGCTGCCCGTGTGATCGACGAGTCCCGATGCTTTCTGTACCCGGTCGTCCAACCGGAAGCCTTCGCTTGTGGCAACATCGAGGCCATGGCGCGCGGCACGCCCGTGATCACGACCAATCTGGGGGGCAGTTCCGACTATGTCCGGCCCGGCGAGAATGCGCTGGTCTGTCGGCCGGATTGCCCGGAGAGCCTTGCCAGCGCCATCGAGCGGGTTCTCGACCATCCCGAACTGAGCGAACGTCTGCGGGATGGCGGCATGAAAGCCGCGGAGCCGTTTCGACCGGATCAGGGCGCCTCCAGATGGCTTACGCTGTTCCTCGAGGCGCTGAGCGCCCCTTGCTGAAATGGTTCCATGCCCGCCGTTTCCGCGGGAAGCTCTTCGTCCCCGGCACTTGTATCCACAAGGTTTTCACCTTCAGCAAGCCCGCCTTGACCATCCAGACGTGGAGCTTTGCGACCTTCTTTACCGCGGTATCCAGAAGCCGATAGAGGCTGTGGGCGGCACGTAACCGGGGGGAATGGCGGGCGATCCCGCCCGGATGCCACACGTGTTCGAAGACGGTGCGCTGCAGGTGGTCGTGATCTGGATAGAGCAGATCCAATCGCTGGATTTCCAGGGCCACTCGAAGCGCGCCGGCATACATGCCGGTCAGGGAGTCCGGCGTATCAAAATAGACGTTGGCCTCGGGCACCTCTCGAATCGCTTCAAGACCCCATTTCGCGATGGCGATGCGACTCATGACGATATCATCCACGAGCGGGCCCTGGTGGAGCCGCAGCCGTTCCGCAACCGCGGCGCTCACTCCTCGCAAAGGTGGGGGATCTTCGTAGAACCATTCACGCAGCATGAATGCCCGCCCATGAAAATAGGGGCGTTTATAGGCGACCTCGCGCAGGGAGTAATGAACCCGCAGGAGTCGGTGGACGCCGTTGGGTTGCTCGGGAAAAATGGGCACAGGTTGAGCGTAGGCCACCATGCAACGGGGTTCCCTCTCCAGCAGATCCCAGAGTAGTCGGAGGGTTTGCCCTTCCACAACCACGTCCGAATCCACAAACGCCACGTATCCCTGTAGTCTTCTTTCGCGCAGGATCGCCTTCTGGGCCACAAGTTTGCCTTCAGCGGATGCGATGACGCGAATGTCGCCCATGGCCGGGGGGACATCCTTGGCCCACTCCCTGAGGGCATCGCAGCCCCCCCTGTCAGACCCGTTGACACAGACAACCACCTCGCGCTCCACGTGCGGCGGCAATTGGCTCAAGGCATCCAGCAGACCACCGAAAAGCAACGCGGTATTTTGCCCTTCGTCTCGGTAGGGAACACCGACGGACAGGGATGGTTGCCGCAACATGGTTCAGCCAGACAATGCCTTCCAGAGTGTCATGAATCCGATGAGGAGCATACCCGGAGGCAGAAGAAAACCGCCATCCCAAAACGCGCGTTGTCAGCGCCATTCGGGAGCAGGATGTGGATTTGACGTTGCGGACCGGTGCCCGCTGCTCATACATGATCGGTTGACACTTCGGGGTGTGACACAAGCGAAGGAGTGACTGAACCCGGTCGCCCTGCACGGGCGAAAGATTCGGCTCCCGGGCGCGTCTATCCTCGTTGGCCTGAGGTGAGGACATGAAGCGAAACTGTGACCCCTGTGGAAAGCACACGAAGCTGGAAGCGGAGTCGGTCTGCGAAGAGGCGCGTTTTCTCTGTCCCGCGTGCGTGCGGACCCAGGAGATGTTCACAGCCGGGCACCGCACCGCGTGCCCGATCTGTCACAAAGGGCTCAAATGATCGCGCGGGAAGAGTGCAGGGTCTGCGGCACGGCGTTTGAGCCAGGCGCCCTGACGTGCAAGGCCTGCGGAGGCCTCCGCTCGCGACCGGCGTCAGCCACCAAGTCCCCGGGAAGTCCCGGGGCGGCGACGCTTGAGTGCGTGGCGTGCGGCACATTGGCAGCAGACTCGGACACCGCATGCCCTGCCTGCGGTTCTGGCCGGTCAGCCCGCCTCGAAAGCGGGGTCGGAGAGAGGTCTCTCCCGCCCGAGCGCCGGCAGTCAAACTGATCCCCACGCCGCCCCCCATGCCGGCACCAACCCCTCGCGCACCCGTTGCACCGCCGCCCGTCGCGGTCGCAGTGGTGCCGCCACCCCGGCTCGGGCCCGTGAAACCGAACTTGTGGGTCGAGTGGGGTTTGCCGACCCTGTTCTGGATCACCGCTGTTGGCTTGGGGATCTGGCTGGTCCCGATGTTCTTGGGGTGGGTTTTCGGGTTGATCCCGTGGTGGCTCTGGGTTGTTGCAGTCATCGGATTCTTTGTGTGGTTGTCGGGAAAGTAGGGCCTGGGGTCATCGAACAAATCGCAGGCTCGTACGGATGGGCTTTCGTCGGCCCGCACCTCTTGGGGTGCCCACCCGGGGCGCCGCGTGGTTTGGGAGTCGCGGGCTCATCGGATCTCGATCGGGCCTGTCGTGGTGCAGACGACCAGGAACGAACCGTCGGGATTCCGGCTGATCCCGTGTACGAATAGTGGACTTCCCTGCTCGAAGTAGATCATCGGAGGGCGCGTATTTCGTGCGTACGGGGCCCGTCTGCCAACCTCGGGGTAGCGCTGGATCCTTCCCTGTGCGTGAATTCGGAAAATCAAGCGCAGCCGACCGCCGTCCACGGCGGTCTCGCCTTCAATGACCGTTCCGCTGAGTCGCCGGAACTTAAGCCGGTAAACCTCGACATTGAAATTTCGTTGGTCGAGCCAGTTTCCGAAATGCTCGACCGGAACACGCATGGGA
>Ga0163154_10008122_pt1 | contig 12311 bp, 8 predicted proteins | sample OliLakLV19MP9P1_FD_148649 | JGI IMG/M metagenome (GOLD analysis project Ga0163154, IMG submission 148649) | Freshwater microbial mat bacterial communities from Lake Vanda, McMurdo Dry Valleys, Antarctica - Oligotrophic Lake LV.19.MP9.P1 | ecosystem: Environmental > Aquatic > Freshwater > Lake >... | reverse complement strand
GCCTCCATCGTCGTTTTGGTGCGCTCGACCACTGCATCGGTCATAATCGTCCCTTCACTCATCTTTGATGTGGGCGCCGTGTGCTGCGCCCACTTCATTATGCCGAAAAAATGCCGACAAATGCGCCAGCGGGTCGGCTCAGAATGCGAAAATGTCGCGGACTGCGATCGTGAAGCCGGGCAGCAGGTCGCGGAAGTCGAACGTGTCCTCGACGGTATGCACGTCCTCGCTGCCATCTGCCCAATAACTGAGGATCACTTTTCGTCGGGGCAGCGCCAGCCACACCAGCCGCGTCCCCAGCGTGAGATAGAGTCCGGCTTTTTTGCGCATGTCGGCGATGCTGTCGTCCGGGCTTTGCACCTCCAGCACAAAATCGGGCATAGCAGGCACGGCGCCGCGCGTGACGATGGACTGATCGGTTTTAAATTGGAACGACCAATCCGGCAACAGGCTGTTTCGTTGATCTTCCAACCGCTTATACCTTATTTCGGCGCCCATATAGGCAGGATGATGCACCTTTAAAAAGGGTCGGATTAAGCCGCTAACCTCATCTGCAATTTGTGCATGTTCCTGTATCGGCATCGCTTTTTCTGCAATCTCCCCGTCGATCAGCTCCAGGCGGCGTTCAGCTTCCGGCGACGCGATCAGCCGCTCGAATGCCTCCATCGTCGTTTTGGTGCGCTCGACCACTGCATCGGTCGTGATCGTCCCTTCACTCATCTTTCATGGGGACGCCGTGTGCTGCGCCCACTTCATTATGCCGACAAATGCGCCAGCGGGTCGGCTTAAAATGTGAAAATGTCGCGGATTGCGATCGTGAAGCCGGGCAGCAGGTCGAGAAAGTCGAACGTATCCTCGACCGTGTATACGCCCTCGTCCCTGTCCTTGTCCGCCCAAAAGCTGAGGATCACTTTTTGCCGGGGCAGCGCCAGCCACACCAGCCGCGTCCCCAGTCTGAGATAGATCGCCGCTTTTTCACGCATCCTGGCGATGCTGTCGTCCGGACTCATGACTTCTACTGCAAAATCCGGCATTCTGGGCACGGCGCCGCGCGTGACAGGCATCGCATCCTCTGTAAGCACCAGTGACCAATCTGGAATCAGACTGTTTCGAGGTTCGTCGGGTATCCTGTAGCGCGTTTCAGGTCCAGCCAGCGCAATGGGATGCGTCAGCAGATAGATGCCGACATACAAGCCGATCTTGTGTACGATCGCCGCATGTTCCTGTGTCGCCATCGCTTTTTCTACGACCTCCCCGTCGATCAGCTCCAAACGGCTTTCGGCTTCCGGCGACTCGATCAGCCGCTCGAATGCCTCCATCGTCGTTTTGGTGCGCTCGACCACTGCATCGGTCATAATCGTCCCTTCACTCATCTTTGATGTGGGCGCCGTGTGCTGCGCCCACTTCATTATGCCGACAAATGCGCGCGGGGGTCAACCTTTATGCGCTGCGATCACCCCCTGTGCGGCGTGGGCGGGCACGGGTTCATAGTGCGTGAATGCCAGCGTGTACAGCCCGCGTCCCCCCGTGATCGAGCGCAGCTCGGTGCCGTAGCGCATCACCTCGCTCAACGGCACCGTCGCCGTGATGATACTCTTGGTGCCGACCGTCTCTATGCCCTGCACTTTCGCGCGGCGCGTGTTCAGATCGCCGATGATGTCGCCCATCATCGCTTCGGGGACGGTGATCGTGATCGTGTAAATCGGCTCCATCAGCGCGGGTTTCGCCGCCATGAACGCCTCTTTGAAGGCTTCACGCCCGGCGATCTGAAAGGCGATGTCCTTGCTGTCGACCGGGTGTTCCTTGCCGTCGGTGACACTGACGCGCACATCGACCACGCCAAAGCCCGCCAGCACGCCTTCATCGATCAGACTTTGCGCGCCTTTTTGGATCGACGCCTCGTAAGAGCGCGAGACGGCGCCGCCGACCACCTCCCACCCAAAGGTATTGCCGCCCGGACTCGGCTCGACCTTGAGCGTCACCTCGCCAAACTGCCCGGCGCCGCCCGTCTGTTTCTTGTGGCGATAGGTGGCGGTCGCGGTCGCGGTCACGGTCTCGCGGTAGGGCACCCTGGGCGCGATCGCCTCGATGCCGACGCCGGACTTTTCCGCCCGACCGAGCGCGACCGCGACATGCGTCTCACCCATGCCCTCCAGCACCGTCTGCCTGACATCGGCATCCTGACGCCAGCGCAGGGTCGGGTCGGCGGCACAGATGCCCGTCAGCACCTGACCGAGCTTGGCACCGTCGGCGGCGGTGCGCGGCTGGAGCGCCACTTTGTACAGCGGATCGGGGAAGTCGGGCTTGCTGATATAGAAAGGCTGGTCGCGCCCGGCGATGAAGGTATCCCCGGTGAAGGTGTGCGTCAGCTTGGCGACCACGCCCATATCGCCGCAGTGTAATTCTGTGACCGGAATCTGTTCCTTGCCGCGCAGGATCATCAGCGAATTGAAGCGTTCGTCGGCATTCTGGATAACGTTCCAGGCGCGCGTCTCGTTGGTGATGTGCCCGGAAAAGATGCGAAAGTAATTGAGCGCACCGACAAAGCGATCGCTGGCGGTCTTGAACACGTAGGCAGCCAGCGTCTTGTCGTCGCTCTGCGGCGCGGTCATAAAGTCGCGCTCGTCGTCGGGCAGCACAATCTGAAAACGGCGGTCGGTGGGCGGGTTGACATACACGACCAGCGCCTCCATCAGCGGCACGGTGCCGATATTCCTGGCGCCGCTGGTGACGAACACCGGGACGGTCTTCAGATAGGCGTCGCGGGCGGCTTTGCGCATCCCATCGCGGATCTCGTCGTTGGTCAGGTCGCCTGTCGAGAAATATTTCTCGATCAGCTTGTCGTCGGCTTCGGCTGCTGCCTCGACCAGGGTGATATGGGCGGCTTGCGCCTCGTCCGCCATGTCCGCTGGCAGGTCGCTGCGGTCGGCGCCCGCCTCGTAGTAGGCTTTCATCGTCAATAAGTTGACCACCCCCTTGTAGGCGGATTCGGCGCCGATCGGGATCATGACCGGGATGAATTTGTATTCGGGAAAGTTGGCGCGCAGGCTGTCCATCGTGCGCTCAAAGCTGGCGTTTTCGCGGTCGAGCTTGTTGATCGCCACGATGATCGGCTGCTGATACGCCTCGGCATAGCCCCACGCCAGCTCGGTGCCGACCTCGACGCCATGCACCGCATCGACCACGACGATCACCGAGTCCGCGACGCGAATCGCGTTTTTGATCTCGCCCTGAAAGTCGGTGTAGCCGGGGGTGTCGAGGACGTTGATCTTGGTGTCGTTGAATTCGATCGGAATCAGGCTGGTGGACAGCGAGATGCCGCGCGCGTGTTCTTCATCTTCCCAATCGCTGACGGTATTTTTTTCTTCCACCCGCCCCATGCGCGAGATCGCGCCGGTGTTGTAGAGCAGCGCCTCGACCAGGGTGGTCTTGCCGCTGCCCTGGTGCCCGACAAAGGCGACGTTGCGTATCCTGTCAGAGGGATAGGCTTTCATGATGGCGACTCCTGAAATTTGTTCAAGAACAGGTCAATTTACGGACATGGCACCGGGTGAGCGGTGCGATATGATGGCTTGAATTTTAAGAGCGTGTGAAATAGTTGTCAAAAAGCGCCTGTTTTTGGGGTAATATGCACAGGTTTCTCCAGTGCGATCGCAGCGGCAGCGCGCGGGGTTCTTCATTCATTTTTCACAATATCTCAACAAACCGCATACGAACAAATTGACGCTGACACATGGATCGTGCTACATTGTAAATATCACTGTGGAAAGGAGGTTCACCCACTATGATGTACATGCCTCGTGAAGAAGGTCAGGGCTTAGTCGAATACGCTCTCATCCTTGTGCTGGTCGCCGTCGTCGTCATCGTCATCCTGGCACTGCTCGGAGGCGCTGTCGGCAACATTTTCTCGAATGTCGTCAACACGCTGTAATTGTCATAGCAGTTCGTCCTTTTTTTGCAACGCCCCGCTATTATGCGGGGCGTTTCATTTTTTGCACGTCGCATGGACGACTCATGATCCGCTCGCAGGGACAGGCTTTCATTGATGGCGAGATAGCGACTCGTGAAGGTGTCCTTAAGAACAGGTCGATTTACGGGTTCGTGCCTGACTGAAATTTTAAGACGGCGTGAACACGTTATCAAAAAGCTTATTGATGGTGTGTGCAAAATATAATTTCAGCGAACCGTGATATGCTTCATTCAGCCTAATCTGCCAGCCTGCTCTGCAACAACCGAGGTCGATCCGATGAACGATGAAAAGATTCCCGTAAACGATGCCGCCGACTCACCTCCCGCGACCCAAAGCGCCGACGGGGTGCCGATCATCGTGGGGATCGGCGCGTCAGCCGGAGGGATCGAGGCGTTTGAAGCGTTTTTCACGCGGTTGTTGCCGGACATCGGGATGGCGTTCGTCGTCATCCAGCATCTCGCCCCCGATCACGATAGCATCCTGGCTAATATCATCCAGCGTTTCACGGTGATGCCCGTGCATCAGGTCATAAACGAAATGGAAGTGCTGGCGAACCAGGTCTATGTCATCCCGCCGAACGCGATGATGGCGTTGTTCAACGGCAGATTGCAACTGCTGCCCCCCGCTGTGGGTGTCCCGATCCGACTGCCGATCGATTACTTTTTCCGCTCGCTCGCCGCCGCCATGCATGAACGATCGATCGGGATCATCCTCTCTGGCACCGCCAGCGATGGCACGCTCGGACTGAAATCGATCAAGGAAGTAGGCGGGATGATCATGGCGCAGGACCCCGCGACGACCATCTACGATGGGATGCCGCGCAATGCCATTGCCACCGGACTGGTGGACTACATCCTCTCGCCCGCAGCGATGTCCGAAAAACTGACCAGCTATCGCAGACTGGCGCTGGACTCGGATCGAAGCCTGGTCACGATGCCGGAAAAAGTCGTGTCCGAGTCGCTGGAACAGATTTTGTTCATGATCCGCGATCAGACCGGACAGGACTTCACCCACTACAAGGAAAGCACGATCCGCCGCCGCATCGAGCGCCTGATGGCGGTCAACCAGATCGAAAAAATACCGGATTACGTGCGCTTCCTGCAAAATAACTCCATCGGCGTGGAAGCCCTCTTTCGAGATATGCTGATCGGCGTGACCAGCTTTTTCAGGGATGCGGCGGTATTCGAGAGCCTGCGCGATCTGGTGATCCCGCAGTTGTTCGAAAAGAGGCGTACCAACGAACCGATCCGCATCTGGGTGCCAGGCTGCTCGACCGGCGAAGAAGCCTACTCGATCGCCATGCTGATGCGCGAACAGATGACGGCGTTGAAGCAGGAATATCGCGTCCAGATTTTTGCGACCGACATCGATGGCAATGCCGTCAATTCGGCGCGGCTCGGCATCTACCCCGCCAATATCTCGCTAGATGTGCCGGAAGCCTACCTGAAGCAGCATTTTCTGCCCACCAAGGACGGCTATCAGATCACCAAGTCGCTGCGCGAGATGCTGGTCTTTGCCGTTCACAGCGTCACCCAGGATCCGCCGTTCTCCAAGCTGCATTTGATTAGCTGCCGCAATCTGCTGATCTATCTGGACAACGAACTGCAACACAAGGTCTTGTCCTATTTCCACTTTGCCCTTGCCCCGACCGGCTATCTCTTACTGGGATCGTCGGAAAGCCTGGGCAAGAACGACCGTGAATTCAAAGCCGTCGATGTGCACAACCGGCTGTTTCAACGGGCGCATCGCCTCTCGACCGGGCGCTATTCGATCGATCTCCCCGCTGTCAGTAATCCAGGTCTTTTGGAAAAGGATCGGGGAACCAGCGCGCGCGAGACACCGAGCGCCAGTCTGCGCGAAGTCACCGAAGCCATGCTGCTCCGGGACTGGACGCCGACGGTCGTCGTCATCAACCATCAGGGCAACATGCGCTATGTGCATGGGCGCACCGGTAAATATCTGGAGATCTCCACTGGCGAGACCCAGCAGCTCGACATCATCCGTTCCGCGCGCGAAGGACTCAAGATACCGCTGATGACCGCCATCTATCGTGCTATCACGCAGCAGCGCGAAATTTATGAGCCGGGCGTGCGCGTGGAAGCCGATGGAGTCGAGAGTTTCTTTGACCTGATCGTCAAGCCGCTCACCCCGACCGTCGATGAAAATTTACTGGCGGTATTCTTTGAGGCGATCACCTTCCCCGCCACAGCCATCAGCAGCCAGGAAATCAGCATCATCCCGCTGGATGCGCATCTGCAGAAGAACAATCTGCTTCAGCAGGAACTGACCGACACGCGCGAGTACCTGCAGGCGATCATCGAAGAACTGCGCTCTTCCAACGAAGAAATGCAGTCGATGAACGAGGAATTGCAAAGCGTCAACGAAGAACTCGAAACGTCACAGGAAGAATTGAAGGCGGTCAACGAGGAATTGTTGACCACCAATTCCGAACTGGAGCGCAAGATCGAGGAACTCACCTGGGCAAACAACGACCTGGAAAATACGCTCAATACCATCCAGACTGGCATCATCCTGCTGGACGCCGACAACCATGTGCGCCGTTTCAATCCGGCGGCAGCCCAGGTGTTCAAGCTCAATCCCGGCGACACCGGGCGCTCGATCGCGCACACCGTCTCCGATCTGAACTACCCAACGCTGATCGACGACTTGGAGAAGGTCTTTCATACCCTGGTGCCGCACGAATTGGATATTCAGAGCAAAAAAGGGCGTTGGTACGCTTTACAGATGCGCCCCTATCGCACCATTCAGAATGCCATCAAAGGCGTGGTCATTTCGTTCAACGATGTCACCGACCAGCGCCAGACCGAGACGATCGAGGCGGCGCGTATCCTGGGCGACAACGTCTTCAACGCCATCCGCGAAGCGCTGGTGCTGATCGACGCAGACCTGCAAATTGTCAACGCCAACAAAGCCTTTTTCGACTTCATGAATGTCCCGTCTGAAAAGACCCTGGGGCATCCGCTCAGCGAGCTGGGCGATGGCGCCTGGAATATCCCGGAGCTGGTCGCGTTGATCAAAGGTGTCTTCAAGGACGATACCCTGATCGAGGATTACGAAGTCACGATCAACCTGCCGGGCAGCGGCGCGCAGAAAATAAAGATCAACGCGCAGCAGATTCAGGCGAGTGGCAAGCAGGCGCCGCTGATCCTGCTGGCGCTTGAGAGTGGGGTCGTGTAATCTGTGTAACTATTCAGGTATCCCCCATCCCCCGACCCCTGCTCCCACAAGAGGAGAAGGGCTTAGAGTGAGGGCTGTGTAGTTGCTAATCTGTGTTATAATCAGGGGGACTGATTTAATCGGTGTCACTACACAGGTATCCTTCCCCTCATCCCCCGACCCCTGCTCCCACAAGGGGCGAAGGGGAGAAACGCACGAGCAAGTCCCTCTCCTCTCGTGGGAGAGGGATTTAGGGTGAGGGCTGTGTAGTTACTCGGTTTGGTAACTATTCAGGTATCCCTCCCCTCATCCCCCGACCCCTTCTCCCACAAGGGGCGAAGGGGAGAAACGCACTAGCAAATCCCTCTCCTCTTGTGGGAGAGGGATTTAGGGTGAGGGCCGTGTAGTTACTAAACGGTTAAGTGGATTCGCGGATTTGACGATCGTAGGGACGCATATTGATGCGTCCGCATGGTGCGCGTCGATCGACCATGTTGTTTGAGTGCATGAAGGGTGGCATTGTGCCCGATCAAAACGCGGATGAAAAAAATGCGGCGCTGCGCCAGCGCGCAGAACAGAAACTCGACGAACAACTGAGCCGTGCAGCCGATTTTTCGCTTGAAGATGCGAAACGATCGATTCACGAGCTGCACGTCCATCAAATCGAGCTGGAACTCCAGAACGAGGAACTGCGCAGCGCGCAGCTCGCCCTGGAATCGTCCCGCCGCCGCTACAGCGCCCTGTACGAATTTTCTCCCGTCGGGCTGCTCACCCTCGACAGCGACGCACGTATCCAGGAAGCCAACCTGACCTTTGTCACGCTGATCGGGATCGAGCGCGAAAAAATCCTCAAACGCTATCTGTCCGATTTTGTCGAGAGCAGCGCGCAGGATGCCTATCACCACTTCTATCAGGCATTGCGCACCACTCAGCAGCCCCGGCAGTGTGAGATCAGCCTGCTGCTGCCAAGCCAGCAGGCGCTGATGGTCAGGCTCGATGGGACTGCCCTGGTGCAGGGGGGCAGCGCGACAGCCTATCGGGTGGCGGTCAGCGATGTCAGCGTGCAGTATTGGTCGGAGCAGGAGATCAGGCGTCTGTTTGCCGCCGAGCAGGTGGCGCGCATCGAGGCGGATCGCACCGCGCTGCGACTCGCCAGCCTGCAGCACATCACGGCTGCCCTGGCGCGCTCGCTCACCTACACGCAGGTATCCGAGACCTGCCTGCAGCAGAGCCTGCCGAGCATCGGCGCCTATCAGGGCGTGATCTACCTGCTGTCGATCGACGGCAGCACGCTGCACCCGCGCGGTGCTTACGGATTTGCCGAGGATGCGCTCCCTCTGCTCTCGCTGCCGGTGACCGCCTTTGCGCTCTTTATGGACGTACTCGATGACGAGTCCGCCGTTTGGATGCATTCCCTGACCGATTATGGCGAGCGTTACCCTGGTGCCCTCCGGCTGCCCGGTGATGACAGTCAGGCATTCGCCAGCCTGCCGCTGCTCGTCAACGAGCAGCCCATCGGTATCCTCAACTATGGCTTTGTGCAGCCGCAGGCTTTCACCGACGAGGATCAGGCGTTCATGCAGGCAGTGGCACAGCAGTGCGCGGGGGCATTCGAGCGGGTGCGCCTGTCCGATCTGGCGCACGAGCTCGGCGCGATGCAGGAAAGAGCGCGGCTGGCGCGCGATCTGCACGATGGCGTCAAGCAGTCGTTGTTCGCCGCCACCCTGATGAGCGAGGCGCTGCCGCGCCTGTGGGAGCGCGATCCGGATCGCGCCCGCCAGCAGTTAACGCAGGTGATCGCCCTCAACCGGGGAGCGCTGGCGGAAATGCAGGGGCTGCTGCTGGAAATGCACCCCGAAAGCATCCTCAGGACCGGGCTCTCGTCGCTGATGCGCCAGCTGATCGAGTCCGTACAGGGACACAGCGAGATCAGCGGTGAATTAGTGCTGGAGGGCGACGAACCGTCGCTCCCCGCCGACGTGCATATCGCTTTTTATCGTGTCGCTCAGGAAAGCGTGAACAATATTTCCAAGCACAGCCGCGCGACACAGTTTACGATTCAGATGTTCAACGAACCCGACCTGCTCACCCTGAGCATCCGCGACAACGGCACTGGATTCGATCAGGCGGGGTCATCGGCGGGCATGGGCATGGGGACGATGCACGAGCGCGCTGAGGCGATTCATGCGCGCCTGCAGATCACCAGCAGCGTGGGAATGGGAACCGAGGTGAAGCTGTTATGGAAACCCGTGAGTCCCACATCTGGATGAAACCAGTAAAAGGCGTTTCAACACATGACCGCTCAAAACCCGAATGAAATTACTGCTGCGCTGCGCCAGCGTGCCGAACAGCGGCTGCAAATGCAGATCAGTCAGGCGGTCGATGTCTCGCTTGAAGATGCTAAAAAGCTGATCCACGATCTGCACGTCCATCAGATCGAGCTGGAACTCCAGAACGAGGAACTGCGCGCCACGCAGCTCGACCTCGAAGCGTCCCGCCTGCGTTACAGCGACCTGTACGAATTTTCTCCCATTGGACTGCTCACCCTCGACAGCCACGAGCGTATTCAGGAAGCCAACCTGACCTTTGTGGCGATGCTGGCGCTCGACCGTGAGAAGATCATCAGCCGCAATCTGTCCGATTTTGTCGAGGGCAGCACCCAGGATGCCTATCACTTTTTCTATCAGGGGCTGCGCGCTGCACAGCAGCCGAAGCAGTGTGAAATCAGTCTGCTGCGCCACAACCAACCCGCGCTGATCGTCAGGCTGCACGCCACCGCGCTGTCGCAGCCGGGGGAGTCGGCAGTCTATCGCGTCGCCGCCACCGATGTCACGCTCCAGAAACAAGCCGAAGCACAGCGCGATCAGCTCACCGCCGAACGCCAGCGCACCAAAGTGCTGGCAGATTTCGTGCGCGATATTTCACACGATTTTCGCACGCCCCTCACCGTCATCGGCACCGGACTGTACCTGATCGGCAAGACCGACGACAAAGCCCAGCAGCTCAGGAAGATCGAGATGCTCAACACGCAGCTTTTTTATCTCACTCAGGTGCTGGATCAACTACAACAGATGGCGGTGCTGGACAGCACGGTCGAGCTGGAGCTGCGCGCCGGGAATATCAACCAGCATGTGGCTGCGATACTGCACATGGTCAGGTCGCACGCCGATCTCAAAGGGGTGAAGCTGGTCGATGAATCACAGTCCGATCTCCCCGCGATCCCTCTGCACTCCGATAAACTGCATCAAGTGCTGCGCATCCTGATCGACAACGCCATTCAGTTCACCCCGTCGGGCGGCGTGATCACTGTCACGACCGCGCTCCAAGGCGCTGATGTCGTGATCACGGTCGCTGATACGGGCGTCGGTATCAGCGCCGACGCGCTGCCGCACATCTTCGAGCGTTTCTTCAAGGCGGATGAATCCCGGCACCTCAGCGGGGGCGCCGGCTTGGGTCTGCCGATGGCACTACGCATCGTCGAGCTGCATCACGGCGTGATCGAGGTCAGCAGCACGCCCGGCGTGACCACCCTGTTCACAGTCAGGCTCCCGGTGGCAGGCACAGCGACGGCGCATCGTCGTTCTCATCCTGGGGATCAGCGCTAGGCTGGCGCAGCGCGTGCAGGTTGGACACGCCAAACCCCCTACTCACCTATTTCTCATGATCACCGTTGACAAACAAAACGTCTGTCCCTAGAATGCAGTTAACTTTTCAGGAAAGGGGATGCGCCGCGTCACGATCACCGTGAGGCAGGCGCAAGACCGCGCGTTGGCGTCACTGCTGCACCACCCGCACACGAACTCGACCGAACCCGACGACCCCGTCTGGGATGTCGAGTTTTTATTTTCCTGAGTCACTTCATCGTTCACCATCACTTTTATCCTGTTAGGGGACAATATGCAGCTAGAGACCAGCATCAACGAGTTCGATTTCGCAGCACTGCTTGAGGCATCGTTCGCGGAAGAGTCGCCCGAACGCGGCGATATCGTCACCGGTATCGTCGTCGCCATCGATGGGCAGGGACTCATCGTCGGCATCGAGGGCATGAAACGGGACGGCGTGGTACAACGCCGTGACCTGGAGCGCGCTGGTGTGGACGTGAGTCACTTTCAGGTCGCCCAGGAAATCGACGTGATGATCCTGCGCATGGAGGACGAGGATGGCAATCTGCTGCTCTCCGTCTCCCAGGCAGCGCAGACCGAAGACTGGAAGCGCGCCGAAGAACTGATGAACAATGAAGAAGTCTGGGAAGGTGTGGTCAGTGACGCCAATCGCGGCGGCTTGATCGTGCCCTTCGGCAATCTGCGCGGCTTTGTCCCCGCCAGCCATGTGATCGACCTGCCGCGCGGGCTGAACGAAGACGAGCGCCGTCTGCGTATGGCGCGTCTGATCGGTCAGACCGTGCATATGAAGGTGATCGAGGTCAACCGCAAGCGCCGCCGTCTGGTGTTCAGCCAGCGTGACGCCCAGCGTGGCAACCGCGACGCGCGCAAGGAACTGCTGCTCGACCAGTTGAAAGAGGGCGAGACCCGTAAGGGTGTGGTCAGCGGGCTGCGCGACTTTGGCGCATTCGTCGATCTGGGTGGCGCCGACGGTCTGATCCATATCAGCGAGCTGGCGTGGCACCGCGTCAATCACCCGCGCGAGGTGCTGAACGTCGGCGACGAGGTGCAGGTGTACATCCTCCGTCTCGATGCCGAGGGCAAGCGCATCGGACTGAGCCTGAAGCGCCTGCAGGAAAATCCCTGGGCGCGCGTGGAAGAGATGTACCATGTCGGGCAGGTGGTCGAGGGCAGCGTCAGCCGCGTCACCCAGTTTGGCGCCTTTGTCAGCCTCGACCCCGGTATCGAAGCACTGCTGCACACCAGCCAATTGGCTGATCCGCAGCCCGCCGACCCGTCGCTGGTCGTCCACGAGGGACAGCGGCTGCTGCTGCGCGTCATCTCGATCGAGGCGGACAAGCAGCGTCTTGGTCTGAGCCTGAAAGAAGTGTCGGCGGAAGAAAAAGCCAAGTGGGAGGCGAGCCGTCCTGAGGTCGTCGCTCCGGCAGCCGTCGATGACACCGATTACGCCGTCGATGCGGTTGACCCCGACGATATGGTCGATGCAGTCGATGCAGTCGATGCAGTCGATGCAGTCGATGCAGTCGATGCAGTCGACACCG
>Ga0163154_10008121_pt1 | contig 12312 bp, 12 predicted proteins | sample OliLakLV19MP9P1_FD_148649 | JGI IMG/M metagenome (GOLD analysis project Ga0163154, IMG submission 148649) | Freshwater microbial mat bacterial communities from Lake Vanda, McMurdo Dry Valleys, Antarctica - Oligotrophic Lake LV.19.MP9.P1 | ecosystem: Environmental > Aquatic > Freshwater > Lake >... | reverse complement strand
CCTCGCGCCTGTTAACTCGGCCCGCATGACCCTCAAAACCCGCATCATCCCCTGCCTCGACGTCAAGGACGGCCGCGTCGTCAAGGGCGTCAACTTCGTTGACCTGATCGATGCCGGTGACCCGGTCGAAGCCGCCAGCGCCTACGATGCGGCTGGCGCCGACGAATTGTGCTTCCTCGACATCACCGCAAGCCACGAGAACCGCGAGACGATTTTCGACATCGTCGAACGCACGGCCTCGCGCTGTTTTATGCCGCTGACCGTCGGCGGCGGCGTCAGGACAACCGACGATATCCGACGGTTGCTGACGGCGGGCGCCGACAAGGTTTCGATCAACACCGCCGCGATCCTGCGCCGCGCGTTCGTTGCCGAGGGCGCCGAGAAATTCGGCTCGCAGTGCATCGTGGTCGCGATCGACGCCAAGCAGGTGTCTGCGGACGGCGAGGCGCCGCGCTGGGAGCTGTTCACCCACGGCGGTCGCAACCCAACCGGCCTCGACGCGGTCGCCTACGCCCGCGAGGTGGCAGCCCTTGGTGCTGGCGAAATCCTGCTGACGTCGATGGACCGGGACGGCACCAAAGCCGGGTTCGACCTCGACTTGACCCGCGCGGTCGCCGATGCGGTGCCGATCCCGGTCATCGCCTCAGGCGGCGTCGGCACGCTCGATCATCTGGTCGAAGGCGTCCGGGACGGGCACGCGAGTGCCGTTTTGGCGGCGTCGATTTTCCATTTCGGGACATTCACCATCGCCCAGGCCAAGCGGCGCATGGCCGACGCCGGGATCGCCGTACGCCTCGACGGGCTCGAGCCCCGGGACATCGGCACAACTGCGGTGCTTTCAAGGTAAACGCGCGTTAGCACATCCCTTGCAGAGCCCGTCGCATGTGCGCGGCCGATCTTGGCCCCAAATCGATTATGGCTCGGAGGCAACGATGTTTGACCGCAACCGCGTGGATAACGCCACCGCCAACCAGTTGGCCGTTCCTGCCGAAGTGACCATGTCCGACGGCGAAGTGATCGTCGGCCATTTCATCATTGCATCGTCACGGGCCTTCGGTGAGGTGCTCAACGGCGAAAGCCCGTTCCTGGAATTTGCCCCGTTTCAGCGCGACCGGCGATACATCGCCAAGTCCGCGATCCGCACGGTCAAGTTGATGGAGGTGCCGGGTGGCCGCGCGCTTGACGCTAACCGCTCCATGCAAGGCGAATTCGACCCGTATCAAGCGCTTGGCGTCAAGCGCGACGCCGAGTGGGAGGAGATCCGTGAGGCCTACATCAAGTTGACCAAGACCTACCACAACGACCGCTACGCCAGCGTTGAACTGCCCAACGAAGTCCGCACCTACCTCAAAGACATGTCGGCCCGCGTCAACACGGCGTACGCCTTGCTCGAAGCCCCTCGCATGCAGCAAAAGCGCGTCAACACGCGCGTTGAGCCGGTCTATACGTCTCGCCCGCGTGCCTGACCGGACCGGCTGTCAGGCCTTTTGTCCCGGCCGCAACGCACCAGATGCAACGGCTGGGTCCTGTGGTGCCTGTGGCCGGCCGCCATTGACCGGACGCGCGTTGGCCGTGGGCTGATCGGCTGTCCCAGCAGGTCCCGACCTCGTCCCCGTACCTGTCCCCGTGCCTGTCTTCGCCGCGCCGTTGCCGTTTTCAGTTTCCGCGCCACTATGATCGCCGGACCCGCTCGTAAGCTCTCGCGCATAAAGCCGACCGAGGTAGGCGTCGACCTCGGGCGCAGGCGAAACCGTGCGTGCCAAGGCCTCGCGCATGTGCATCTGCTGGGTTTTTGCCGTCGCCGCCGTACCGGGTGATTTGGTCCGGCGCGCGCCGGCGATCAGCAGCGGATAACGCGGCTCCTCGAGATCGAGCTCGTCGAGAAACGTCTCACGCAGGGCGTTGAACGACTGAACGATGCTGTCGCGCGAGAGTTTCCGCTCCGCCACCGGAATCGAGTTGCGCACCCGGGGATCGGCCGCCTCCAGCACGCGGCGCATATCGTGCAGCGCGGCATACGGGTAGATACCGACGAGCGTGGCTGTCTCTCCCGCATTGCGATAGACCGTCCGCATCGTATCGATGGCCTCCGACAGCGTCGCACTGGCGGCAAGCCAATCATCCGCCGTGGCATACGGTTTGTCGAAATAGGTTACCATTAATGACTTGGCATGCACGATGTCGCGCCACTGCCGTTCCAGATTGGCGACAAAAGTTGCCCGTCGCTGAAAGGCGTTGGCGAGATAAACGGCGACCAGTGTTATGAACACCAGCGCCATATCTTTCCCAAAGTCGTAGACATCCCGCGCAATCGCCTCGATCGGCGTTTTCGCCACCAGCGGAACATGAGGGGCGAGCTTCGCTGCCAGCGTTATGGCCAGAACGCATCCGAGGATCGCGGTGGCCCATCGCAAAGTCCTGTTCAGCCGATGGCGCGTCATGAGGGGTCAACCAAATAGAGGGAACAGCAAAACTTGAATGCCAACGACGGCGTTACGGCCGCCAGCCACGTCCGCTGTCCTGCATAGCGTTCCAATTTTGCTCTGCGATGAAGAAAGCCAGCAACAATAAAAACAGCGATCCTGGGAGCGTTTGGATGGCCCAAAGCGCCAGCAACAGCGCGACAACGACGCCGATCCCACCGACAATGCGTCGGCTCCACGTTGGTCCAGCCAATTTGCTGAGCAGGGCGTCGAGAGCATTTCCGCCATCCAACGGGAACGCCGGCAGCAGGTTGAACAGGCAGAAGTACAAATTGATGATCGCGAATTCGCCCAGAACGAACGCAATGACCCGGCCGTCGACCGCCGCACTTGCAGCAACCGGCATGATTTCGAGCGCGCCCAGATATAGCAGGTAGTTCATCAAGGGCCCTGCGAGCGCGATCGCGATGCGCGGCAAGGCAGCTGGTGGTAGCGACGACGCGAACGCGATAACGCCGCCAAGACCCGTCAGTGTGATCTCAGCAATTTTGACGCGAAACAGCCGGGCGACGAAGGCGTGCGCCAACTCGTGCAGCAAGACCGAAGCGATGATCCCGGCGATGATCAAAATGCCAGCCGACAGCTGCATCGTGTCACCGGCCGTGAAATAGCGGTGCGAAAAGAACAGCAGCACGAGCACAAAAAACATATCGAGGAAGATCGGGATACCAGCGATCCGCCCGAGCTCGAGTTTGGTGTGCACGCCTCGTCCCCTCAGTTTCCAGTCCCCGGCTTCGCCACCGCTGGCTACAGCTCCGCCCAGGCGTTGCCCAACGTTATCCCGCACGAGTCGTCTGCACCACCCCGGCAGTCCATGTCGCGATGTCGCCGACGCGAAACATCTGACGGGCGATTTCAGGTTGAGGCGGAGCCGGGGTCCAGTCTAAAAGGCAACCTGGGAGGCCGCTGCCATGCTCCGCGCGCTACGCATTCTATTGGGACTTCTCGCGGCCAGCATCACGGCGGCCTCGGTCCTCGTCGTTCATTTACTTCGGCCGCTGGAACTTGGCGGTCTCCCGATCGACATCCTATTGCCGAGGCTGGTGGCGTTTGCCCAACTGACCGCATTGTGCGCGACGCAAATCGCGATGTTCATTGTGCCGTTCGGTGTCATTTTGGCGCCTGTCGCAGAGATGAACCGCTGGCGATCGGCGATACTTTATGCGGTCCTCGGCCTTATGCTTTCGGCGGCAGGATATGTGCTCCAGTACCAGTCCGAAGGCGAATGGCGCACCGTCGTCAACATGTTTGCGGCTCAAGTTTTTGCTTTGCAGGGTTTGGCCGGCGGGTTGGCTTACTGGTTCGTTGCCGGCCGTTTCGCCGGTTGGCGCAGCGGCGGTGGGCCGTTGAGGGCCGATCCGATCCCAATCGCGCGTCCAAAGCTGTTGGTCTGCGATGCGGTGGAGCCGACCATGGTGCCCGCCCTGTTGCAGGCCCAACAGGTCGTGCCGCTTAAACCACCGGCCGCCGCCGCTGGACCGGCCGCCGCTGTATCGCCTGCCCCGAAGCAATCGTCGGGAAGCGTGCCATCAGCTGGCCGATCATCCACGACATAGTGCGAACGTCCTGCCATTGCGTTGCAAAAGTCCATTGCGGCAGCGCAGCAAAGTGTTAAGCTGAACAGCATAATACTTCTGCGACGATGCAGACGCATTCGTACAGGGAACCACGATGTTCGATCCCGAAATGGCTGGCCGGGCAGCCCACCGCGCAACCGAAAGCGCCATGGCCGCAACCACATCGTATGCGGAAGCGATGACGGCAGCGTGTTCGGAAATGATGATGTTCGGCTTGGACTTGTGGTCGGCCGCACTGTCTGGCTTCACCGGCGACCCCGTGCCCCCCGCACGCCACGCCAAGCCTACTGCAAGCTTCGGCCAATCCCACGAGGATTGGGCCGGCCTGCCATGGCTGGACCCTAACAAGGTGTCGTGCTGGATGCGGATGGCATCCCCGATCTCTCCGCTGGATTTCTTGAACGGGTGGGGCAGCGGTGTGCCACTGCGGGGAACGCCGGCATCATGGCCAGGGGCGATGTCGATGATCGACGCGGGTATTCCGCGTTCGGTCGCGTGGCCTGCCGCTGAGGCCAATGCGGCAGCGCTCGATGCTGCCGCCGCCGCTGTCGAACCCATGCGCAAGGTGTTCGCCACGGCCCATGGCGATAGCGGCTTTGCGTCGTCGCCGTTTGTGCCCAAAGCGGTCGTGCCGTGCCTGATGTTTGCTTACAGCTGCATGTCCGATCTCGGCTTTGCCATGGCAGGCGCCCGATCTCCGTTTGTCTAACGAAGCCAACCGACAGCCGTGCATGACGATGTTAAAAAAGCCCGCCCCGGTGAAACGGAAGCGGGCTTTGGCTTGTGCGGCTAGCTTAAGCAAATATCTCGCCTATGTGCGAGAACGCGGCGCGTTTAGCGTACCGGCGCCGTCGTAGCTGGCTTTACGGCCGGTGCTGTTGGAGCCGTCACAGCAGGCTTTACGACAGCTGGAGCTGCAGCCTTCACCGTTGTGCCGGTGGCAGCTGCAGGCTTAGTTACAACGGCAGGCGTCGTCACAGCGGCAGGCTTCGTCACAGTGGCAGGTTTGGCGGCCGCTGCGGCCTTTGCATCGGCGGCCTTTTTGGCAACGCCAGCAACCGTCCGGCAATAGGACTTTTGAACTTTACCTGTCTTGTTGTTGGCATCCTTCGGTACGACGAAGCCGCAAACCGGGTTTGCCTTACACGTGGTCTCGTCGAGACCTTCGCAAACCGACGCTGCCTTTTTCGGAGCCGCAGCCTTGGCCACGGCCGGTGCGGCTGACGTTGGCTTGACCGCAGCTGGCGCAGTTGTGGCTGGCGCGGCAGTCGCTGGCTTTACTGCGGGCGGTGTCGCAGCTTTCACAGCCGGAGCTGGTGCCGCTGGCGGTAGCTGCTGCGCGCTTACGGTCACGGTGACGAAGCTCAATGCTGCAGCCGTCGCGACCGCACCCAATCCAAATGCTCGTATATTCATTGCAACACCGTCTCCATCAGTTGGTCCCAGTGGCAGTCTAGCTTAACTCCATGCCCAAAAACACGGCAACGGCGTGAACGAGGTGTGAATAGTCGCCGGGCGCTGACCGACTGGCGAGGGGATAAGCAGCTTCGGAATACCTGCTGATGGTCGTTTTCTTGACGGTTCCTAGAGTTGGTAAGGGACTACGAAGAGGTTGCTTCAGCACGCGAATTAGCCGCCCACGGACAGAAAAACGCGGGTCGCACTCACGTCGCCTAAAGTCCTGAACGCAGCCCCAACCGCGACAGCAACAAAAAACTGTTGTGTCGTGGTGGATAAGCAGACCTGCGCGTCTTTGGGGCCAGCTTTAAGGCTGTGCCCGCTTAAAGCGCCCCCGAATCGCCAGCCACAAACCACGCTGATCAATCGGCCCCTGTTTGGCCGCCCTCTTGTTGACGGCACCGTCATCCGATAGTTCGGCACTGATGGTTGCGCCCCCGGCTCAGCCGAGACACTCTTCGAACGGGATCGACATGGCAACGTCCAACGCGAAGTCTATCAAGAAGGTCGTCCTCGCCTATTCCGGCGGCCTCGACACCTCGATCATCTTGAAATGGCTGCAGGAGACATACGGCTGCGAAATCGTGACCTTCACCGCCGATCTCGGCCAGGGCGAGGAGTTGGGCCCCGCCCGCCGCAAGGCCGAGATGATGGGCATCAAGCCCGAAAACATCTACATTGAAGACCTGCGCGAAGAATTTGTCCGCGATTTCGTGTTTCCGATGTTCCGCGCCAACGCGGTCTACGAGGGCGTCTACCTGCTGGGTACGTCGATCGCCCGTCCACTGATCGGCAAGAAGCAAATCGAAATTGCGCGGGCAACCGGCGCGGACGCGGTCTGTCACGGCGCCACCGGCAAGGGCAACGACCAAGTCCGTTTCGAGTTGACCTATTATGCACTCGAACCGTCGATCAAGATCGTCGCGCCGTGGCGCGAGTGGGCGTTCAAGGGTCGCGAGGACCTACTCGAGTTCGCCCGCAACCATCAAATCCCCATCGCCAAGGACAAGGAGGGCGAGAGCCCGTTCTCGGTTGACGCCAACCTGTTGCACTCCTCATCCGAGGGCAAGGTGCTGGAAGATCCGGCGGTCAAAGCTCCCGAGGTCGTCTATCAGCGCACGATCTCGCCAATGGCCGCGCCCGATAAGGTAACGGCCGTCAAAATCGGCTTTATGAAGGGCGATGCGGTCTCGATCGACGGCATGCCACTGTCGCCAGCGACATTGCTCGCAGCCCTTAATGACCTCGGCCGCGACAACGGCATCGGCCGCCTCGATCTCGTTGAAAACCGTTTCGTCGGCATGAAATCGCGCGGCGTGTACGAAACGCCAGGCGGAACGATCCTGTTGGCGGCCCACCGCGCCATGGAGAGCATCACGCTCGACCGAGGCGCTGGCCACCTCAAGGACGAACTGATGCCGCGCTACGCCGAGCTGATTTATAACGGCTTCTGGTTCAGCCCCGAGCGCGAGATGCTGCAAGCACTGATCGACAAGAGCCAGGAACACGTCGAGGGCGAGGTCACGCTCGAACTCTACAAAGGCAACGTCATCGTCGTGGGCCGCACCAGCGCCAAGTCGCTCTATTCCTCCACCCTCGTGACGTTCGAAGACGACCGCGGCGCCTACGACCAGAAGGACGCACAGGGCTTCATCAAGCTCACCGCGCTCCGCCTCCGCACGCTCGGCGCACGCGATCGCAAGGCGTAAACAACCTCTGATGCCCTCGACCCCGTCCACCATCGTCATCACCGGAGCGAGCGCCGGGCTCGGCCGGGCGCTGGCGTTGGCGTATGCCGCTCCGGGGCGGACGCTCGGCCTGCTCGCCCGCGACACGGCCCGCCTGGATGACGTTGCGAGCGCCTGCACGGCCAAAGGCGCGAAAACCGTCACAGGATCGGTCGACGTGCGCGACGCCGCCGCCGTCGCGACATGGCTAGCGGCGTTCGATGCCAACCACCGAACAGAACTGGTCATCGCCAACGCTGGCGTGTTCACCGGTCACGGCGCCGACCGCATCGAGACGACCGACGACATCGCCTGGATGATGCGCGTCAACCTCGAGGGTGTCGCCAACGTCGTTCAGCCCTTGGTCGCCGCCATGCGAACCCGTCGCAACGGCCATATCGCCATCATCGGCTCGCTGGCTGCATTGCAGCCGCTCGCCGATGCGCCGGGCTACAGCGCGTCGAAAGCTGGCGTGATGGCCTACGGCGAGGCGCTGCGCGAATACCTGTTGCCGGATAAGATCACGGTATCTCTGGTCTATCCAGGCCACATCGAGACGGCCCAGGTCGCCGACCACGTCGGGGCTCTACCGCACCTGTGGACGGCAGAGCGCGCCGCCCAGCACATCAAACGCAAGCTCGATGCGAAGGCGACGTTCATCGCTTTCCCGTGGCAGCTCGTCTGGCTGATCCGCGCGGGACGGGCGTTGCCATGGCGATTGCGGGCGCTCGCTGGCAAAGATTTCCGCTTCCACGTCGCGCGCGATAAGAACCTATAGATCGAGTTTCATTTGGCTGGTCGGCGCCGACTTGGCACGCTTTCCCGTGCTTTTTTGGGCCGTGCCTTTCTGCCCGGCACCTCGCTGACCTGTGATCGGCATGCCGCTCTTGCGGCTACCGTGCTCGTCCTGGATTGCATCGGCTGCCCGTCGGAACGATTGCCCCCGCCGCACGCCCCACACCTTGTCGCGGGCTGCCCGCGCCGCCGCCTCGTGGTCGACGATCCGGTCGGGGTAGCCTTCGCTCGCGATGCTGCGCAGGTCTGAAAACCGCCACGGCTCGTGGATCGCGTGGTCGGGCAGCTCGGCAAGCTCGGGCAGCCAGCGCCGAACGAACACGCCAGTCGGGTCCTGGTCGTAGCCCTGCTTGACCGGATTATACATTCTGATCGTATTAATGCCCGTCGTTCCCGACTGCATTTGCACCTGTGGCCAATGGATACCCGGCTCATAGTCGGTGAACAACCGAGCGAGATGGAGCCCCGTCGGCCGCCACGGCAGCCACAACTGATAGCTTGCGAACGCGACCAGCATGGCGCGCATACGAAAGTTGATCCAACCGGTATGGATCAGCGACCGCATGCACGCATCGACGAACGGGAAACCGGTGGTACCCGTGGCCCACGCCTGCAATCGCGCCGCCTCGACCGAACCGGGAGCGATTGTCTCGGGGCGCAATCCATCGTACGCGCGATGCAAGTTGCGAACCTCGATCGCAGGTTCGCTTTCGAGCTTCTGCATGAAATGGCAATGCCAGTGCAGTCGGCCAGTGAACGAGATCAGCGACTTTGCCCACGCCGCCCCGTCGGGCGAGTGCGGCGCAATCTGACGTTCGGCCTGGAGGTCCCCATAACGCGCCCGCGTGGCTTGTGCGACCTCGCGCATCGACAGGGTGCCGAATGCAAGGTGCGTCGACAACCGTGAGCACGACGCTTCGGCGGTCAGCGGGCTCGACATCTCGAAGCGGTAGTTCTGCCCGCGACGCAGCAGAAAGCTGTCGAGGTCGGCAATCGCGGCCTCCCGCCCGCCGCGCTGACGGCCAGGGCACGGGTCGGGAGCGAGCCCGAGGTCGGCCGCCGATGGTAAATCTAGGATATGATGGTCGCCAACACGCTCCAGAGCCCGCGGCGGCTCGGACGCGCCATGGTGCGCTCCCACCGCGCTGCCCACCCGTTACGCGTCGGCAAGCGCCGGACAACCCCGTTTTGAGGCAGCTCGGTCCCTTCGATACCGTTGGCCCGAGCCCAACGCTCGACTGTTTTATCCCGTTCAAATGTCCAGCCGTTGCCGGTTTCCTCGTGCGACCATAATCCGGCGATGCCGTATTGCGCGCGGATCGCCTCAAGCACATCGACCGCCTCTCCAGTCCGCACGACAAGCGGCTGCCCCAGGCGAGACAACTGGCGATCGAGCAAAACGAGGCATTCGGCGAGGAACGCGAAATGGCGGCCGCTCACGTCCGGCTGCCGCCACAGCTCCGGCTCGAGGATGTACAACGGCAGCACCGGCCCACCCTGCGCGGCTAGCGTCAGCGGGGCGTGGTCATCGATGCGCAGGTCGCGCTTGAACCAGACGACGTGGAGCGGGCGTAATGGCATAGAGCGATAACGCGGGCACCGCGTCGAAAGATCAACTGGAAACCCATGTCACCACCAGACACGACGTCGGCTAAGACCACAGCCGACCCGGACGCTGCCCTCGTCTTCGCCAGATTTCCCGACAGATTTCGCGCAATCGTGATCGGCGCGAGTGGCGGCATCGGCGGAGCGATCGCCACTGCACTTGCAGTCCATCCCCAGTGCTCGGCCGTTGCGCGCCTGTCGCGTTCGGCAATACCGGTGGACGGCACGCCGATCGACCTTCTCGATGAGGTCAGCATCGCCGCTGCTGCAGCGTCCTTGGCCGCCAACGCGCCATACCACCTGATCGTCACCGCCGTTGGCGTTTTGCGTGGCGACGGCCTCGAGCCAGAAAAGTCGCTTCGCGCGCTCGATGCCAACATGCTCGCCCGCAGTTTTGCGATCAACGCGATTGGCCCCGCGCTCGTCATCAAGCACTTCGCGCCGCTGTTGCCGAAATCCGGCCCCTGCGTACTGGCGACGTTGTCGGCCAAGGTCGGCTCGATCGGCGACAACCGGCTCGGTGGCTGGTATGCCTATCGCGCCTCGAAGGCAGCGCTCAACCAACTAATCCGCTCGTCCGCCGTCGAGATCGCCCGCACCCGGCCCGACGCGCGCGTGCTGGCCCTCCATCCCGGCACGGTCGCGACAAAATTTTCGGACGGCTACAATCCGAGCCACGAGGTGTTCACGCCCGCTGACGCCGCCCGACGCCTCCTGGCCGTGATGGCCGCGTCTGACGGATCAGGACAGTTTCTCTCCCACGATGGTACGGAAATCCCGTGGTAACCGGATCCGCGACCGCGAGGTACCCGGGCCCGCGACAGCGGGGTAACCGCTACACGGCGGGTTTGAATTCCGGGTACCATCGCGCCAGCCCACGGTCGCGGTAAGCGACGAGGCTCGGATGGCGCTCGGCCGCATCGCGGATCGGCGTTGAAAACAGCGGGCAGAGTATCCCAGTCAACGTCGCATGCACGCTGGCGTCGGCGGCACACGGGGCATCGCCCATTAGCCAAGGCTTGTCGCCAAGCTTAGCCGCGATCGCATCGATCCCGCGTATCGCGAGCCGGTCGATCTCGGCCGGGCTGTGCCTCCCGGTGCCTTGACCGTGGAGCGATTTCCGGATGTCGCGTCGAATGATTGTGCGCACCAGTGGGCGGACGGGGGCCGGCACGAAGTCGAAGAGTTTGGCTGGCCCGGCTCGAAAGTTCGCCTCGTTGATCCAGCGCGAGTGGAGCAGTGCGAAGTACAGATGATCTTCGCATAATTTCTCATAGACCCAAGCATCGCCGCGTTGGACCGCATCGAGCCCGGCGTCAAAATCGACACCGTACTTTTGCTCGATATGCCATCGGATGAACGTGCTGTCGGCGACCAGGGTGCCGTCGTCGTCGAGAAACGGCAGCTTGCCTTTGGGCGCCTTGCTGAAACCGTTGGTGTTCAATTCGTATTTCAGCCCCGCCATCCGCAGCAGCGTATGTACCTTCATGCACGGCGGGCTGAGATCGGGGGCGTCGTAGCGAGGCCCAAAGGCATAAAGCGTAACCATACCGACACTCCTTTGGGTGGCTCGTTGAATTCGCTACGAATTTGACGTTTTGTCCGATCCCCTATCGCCGGGAGATACCAATTTACCAGATCTCTGGCCAGCACGCCAAACCAGAGACAGCCGTATCGCACATCAAATAAGTGTCGACCTTGATTCCGCCCAAAATCGATTAACGAGAAGCCCCAATCGGCGGCGATAGTCGGTGCACGGTGAGGTCTGTCTCAGTCGCAGGCGATCGACATCCAACCGAATGTTTTGGCTTGGCATACATCCAGGCGGAAATAGGAGATTAATCATGCGCCGTGCTCGCAAACGTCCCATGACCGGATTGCCATTTGGATGGGAGCATGTGTCTGAGAAGGCTCCGATCGGCTTCATGGGTAGCCGGGAACCGCAAGCCGCCGACCTGACAATGGTCACCGACCAGAGCGAGGCCCACGCGCTGGTTATCGCCGAGACAGGTGGCGGCAAAGGACGCAACCTTTTGATCCCCACGCTGCTGGAAAGCCACGGCAACATCATCGTGGTCGACCCCAAGGGTGAAGCCGCCATGGTCACGGCCAGATACCGCCGTTCGCTGGGGCAAGAGGTCTATATCCTCGATCCGTTCCACGTGATTTCCGATCGCACCGACACGTTCAACCCGCTCGATCTCGTGTCGCGCGACCCCGACGCCAGGGTCGAGGATGGCGCTGAGGTGGCCGCAACCATTGTCGGCGAGCGCAGCTTGAAGGACCCGTTCTGGGACAACTGGGCATTGAGCCTCGTCGGCGCCATGGTCAGCGCCGTCGTCGCGACCGAGCCGGATGAAGCAAATCTCGGCCGGGTCTGGAAGAAGTTTCACGGCGACGACACGATCTACAATCTGGCGGTGATGCTCGATACCGTCGGCAGCAAGCTCGACGAGGTGGCGCATGGCCACATCGCCGCGTTTCTCCAACTCTCAGAGCGGGAAACGCGCCCGTCCGTTCTGGGGACCGTTCAGCAGCACGTTCGATTGTTTGGCAACCCGCTGGCATGCCTCTCCCCTTAGTTCCGGCGCAGTCAGCGGGTATGTGATCTCCAACAAGGAGATAGCCCATGACGCAGTTGCTGCCGGACGATCTGTGGCGTGATTT
>Ga0163154_10008119_pt1 | contig 12317 bp, 9 predicted proteins | sample OliLakLV19MP9P1_FD_148649 | JGI IMG/M metagenome (GOLD analysis project Ga0163154, IMG submission 148649) | Freshwater microbial mat bacterial communities from Lake Vanda, McMurdo Dry Valleys, Antarctica - Oligotrophic Lake LV.19.MP9.P1 | ecosystem: Environmental > Aquatic > Freshwater > Lake >... | reverse complement strand
TTCCACGGTGGCAGGCATACCCTTCGACGTCTGCCGTGTAGAAGCAAGACATCGTGGCCATCGGTGATCGCGATCGCGCACCGTGCGCCGGCCTTGACGAGGTTGGTGCGTCAGAATCTTCCAGGTCGGTTCGAGCTTTGACCGTCGTCAATCCCTCTGCACGATGCTAGCCTGCTCGCCGGGACACGATGCTGACCATGGTAATCCTGTGTCAAGGCTGCACCACCGAAGCTGCGGACGTGCTGACGCCGTACTTCGAAGCCCAGGCCTACCGCCCGACGCTCACCATCGACGCGCCGTGCCCGGAGCCTTCGACGATCATCGCTCGTGACAAGCAAACGGTGCGCTTGCCGACGACGTTGCGTAGCGGGTGTCCCGGTGGGGATGGAGAAACGACGGGGTCCGGAGGGCAGGGCGGTGGTGCGGTGCTGCCGATCTCCCAGACCAAGATCAAGGTCACGGGTTCGATCAACGCCTCGGGCGCGGGCAGTCAGGGCGCCAATGTTGGACCGCATGGCGGTGGCGGAGGCGGCTCGGGCGGGATGATCTTTGGCGATGCACCCTTGATCGAGATCACCGGAAACGTGTTCGCGAACGGGGGTGGCGGTGGCGGCGGGAGCAACTCCAACCAGTCTGGCGTGGATGGCGGCCAGCCGTCGAACGCCCAGACGAACGGCAAGGGTGGGAACGGTGGTGGAGCCGCCTGGGAAAGGCGGCGACGGCTCGCTGGCGCCGCGGGCCAGCCCGGCGATAACGGTCGGGGGCGGTGGTGGTGGTGCTGGGGTGATCAGCGCGACCGTCTTACCGAGCGGCGGCGGCGCGCTCTCGCCCGGCCCGTGACGCGGAAGAGGTGGGGATGAGCGAGTTCACGAGCCGCTACACGACGGGCCACGCACTCGAGCACGCGTATCACTGGGAGCGTACGCGCGCCGACCGGACGTGGTTGGTCCAGCCGAACGCTGGCAGGGTGCGCACGTACACGTGGCACGAGGGAATGGTAGAGGTCCGGCGGATGGCGGCGTACCTGCGTTCGCTCGAGCTGCCACCGGCGAGCCACATCGGGTTGCTCTCCAAGAACTGCGCGCACTGGATCCTGTGTGACCTCGCGATCTGGATGTCCGGTCACGTCACCGTGCCCCTGTATCCGACGTCGAGCGCCGAATCGGTCCGACAGATCCTGGAGCACAGCGAGGCGAAGCTGGCCTTCGTCGGCAAGCTCGACGCGTGGTCGACGATGAAGGACGGCGTCCCGAGCGGGCTCCCGATCATCGCGCTTCCACTCGCGCCCGCCATCGACGCGCCGCGCTGGGAGGACGTGATCGCGGCGCATGCACCCATCATCGGCACACCGGTGCGTCGCGCCGATGACCTCGCAACGATCGTCTACACGTCCGGTAGCACGGGCACGCCCAAGGGGGGTCATGCACACCTTCGCACCGATCACTCGCGCGGCGCTCGGGGTCGACGCGCGGTTCGCCGTTCAGCCCGGCGAACGGATGCTCTCGCAGCATCCGTTCGCCCATGTCGCGGAGAGGCTGGTCGTCGAGTGCGGGACTTTGTACGCAGGCGTCGAGGTCTACTTCGTCGACGCCCTCGAGACCTTCGCCGCGGATCTGCGCCGCGCGCGTCCGACCCTGTTCTTCACCGTGCCGCGGCTGTGGCAGAAGTTCCAGGTCGGCGTGTTCTCGAAGCTGCCGCCCGCGAAGCTCGAGCGCTTGCTGCGGATTCCGGTCGTGTCGTGGCTCGTTCGTCGCAAGATCCTCAGGGCGCTCGGGCTCGACCACGTAAAGCTCGCCGTGGGCGGCTCGGCACCGATGCCGGAGCTCTTGGCGTGGTACCGACGCCTCGGACTCGAGCTGCTCGAGGGTTACGGCATGAGCGAGAACTTCGGCTACTCGCACGGCAACGAGCTCGGCCAGGTCCGGCCGGGGTATGTCGGCACACCGCACGTCGGCGTCGAGTCGAGGATCGCGGATGACGGCGAGATCCAGGTCAAGAGCCCAGGATCGATGATCGGCTACTTCAAGGACCCCGAGCTCACGGCCGGCGCGTTCACCGCAGACGGGTTCCTCAAGACCGGCGACCGCGGCGAAGTCGATGCGCGAGGTCGGCTCAAGATCACGGGACGGCTCAAGGAGCTGTTCAAGACCAGCAAGGGCAAGTACGTCGCCCCGGCGCCGATCGAGAACCGGTTCGCGCACCATCCGTTCGTCGAGGCGGTGTGCGTGAGTGGACCGTCGCGGCCGCAGCCGTACGCCCTGGTGATGCTCGGGGCCGACGCGCGCAAGCTCGCAGACGGCGACGGTCGGCCCGTGGTCGAGGCGAGCCTCGGCGAGCACCTGTGCGCGATCAACGCAGAGCTCGATCCGCACGAGGCACTCGCGTTCATCGCGGTCGTCAAGGATGTCTGGCTGATCGAGAACGGCTTTCTGACTCCCACGATGAAGATCAAGCGCTCGGCGATCGAGCTGGCATACGAGTCCGAGCTCGATCGCTGGTACACGGCCGACCAGCAGATCGTCTGGCAATGACGTATCCACGCCCGCCTGAATGGTTCGCCAGCGCCGCCGCGCCGCGCGGACCGGAGCGCGTCGCGAGGTCATCGCCATTCGCATCGGTGATATCGACCGGCCCGACGGGTTGCATGGACGACGATGTCTGCGATCCCCATCTCGAGGGCTGCATTTGCGCCGACTGCGCCAACTTTCCTGATTGCGCGGACAACTTGTCGGCGTGCGTAGGCGGTGCGCCGGACGGCGACGGCATTTGCTACGCCACCGCCGAAGAGTGTATCTGCCCGGACTGCGTCGGTGTCGGACCCTGCCCCCTGAGGCCCAGAGCCCGAAGGGCTCATCGTCACTGATACGGGTTCTTCTTGAGACCCACTGCGGTGGGCGCTGCGGTCGGTTTGACCACAGGCACCACTCGCGGCCGCTGCTGCGGGGGCAGAGCGGCGACAGGCGGCACAGCTGCCGAAGCGGACGCTTCGGACGCCGCTGAAGCGATCGGTGCGATCTCCGTTGGAGGTGCTGCCCGCACGCTGGTCAGCCGCGTCGCGACATTTTCTGTCGGCGTGATCGAGAGCTTCTCGGTGCTCCCGTCGTCGAACGAAACCTCCACGGGCACCACCGCATTGCCCGCCGGAAGCGTGAATGACGCGCTCTTTTCGTCGAATTTGATGTGATCGGCGCCGGCAGCGCGAACCTCGGTGATGGTTCGGTCCGCGTGGAGCTCGACTTGGATGGTGTTGCTCTCGCTGGCCACAACGGGCGTCGCGGCTGCTTTCGGGTTGCCTGGAGGGCCGTAAATCAAGAGGCCGCCTCCGACCCCGACTGCGAGCGCCAGAGCGGCCAGGCCTGCGTACAGGCCCGTCGACGAGCCGCCCGGGCGGCGCTGTGCGACGGGGCCGCTCATCACCGAGGGCCCGACCGTCGGAGTTGCGAGCTGGACCGCGGGCAAGCCGCGAGCACCGAGGCTCTGCCTGCCCGCCAGCGCGTCTTTGAGCTCGCTACGTCGCCTCTGGATGCGATCACCTTCCAGTCGCTGAACCAGCTGCGCAACGTCGGCGCTGGTCGCGTTGTCGCGCGCGTCCATCACGTAGCGTTCCAACGCGTTGGCGAACGCTTGTGCGGTGAGAAAACGGTGCTCGACGTTGGGTGCAAGCGCGTACAGCAAGATCTGATCGAGCACCTTTGGGGTCGTCGGGTCGATCTGCGAGAGCGGCACCACACGGCCCTCTGCCACGGAGCGAAAGACATCGAGCTCGCTGTCACCTTGATAGAAGCGATCGCCCGACAACAGCTCCCAGAGCACGATACCGAGCGCAAAAATGTCGGCGCGTCGATCGATGGGCTGACCCAGCGCCTGCTCCGGCGGCATGTAACGAAGCTTGCCTTTCAGCTGGCCGGTGGAGGTGTGCACCAGCCGCTCCGCCGCGCGAGCGATGCCGAAATCAGTGAGCCGAACCGAACCATCGATTGCAACCAGGATGTTCTGGGGGCTGACGTCGCGATGCACCACCTGTAGCGGCGTGCCGTCCATGCCGCGCTGTTCGTGCGCGGCGTGCAGGCCGTGGAGTGCATCGATCGCGATGCGCACGCCAATGGCTCGAGGGATCCGCAAATTTTCGCGCCGTGCGCCGGTGAGGATGCCGTTCACGCTGGTGCCCTCGACGTACTCCATCACGATCAAGTGTTCGCCAGCGTCTTCGTAGACGTCGACGACGTTGACCACGTTGGGATGGTGGATCAGCGATGCGATGCGGGCCTCTTCGTGGAAGGCCATGGCGAACTCTGCGTCGCGCACCAAGTGTGGATGCATCCGCTTGATCGCGACGACGCGTTCGAAGCCGCCGGCGCCGCGCTGACGACCGACGTAGACGCTACCCATGCCGCCGGCGGCGAGCTCGAGCAAGAGCTCGTAGCGGGCGACGTAGAGCGCGCCCTGGCTCGCCACGTTGGCGCCCGGTTGGCTCAAAGGGGCATACGGAATGCCGGGCTGCGAGGGAATGGGCGCCCCATAACCAACGGATTGCGGCGACGAGAGCTGGGGCCAGCTGCCCGAGTGATGGTGGCCCGAGCTGGGGCCATGCGGGCCGTGCGAGCCACCGCCACCTTGGCCCGAAGGAGGAATCAACGAAACCTCCCTGCGAGCGCGCCGAAGCTGGGCGACACCTCGAAGCGCAGCGCGGGGCCGCTCGCGCCCAGTGTCGACCACTCGGTGGCGAAGATGCCGATGGCGGCAGTGGCGACGCCGAGCCCTGCGGTCACACCGATCAAGACGTTGGTACGAAGTTGGCGCGAGCGGCCGTCGTCGAGTCCCGCTTGGGTGGGGGTCTGGTCGAATTCGTTGTACGCATCGACAGTATCGAAGCTGCTCCACGCGAGCACGCCGCCGGCGCCGAGCGTAAGGCCGAGACCGACGAAGAAGACCGCGGGGTGCAATGGCTTCTCGTCGTGTGCTGCTGGTTTGACTGGCGGAGGAGGCGTCGCGGTGGTGGCCACCGGCTCGAGAACCACGTTCTGTTTGGCACCAGCCACGACGTTGACATTGCGCGAAACCGGCCCGCCGCCGCTCGTGGCAGAGACGGCGTGGTCGCCCGGGTCGACCCACCAAATCACCGCGCCCTCGACTGCATCGCTGTCGACCTTCACGTCGGTCACGCCAGGCCGCACCACGATCTCCAGGCGGCCGAGCTTGGGCGTGAGGCGCGCGATGCGCTCTGCCACTTCTTCGTTGGCTGCTTTGTCGTTCGGGTAGTCCTTGCGCAGTCGCTCACACAGCCGTGCCGCGATCAGCAGGTCGCCCGCCTTTTCGCGCGCGTCGACGGCGTTGAGCAAAGCGTCGGGGTGGGGCGCGACTGCGTACGCCTCCTCGAACAGCTTGGCAGCACGGGGGTAGTCGTGCCGGGTGAACAACAGCTCCCCCTCGCGGAATTTCTTCCCGGCCGTTGCCGCCTGCTCCTTGGTTGGGGGCGCCTTGCCGGGCTCGCCCGCGAGCGCGCGCGCTGCGACGCCGAAGCTCGCGGCGAAGGCCAACGATGCGAGTAGGGGGCGGGCCTTCACGTCCTTCGAAAAGGTACGAGATTGCCCGAGAAAGCGCCAGCGAGCCGACTGAGTGCCCGCGGCGTCCCGCTCCCAAGAGTTTCTGCCGGCACAGGTGCGAACGAAGTTGCGCAGCTTGAGTTGTCAGACTAGTTTGTCTGACATGTCGACCGCCACGAGCCCTGCCGAGCCCCGCTCGTCTGCTCAGCAAGGGTTTGCCGAGCCGCGCTCGTCTGCTCAGCAAGGGATTGCCGAGCCGCGCGACGAGGCTGATCGCGTCGCACGGGAGGTGCTCGAGCGCATCGTCGGTGGGCAATACCCGACAGGGCTGCGGCTGCCATCGGAGGCAGATCTCGCGACCGAGCTACGCTGCGGTCGCAGCACCATTCGCGAGGCGCTGACGCAGCTCTCCACGCTCGGGGTCGTCGCCTCCAGGCGCGGCTCCGGGGCGTACGTGCTCGACTGGCGGCGCGACGGCACACCGGCGCTCTTGCCCTACTACCTGCCGCAAGCTGCGCTCGAGGGCCAAGGGCCGCGGTTGATCCAGGAGCTTTTGGAGATGCGCCGGCTGCTCGCCCAAGAGGCGGTCAGGCTCGCCGTCCGCTATGGCGACGCGGCTTCGCTGGCCGGCCTGCGCGCAATGTTCGAGCGCTCGCTGGGTGTGAGCGACCCTGTCGCGCACGTAGCCATCGAGCTCGATATTTTCCGAGGCTTGGTCGTCTCCAGCAAGCTATGGCCGGCAGTCTGGTTCGCCAACGCGTTCTGGGTGCCGCTGCGCGACTTGCATTCACACTTCGCTCCGCTGGCCGGTGGTCCGCCAGCCGACTACGGCACAGCGATGAAGCGGCTGCTCGACCTGGTCGACGCGCGCAAAGAGCGCGAGGCAGTGCGACACGTCAGCGCATATCTGACGCGTGTCGACGCCGTTCTCCTCGATCGTCTCGGCGCGGCTGCGCCTGCCGTCACGAGAGCGCCGAAATCGAGAGTCCGTCCGCTCGAGCGAGCGAAATCGTCCACCAAAGAAAGGAAGCGATCATGATTTTCCCCCCGCTCATCGCCCTCGGGGCCGCCGCAGGCGGCGCCGCGCTCGCGCGAGGCCTGTTCTCCGGCTACCCCGATAAGCGGCTCGCGAACAGCCCGCTCACCGCAAAAGAGCAGACAATCATCGCCGCCTGCGCGGACACATTTTTCCCGCCCAATGGTCCCATTCCAGTGGCTGGCACTGCCGCAAACCTCGTCGAATACATGGATCGCTACATCTCCCGGCTGCCCGAGACGCAGCGTGTATTGGTGCGTCTCTTGCTCTGGTTCATCGAGCACGGGCCCTGGGTATTCGGACCGGCACGCACGCGCTTCAGCAGCCTGGACGAAGCCGGGCGCTTACTCGTGCTCGACAGCATGCGGACGAGCCCGATCTACTTCCGGCGCATCGCCTTTCTGTCGATGCGCACGATGCTGACGATGGGCTACATGGCCCACCCTGCAGTCGCGCGCGCAATGCGCTGTCAAGCCAACCTCGACCCCTTTGCTGCCGCGAGCACGACATGAACGCTGCTTCACTCCCCATTCACGGTCGCACCGATCGAGCACCTCTCCAGTTCGAGAACGACGACCCGCACGCCGGCGTAAAGGTCTTCGAGCAATACAAGGCGGACATTTCGCTCGACTGCGACGTGCTCGTCATCGGCAGCGGGCCTGGCGGTGCGGTCGTCGCCAAAGAGCTCGCCGAGGGCGGCCGCGATGTCGTCCTGATGGAAGAGGGTCCGCCATTCGGCAAAAAAGACTTCGTGACCGAGCCAGGCGAGGCCATGCAGCGCATCTTGCGCGAGGGAGGCACACGCGCGAGCCGCGGCAATATGTTCATCCCCACGATGCAGGCCAATGCGCTCGGGGGCGGGTCGCTCATCAACTCGGCTATCTGCGCGCGGCCGCCCGACTGGGTATGGCAAAAGTGGAACAACGCCACCGGTGTCGAGCTGGATGGCAACGCGCTGGCGCCGCACTTCGAGCGAGTCGAGAGATTCCTATTCGTCGAGCCGACGCCGCTCGCCGCGCAAGGCGAGCGCAATCTTCGCTTCAAGCGCGGCTGTGACGCACTCGGCATTTCGAGCGAGCCGACGTGGCGCAACGTCAAGGGCTGCAAGGGCTCCGGTGAGTGCTTCACCGGCTGTCGTAATGGCGCAAAGAAGTCGACCGACGTGAGCTACGTGCCAGCCGCCATTCGCGCTGGGGCGCGGGTCTACACCAGCGTGCGAGCCGAGCATCTCATCCGCGAAGGGCGCAAGATCGTGGGCGTAACGGGGCACGTCGTCGAGCCGTTCACGGGCAAAGAAACACACCGCGTACACGTGCGTCCGCGAATCGTCGTGCTCGCCGCTGGGTGCATGCAGACGCCGGTCATCCTTCAGAAGAGCGACACCCTGCCGAACAACCGCTGGGTCGGGGAGAAGCTCTTGCTGCACCCCGGCCTCGCGATCATGGCGGTCTACGATTCGGACATCGACCCCTGGCATGGCGCGACGCAGGGGTACCATTCTCTCCATTACTTGAAGCAAGGGATCAAGCTCGAGGTGTTATGGTCGCCACCTTCGGTGTTGGCGGCTCGTTTGCCAGGGCTCGGTCACGACTATCAACGGCACCTCACCTCCTACAACCGCATTGCGCCGTTCGACGTCATCATCGCCGCCGACCGCTCGTTCGGGTCGGTTCGCGCCAAGCGCAATGGCTGGGACCCGAACATCTCGTTCAGCTTTCACCATGACGATGTGAAGCTCATCCAGCGAGGGCTGGTGCTGCTCAGCGACATTTGTTGGGCGTCGGGGGCGCGGGCGATCTTGCCAGGCCTTCACGGGGTCCCTGAAGAGCTCGAAAGCAAGGCGGAAAGCGACATCTTGCGCACAATGGACTTGAAAGGCAGCGACACCATCACCGCTGCCAATCACGCCTTCGGCACCACCCGCATGTCGAAGACCGCGAAAGAGGGCGTGGTCGACCACGAAGGCCGCTGCCACGAGCTCGATAATCTGTACATCGCCGATACAGGTGTCTTCGCGTCCAGCCCCGCGGTAAACCCGATGCTCGCAGTGATGGGGTTGGCTGATCGGCTGGCCAACAATCTCCTCGCACGAGGTTAGGGTCTGATGGCACTGAATTTGAACTTCGCGTATGCCCAGCTGGCAATTCACCGCTGGATGTTGCGCGACAAGGTCCGCAACGAGGCGTATCGCAAGGCGATCATGGCGATCGTGAAGCCGGGCGATGTCGTGATCGACGTCGGCGCAGGGAGCGGCATTCTCAGCATCTTCGCGGCGCAGGCAGGCGCTCGCAAAGTGTACGCGGTCGAACGAACAGGCATCGCCCGCCTCGCCCAAATGATGATCGAAGCGAACGGAGTGGGCGATCGCGTCGAGATCATCCAGTCGGATCTCGAGGACATCGACCTGCCAGAAAAGGCCAACGTCATCGTCTCGGAATGGATGGGCGGCCTCGGCGTCGACGAGAACATGTTGCCGCCAGTGGTGATGGCGCGTGATCGGTTCCTGGTTCCTGGAGGCAAGCTGATCCCGGGCAAGGTCACGGCTTTCATGGCTCCAGGCTGGGTCGACGAGTTTGCCGAGCTCGAAGAGTGGCGTGCAAAGCCGCACGGCGTCGACATGACGCCGATTGCGACAATGACGAGCAACGAGTCACACATGATGGTCAGCGACATCGGCATCGGCGATCTGGTGGCTCGGCCCCAGCCAATTTGGACACACGACGTCTATACGTGTCCGCTGCTCACCGCCGACACCTCGTTCAGCGCGAGCGTCAGCTTCGTCTGCACCAGGGCCGGCAAGGTCTCGGGTCTCGCGACCTGGTTCAGCGCCGAGATGGGCGACGGTGGTGTCCTATGCAATGCGGTTGGCGAGCCCAATACGCATTGGGGTCAGCTGCTCTTGCCGCTCCACATTGCACGAACAGTCGATGAGGGCTCCACCATTCACGTCGACCTGGTTTGCCACCCCACCGCTCCCGGCAGCACCGAGATCGAATGGACAGTCCGCATCGGGGACCACGTCGAAAAGCACGATACGGCGCGGCGCGGCTGAGCTAGCCCCTAAACAAGCGATGGGCCACTGGCGAATGGCGCAAACGTCGAACAGCGTGACAACGCGCCTGACCGCGAGCCGCGCAGAAGATCCTGGGCTGCTTCGCCATCCGACGAAGCGTGCGAAGGTGCGCGGGCTGGCGGTCATCTCGCGCACCTGGCGCGCGAAAGCTCGGGATAGCCGGCGTCGAGGGTCCGTCGCATCCGCTCTTGAACGTTCGCGATCGTCTCGCCAGGCTGGGGAATCGGGACGTGGGTCGAGATGGTGACGGTACCAGCCCTGCGCTGGCGCGATCTTCGGACGCGGCGCTCACCGATCAGAAGACGTGGTGACCCTCGGTCGGAGCGTGGCCGCTGCCGTCAGTGATGTCGACGTGATGCGCGCCCGCGGCGAGCAGACCTTCGTCGCGGACCACGCGGTAGAGCATCGCCGCACCCCAGCCGGTTCGCACCGCGGCGTCGAGGCGTGTCAGCGGTTGACCCTGGTGAAGCGGAACGCCGAGCAACTTGGCGGCAGCTGCCGGCAACAAGTTGAGTACGAGCTGCTTGGCGACGACCTCGCCGCGTCGCGTGCGCAGACGGAAGCCGTTGGCGATTCGTTCGGCGCTGTCGGCGCGATCGGTGAGGTGCGCTTCGGCGCCGGCGTGCTCGGCAGCCTCGATCATCAGATGGGCCAGCGTGCCGATGCCACCATCGACGTGGCCGGTCCCGCGGAACGGGTAGTCGATCGCCGCCAGCGCAAAGGGAGCTTCGGCTTCGTCGACGCGGGCCTGCACCGTGATCTGACAGAGCGAATCGAGGTAGCCGCGCAGCCGTCTGGCGTCGCGCAGCCCATAGGCGTCGAGCATGGTCGCCAGGCTCTTGCCGACCCAGCGCAACAGCGGCGCGTAGCGCAGCGCGCTACGCGCGTGCCGCAAGAGGGCGCGAGCATCGAAGGGAAGCAGCAGATCCGGCTCCTCGAACAGCGACCACAGGGTCGCAGCGAGCTTCGCCTGGTCGGCGAAGAAGGCGCGCACCGCACCGGCGTGCGCCGGCTCGGCCTGCGCCCAGGCCTCCACGAAGCGGTCGCGATCGGCCGGGACGTCGAACGACAGCTCGGGCGTTCGCACGTGAAGGACCGGATCGAGTATCGACACCGGCACCTCGAGCCCATGTCGACGCAGCGCCGTCTGGAAGAAGCCGTCCGCCCCGAGACCGGCGAAGAGCGTCGCTCCCGACTCGTAGGAGGCGTTGCCGCGGCGGAACGTGCTGGCGCACCCGCCGGCGTAGGAGAGCGTCTCGAAGAGGGCGACGCTACGGCCGAGCTCGGCTGCGCGCAGCGCCGCGCCGAGTCCGCCGAAGCCTGCGCCCACGACCGCCACGTCGACCTGCGCACGCCGCGGCGAGCCTCCCGAGTCTCGTTGGTTGGTCATCGCTTCGACGGTGGGCGCGCTCTCGATCGCGCAGAGGTAGCGTGCGTCCTCGACATGACCGAGCGTGGCCCGGCCGGGGTGACGATGCCTGCCCGAATCACCTTGGCGCGGCTTTTCTTGGGGCTCACGCTTTCGTTCGTGGTGACGGTGTCCCGCCCAGACAGTAAACAGACCAGCCGTCAAAACGCCCCAGCTGTGACGACGATTCGGTACGGCATCCCGTCGAACGAGCTGGGTACCGCCGTGTCCGCAGCACGCTGATGGCGTGCAGCGGCTGCCACGCCGGTTCGGTGGCGCACTCGACAAGCTCATCGTGGCCAGGGCGAGTTTCCATCGCGGGCGCGGTACCGATCGGGTGACGGCTGCTCGCGTCGCTATGTCTGTCCGGTGAGGCCTGCTATGCGCGTGCGACCGAGGACCTGTAGCGCACTGGCTCCCCAGCTCGTGCCGCTTGGCATCTCGGCACCATCGGTTGAGGGCCCGCAGCGCGCCCCGCCGGGGATCAGCGCGCCCGGGCGCCGACCGCAACCGCGACCGGGACCGGCGACCAGGGCGGGCTCGCGCTTCCGACGGCACCCTTCTCGTCGTTCCCCCAGCAGCTCACGCGTCCGCTCTTCCGGAGCGCGCAGGCGTGCTGGTACCCGGCGACGATCTTCGTCGCGTCGTCGATGCCGGGACACGCCGTGGGCTTCGGCTGCCGGTCGGCGCCCGTGCAGTGCAGGCCGTGCAGATCGTTCGCCGGGCTCCAGCAGAGCACCTTGCCGCTTCGGGCGACGGCACACTCGTGCAATCCGAACGTCGTGTCGCGCGCGACGTCGATGACGGGCTCGAGATCCGCCACCTCCGTGAGCGCGAACGCGGCGGAGTCGATCGGGGTGCGCGACGAGAGCACGCGGCCGCCCTTCGTCACGACGGTCAGCTTCGAGAACCATACCTCGGCGTCGATCGCGTCGTCCACGCCCGGGACGAAGGTCGGCGTGACGGCAGCGGGCAGCGTCTTGTCGGTCGTCTTGTTCTCGAGGTGTACGCAAGCGACGCGCCCGGAGCGCGCGAGAACGCAAAACAGTCCCGTCGCGCCGAACATCGTGCCGGAGACGCTCGTCGCCGGCGGGAACCCGCTGACGGGACGCACGTCCGCGTACAGCGCGTTCCCGCGGGGTCCGTCGAAGCGGCGATCGAAGTGCACGGCGGCGACGCGCCCATCGTCGAACACGGCGTAGCTCCAGCCTTCGATCACGTTGCCTCTGTCGATCGATGCCAGGCCGCCGAGGTGCT
>Ga0163154_10008116_pt1 | contig 12320 bp, 10 predicted proteins | sample OliLakLV19MP9P1_FD_148649 | JGI IMG/M metagenome (GOLD analysis project Ga0163154, IMG submission 148649) | Freshwater microbial mat bacterial communities from Lake Vanda, McMurdo Dry Valleys, Antarctica - Oligotrophic Lake LV.19.MP9.P1 | ecosystem: Environmental > Aquatic > Freshwater > Lake >... | reverse complement strand
TGATGGGGCTCCCGACCATGAGCGCGGAGTCGAAGCTGCGGGCTCGATATTGGCTGATGAATTCCTGGGAACTTGCGGCCAGCATCCGTGCGGCCCGCTGCCGCATCCCGGTGCTCGAGATTCCCGCAAGCGAGCCCAAACGGATCGGCGGTGTCCGCAAGATGTCTGTGCTCAGGAACGGGCTGGGCGGGTTGTTTCAGATCATGAACGATTTCTTCCTGTTCCACCCAAAGAAGCGGTGGACTCCTGCGCCGTGAGCTTTGCAGGTTCCCGTCAGTGGCCGGGGGGATCTGCGGGTAGGGCTTTCGGGGCGAGTCGAAACCCGAGGATGCCGAACCCGGTTCCCTCCAGTGGGTTGGCGCCGGCCCTGAAGATTTGGTTGTAGTTGGCGTCGATCCACTCACGGATCTTCTTGCCGTTGCGGGGGTCGACCCCCCACGGCCCGACGTTGCGTTCAGAGTAGTCGCGCTGGACGAGGTAAACGAACTGCGGCGGTTTTTCCGACAGGTCGGCCAGCAGTCGGTCCGTTCCGCCCCAGACTTCCGGGATGAACTCCTCGAACGTCGCCAGTCTGCAAGGCGAGCGTTTTCGCAGGAGATAGTTGAGCATCTGTCCTTCCGGCACCACCAGCAACTCGGCGTCGGGCGGCACATTTTGCGTCGACCACTCCAGCACCTTTTGCAGGAACGGGGTTCGCCCATCGGCCTGGGGGAGGTAGGTGAGGAAGCGATCTCGTCCCTCGCCGACCGGTGCCTGCTTCACTGCGTAAAACCGATTGCTGACGGCCAGCAGGTTCGCTGCGCAGGCGAGCATCAGCCCGCCAAGGGTCCAGCGCCACACGATGGCGGGTTGCAGCCGCGACGTCGGAAGCAGCTTCGGAATCAGCCCATGAATCACCGCCGCGACGAACACCAGGGCAGGCATCGCCAGGGTGAACCCGTAATGGTAAACTCGGGCGTTCAGGAGCATCTTGGCGAGCGAGGCTCCCGCGAACACCCCGACCGCGAGAATCGCAACCCACCGCGGGCCGGACTCCGTCCACGCCCGCCGGTCTTTCCACGCGAGCGATGCGGCGAGAGCGATGCCCGCACCCACCAGCGCGGGCAACGGGCGGAACGCGTGCAACCAGTCCCACTGGCGCGCCACGACGTAGGCGGCGACGGCCAGCAGCGCGGCGGGGATGAGGTGTGTGGGAAACGCATCCTTTTCCTCCCGTTTGCCCGATGGCATGAGCCTGGCGAGAATCATGAGCGCGAGAAGCACCCCGAACAGCACCCCAGCCCAGACGCCGAATCCGGCGGCCACGGCCAGCAAGTTCTGCAACGGTGCGTCCATTCCCATGTTTCCGAGGGTGAAAGCGCTTTCCGAGAAGCCCTCACTGGATTGAAAAAATGGGCGCCAGGCACCGCATAAGGCTTCAAACGCAAGCCGCTGGCTCATGTGGGCGCTGAACCACGCGAAGAACGCAGCCGGGAGCACCAACATCCCCGCCGCAAAAGTCGCACCGAGTCCGGGCAGGTCCCTCAAACCATGGGTCCGTACCACCAACGCCCCCGCGAACATCACCCCGGCGCCCATCCCCGCCGCCAGAAAAATGTCCGGCTTGGTCAGGAACACTGCGCCCAGGCAGAACCCGGCTCCGGCGCACCAGAGCAACGCCCGACGGCGGTAGCGGGAGTTTTCGTGGGTCCGCCACAGGCAGACCAGCATCAACCATGAGAGCATCAGGCCGTGGACGGATTCGTGGGAATACGGGGCGATGTAGTTGTAGTTCGCAATGCCCACGTATTGGCTGAAACCGAGGGTCGCCGCAAACAGGCCCAGCGCGACGGCAGCCGTCCACCGATCGAACAGTCCTCGAAGAAAGAGATACAGCAACGCGACAAACGCGCAGAAAAGGAAGAGATTCGACCAGACCAGCGTTTGAAACGAGACCCCAAAGAGACCGAACCACAGCGCGCAGACATGCTTTGAGAGCGGTCCGTAGTCCAGCGCGAGGTCGCGGTAGAGAATCTCTCCCGCGAGAATCCGCCACGGCTGGTAGAGTTCGCGTCCGAAATCGATGTAAAGATCGGCCCACTTGAGCCAGCTCCACTTGAACAGCGCGACGATGAGGACCCCGAGTCCCGCCCCCACGGCGAGATCCTGCCACGCGAACTCCAGCCATCCCGGCCTGCGGCTGGGTGCCGCGGTCTTTTCGGGCGAGGGTGAGGCTTGGTCCTTGGATGGTTTTCGTTTCTTGCCCATATTCGATCAGGTGGGACTCAGTGCAGCACTCCGGTTCGTCCGAGGAAATAGTCCCGGACGACTTCCAGCGAGGAGGGAGTGAGCTCGCAACCGACCAGATCGGCCGGGGTGAACCACCGGAGATCCCGGCTCTCCGCGCTCCCGCGCAGTTCGCCGCCTTCCACTTCGGCGGTCAGGGCGACATCGATGCTGCGACGGACGTCTCCGTTGTCCGGGTACACCAGAATCCGGTGTCGTGGGGCGGAATAGACCCCCTGCACCCCGGTGACTCTCACTTGCAGTCCGGTCTCTTCCAAGACTTCGCGCAGGGCTGCGTGTTCGACCGATTCCGTTCCCTCTATCTGGCCTCCGGGGAGGCCCCACAGGTCGCAGTCGCTGCGATGTTCGAGGAGAACGCCGGGGTGATCCGGCCCGGCGATGAGCACTCCGACCCCCAGGCGCGCGGGGCCCTGGAGTCCGCGCTGCATGCCATCGAACATCCCGGTTTCACGAGCGCCCAGCCCCCGCAGACATTCGGCAGCCTCCCTGTAAGATTCCGGCGTCCCGATATCCACAAAGGGCTCGCCTGCCGGCACGGCACGGACCCCCAAAGGCAGGAGATCGGGGAACAGATCGCGTTCGATCGAACTGGGTGCGTTTGCAGAGAGGCGGCCGGCGAGGATGCCGCGTTCCAAGCAGTAAATACCCGCGTTGATGTGCCCGGCCCCCCCCCCGGTCTTCTCCGCGAATCGAACCACCCTGCCATCCGCGTCGGTATCGATGGTTCCGTAGCGTCCGGTGTCGGCAAGGGTCCGGATGGCCATCGACCCGGCTCCGCCGTGCGCACGATGTGCCAAAACCAGTTCCGCGAATGGGATCCGGCAGACCGAGTCGCCGTTCATGACGATGATCCGCTCGCTCCGGAGTTGATCAAGAGCGAGGGCCAGCGCGCCGCCTGTCCCCATCGGGCGGGTTTCCTCGCAATAGGCGAGAGGCATTCCCTTCCAGATTGTGCCGAGCGCCGCCCGGATCTGTTCGGCTCGAAATCCGATGGAGATCACCGTTCGAGCGCAACCCGCCATCGCCAGCATGTCCAGCAGGTAGGTGAGGAACGGTCGCCCCAGAACGGGTGCCAGCGGCTTCGGCACATCCGGGACGGTGTCCCGGAGCCGGGTGCCCTTTCCACCAGCCAGCACAAGCGCATCGATTCCCTCCAGGGCCATGGGGGGCGAGGGCCGTGGGCTTCGGCGGGTCGTCATGAGCAACGCGGTAACTTGGGGCGGATTGGTCCAACCACACCGTCCCTCAGTGCTCCGTCCACGCGCGGCCCGCCTGATACTCGGCCAACTGGGCGTTCAACCGTGAGGTGTCCGCGTCGGGCGTGCGTGAGAGGATCGATGCACGGGCTTTCTCGATCAGTTGGGCGGCTTCGGCGGGTTCGCCGTTCGACGCCAGCACCGCGGCCTGGATCTCCAGAAACGCGGCCGATTGGTGCTCGTCGGGGCTGGCGGGCCGCTGGGTGGCGGCCACTGCGTCCGTGCCGAAGGTCTCCACATGGAACTGGACCGCCGAGCGCACTTCAGCGAGGACCTGCTCGGAGGAATCACCTTCGGCCACGCAGACGCCCTTCATGCCGAACGGATAGGCCACATAACCGTCGGTGTGCTTCTCTACCATGACTCTCCAGCTTCTCACACCGAGAGTATCCGGCTTTGAGAGGCGGCGGTCAAGATCACCCACGACGAGAAGCGGCAGTCAGGGTGCTCATCGTAGCGGGCGGGGGAAGGGCGGAGCCGATTTGTTTGCCGGTGCGCCACCGGGGCGAGCCGGGTAGAGGCCGGAGCCGTGGATGGACGCCGGAGCTTGACTGGATCTGGTTTGGGCGGGAGCCGGAATCAATCCTGGTCGGCCAGGAACTCCGCGCGGATGCCCAGGACCTTGGCGGCGACTGCCATGCGGCGGTCCGCCGTGAGAAGCGGTTCCGCATTGAGTTGCAGGGCTGTGGCGAGGTGGATGCCATCCAGAGTGCGCAGCGCGATGGGCGGTTTGGAGCGGAATGCCGCGGTCGCGATCCGGGCTGCGGTTTCGCGGATATCCTGGCCGAGGGGAGCCAGCAGCAGTCGCCCTTGCCGAATGTCGTGCTGGAGCTGGTTGATCGCGCGCTGGGCACCCCCCTTGGGAAGTTCGTGCTTGGACTCTTTTGCGTTGAGCGCGAAAATCATCTCATACTCCAGAAGCGCGCTTGAAGTGAGGGGCTCACGTTCCTCCTCCGCACGATGCGCGATCACATCGGACAGCGGCTCGGGAGCATAGAGCGGAAGCACGCAGGAGGTGTCCCAATACGCGCGTTTCACGATCGATCCTCCCGCACCTCATCGAGTGCCGTCGAGCGGCGGGGAGGCCTGCGGCCGAGGCTGCGGCGCAATTTCCCGAGTTCGGCCATCCATCCAGCCGACTGCTCGGGGGAAGCGCCGAGGGCGGTCAGCCGTGCCTTGGGTTTCCCACGGACGGTGATCAGAATCTCCTCTCCCCCGCTGGCGAGTTGCACCAGCTCGCTCAGCCGGGTCTTGGACTCACGCAACGAGGTAATCATGAGACCAATGTGGTTCTTTGTTTCCGACTCGGCAAGTGGAAATGGACGGGAGTGGAAACGGACGGGAGCCTTGCGCGGGATGGCAGCGAGGGACGTGATTGGAGGGGGGCGGAGGGGTCCGGTGGAGTTGGGAAGCGGTTTTGCTGCAGCGGAATTCCATCCGGGCACCGGGGCGGAGCCCTCTGATGCCGGCGGGTGCGATGGCGGAGCGTTTGCTGTCGAAATTCCGCCACGGGATGGACGGGCGCTCTGTCGGGTGGAGTGCGCGTGGTGCTTGCAGATGACGCATGCGCCGATATAATGCGCCATATGCATAGAACCACCATCCTTCTACCGCCCGAACTGCATCGGAGTGCAGAGAGGGAGGCGCGGGAAAGCGGTATTTCGTTGAGCGAGTTGATCCGGCGTCGGTTGGCCCCGGTAAAGGAGCACAATCCAGAGGGGCAGCCCGCCTTTTTCTCTCGGAAGCCGTGGACGGATTCCGGCCCGAACGATCTGGCGGCGGATCATGATCGGTATCTCTACGGCAAATGAAAAAGCTGTTCGTCGATACCGGGGGGTTCCTGGCCAAGGAGATTGCCTCCGATCAGCACCATGCCGTCGCCACGAGAGAGTGGAAAGACGCGTCCGCCTTCGTTTTGCTCTCGTCGGAGCATATTCTGGACGAATGCGCCACGCTTCTCGCCCGGCGGACCAATTATGCTTGGGCTTCGGCCTGGGGCAAAGAGGCGCTCGGATCCGGCATCGAATGGATCCAGGCGGAACCGCCCGACTGGGAGACCGCGTTCTCTCTCATGCGGAAATACGCGGATCAAGGAGTCTCCTTCACCGACTGTCTCTCTTTCGCTCTGATGAGGCGCATCGGGGTCCGGGAGGTATTCGGGTTCGACCGCCATTTCGAGGCTGCCGGGTTCCGGCTTCGGCCGGGCGCGTCGGAGGAGTGAAATTGAAATCGGGGATGACGCGCAAACAGGAGGCGACGGAGACCGCGGCGGGCGGGCGACGCATCGGTCGGCTCACCATACCCGGTCGATGCGGTATTGCTCGAACACCGGGTCGGGGCTGATCAGAGTCCAGTTGCGGCGTTTTGCCTGGATCATTTGGATGCGGTCGAAAGGGTCGCCGTGCAACCGCTCCAACTGCCGTGCTGCGGCGACATCTTCCAGTTCCAACCCGACGATGCTGAATCCAGATTCGTCCAGAATTCGTGGAAGATCCCGAGCAAGATCGTAGGGGAGCCGCAATTTTCCCAGGCCGACCTTAATGGCCGCCTCCCAAACACTGGCAATGCTGTGTCGGCAATGCTGATGACAAAACGATTCAAACTAGTTTACCGTGTCCCGCTGGAGTACAGGCGGTTCAGTGCTCCGTCCATGCGCGGCCCGCCTGATACTCGGCCAACTGGGCGTTCAACCGTGAGGTGTCCGCGTCGGGCGTGCGTGAGAGGATCGATGCACGGGCTTTCTCGATCAGTTGGGCGGCTTCGGCGGGTTCGCCGTTCGACGCCAGCACCGCGGCCTGGATCTCCAGAAACGCGGCCGATTGCTGCTCGTCGGGGCTGGCGGCCCGCTGGGCGGCCGTCAGCGCGGAACGCGCCCCGGCCGGTTGACGGACCTCGCCATCCCCGCTGGTGGCCAGGATCCAGGCGAGTTGGAGCGGGGCTTCGGGGAACTCGGATCCTGCCTCCATCTCCCGGCGTAAAAACGCCACCGCCATTTTTTGCGGGCGCGCCATCCTGGCCGCCACGGAGGCTGCCGCGAAATAGTTGCGGCGCTGGTCGGCGGGGACGGTCGTGAAGCCGTCCTCCAGGGCCCGCAAACCTTCCGAGCCCATGCCCCCCCGGAAATAGAGGGCGGCCAGCGGCACCCGGGCGGGTAAAAAGTCGGGAACCAGCCGGAGGGATTCGTGCAGGGCCTTGCGGGCCTCCTCGGGCTTGCCTTCGTGGGCGAGATACGTGCCCAGGTGGTAGTAGGCCTCGTGCGGCTTCTGATCGGGCACCACCTCAAGCAGGAGCACGTCCTGTTCGAGCTTTTGCTGGAGCGGCGTGCGTGGCCAGGGCATCGGACGTGTCCAGATCGGGATCTGGCGGCCGAAGAACCAGCGGACGCCGGCGATTTGTTTGAGATGGGCCTCGGTGTTGGGGCAGCCCGGGTGGATCAGTTGGTGGTATTGAACGATGAAATTCTCCCACGTGACGAAGATGATGTGGGTGATCCCGCGTTCCTTGATCAGTTTGAACGACTCTTCGTCGCTCAGGGAACCGAGCATGTGGGCGGCTGCTTTCAGCCCTTCGTTATTCTCCCAGTAAAGCGTCCCGACCCCCTTCGCACGCCCGAAATAGGTGCTCATCAGGCTCGAGTTCGGGCTGCTCAGGAACGTGAGTTCCCGGCCCGGCGAGCGCCGCTTGATCCACTCGGCGATCTCGCGCAGCAGCAGGTGCCGGGCTTCCTCCTGCGTCAGCGCCTGGGGACCGCCTTTGACAATGCGGAGCATGCCGGTCAGTCGCTGTTTCGGATAGGCGTAGCCGAGGGCGAGCGTTGCAACGGCGAGGATGGCGTAGGGCAGCCAACGCGGTCTTCGGATGCCCGGCAGGGCCATGATGCAACACCAGAGCACGGGAATCAGGGCCAGCAGCACGCTGCCGGCGTTCAACCCCCAGCGTGCCTGATAGAATCGCATGCCGAGCAGCATCAGACAGGAGAAGGTCGTGGCCAGCACGATGCCCCGCGTCGCCGGAGACAGTGCGGAGTGAAAAAACAGGAACAGCAGTGCCAGCCCGACGATGACCCCGAACGGGATGAGGGCCGGCCACGGATTCAGCCCGAAGCGAAGTTGCGAGGTGACGGATTGGAACTCGAAGATGTGCTTGTGGAGGTTGAACAGGAACGGGTCGAGTGCGGCGTGAACTTTGGACCGGAAGACCACCAGCGCCACGGCGGGCAGCACGCCGAGCACCGACCAGATGGCGACGTTCCGGAGGAGGATGTGGGGGCGGTCCGGCAGGCTACGCGAGGCCACGCACGGAAGCACCAGGGCCATCCACTCCCCGAGCGCCCACATGGTGAGTGCGTAGAGGGGATGGTTCACTTCGAGTTGCAGCCGCGGCCAGGACGGAAAAAACTCGAGCAGATACAGCCCGAGCGTGAGCGCGCCGGAAGCCCGTCCCCAGATCCGCCAGAGCCGTGGCTCGAAAAGCACCCGCTTGGATCGAAGCTCGCCCGGGCCAAAGATGCCCGTCGAGATGAGCGCCGCGACGGCCACGAACCCGATCAGGATCGCCTGGGAAAAGGCGCTCACCCAGAACCCGAGCGCGGTGAATGCCGCCGAGATCCAGGCCCCGCCGATCGCATGGCGCAACGAGGGCGGGGTTGCCGGAGGCGCCTTTCCAATGGAAGCGACCCAGCCGAATCCCATGAACACCAGCCCGAGCAGTGTCCCCAGCGCCGAGGCGGAAATCAACCCGTGATGGTCCGGATAGGCCGGCAGAAACCCTTCATGGAACGAGGCGCTGCCCAGCATGCCCGCGGCAATTAGAATCCCCGCCATCGGCCCCATCCGGCGGGCCGTGAGCCACGTGATCAGCACGATGAAAAAGATGAGCGAGACTGAGCCCGACCAAACGGCCATCCGTTCGATGGAAGCGTCCATCGGGGTGCCGGTTGCCGCGTGGTGGACGTAGCCCAATCCCACCAGCAACCAGGCGAGGCCGGAGTTCCAGTGGACCGCCCGCCCGTTCGGCGCGTTGTCGGTGTCGGTCCAGCGCAATCGCCACTCGCCGGTCGCCGCCATGTGGCGCGCATAGGGGATCCACTTGTAACCGTCGAACGCGAAGTCGGGCAGGATCCGGGAGGTCGGCGGACCCGTCCTGCTGCTCTCCTCGAGAATCCATTGCTTGCTGATCAAGGTGAGCCGCTCGTCCACGACCAGCGTGTGCTTCACCACGAACGCCGCACACAGCGCGACCACCAACACCACCAGCAGATGCTCCCAAATCTTGGGAGTCTCGGTGTCCGAACCGGAGTAGCCGGGCACTTCCTCCAATTCGGAATCCACGGGAGAAACGCCTCCTGCGGCAGGAGCAACCACCACCCCACCCGAGCCGGGTCGACGCTTTTTGGCCATCCGGCTATCCATGCCCCGTCCAATGGGCTGGCGCAAGCGCGGAAACAGCGCGGAAAAGAGAGCCGGCCCTCCCGGGGGCGTGCCTGGAAGTGGGTGATGAGGGTGGTTTCCGCCCGGAAGTCTCGGTGACTGCCGCTACAGCGCAGGGCGCACTCTGCGGGGCTGGGCCGGCGGGGCTACGACTCCAGTTCAGCGGGCGGAGTGGCCTGCTTCCGTTCGACAAACCGGGCGCACCAGATGCAGATTTCGTAAAGCACTAGCATTGGGACGGCGAGTAATCCGAGCGTCAGGAGATCGGAGGTCGGGGTGATCACCGCCGCGAGAATCACGATCAGGATGACCGCATACGGACGGGAGGCGCGCAGGGTTCGCTGGCCCAGCAAACCAAGCCGCACCAGGGCGAGCACCACGACGGGCAGCTCGAACGCGAGCCCGAATGAGAGCGTGACCTGGGTGACGAACGCGAAGTATTCGCGCACGCTCCAATTCGGGCTCCACCCCATCGTGTGGCTGTCCTTGTAGAAATAATCGAGCGTCTTTGGCAGCACGACGCTGAAACAAAACACCACCCCGCCCACAAACAGCCCCACGCCGATGGCCAGCGTGGGGTAAAACACCCGGCGCTCTTTCGTGGTCAGGGCCGGCAGCACGAACTCCGCGGCGAAATAGAGCAGGAACGGGAACGCGAGCACGATGCCTGCATAAAAGGCGAGTTGGAAGGAAATCGTCAGCGGGTCCGCCACCCCAAACGACTGCAGCCGGGAGGGGAGGTCGGGATCGATGGTGGCGAGCGGCCATTGCAGCAGGCGGGTCAGCGGCACGCGCCCCACGAACCCCGCGATCATCCCGAGCGCAAGGGAGACCACCATCTTGATGATCATCCAGCGCAGATCCTCGAGATGATCGAGGAACGGCTTTTGCGATCCCTCGCCGCTCTCCCGGAACTGGAACAGTTTTCCGAGCTGCATGCGGAGATCAGAGCAGGCCGCGGGCGCAGAGGCGCGCGAACGCGGCCAGCGTGTTCGCGTCGCGGATCTCCCCCGCGGCGATCCGGTTTCTGAGTTCGGCGGGGGTGAATGCGCGGACCTCGAGGATTGCCTCCCCGTGGTCGGGGGCGTGCCCCGCGGGGTCGGGCTCGACCCGCCCGGCAAGGAACAGGTAGCCGTGTTCATCGGTGAACCCGGGCGACGTGAAGAAATGCCCGAGCGGGATCAGGTCGGCCCCGGCTGACAGCCGGTAGCCGGTCTCCTCCGTCAGCTCCCGGAGTGCCGTGGCCCGGATCGACGCCGGATCCGCCGGACCGCTCTCGTCAATCTGGCCAGCCGGAAATTCCCAGAGGGCGGTGCGGAGCGGGATTCGTTCCTGGCGGACGAGGATGAATGAGCCGTCGGCGGTGCGCGGCGCGATGATTGCGGCTGACTTGCGGCGCACGACCGTCCACGAGACCGGTTGGTGCCGTGTGGGAGTGCGGACTGATTCCACGGCCAGTTCCGTCCAGGGATCGCTGTGGTGTACGGTGCGCAAGATCGTTTCCCATCCGGGTGCGTCGCAGGCGGCCATCGGAAAATCTCCCGGGTTGGCCGGGGGATCGACGTCGGAGGGGGTGGTCATTTCCCGAATTGGATCCGCCAGCGGGTGAGTTGGGCGGAGACGTTCTCGGGCGACGGGGCTCCCGGCGCCTTGCGGGCTCCCAGCGCCCGTTCCATGTAAAATACCTTCAGGGCGTCGTCATCGAAAAGGTGGCAGACCTCGCGCATCTCGGCCACCGAGAGTCCGGTGAGCGGAAGCCCCCGCTCCGAGGCGATGCGCACCAGGCGGCCCACCGTCTCGTGCGCGTGACGGAAGGGAAGCCCGCGGAGAACCAGCCAGTCGGCAAGATCGGTGGCGAGCAATTGGGGATCGGAGGCCGCCTGGGCCGCCCGTTCCTCGTCGAGCCGCGCCTCCCCGAGCATGCCGGCAAAGACTTCGAGCGCGGAGGAGACGGTCTCGATGGAATCGAACACCGGTTCCTTGTCCTCCTGCATATCGCGGTTGTAGGCGAGCGGGAGCCCCTTGAGGACCGTGAGCAAGGCCATCAGGTTTCCGTAGAGCCGGCCCGCCTTTCCGCGCGTCAGCTCCGCGACATCCGGGTTCTTTTTTTGCGGCATCAGGCTCGATCCGGTCGTGTAGGCGTCGCTCAGATGCAGGAAACCGAACTCGGCGGTCGCCCACAGGATCACATCTTCGCTGAGGCGCGAGAGGTGCATCCCGAGAATTGCGAGCGCGGCCAGAAATTCGCAGGCGAAATCGCGGTCCGACACGGCGTCCATGCTGTTGCGCGAGACCGAATCGAACCCGAGCACGCGCGCCATCCGTTCGCGATCCAGCACGATGGTCGATCCCGCGATGGCGCCCGACCCGAGCGGCAGCACGTTCATGCGCTTGGTTGCATCGGCGATTCGCCCCGCATCGCGGTCGAGCATCTCAACATAGGCGAGCAGGTGATGCGCAAAGAGGACGGGCTGGGCGCGTTGAAGATGAGTGTAGCCGGGGATGACGGCTTGTTGGTGGCGTTCGCCGAGTCCGAGCAGCGCACGTTGCAGGTCACGCACGCGGGCGGTGATGGCCCCCGCGGCTTCGCGGAGATGGAGGCGCAGGTCGGTGGCGACCTGATCATTCCGGCTGCGGGCGGTGTGCAGCTTGGCACCGGCCGGCCCGATCCGCTGGGTCAGCTCCGCCTCGATGTTCATGTGGACGTCTTCGAGCGCGGAGTCGAACTGGAAGCGCCCCGCCGCGATGTCCTGCCCGATCGCCTCCAACCCCTCGGAGATCGCCCGGAACTCGGCGTCGTTCAGCAAACCGGCCGACTGGAGCGCGCCGGCATGCGCGATCGATCCGCGGATGTCGGACCGGTAGAGATGCCAGTCAAACGAGACGGATTCCGAGAACCGGCGCAAGGCCGGGGCGGTTTCAGCATCAAATCGTCCCTTCCACATGCCGCGATGCTAGCCTGCAATTCTCACACCGCAAAGAGGATTGAGAACGCGGCCCCTGGCGGCCCTTGGACCGCCCGCATCAGCTCCCGCCGATTGCTGCGGCCACCGCCCCCGACAACGTCGGGTGACGAAACTCATAGCCGGCGGCCACGGTTCTTTGCGGCACGACGCGGCAGCTCTGCAGGACCAGCGAGGCGAGATCACCCAAAGCCAGTCTGAGTGCGAAGGACGGCACCGCACACCACGCGGGCCGGTGGACCGCCCGCGCCAGGACCCGCGTGAACTCGGCGTTGGTGCACGGCTGGGGCAGGCAGGCGTTGTAAGCCCCCCGCATCCCGGGCCGCTCAGCCGCATCCAGGAACAGGCCCGTCACATCCTCGACATGGACCGGGGCCATCCATTGG
>Ga0163154_10008113_pt1 | contig 12323 bp, 12 predicted proteins | sample OliLakLV19MP9P1_FD_148649 | JGI IMG/M metagenome (GOLD analysis project Ga0163154, IMG submission 148649) | Freshwater microbial mat bacterial communities from Lake Vanda, McMurdo Dry Valleys, Antarctica - Oligotrophic Lake LV.19.MP9.P1 | ecosystem: Environmental > Aquatic > Freshwater > Lake >... | reverse complement strand
GAAAAGCGTCTGGGCGATGAGTTGCTTCAATTGCCCCGCAGCGAGTTCGAAATCAGCCTCGCCTTCGAACCCCGGGATCGGTGGAAAATCAGCGCTTTGCGTGAATATCTTGAACAGCGAATCCTGCCCCTTGATCTGCGCAAAATTTCCCCCGTCGCCTTTGGCCACCTCGATCGCCAGCGTGTCGTCGACGCTCTCGCGCACGATGTCACGCAACTTGTCGGCGGGCACCAGCGCCTCGCCTTCCTGCTCGATTTGCACCTGCGTATCGGAATATCGGATTGACACTTCGGTATCGGTCGCCCCGATCGTCAAGGTGTTGTCGGCGGCAGTCAGTTTCACGCATTGCAGCACGGGCTTGGGCGTGCGTTGTGCGACAGCGTTGCCGGTCACGTTGAGCGCTTCGAGCAGGGCCCCACGATTACAGATAACTTTCATGCCTCACAGCCTTTCGTCGACGATCCAGTTTCAGCGACGCAACAGCCAATGCCATTGCCGCCCGTTTTATTGAGGGGCCAGTATACAGGGCCGAATGATTTTTGCTTGAAGGAGCACTTTCGCCAAAAGAAAAATGTCATCGGCGTTGCTCAGAAAAGAAAGCGTTTTCAAGTCATAATTTCCATCCGGCCAGCGCCCTTCTTTCGGCACTGAATCCTCTTGCGGCTTCTCGTCTTCACTCTCTATCCTTATATAACTTAAAGATAGTAGCCTTAGTGATGATCGTGCGCTAAATGTGGATAACTTCAATCGCTATGCCCTAACTAAATACCAGTAATTGACTTACAAGCGATACTATCGGACGTCGTCGGTGCATATCCTGTCGTAGCGCCTGACGCGCGGTGGTTGTGAAAATCGATGCCGGCGTCAGGCGAACTGGGAAGGGTCGTCCGCCTGTCGATTGCGGGCCTGCCGGCGTCGGGTTATCCAGACGTGGTTTCAGCTTATCCACCGGTCGTGCAAAGTCGCCTGATGAAACTGCCACGCGTCATCGTTTATCTCTGGACATTTCCGACGACGAGCGTCGGTCTTCTCTTCGTCCCCGCCGCCCTGCTCACACGCGGCGGCGTGTGCCAGCACAGTGGTGTGCTGGAAGTGTCCGGCGGCGCGGTCACGCTTTTTCTTCGCCATTGCACACTCCTGCCCGGCGGAGCGAGTGCGATGACGCTCGGGCACGTCGTCATCGGTCTTGATCCGCAAACCCTTGCCCGCACTCGACCGCATGAACGTGTGCACGTCAAGCAGGCCGAGCGCTGGGGGCCGTTCTTCATCCCCGCCTATCTGCTGGCATCGCTCTTTCTGAAATTGCGTGGGCGCGATGCGTATTTCGAGAATCCGTTTGAGAAAGAGGCGTACGGCAAGGACACATGACGAGAACTTAAAGTCCACCGGTGGAAATCTGCCGCGCGACCGACGCTGAGTGGCACTCGGCGAACGAACCCCAACTTCCGAACATGGCACATCAGTGCACCGCCGCTATAATTCGCGCTCGATCCGCCTCTTGAAGGCCCCCCGCCGGGCCCGGAGGCTCGCTCTGGTTCAAAAACCGTCACCCGACCCCCGTGCTGTCGGAGAGGAAATTGACAATGCCGTTTACGCTTGAGAAGGGTCATTCTGAATTCCTCACCCCTGAAATTTCCGACGGATCGGACAAGGAGAATCGCTGGACCCTGAATTTTGGTCCCCAGCACCCCGCCACGCACACCACGCTGCGCCTGGTCCTGGAACTGGATGGCGAGCGGGTCATCGGTTGTGTTCCGTATATCGGATATCTGCATTCGGGTTTCGAGAAGCTGGGCGAACATCTCAATTACAACCAGTATGTGACGATCGTGGACCGCATGGATTATTCGGCGCCGGTCTACAACGAGCTCGCCTGGCATGCGAGCGTGGAAAAGTTGATGGGCATCGAACTCACTCCCCGCTGCCAGGTGCTGCGCACCATTGCCGGCGAGCTGGGGCGCATTCAATCGCATCTGCTTTGCGTGGGTGCGGCGGGTTTGGATCTCGGTGCCTTCACCGCATTTCTTTATGGCTTCAACGAGCGCGAAAAGATTTATGACATCGTCGAATACATGTCCGGGCAGCGCTATCACACTTCATGGACGCGTGTGGGAGGGCTGAACCAGGATTTGCCCGATGAGGCGATGTTCATCAAGCTCGTCAAGCAATTCATTGACGATGCGATGCCGAGGGCGCTGGAGGATTTGGAGAAGCTGCTCAAAAAGAATCGCATTTTCGTGGATCGCACGAAAGGCGTCGGGGTGGTCACCCGGGATGAGGCGATCGCCTGGAGTTTATCCGGCCCGATGGCCCGCTCGGCAGGGGTGCAACGGGACCTGCGCAAGGACGAGCCGTATCTTTGCTTCCGAGACAATTGGGATGGACAGGGGGGCAAGGCGGTCGATTTCAAAGTGCCCGTAATGACCACCGGCGACGTCTATGCGCGATTTCTCGTGCGTTGCGAGGAAATACGACAAAGCATGCACATCATTCGGCAACTGATCGATGCGATACCCAAGGGGGCGGTGAATGTATCACCCGAAGGCAAGGACGTGCTTCCGCCAAAGGAACAGGTCTACAGCAGCATCGAAGGCCTGATCCAACATTTTGAGCTGATCATGACCAATCGCGGATTCGAAGCCCCCAAAGGCGAGGTCTACGCGGCCATCGAATCGGCAAATGGTGAGCTGGGATACTACATTGTCAGCGCTGGAGACAACGTCCCCTGGCGCGCCCGCACGCGTCCGCCAAGCTACATCAACTACGCGATCTTCCCGAAGCTCGTGGAAGGGCACATGATCTCTGATGTCGTCGCAATCCTCGGCAGCATCAACGTGATCGCCGCGGAGCTGGACCGGTAGGATGAGAAGGTAAGTCGCTTGAATTTGGATTCTGGCACCTGCGGCCGACGTCGTCATCGTCGCGACGGCATTGCGTCACGGCGCGGGACTTGAACATACAGACAAGCACCTTGCCAAGCTGATAGCAGTGAATTGAATGTTGTCGACATGGAGAGCGATGAATCCAGCCGCGAGCTCCTGGCTCTATGTGGAATAAAGCATGATCGCACGATGTGTTGCACTTTGCGGATTATTGTTGCTGAGTGGCTGTTTCGGGATTCGCCCTACGAAGTTGAGCGTTCCTGAGGAGAAGTCGAATCAGACAACATGGGGCGAAGCGGAGGGCGGGCTGCAGGCGGGGTTGAGTGTCACTTGGAATGACGGGCGTTTCAAGTTTGTCGGGCATTTGAAAAATGTGTCGGACAAGCCGATTCGCCTGATGGACCCGCTGCGGTCGGGTAAAGTCGAAGGCAGCACGGTTGCGAGCGTGCTCGAAGAAGTCATAGAAGGTCGGACACCGCCCGACACCGCCGAGCCCGAAACGTCCGCCGATCCAACTGTCGAACTCGTGCCGGGCAAAGAGATTCTCATTCCTCTGAAATATCGAATCGACACCGACGAGGTTCCGTATTCCGCGCGGCTCAGCTATATCTATTTCAATCAGGTGCCGAGTGTATTCGGACCGATCAATGAAGCCGTGACCGTCTGGACCGGCACCGTACGCAGCGGAACGTTGCCGGTCGTCGCGGATTTCGGCAACTCCAAGGCCCATAAGCCCAACCGCGGCGGATGACGCACAGTGGAATATGCCGATACGCAGTCGAGAATCGTTTTTCCAGGCATCGAATGCGATTCCTCAGTTATCGCCATGGTGATATAATGATTCAACTGGTGTCCAATGAGCATCACGATCAATGGAATTGAAGTGTCGAATGACGTCCTCGAAGCCGCCATGCGCCGCTCGGGTGCCAGCGAACCGAAGGCTGCGGTTGTAGAAGCATTGCGCGAATATGTCCGCCCGAGGAGCCAGCGCGAGCTAATCAAATTTCTGGGTACCTCCGACGGTTTCTTCACGCCCGAAGAACTTGATCGCCAGTGCGAGGTCGATTCGTGAAGTTGATCGACACGAGCAGTTGGATTCACGCCCTTCGGCGGAAGGGTGAAGCTGCCGTGAGAGAACGCGTTCGCGTATTGCTTGATCTAAAGGAAGCGGCTTGGTGCCAACTGGTTCGGCTGGAGCTTTGGCGCGGTGCCGAGAACGAATGGGATAAACAACTGCTTGGATTATCTCGAAGAGCATGTGGCAATGCTCCCCATCAACAGCGACGTTTGGCAGCGTGCTGTTACGCTTAGCCAGCAATTACGTGCTCAAGGACAAACAGTGCCCCTGCCCGATCTGTTGATATTTTCCTGTGTCGCAGTGCATGATGTAGAAATAGAGCACACTGATAAGCACTTTGATCGACTCCAACAGCTATTCCCGGTAGGAATTTAACTATGGCCTGGCTTGCTGAAAATCGTTCTGTCGCGGCCCCGGATACGCAGGGTCCGTATCTCACCGAAGATTTGAAAGAGACATTGCGGAATCGCTATTTTCCGCGCTATCCCACCAAGCGGGCGGTGCTCTTGCCGGCGTTTCACCTGGTGCAGCACAAGTGGAATTGGATTCCCACGCAAGCGATCGCTGAGATCGCCGAGTTTCTGGAAGTCGCGCCGGCCGAGGCGCTCGATACGGCTTCGTTCTATGAGGAATTCTGGCTGCGTCCCAAGGGAGATTATTTGATCGGCGTGTGCCGGTCGCTGGCGTGTCAACTGTGCGACCACCAGCAGGTCGTAGATCGTGTCAAGAAAAAAATCGGCGTCGATGTCGGCGAGACCACGTTGGATAAACGTTTCACGCTGATCGAAATGGAATGCCTCGGCGCCTGCGGCACAGCGCCGGTGGCGCTGATCAACGAGGCGCTTCATGAAAATCTGACGCCCGAAAAAATGGAAGCGCTGATCGAAGCACTGCCCGAGGATGCACACGATTATCACGATCCCGAAATCACCTGGGATGAGGCCGGCGGGCATTGAAGGGCGGGGACGCGAATACATTGCGTAACAAGGGATTTGCAACGGCGACAGCGCAACCCAAATTCGGTGATGTAGATTTACCCGCATAACTCGACAGAGCGCGTTAAGAATTACCCATCGAAATACCCACCGTACGCAATACTCATTACGCAATTCTCCACATCATGCCGTACGTTTATGCTTCAACTGGTGTCGTTCTTATTCTCGTATTGATCGCCCTCTATCGCGCCTATTTCGCCACCTATCATTTTGCGACGGTGCAATCCGGCGCGCTTTATCGTGACGGCAATCGCTCGGCCCACGAGTTTCTCACCGCCCTGCGGAAAAGCCGCGCAAAAACCGTGGTGATGCTCGTCGATGACAACGAAATCGCCCAGCCCATCTTCGTCAGAGAATTAGCGCAATGTGATGAACTGGGCGTGCTCGTCGAGCGCATCATCATCCCTTTAGGCGGCTGGCCCACGGGCGATCAGGTTCGGCGGTTCATCGAGATCGTCACCGACAAATCCCGCCAGCCGATCCTCGTCCACTGCGCCCAGGGCGTACGGCGAACGGGCATGATGGTGGCGGCGTATCAGGAATCGGTGTTGGGCTACGACAACGCCCGCACAAAATCGCTCATCCTGCGTTTCGGCCATTCCGACCGCAGCATCAACGACGTGAAACGCTTCATCGAGATTTACGACCCGAACGAGCGAGAGTTGCTGGAAGCGCTACCGATGAGCCAGGAGTAAGACTGTTGCGAATTACATCGTAAGCATTGCGGAACGGCATGGAACACAATGAGCGATGTTGCTGACCTGACGGAAACGACGCCCAACAAACTCCGGATTCACAACGCCCCGTGCCCGCCGTTACGCATAACTCATTTGGCAATGTAGGTTAAACCCATGCCTCACAACAAACCCGGCAATGGCATCTTCGGCTGGCTCGGCCGGCAAGTGGGGCACGTGTCGAAAGCCATCAAGCGCGACGTAACTCGCGATACCATCTATCGCAAACAATCGGTGGAAGAAGAGGCTCATCCCGAAGACCCGAAGCTGACCCTCCGCCGGACGACGACGGATGAGGTGATCCACGTTCGGAAAAAGTGAGCGGGGCAGATAAGCGAGGCTCCAATCCACTGCGGCCCTTTCCCCGCCAGCCAACTTGCATATCATACACATCAGCCATGGCATTCACCGAACCCGTACTCACCAAACGCATCCCTCTCGATCCCGATCAGCGGAAAGTGATCTGGTATGACGATTACGTCGCATCGGGAGGCTATGCGCAACTGCGCAAAGCGATCGACCTGCCGCCGGCGGACATCATTAAGCTGGTGACGGAATCCGGCCTGCGCGGGCGCGGCGGGGCGGGGTTTGGCGCGGGGGCGAAGTGGTCGTTTATCCCGAAGGAAAAGAAAGGGCCGCATTATCTGACCGTGAATGCGGACGAGTCAGAGCCGGGCACATTCAAAGACCGGTATCTGATGAATCACGATCCGCATCAGTTGCTCGAAGGCATCGCCATCTGCGCGATCGCCACGCAATGCGACATCGCCTATATCTTCATCCGCGGGGAATATCATCGGCCGGCCAAGGTGATGGAACGGGCAATTCAGGAAGCGTACGACAAAGGCATTTTCGGGCAGCAAGGGATTTACGGATCGAACATCAAGGTCGAATGTTACCTGCACAAAGGCGCCGGCGCGTATATCTGCGGCGAAGAAACGGGACTGCTCGAAGCGCTCGAAGGCAAACGCGGCTGGCCGCGCAATAAGCCGCCTTTCCCCGCTATCGCGGGCGCGTTCGCGCGGCCGACGGTGATCAACAACGTCGAAACGCTCTGCAACGTTCCGCATATCATGGAAAAAGGCGCGGCCTGGTTTAAAACCATGGGCACGCCGGCCTCTCCCGGTCCGAAATTATTCGGCATGAGCGGGCATGTGAATAAACCCGGCGTCTACGAAGACGAACTCGGCATCACCCTCGATTACGCGATCAACAAACTGGGCGGGGGGATGAAAGGCGGAAAGTTCAAAGCCTCCATCTGCGGCGGAATCAGCATGGGCGTGCTGGGCACCAATCAACTCGATATCAAACTCGATTTCGACGACGTGAGATTCCGAGGCGGTTGCCTGGGCCTCGGCACTGCCGGCATGATCGTGATGAACGAGCACACCGACATGGTGGCAGCGCTTCGCAACTGCGTGCGCTTCTACGCCCACGAATCCTGCGGCCAATGCACGCCCTGCCGCGAAGGCAGCGGCTGGATGGCGAAAATCCTGAACAGAATCTGCGACGGCATGGGAAGAGCGCGCGACCTTGAAATGCTGCTGGAATTGGAAAAAACAATGGGCATCATGCCCGGCACCACGATCTGCGGATTAGCAGACGGCACCGCCTGGGCAACACGCACGTTCATCAACAAATTTTATGACGAGTTCGCTGCCAAGTGCCCGGAGGAATCGCTTACGCCCGTGACGATTTCGAGGGGACGGATGAATGTTGTTACACCGATGGGGAGCAATACGAGGTGAGGGATCGATTCAATGCAACCGGAAGAACCAGCTGCCCCGAATGCCATTCACTTAACGGCCTGACAATTCCGTCCGTTCATAACTCCCAGCCGTTGCGTGCGTTAGGTCATTTGCGCGACGGGCTCGCCTCTGTCATAATCGGTTCATTGGAACCTTTCTATTTCGGAGGCCACGGATGGCATCAGTCTCACGATCGCTTCGGCGCATTCAATTGGATCTCTCGGAACATCTGCCTGAGGAATTGATCCTGGCCGCGTGCGAGAAGGCAAAACATAGTTGGCGGGACCGTAAACTCGGGCCGGTGGTGACAGTACAACTGTTCATGCTTCAAGCCCTCTGGTTCAACACCGCCATCGAACACCTGCGGCGATTGTCGGGTTTCCCTTTTGCGGCGGCGGCCTACTGCCGTGCCCGCATGCGTCTGCCGCTTCCGGTGCTCCAGCAGTTGCTGCTGGACAGTTCGGCTTCGATGCGTGGGGCCGGCGATACCACCGCGGGCCTGTGGCACGGGCTGCGTGCGTTCCTGGTCGACGGATCGAGCACCATCACGCCTGATACACCCGGGCTGCAAAAAGCCTTCGGGCAGCCGACCGGCCAGAAGCCCGGCTGCGGGTTTCCGGTCCCTAAGACGCTGGGCCTGTTCGATGCCTTCACCGGCCTGATTGTCCAGATGCTCGCCTTCCCGTTATTCACTCACGAGCAGTCCAAAGTCTGGCAGCTTCATCCGCATCTCAAAGGGGGAGACCTGCTGGTGGGCGACCGGGGATTCTGCTCGTTCGTGCATCTGGCGATGCTGCGGGCCCGTGGCGTTTTGGCCTGTTTCCGGCTGCACCAGCGGCAGATCACCGACTTCCATCCCCACCGAAAGTCCCGCGACCAGTTCGCCAAAGACAAGCGGCAGGGCAAGCCCACCTCGACCTTTGTCCGCCGCCTGGGCCGCCACGATCAGGTGGCCTGCTGGAAGCGTCCGCCCAGGATGCCGACATGGATGACCGCCGAGCAGTGGGCGGCCATTCCCGAATCACTGGAAGTACGTGAGTTGCAGTACACGATCCGCTCCAACGGCCAGCGCACCCGCGTCATCACGGTCGCCACGACGCTGCTCGATCCGCTGCTGTATCCCAGGGATGCGGTGGCGGAACTATACTCGGTGCGATGGGAAGTGGAGACTCACTTTGCGGAGTTGAAGACCACGCTGAAGATGCGCAAGCTCAAGTGCAAAACCGAGGACGGCATCGGCAAAGAACTGGCGGTCTACTGCCTGGTGTACAACCTGGTGCGTGCGGTGATGGTGAAAGCCGCGGCCAGACAGGGCGTGACGCCGGACCGGATCAGTTTCATAGACACAGTCCGCTGGCTGACGCTGGCCGACATAGGCGAGAAGATTCCACCACTGGTGATCAACAAGAAGCGAGACCGCCACGAACCGCGGGTGATCAAGGATCTGCAAGATACGTATCGAAAGATGACCCGATCCCGAAGCGAGTTGCGAAAAACCCTTAAAAATCAGGAAGAAAACGGTTAAGTGAATGGCATTCCCAGCTGCCCCCTTTTAACATTCCACAGAATGCCTTGAGAAATTCTTTACGCATAGACTGAATCACGCTCCGTGGCATTGGCTCCTACTTTCACGGTGCCAAACTGAAGCTGAAACCTTTGACCACCCCGGCGTGCCGCCTGGTTGCGATCATGAATGCGAGGCGGGTCCGCGGGTGCCGCTGGTCACGGGGGCGCTTCACGAACGCGGACTTACTTCACAAACGCAAAGCTACTTCGCCATCTCCGCCGCCCGCGCGCGCACGTCCTCAATCCCGCCCACGTATAAGAACGCCTGTTCGGGCAAATCGTCGGCCTTGCCTTCGACGATTTCGTCGAAGCTTTTAAGGGTATCGCCGATCTTTGTGTAGACGCCTTTTTTGCCGGTGAACTGTTCGGCGACGACGAAGGGCTGGCTGAAGAAGCGCTCGATCTTTCGGGCCCGGCTGACGATCAGCTTGTCTTCTTCGCTCAGCTCATCGACGCCGAGGATGGCGATGATGTCTTGCAGGTCGCGGTAGCGCTGGAGCATGTTCTGCACTTTGCGGGCGACGCGGTAGTGCTCTTCGCCGACGATTTGCGGGTCGAGGGCGCGCGAGGCCGAGGCCAGCGGGTCGACGGCAGGGTAGATGCCCTTGGAGGCGATGCTGCGCTCGAGGTAGATGAAGGCGTCGAGGTGGGCGAAGGCGTTGGCGGGCGCGGGGTCGGTCGGATCGTCGGCGGGGACGTAGACCGCCTGCACCGACGTGATCGCGCCGCCTTTGGTGCTGGTGATGCGTTCCTGGAGCTGGCCCATCTCTGTCGCCAGTGTCGGCTGATATCCCACGGCGCTGGGCATACGCCCGAGCAACGCCGACACTTCCGAACCGGCCTGCGTGAAGCGGAAGATGTTGTCGATGAAGAGCAGCGTATCGGCGCCGGATTCGTCCCGGAAATACTCCGCCATCGTCAGCGCGCTCAATGCGACACGCAGGCGCGCGCCCGGCGGTTCGTTCATCTGACCGAAGACCATGACGGTCTGATCGATGACTGATTTTCCGGTGTTGCCGATCTTGGTCTCCTGCATTTCCAGCCAGAGATCAGTGCCTTCTCGCGTGCGTTCACCGACGCCGGCAAAGACCGAGTATCCGCCATGCTGCTGGGCGATACGGGCGATGAGTTCCTGGATGACGACGGTCTTGCCCAGCCCCGCCCCACCGAACAGCCCGGCCTTGCCTCCGCGGACAAAGGGGGTGAGCAGGTCGATCACTTTGATGCCGGTCTCGAAGACCTCGGCCTTGGGAGTGAGGTCTGTGAAGGCCGGTGGATCGCGATGGATCGGGCGACGCTGGGTTGCATTCACCGGCCCGCGCAGATCGATGGGATCGCCCAGAAGATTGAACACGCGCCCGAGGATTTCCTTGCCGACGGGCACGGTCACGGGCGAGCCGGTATCGACGCAATCCACGCCGCGCCGAAGGCCGTCGGTCGATCCCAACGCGACAGCGCGAATTTTCCCCCCGCCCAGATGCTGTTGCACCTCGCCGGTGAGGGTCGCCTGTTTGCCGTCGTAGTCGCCGGTCAGGGTGATGGCGTTGTAAATGGCGGGGAGCTGATCTTCGGGGAACTCGGCGTCGAAAGTGGAGCCGATAACCTGGGTGACTTTTCCGGTGGCCATGCGTCGATCCTCGTTTCCGTGATAAATATCAACCCAAACGCCCAGGCCGCGCATGCGGGGCAGAACCGGGGCGGGGAGCGGGATTGTACCGGTGTGTCACAATCTCACAAGGCGTAGAAGGCGGACGATGAAGGATCAAGGGTCGAAGAATGCGTGACAACCTTAATGTCAACATCCATTCAAAAATCACAACGCCCCGTTTTTTGTCTTGCCTGACAAGTGCTCTGGCGGCATAATCCGACTCGTCACCCTTCAGATCTCTGAATTCATCAGACGGCCCAATCGTCCGGAGTTCATCATGCGCCGTCGAGCATTTACGCTAGAGCATCTTCATCCCACCCGTAGCGCTATCAGATTCTTGCGCGATTGCGCTCGAACCTGTGGGCGTTTATCGTTGGGGCATGGCTTATGGAATCGCTTTTGAAGAACGCGTTTTGAAACTTTACGACCAGGGTCGCCGGACGCGCCAGATCGCCGTGCAGTTGTGTGTCAGCAAATCGTGGTGCCGGCGGGTCAGGCAATATCGGGATCAACCCAAGCCCAAAAACGGCGGCGGGCATTTCAAGCTCGATCAGGCCGGATGCGCCGCGCTGGCCGGCTTTGTCGACGAGCGGCCCGATGCCACGCTGGCCGAGCTGCAACGACGCATTCGTGACGATCTGCAGATTCATATCAGCATCGGGGCGCTCTGGAATACGCTTCGTCGGATGAAGCTGTCGCTAAAAAAAAGTCCCTGATCGCCAGCGAGCGGTCCCGCCCGGACGTGGCCGAGGCACGCGATAAGTTCTTTGCCGAAACACTCAGGGATGTTCCGCTGAATGATGTCGTCGTGCTCGATGAGAGCTACGCCACCACCACCTTCACCCGCCTGCGGGGCAGATGCCCACGCGATCAACGCCTCAAAGCCACTGTCCCCGGCGGACACTGGAAACGCTTGACCATCCTGGCGGCGATCACCACCCGGGGCGTGCTGGCGGCCATGACCGTCGACGCCTCCACCGACGCCGACGTCTTTCGCGCTTTTGTCGATCACGCCCTGGTCCCGAGCCTCAAACCGGGAATGGTCGTGGTCATGGACAATCTCTCCAGCCACAAAGTCACCGGCGTGAAACAGGCCATCGAAAACGCCGGCTGCCGCCTGGTCTACCTGCCGCCTTATTCACCAGACTTCAGTCCGATCGAACCGGCCTGGTCGAAGATGAAACAAACCCTGAGAACGATCGGCGCCCGCGACGTGCCGAGCCTCGAAACGGCGATCGAACAAGCCCTGCAACAAATCACCCCCTCCGATTGCCTCGGATGTTTTGACGACTGCGGCTATGTGCTACATCTCGGATGAAAATGCTCTAAGGCAAAAGCGAATTACTTCCTTTGACCTCAATTTTCGTTGCGAAAAAAAGCTCCGGCCGACGATGTATGAATCGTCGGCCGGAGCGCGATTGCGTTACGAAATAAAGCGAAGCTGTTTAGCGGGCGATAAATTTTCGCACGCGCGCCGCGCCACCTAACAGACCGAGGGTCAGCAGGGCCGCGGGAAGAGCCGCGGGGAGCGGAATCACGGGGGTAACGCCAACCGCTTCGAACTTGGACTTGAGGGCGTCCTCGATATCAGCGAAATCGTTGACGGCGACAACGAAGCCGTTCGCAGTGATCGGGTCGGGGAACGGAGGAGCGACCACGCCGGGGTCAGGGA
>Ga0163154_10008112_pt1 | contig 12323 bp, 16 predicted proteins | sample OliLakLV19MP9P1_FD_148649 | JGI IMG/M metagenome (GOLD analysis project Ga0163154, IMG submission 148649) | Freshwater microbial mat bacterial communities from Lake Vanda, McMurdo Dry Valleys, Antarctica - Oligotrophic Lake LV.19.MP9.P1 | ecosystem: Environmental > Aquatic > Freshwater > Lake >... | reverse complement strand
TGATCCGGTGCGCATCGACGGCCGCTGCAACGCGAACGAGCGCATGGTGGGCGGTGGCGTGATGGGCGAGTCGATGACGATCGTGACGTCGAATGCGCCCGATGGTGCGAACCCCGGTGCGGGCGTCTGGCATCAGATCGCCATGCCGGCCAGCCCGGTCCGGCTCCCTGGTACGTATGGCGTCCAGTCGGTCATTCTCGGTGCGCCGGCGACGGCGGTGGATGGGTGGGAGCTCGTGACGTCGGTACCGGTCTCACTCGGTGCACGCTCGCAGTCCACGCTCTCGACCAGTTGCCCCGCGGGCAAGGTGCTGCTCGCGGCCGGCGTGCTGCAGACATCCAGCAACTACATCGATATCGTCGCCAACACGATGATCCCGACCTCGACTGGCAGCGCGTCCGCCAACATTCAGAACCGCATTACGCTGGGTACCGGCGGAAACGTGACCGCCAGGGTCAGCGCGCGCTGCGCGCTGATGCAGTAGCTGAGCCACGTTCGTGAAGCCAGTGTAGCGGGCACTTGCTCACCGTCCCACTCGACCGAGTGTCAGTCTGTGGCGGCCCAACACGAACGGCATGGTGCGCGAATGCGTGAGCACAATCACCCATCGCGGTCGTTGTGTCCTCAACGGTCCGCGCGCGCGGTGCATCACGGCATCGGGCGCAGGGGCCATGGAGGGCGAACCTTTCACCTCTCGGAGACCCGCTCCATGCATCGCCCTCATTCGCTGGGAGCATTCAGGGCTCTGACCGCGTGAAGAATCGGTAAACACGATTGATCGCATGTCGGGCACATCGTAGACTGGGTGATGCCCAGACTGGATCTGACCCAATCCAGCGGACACCAGGCTTGCCTCGACATTGATTCGGGACGGAGGTGTCAGGAGGACGAAGAAGCGAGCGGTGCCAGCGTCCGCCCTACGGCGATGCGTGTTCGCCGCAAAGTTCAGGGTAGAAACGGTGCGGCAGTTCGAGGCAGGACGGGCGCAGGGCGTGAGCCAGGCGCAGATCGCACGGGAGCTGGACGTGAGCCTGCCGATGCTGCGGTCGTCGGCGCGCGAACTCGCGCGGCAGCGTGAAACAGGGCGGCGCGGCAACGGAGCAGCACGGTGTGAGAAACGAATTCGCCTAATTGCGTCATTCATTGGTCGCTGTCACGTCCCGCCCTCGGCGTGACGCGCATGACCCATGTGCCGTCGACATCTCAGATCCCACAGCGCGCCCACCACCAGCCTCCGCCCCATGAAAGCGCTCAGCATCGCCGCGTAGGTTGTGGTTCCATTGTCCGATGCCCTCTTTCGCAAACGCCGCCATCTGCGCACCGAAACCGGCCGTGAACCGCTCCCCGTTGGTCGCGATGCGACGGTCGGCGATGGATCCGTCCTCCGCAGTAATCGACAGCTGAACTCTCGCGCTGGTGCAGATCCAGGCCTATGGTCTCCCGGATGACTGGCCTCCCGGTGTGCGCGCCGTCGGCAGACGGTGCGCGCGTGGAGAGTGGTGGGGCGATGCGTGTCTCCACGAGACCGCGGAGAACCAGCCACGGCTTCAGACCAACTATCCCGACCGCTCCCTTCCGAACCATCATGCGACCACGCACGCTGCTACCCGTCCTCACTGCCGCCCTCCTCGCCGTGACTTCGGCGGGCGCTCAGGCACCCACCTACACCGTCTCGATCCGGGCCACCGGCATCCTGCCTGGTGAGCGGCATTCGTTCGTTCTTGGATCGCAATTCCTCTTCGTCGGCGTCAACGACACACCGGTCGCCTTCGCGACAGGCCTGCCCGATGGCGCCTCGTACAACGTCATACCGGGGTTTGAGACCAGGTACGGTGAAACGAGGGGGTGCGGGTTGAAGAACAACTACGGCAGAATCAGCGGCGCGAATGTCGTGCTCACCGCGGTGTGTGGCGACCCGCCACCGACGCAGCATAGCGTCTCCGTGCGCATCAACACGATTGGCGTTGGCGAATCCATCACCTTTGCATTGGCCGAGAACGGCTCGACGACACCACCCAGTCTGGTCACCGTGCTCACCGCCGGGACGGTCATGACCTTCCCGGCATCGATCGGGTGGAAGAAAGGATTCAGCGTCTCGATCCTCCCGGGATTTCCGCGTGCCTGCAACCCGACCGGCGCGACTGGGTACATCCAGTCTGACATGTTGATGTCTTTCGATTGCGGTGCGCCGCCAGCGGTCTCGGCGACCCCGCGCGACCCATCACGGTCGATCACGACTCCGATCAGGCCGCTGCTCGTCGGACCCGGGAACCCGACGGTCGCCGGACGAGCGCCCGGCGCTGCGGCGCCGCCAACTGGCACGGTCGCCGTCGCTGGCAGGTTCCACGGCCCTGTCGGGTCACGTGTCGTGCTGCAACTGAATGGGCTCGGCGACCTCCCGCTGACGATCCCGGCCGTCGCCGGAGTGACGGATGTCTACAATACGATCGACTTCGCGTTCGCCACCAGGCGCCCCGCCGGCAGTGCCAATACGGTCGCGATCAAATCGTCGCCATCGGGGCAGCAGTGCCGAGTCTACGACGGGGCGACGGCACCAGCTGGTACGCGGGTGCTGGTCGGATGCGAAACCGTCGTCGACCAGGTCAGCCGCAACAGCGCCGGCACCGTGCGCGCCACGTTTTACGAGAGCTTTGACGTGGTGGTCGGCGGTGCCGGCGAGGCAGTGGGCAGAACCGCGGACGGGTATGGTGAAGGACGGTTCGTCGCCTTCGTCTCGAGAATGGCCGGTCTCGCCGGCTCCACCGGCAAGCACCGGCAGATCTTCTGGCGCGATCGCCTCACCAGCGACACGCGCATGATCAGTACCGGTCCTGGCGGTGTCGAAGGGGACGGCCAGAGTAACGCACCCAGCATCTCCGCCGATGGCTTGCATGTCGCATTCGAATCGGCCGCCACGAATCTCGTCGCCAACGACGCCAATCGTGTTCGCGATGTATTCGTGTGGGACGCAGAGAACCCGCAGACGCTCCGCCGCGCGAGCGTTGGGGCCGGCGGCGCCGAAGCCAACGCCAACAGCTACGAGCCCTCGCTCTCCGGTGACGGGTCGGTGGTTGCCTTCACCACCACCGCCAGCAACCTCACTCCGTCGGTCGAGGGTACCACCACCGCCAATGTCGTGCGGCGCGATCTGTCCGCTGGCACAAATACGCTGCTCACGCGCGGAACGAAGGGCAAAGCGGTCGGTGGCTCGCGACCAGCCATATCCGAAGACGGCAATCGCATCGCCTTCCACACCAACACCGACAACCTCGTCAGCGGTGACGCAAACGGTTTGTGGGACATCTTCGTATACGACCACACCACCGCGCAGGTGAAGCGCGTGAGCCTCACTGCGGGCGGCGGTGAACGCAATCAGGGGCAGGAAAGCGCGAGTCGCATCGTCACGCCAGCGATTTCCGGCGATGGGCGCTTCGTCGCATACAGCACCACCGCCACGAACGTCGTCAGCGGTGACGCCAACGGCATGCAGGACGTGTTCGTGGCCAATCTCGAGACGGGCGGCGTGCAGCGCGCCAGCATCAGCAGCACCGGCACGGAAAGCAACGGGGACAGCCCGATCCTGCAGGGCGAGAAGCTGACGCTCAGCTACGATGGCACCTGGGTCGCCTTCACCTCGAAGGCCACCAACCTCGGTGCGGCTGCCGCGAACGTGATCATCCACAACAACGTGACCGGCGAAACGCGCGCCGTCAGCACCCAGCAGGGCAGCTACATCAGCACGCCGAGTCTGTCGCGCAAGGCAGCCTATGTCGCGTTCGGCGGCGGCACACCGCTCGATCCTCGCGCGACGTCGAGTGGCATGTTCATGCGGTTCCTCGGCATCGCCGATTCGTTCTGGTGGATGCGGCAGTAGCGCACCGCCTGCAGACGGTCTACGACGAGCGCTTGGCGCGCGAGTGCGGCCCGTGGCGCCCCGTCGTGGCGCAGGTCGCCGACACGGTCCTTGCCTGCGGCGTCTTGGAGCATGGCTTCGCCCGCATCCGCTGCGACCGCTGCGACAGCTGCGCGCATGAATATCTGCTCGCGTTCTCGTGCAAATGCCGCTATTTCTGCCCGAGCGGTCACGCCAAACGCCTCGCGATCTGGACGCAGTGGCTGGACACCATCCTGCTCGCGCCCGTGCCGCACCGGCAGGTGGTGCTCACCATCCCCACGCGGCTGCGCGCCTATTGCCTCTATCGACGGCGGCTTCCGGCCTGACGGGACGTTCGTCGGGTGGCCGGTCCACGACACCGCGCGGTTGACGGAGGCGTTCCGCCGCGCCGTCTTGCGGCTGTTCGTGCGCTTGGCCCTCTTCGACGAGAAGCAGGCCGCCGGGATGCTCACGTGGCCGCACTCGGGCTTCCACGGGCACACGGCCGTCTGGGTGTCGGAGGACGACCGGGCCTTGGCCACCCGGCTCGCGCGCTGTTGTGCCCGGAATCCTGTCGCGCTGGAACGGCTCACCGACGATCGCAGTGCGAAGGCGGTGACGTATCGCTCCGACACGTCCGACGGCCCGACGGCGGGCACCGAGACCGTGGACCCCCTCGAGTTCCTGGCCCGGGTGCTGGTCCACATCCCCGACACGGGGCACGTCACGACGCGGTACTATGGCTGGTACGCCAACCGCCCGCGCGGGATGCGCGGTCAGGCCGAGCCGACCGAGGCCAGCCGCCGATGGGCGGCGGTGTTGCAGCAGCTCTTCGAGGTCGACCCCCTCGCGTGCCCGTCCTGCCTCGTCGCCTGCATCACGCAACGGTCCGTGATCGACCAGATCCTCGCGCACCTCCGCCCCCACGCCGCCGCGCGGAGTCCGCCCTCGATCCTGGGACCCTCTGGACCGGGCGCCACGCGACGACCCGCCGCGGCCCACCAAGCCCGCTGAGCCTCACCCCGACGCCCCGCTTACGTGCGGGGGACTTTCGGTGTGCGCGTCAGACCCACCGAGGCGTCCGGTCCCCGCGGCGACCGGACGAACACGGGCAACGCCGTCCAGACGGCCACCGAGGTGCGGCGGCGGGCGGAGATCAGACCGCCGCGCACCCGGCGGCCCTCGCGGGGTCGGCGATCGCGCCGGACGTTCGCCGATCGCTCGACCGAGCCCGATTGAATTTCCTATCCTGCGCGCCTCTTCCGCGCCGGGGAGCTGACGGCGGTGCACATCCCGGCCGAGGCCAAATAAAAATCGCGTGCGCGATCTCGTGTGGTGTCGCTCGACCTTTCAGCGCGAGATTCTCACGGCACGCCACTACGTGCTCAAGTTCCTCGCGCGGCGAGGCCTGCTGTATCGCGAGGGCACGCCGTGGCGGCGACCGCACTACGAATGGTTGCGGCGGCTCGCCCGCGCCGCCTCGCCGCTTGCGGCGGAAGATCGGATCGTCTTCGGTGAATACCTCGCGTTGCTCGAGTACAAACTGAGCCGCCGTGATGAACTCGATCGGCAGATCGCGGCGCTGGCGCTGACGCCGGCGCTGACGCCGGCGCTCGCGCCCAAGGTCGCGCGTCTCCAGTGCTTCCGCGGACTCGATATGCACCGCGCGATGGTGCTCGCGACCGAGCTGGCCGATTGGCGGCGCGTTGGGTCGGCGCGGGAATTCATGGACTGTTTCAGGCTCGTTGCACACGCGTGGAAGGCGCAGCATCGAGCGCACAAAGTGTTCCGCCGCTCGAGTGCCGCGCGCCCCCCTCAGGTCGCGGTCGTGGCGGTCGCTCCTCGCGAGGCAGGGGGATCGGGGCCTATTCTCTGTCGATCCCGATTGAAATTCCTATCCCGAGACGATGGAATCTTGGACGGGTGAACGGTGAGCGAGGTGCATCCCCCACCGACCGACCGATGAACGCCGTCCACCCGGGACCCCCCGGTGTAGGGGAGCGGCTTGCCGCGCCCGGCTCCCCGTCATTGCGATGCCCACGCGCCCGGCCCGACATCACCGCGCCCGCAGTCGATCCAACCCGTCAAGGATCAACTCCAACCCGAACGAAAAATCGTGCGTCCCGTCATGCGAGCCATCGGCCACGCGTGCGGTGATCTCGTGCATGTACGGATACTGGTCAGCCGGCAGCATCGGCAGGTAGCTCGCCGCGGCCGAGGCGTATTCCTCGGGGTCAACCGGAAAGTTCTGCAGTTGCAGCGTGAAGCCGTAGATGTGGCTGTCCATCGCATTCCACGCGCGATCGGTCTCGACCAACGACAGCCCGGCCTTGCGTAGCGTGCCGAGCGTGGCGTCGATATAGCGCAGCATGTTCGGCCTGACGTTCGTCCGCGACACCACCAGCATCGGCGCCCAGGGATGTGCCAGCATCACCGCGTGGGCGGAGGTGGCACGCGCCCGCATGGCCGCCTTCCAGTCGCCGCCGGGCGTCGGCAACGTGATCTCGCCGATGATCAGATCCACCATCCCGTCGAGGACATCGTCCTTGCTGGCGACGTGATTGTAGAGCGACATCGCCTCGACCTTGAGCGTCGTCGCGAGCCGGCGCATCGACAGGGCATCGAGGCCCTGCTTGTCGGCGACGCGCACCGCCGCGCGCAGGACGCGCTCCCGGGTGAGCGGGGACCGTCGTGATGTGGGCATGGGAGGGAGATATACCCGACGTACAGTGTACGGCAACCGTCGGCCGCCCTTGCCCCGGAATAACCTTACGCTGTACGTTGCTACTTACAGAGTAAGTCCCACAACTTTTCTTCGTCAGGAATCGCGATGCGCCCGCTTGTTGCCGCCCTTGCCGCCGTACTCACCCTTACCGCCCCGCTCACCGCGCAGGACGCGGCCCTGCCAGCCGACGCCGTCACGCCGACCATCCCGCGCTGGCACCTCGGCCTCGCGGCCGACCTCGCTCGCCCCACGGCGCATTCGAGCAGCAGGTCTCCAACGCCGGCGGGCTGCAGGCGCACCTGCGCGTCCGCCTCGACCAGTACGGCCTCGTCTCCCTCCGTATGCAGGGCGGCTGGCTCAACTACGGGCACGAAAGCCAGCGCAGCTGTCTCGCGGCCACCCCCGGCTGCCGCGTCGCGGTGAACGTGAACACCGCCAACGGGATCCTCTCCTTCGGCATCGGCCCCGAGTTCGCCTACCCGCTCGGGAGGCTGCGGGCCTATGGTCACGGCCTCGTGGGGATCAGCCGATTCAGCACCCTCTCCGGCATCGGTGGCGGGATCATGCCCGACATCGTCGCCGGTGACGAAAACTTCGGCGACAGCGGCTTCGCCTGGAGCGCCGGCGCCGGACTCCAACTCGCCATCAGTCGGCGAGCCGCGCTGGACCTCGGCGTCGCCTATCAGGGGCATGGTGAACGCGAGTACCTCACCAAGGGCGGCATCACCGACAACGCCGACGGCTCGTTGTCGTTCGACGTCAAGCGTTCCACCGCCAACCTCTTCGCCCTCCGACTCGGCTTCACCACCTCGCTCGGGTGGGGCACACGCAAGCCGAAGTCGTGACGATACCGGTCTACATGCGGGCGGCGGTCTACCGACGGTATGGACCACCGGAGGTGGTGGCCGTCGAGGACGTCCTCACACCACGTCCCGGCCCCAACGACCTCCTGATCCGCGTGCGCGCCACCACGGTCTCGTCCGCCGACTGGCGGCTGCGGAGCTTCTCGATGCCGCGCGGTTTCGGCCGCATCGGGCGGCTCGCCTTTGGCATCAAGGGCCCGCGCAAGCCGATCCTCGGCAGCGAACTCGCCGGTGACGTCGTGGCCATTGGTGCCGCCGTGACGGACTTCGCCGTCGGCGATGCGGTGATCGCCTTCACCGGGACCAGGTTCGGCGCGCACGCCGAGTACTGCCGCATCGCGGCCGACGGGGTGGTGGTGCACAAGCCGAAGCACCTGGGCTATCAGTCGGCCGCCACACTCGCCTTCAGCGGCACCACCGCACTCGACTTCTTTCGCCGCGGTGCACTGCGCAGCGGCCAGCGGGTGCTCATCAACGGCGCCTCCGGGGCCGTCGGCTCGGCGATGCTGCAGGTGGCCGTGGCCGCTGGTGCGGAGGTCACCGCGGTCTGCAGCGGCACCAACGCTGCGCTGATGCGCGACCTCGGCGCCACGCGCGTGGTGGACTACACCACCACCGACTTCGCGACCGAGGGCATGCGCTACGACCTGATTGCAGACACCGTCGGCAACGCGCCGTACCCGCGCGCCCGCCACGCACTCGCGCCACGCGGCACGCTGCTCGCGGTGCTCGCCACACTCCCCGCCATGCTGCGGGCGCCATGGGTGGGCCTCACCACGCAGCATCGCATTGTGGCTGGGCCGGCCGCCGAACGGGTGGACGACCTCCGCACCATCGTCGCCATGGCGGCTGCGGGACGTTTCACGCCGCTGATTGATTGCTCCTACCCGCTCAGCGAGATCGTGGCGGCGCATGCCCGCGTCGAAAGCGGGAGGAAACGGGGGAGTGTGGTGGTGATGGTGAATGGTGAACGGTGAATGAACAGATCCTCGGTGGCGAGGTTGGCGCGCACGATGCGATCGCGGCTGAGTGGCGCGCGTCTGGAGGAGGGCATGCGGGTCACACGACAGGTACTGCCAAGGGACGGCAAGCAGTCGGCCACGCTTGACCGATATCGACTTACGCTGTACGTTTCAACATACACTGTACGTGCGCGGGTTTCCCTCCTCGCACGCACTCCCCATGTGACATTCCCGAGCCGCCCTCGCCGGGCTCGTTTCGTTCGCGGCCCCCCGCCTCCGGGCAGCTCACACCGCACACGGCGGACAGCACTGCGGTGACCAATCCACTACGCATTAAAAAGCATATGCAAATGAAACGTCTGTTGTTCGGCTTGACCTTGATGATGGCAAGCCCACGCCAGGTTACGGCACAATACGCCAAACAGGACAGTACGTATAAGAGGTACTTCGTAGGCAGTACCTTGTTTATGCTGGCGAATCTTGTACCTGACAATAATCCGCCTGAAATGGTGTATCTGAACCTGGGTTATCGCATTACAGGAAAGGATGTAATCTCGGTTGAACTGAAAACGTGGAGATATGGCTGGCCAATTGGCATTCCCTTTGGCAAGTCATTTGAAAAGGAAGGAGAAGGGTTTCCGGGTTATATTCGTGAACACGGAATTTCACTGAATTATCAACGGTTTTTCCGGAAGCGTCTTTTTGCTCAAGTTGACGTGATGCCTGCGTGGCAATCGTTCGTAAACGATCGCGGTGTGAAGATCGACAAGGGCTTTCAATTCTTCAACACGTATTCTGTTGGTTATCACGTGAAACTCTTCAAGGATCGGGTTTTCTTTCAACCTTCGATCGCGATTACTCATCGTCCCTATCAGTCAAGAATGCCTGATTCGTTCAAACAGGTTGACGACAAATGGCCGCGATTCTTTTACGGGCAGCCGGGATTGCATTTTGGGTTCAATTTTTAGCTTCCGGCTCCTCACGCAAAGAGTCCAGCCGGACCACCGTAAGCTTCCCCCTCGAGGGAACAATTGAAGGTTCGACTTCGGGCGAATTGACGTTGGCCCCGAAATGACACAGGTCGAAGCTGGAAACTCAGCGTTTCTGACGTTGGCCCCGAAATGACACAGATCGAAGCTGGAAACTCAGCGTTTCGTTGCGGTCACATGATCCTGAGGGCGGTGCGCAAAGGCCGTCGGCGTCAGGTCACCGAGGGCACTGTGAGGCCGGTGGTCATTGTCGTCTTGCCGCCACGCTTCGATGAGCCGCTTCGCGTGGTCGAGTGAGAGGAACTGATGGACGTTCAGGTATTCGTCGCGCAAGCGGCCGTTGAAGGATTCGATGGGCCTGTTGTCCGTGGGCTTGCCTGGCCGCGTGAAATCGAGTTCCACGCCGCGATAGAACGCCCACGCTTCAACTGCCTTCGAGGTGAACTCCGTGCCGTGATCGACGGTCAGGGACTTCGGCAGTCCGTGCTCGCCGATCTGGTCTTCAAACGCCCCGACGACATGCTACCCCGTGAGGGAAAAACCGACGTCCAGTAATGGACTCTCGCGACTCCACTGATCGACGACGGTGAGCACCCGAAACGCCCGGCCGTCGATCAGCGCATCGTGCACGAAGTCCATGCTCCACCGCTCGCCGCGCCCGGTGGGCACCGGCGCTTACCCGCGATGCAGCGCCATGTGCTTCCGCCACTTCACCCGCATCCGCACCTGCAGCCCTTCCAGCCGATAGAGCCGGCGCACCCGCTTGCGATTGACGTGCCACCCCTCCCGTCGGAGGAGCACGCAGATCCGATGCGCCCCGAACCGTGGGCGCGTGAATGACCAGCTCGCGGATGCGCAGCCGCAACGCCGTCTGGTCGACCGCACGACTGGCTCGGTACCAGGCCGTGCGACGGAAGCCCGCCAGCCGACGCGCGTGCACGATGCTGGCGCCGAATGTGGTATGGAACCACCGCGCCAGCCGGCGCCGCCGTGCCGGCATCACACGTTATTTCGGAGCGCCTCGCTCAGCATGTGCTTGTCGAGCGTCAGGTCAGCCACCACCTGCTTGAGGCGTCGATTCTCCTCCTCGAGCGACCGCAGTTTCCGCGGCTCGCTGACGCCTAGGTGCGCAAAGCGCTTCTTCCAGTCGTATAAGGTCGCGTCGCTGAGCCCGAGCTGCCGGCACACGTCCGCCACGGCCGTCCCACTCTCGGCCTGGGTTAGGGCGTAGGCGATCTGCTCTTCAGTGAACTTCGACTTCTTCATCGATCCAACGCCTTCCTCCGACCGGGGGCGCTGGACCGTCAATGCTACCGCTCAGTCCCCCACTTGCAACCTGCCCAACTATTTCGGGGGGACGTCAGCGCAGGTCGTTTTCCTCGGAGAGATAGCCGATCCGTGACAACACCCCGACCGGGTCGGCGACGGGATCGAGGCCAAAGATGCGCACGATCCGCTCTCCGCCCGCAGCAGACCCAGCATGTGCTTGATGAGCGTCGTCTTGCCCGCTCCGTTCGCGCCCACGAGGCCGTAGACCGCCCCGCGTGGCAGGGAGAAGCTCACCGCCGCCAGGGCCGTCGTGGCACCGAAGCGACGCGTCAGCTCCGTCACGCGGATGACCGGTTCACTCACCCCGGAACCGCCTGTGCGTCGCGTGTGGTAACGACGTCCACGAGCCTGCATGTCTTCGCAATTGACCTGCCCCGCTTGACGACTGCGAAGGCGTAAGGGTGCCCGATCGAGATCGCGGGACGTTCGGTGTCATTGTGTTCTCTCTCCACGCAGGCAGAACGATGATTCGCACTCTCAACGCCATGTCCACTTGTGAGCGGATGAAATCGAAGCGCCGGCGCAGTCCGACGACCGCTCGTCAGCTGGAACGGCACGTGAGGCGTTCCGCTCGATCGGCACACACGCTCCGGCCGTCGGCGTGAGAAAAAATGGCCGCGCCGCCGTCACTGTTGGCGTGGACTCCCGTGGCCTGCCACGCAGATCGTGGCAACCTGCGTACTCTCAGCATATCGTGCATCATGACGACACTCCGCGACTCCGCCGTCCATGGCCGGCGCCACAAATGGCAACCCGCGGCGGTGCTCGTCTGCGCGGCGCTCGCTGCCTGCGAGCCGCCGCCTGGCGCTGGCGTCGAGAGCTGCTCGAAGCGGCCAGGCAGCCTCTTCAATCAGCGGACGTCATGCACGTTCACCATCTCGCCGCTCGATTCGAACGGCTATACCGTGGTCCACGAGAATGCCGACTTCGGCTCGCGGAGCGCATACACGGCGGCGATCGAGGTCGAGGGTTCGCTGCGCGTCAAGCGTGGCAGCGTCTCAATGGAATTGGTGGACGACCGCGGCACTACGCAGCACTTCCGCGCCACCACCGATTCACCGGTGACCTTCACGGCCAGGGTGGCGACCACCATGCGCGGCAGTGTCCGCGGGATACGATTTGCGCTGACGCCGGAGGGCGTGCCTCGCTCCGCCGACAGCGTCGCGCTGGCCTTCGTATATGTGAAATGACCGGTGTGGCCATGGCGTGAGCGCCGCTCGATACCAGCACCATCATGGCGATCTCGCCGCTCGGCTCACTGGCTCCACCCGGTGATGTGCTGCCAACCGCACGAAATGAGACGCGGCGTCAACGTGGCGCGTTGTATTCATTTACCGGACGAGGCGCCGCATCGCGTCTCCGGCGCCGATTGGATGGCCGACTCTCCCTCGCACTCGCCCTCGCGCATGAAGACCATTCTCGCCGCCGCGCTCCTCTGCCTGCAGCCCGCGCTCCTCGCCGCCCAGCCGCCGTCGGCCACGCCAGTGCAATCCGGACTCCTCGGCGTCGAAATGCCTGTGGGCGCCTCGATCAGCGGTAACGGCCTGTATCGATGGGCGGCGAGGAGCGCGGGCTGCAGGC
>Ga0163154_10008109_pt1 | contig 12329 bp, 8 predicted proteins | sample OliLakLV19MP9P1_FD_148649 | JGI IMG/M metagenome (GOLD analysis project Ga0163154, IMG submission 148649) | Freshwater microbial mat bacterial communities from Lake Vanda, McMurdo Dry Valleys, Antarctica - Oligotrophic Lake LV.19.MP9.P1 | ecosystem: Environmental > Aquatic > Freshwater > Lake >... | reverse complement strand
GGGGAACTGCTGCTGCGGGTTCACCGTCTCGCCCTGCTCGGCCATCATGGCGGCGGCGATCTCGTTTGCGGTCAGGTATTCGCTGGGTTGAAGGGTGAAGACGTCCAGCCCGCGCGCGATCTCCGTGCCGTAGATGCGACCGTTGTACCAATAGACGGACCAATAGCCGCCCTGGCTGGCTCGGTCGGCGTTGACCGGGCCGCGGTCGAAATAGGCGATCTCGCGCACATCGGACGAGTCCGTGAAGTCGCTGATCGAGATACCGCCCTGGTACCAGGCCTGCACGAAGATGTCGCGGCCGGGGATGGGAACCAGCGAGCCGTTGTGGGCGACGCAATTCTCGAGGTCGGTCTGGGCGGCGGGCAGCTTGTAGTAGCTGCGGAACACCAGCTGGCCATCGACGATGTCATAGATGGCATTGGCGCCCCAGGTCAGCGGGTCCTGGACGCGGCAACGCGGTCGTCCACCGCCGCCCCACTCGTCGGTGAAGACCACCTTGGTGCCGTCGTTGTTGAACGTCGCCGAATGCCAGTAGGCGAAGCCTTCATCGACCACGGCGTCCATGCGTCTTGGCGCGCGCGGGTCGGAGATGTCGAACAGGATGCCGTTGCCCGAGCAGGCTCCGCCCGCGATGTTCTTCGACGGGAACAGGGTGATGTCGTGGCAATGGTTGGTGCTGCCCGTGGTCTGGGTGCCCGGGCCGTGATTGCCCCCCCGCCACAGGCCGGCGATTTCGCCGGTCGCCTGGTCGGCGAAGACGGTCGGGCTGTCGATGATCCGGGATCGGGACGGATCGGCCAAGGGGATCTCGATCACATCGACCCGGAACAGGGCCGTGCGCGGATCGCCCGTGGTGCCGACGACGCAGCCGGCCAGTTCGCGCTCGTCGCGGATGCCCGCCGTTCCTGAGTTGTAGACGATCAGGCGGCGCGCGTCCGCGGCCACCACCGAATGGGTGTGCGAGCCCCGGCAGGTCTGTACCTGGCCGACCTGGACCGGGCGCGTCACGTCAGAGATGTCGAAGATGCGGACACCGCGGAAACGATCGGCGCTGGGGTCCGGCCCGACGCCTTCGCGACCGCAATCGACCCGGCCGTTGGTGGACTCCACCGACATCAGCATCAGGTTGCCGACGATCGACACGTCGCCCTGGCCGCCGGGGCAAACGATCGAACTGATCAACTGTGGCGCGGCGCCCTCTCCGAGGCGGTAGAGGTTGACGCCGTGGTAGTTGCCGGTGGCCAGGAGGTCGCCGGAGAAGGCCATGTCAGTGTTTGAGAAGCTCAGGAAAGGTGAGCGACCACCCCCCTGATCGGCTGGTGCCGGCCCCGGGCGGGCCTCGCCGCCTTCGCTTGCGGGCGGCGCACGGAGCGGCAGACCCTCCGGGTTGGACGGATCGAAGAAGCCGGGGGGTTTGGGCAGACTGGCGATCAACTCCATGTTGCTGGCAGCCTGTCCGGCGTCGCGGAATCCGGCGCGCAGATTGGTTCGCGGGTCCGGCGATCGTTCCCGCGACAGGGCGGTCATGCGTTTGATCTCGGCCTGCTGCTCGTTCGTCACGTCGGTGGCGAAGCGATACAGGACCGGATCGTAGGCCGAGCCCGACCGGGCGAACAGGTCCGCGACCATCTTCACCGCGCCCTCGTGGTGGGCGATCATCCGTTCCAGGAACAGGCCGTCGAACGCGGGGCCCTGCGAGGCGGCGAGGGCCGCCATCTGCTCGGCGCTGGCCATTCCCGACATGCCCGCGTGGGCGGCCATCGCCTGGCCGCCGTGGGCCGAATGGTCCATCCCGGCCATTGAGTGGGCCTGGCCCGGCTCCGGCGCTGTCTCGCCGCGCTCGCGCAGCCAGCCTTGCATGAACGCGATCTCGTCGGCCTGGGAGGCGTTGATACGCCCGGCGATGTCGATGACGGACTGGGTGTTGGTGCGATCGGCCACCAGGGCAGCCATCTCGACGGCCTGGGCATGGTGCAGGATCATGTCCTGCATGAATTTCACGTCGTCGGCGGAATAGCGGTTGTCGGCGATACGCGAGGCTTCGCGACCCTCGAGCGTGCGGCTGGCCTGGCCCGGCGCGCCCGGCTGGACGATCGGTGCCTGCTGCGCCAAGGCGCTACTGGCCACCAAAAAAACACCGGCGGCGGCAGAGCACCCCAACAGCCTACGAACGGTCAAACCGGTTTTGCGCACTGAACTCACTCCCAGGGACGATGACCGTCAGACCTAGCATGTGAAATACTGTAACAGAAAGCGTGGTTTTGCGACTCGACTGCCCCAATTGAAAACGCCGTGACGCGGGTCCCGGCGCTTTAACGCCGCGGCTTGCGGCCCCATCAACCGCGAGACTGGATCGGCACATAGTCCCGTTCGGTCGGGCCGGTGTAGAGCTGGCGCGGGCGGCCGATCTTCTGGCCGGGGTCGGCCATCATTTCCTGCCACTGGGCGATCCAGCCGACCGTGCGGGCGAGGGAGAACAGCACGGTGAACATCGAGGTCGGGAAGCCCATCGCCGACAGGGTGATGCCCGAATAGAAGTCGACGTTGGGGAACAGTTTCCTCTCGATGAAATATTCGTCGTTCAGCGCGATCTCTTCCAGAGCCTTGGCGACCTGGAACAGGGGGTCGTTGGGATCGCCGACGGCGGCCAGCACCTCGTCGGCGCTCTCCTTCATCACCCGGGCGCGCGGGTCGTAGTTCTTGTAGACGCGGTGGCCGAAGCCCATCAGCTTGTATTTCTTGGCCTTCACGCCCTCGATGAACTCCGGGATCTTGTCCGGGGTGCCGATCTCCTTGAGCATGTTCAGTGCCTCCTCGTTGGCGCCCCCATGCGACGGGCCCCACAGGCAGGCGATGCCGGCGGCGATACAGGCGAACGGATTGGCCCCCGACGAGCCGGCCAGACGCACCGTCGAGGTCGAGGCATTCTGCTCGTGGTCGGCGTGGAGAATGAAAATCCGGTCCATGGCCTTGGCCAGAACCGGATTGACAACATAGTCCTCGGCCGGGACCGCGAAACACATACGCAGGAAATTCTCGGCATAGTTCAGTTCGTTGCGCGGCGAGACGAAGGGCTGGCCGATGTGGTATTTGTAGGCTCGGGCCGCGATCGTAGGCATCTTGGCGATCAGCCGGATGGCCGAGATGTTGCGCTGGACCGGATCATGAATGTCCAGGCTGTCGTGATAGAAGGCCGACAGGGCCCCGACCGTGCCGACCATGATCGACATCGGGTGGGCGTCGCGGCGGAAACCCTCGAAGAAGCGGTCGAACTGGGCATGCAACATGGTGTGCATGGTGATGCTGCGCTCGAAGCTCTCGTACTCCGACGCCGACGGCAGTTCGCCGTGTAGCAGCAGGTGGCAGACCTCGACGAAGTTGGACTGCGACGCCAACTGGTCGATCGGATAGCCGCGGTGCAACAGGGTACCGACGTCGCCGTCGATGAAGGTGATCGCGCTCTCGCACGCCGCCGTCGAGGTGAAGCCGGGGTCATAGGTGAAGGCGTCGGTCGCCGCATAAAGCTTGCGGATATCGATCACGTCCGGGCCCGTCGAACCGGACAGGACCGGCAGTTCCACGGCCTTGTCGCGGTAGGTCAAGATCGCCGTTCCGGCGGGTGTCACAGTGTCAGTCATGTCGGCCCCTTTTGAAGGCGCGGAGCCCGACGACAGGACGTCGGGTCGCAGCCGCTTTGTCTAATGTCAGATACTCTGTTGCAGCGCATCATCCAAACGTCCGAGGCTTTCTTCCCGCCCCAGAGCCGCGAGCGTCTTGGCGATGTCCGGTGAAACGCCGTCGCCGGTCAATGCCGCCCGCACGGCCGGGCCGATCTTGCCGAAGCCGACCGCTTCTTCCTCGGCGAAGACCTTCAGTTCGGCTTCCAGCGCGAAGACATCCCAGCTCTCGAACAGTTTCAGCCGGCGGGTCAGCCGCCCGATGCGCTCGCCCGATTCGCCCGACAAAATTGGCAGGGCCTTTTCGTAGATCGCCAGCGGTCGGACCTTGAGCACGAAGCCGGTTTGGTCGGCCAGCTCCAGCAGGGTCCGGGCCCGGTCCTTGACAAAGGGCATGGCCCGCAACAGGCGCGTCTCGTCGTCGAGACCCAGCGCGTGGCCGCGCGCGAGGTGGACGTCCAGCGTCTGTTTGGCCAGCCGGTCGTCGTCGGCGAGGCGGATCCAGTGGGCATTGACGTGGGCCAGTTTGTCGAAGTCCAGCCGCGCCGGTGCCTTGCCAACGGCGGCGAGGTCGAACCACTCGACCGCCTGGGCGTCGCTGAACAGTTCGTCGTCGCCGTGGGCCCAGCCCAGCCGGGCCAGATAGTTGCGCATACCTTCCGGCAGATAGCCCATCGCGGCGTATTCATGGACCGCCTGGGCCCCGTGCCGCTTGGACAGTTTGGCACCGTCCGGCCCGTGGATCAGCGGGATATGGGCGAAGCTCGGGCGCCTCCAGCCGAGCGCGTCATAGATCAGGCTCTGGCGGGCCGCGTTGTTCAGGTGGTCGTCGCCGCGGATGACATGGGTGACGCCCATGTCGTGATCGTCAACCACCACGGCCAGATTATAGGTCGGCGCGCCGTCGGAGCGCAGCAGGACCAGATCGTCCAGATCGTCATTGGCCCAGGCGACGGTGCCCTGGACCTCGTCCGCGACCGTGACCTGACCCGGAAGGGGGCGGCGAAAGCGGACCACATGTGCCTGTGACAGGTCGTCGACGGTCGGATCGCGGTCGCGCCACGGCGACTCGAAGGTGCGTCGCTCTGCCTTGGCCTGATCGCGCAGCCGACCCGTCTCCTCGGCCGAGGTGAAATCTCGATAGGCCACGCCGCCTTCCAGCAACTGGTTGACCACTTCCCGGTGCCGGTCGGCACGCGAGAACTGGAATACCGGCTCCTCGTCCGAGAACAGCTCCAGCCAGCTCAGCCCGTCGAAAATGGCCTTGACCGCCTCATCCGTCGACCGCTCGCGGTCGGTGTCCTCGACCCGGACGAGAAACTTTCCGTTGTGTCGTCTTGCATACAAATGGTTGAAAAGCGCCGTCCGGGCCCCTCCTATGTGCAGGGAGCCGGTGGGCGAGGGAGCGAAACGGGTGACGACGCGGGACATCGGGGCGGAAGGGGTAGCCATGCCGGGCCTTATAGCGCCCGCCCCGCCGAATCCCAGTGCCGCCGCTCGTACTCGCCGGTTCCTGACGGCCCAGATCGCGGCACAGACGCTGCGCTGGCGGTTGTGGGCCCCTGTAGCGTTCGGCGGCGGTTGCGCCAGCTATTTCGGTTTCAGGAGCGAACCGTCGATCTGGCCCCTGGTCCTCGGTGCAGTGCTCGCCGTCGGTGTTTGGTTCGGGGCCCGCCGCCTGGGCCTGGGCCTGGGCCGGGCCCGGACCCTACCGCTGATGCTGCTGGCCTGTTTCGCCCTCGGGACGACGGTAGCCAAGCTGAGGGCCGATGCGGTCTCGGCCCCGATCGCACCGGCCATGGCGCGTCCCACGGTCATCGAGGGCTGGGTCGTGGATGTCGACAGCCCCGGCTCGGTTGGTCCGCGCGTGGTGCTCGCGCCGGTCCGGATCGAAGGGCTCTCGCCCGAACGGACCCCGACCCGGTTACGCGCGACGCTGCGCGGCACGGCACCCGAGCCGGGGACACCGGTCCGGCTGTTCGCCCTGCTGAACCCGCCGCCCGCGCCGGCCAGTCCCGGGGCCTATGACTTCGGGCGCACAGCCTATTTTCAGGGCTTGGGCGGCGTGGCTTTTTCACTGGGCGAGACCCGGCCGGCTGCGCTGCCCAAGCCGCCGTGGCGGCTGCGGGCGGCCATGGCGGTGAACGGTGTGCGCTACGATCTGGCCCAGCGGATCGTCGGGCGTCTCGGCGAGCGGCCCGGCGGCGTGGCCGCCGCCATGACCACCGGACACGAGGCCTGGCTGGATCCGGAACTGGTCGATGTGATGCGCGATTCCGGTCTGGCCCACATCCTGTCGATCTCGGGCCTGCACATGGCCGTGGTCGGGGGCTTCGCCTTCTTTCTGGTTCGCCTGCTGGTCGCCGCCTGGCCGTGGCTGGCGCTGCGGGTGCCGGGCAAGAAGGTGGCGGCGATCGGGGGGCTGCTGGCGGTCGGCGGGTATCTGGTGATCTCGGGCGCACCGCCGCCCGCCGAACGGGCCGCCATCACCGCCTCCATCGCCTTTCTCGCTATCCTGCTGGACCGGCAGGCGATCACCATGCACGCGCTGGCGGTCGCGGCCATCGCCGTCCTGCTGCTGCAGCCCGAGGCCATCGTCACGCCCGGCTTCCAGATGTCGTTCGCGGCGACCGCGGCCCTTGTCGCCCTGGTCGAGGCCTGGCCGGTCCGGCCGCGCGAGATTTCCGCCCCACTGCCGATCCTGATCGTCCAGCGGGTCGGGGCCTGGCTGGGGATCGCCGTTACGGCCAGTCTGGTGGCGGGGGCCGCGACCGGGCCGTTCGCCATGCAGCATTTCAACCGCACGGCCATGTACGGCCTGGCCGCCAATTTGATGACGGCCCCCCTGTCGGATTTCATCATCATGCCGGCGCTGGCGCTGGGAGCCCTGCTGGAGCCCGTCGGGTTGGGCGCGCCATTCCTGTGGCTGGCGGGGCAGGGGATCGGCCTGATGCTGGCGATCGGCGGATGGACGGCGGGGCTGCCGGGCGCGGTCCGGACGGTGGCCAGCGCGCCGGACTTCGTCCTGCCGATCGCCTTTCTGGGTGTGCTGTTCTGCTGTCTGTGGCGGGGGCCGCTGCGCTGGCTGGGCCTGCCGTTCGCGGCGGCCGTCATGCTGTGGCCGCGGGCACCGACACCGGTCCTGTGGATCGGCGACGGCGGGACCAATGCGGCGTGGACGCAGGGCGGCGAGGCGGTGGTGATGAGGCCCGCCGTGCGCCAGTTTGCGGTCGACGTCTGGTCGCGTCGACGCGGTGTCGAGGCGGTGAAGCGGCCGGTTCAAAGCTGGACCTGCACCCGGTCGGCCTGTGCGCCCGCCAGCGCGGGTGCGGGGCCGCTGGCGATGTGGTGGGGCAAGGCGGCACCGGAGATGGAGGAGATCGACGCCCTGTGCCGCGCGGCACCCGTCGTCAGCATCCGGGCGTCGGTGTCCGGGTTGCCGCCCTCGTGCCGGGGCCGACTTGTGCTGGACGGTGTCGATCATGCCCGGGGTGGGGCGGTCGAACTGTGGCGCGTCGGCCCCGCGTCAGCCAACCGCTGGCGCGCGGTCTGGGCCGCGGATGTGCGCGGCGACCGGCCGTGGAGCCGCTGGAGCGATCCCGATGTCAGTGATAGCGGCGGATGAGCCCGACCAGCTTGCCCTGAACCTCGACCTGGTCAGGACCGAAGATGCGGGTTTCATAGTTGCGGTTGGCGGGCTCGAGTGCGATCGAGCCGCCCTTCTTGCGCAACCGCTTCAGGGTGGCTTCCTCGCCCTCGACGAGGGCCACGACGATCTCGCCCGACGAGGCGGTGTCGACGCGTTTGATCACCACCAGATCGCCGTCGAGGATGCCGGCCTCGATCATCGAGTCGCCCTCGATCTCGAGCATATAGTGCTCGCCCGCGCCCAGCATGGCCTCGGGCACGGGATAGCGGGCGGTCTCGTGTTCGATGGCGGCGATGGGCGTGCCGGCGGCGATCTTGCCCATCATGGAAAGCTCTCGGGTGTCGTTGGCGGGTCCTGCGGGAAGGGATCGGCCACCGCCCTCGATCACGCCGGGCGTGAAGCCCGCCCGACCGCGCGGCGCGCCGGCCGTGGCCTGTTCGGGCATCTTGGTGACTTCCAGCGCTCGGGCCCGATGCGCGAGACGGCGGATAAAGCCGCGTTCCTCCAGCGCCGTGATCAGCCGGTGAATGCCCGATTTGGACGCCAGATCCAGCGCCTCCTTCATCTCGTCGAACGAGGGCGAGACCCCGGTCTCCTTGATCCGTTCATGGATGAACATCAGGAGTTCGTGCTGTGTGCGCGTGAGCATGGCGTCGAATCGTCCAGAACAAGGCGTGAACCGTTGCCGATGTTCTGTAAGTGTTCTTACCTAATGTCAACTTAACGGGAACACACCCTTCCGGGCCGTCCGCGTCGGGTCAAGACCGAGGATGACGATGTTGGGGCTGCGCCATCAGGGCACGCGTTGCCGCCTCGACATCGGCTTGCCGCATCAGGCTTTCGCCCACGAGGATGGCTTGGGCTCGGGCGGCCGAAACCCGCGCCACGTCGTCCGGGGTGAAGATGCCGCTCTCGGCGACGAGCAGCGCGTTCGCAGGGGCGAAGGCAGCGAGACGATCGGTGGTCTCCAGATCAACCTCGAACGTCCGCAGCGACCGATTGTTGATCCCCACCAGATCGCCGCCTAGTCCGCACGCGCGGGCCATCTCGGCCTCGTCGTGGGTCTCGATCAGGGCGTCCATGCCGAAGCGGCGGGCCTCTGCCAGCAGGTCGGCGGCGAGGGCGTCGTCGATCATGGCGAGGATGATCAGGATGCAGTCGGCGCCCAGCGCGCGGCTTTCGGCCACCTGCCACGGATCGACGAGGAAATCCTTGCGCAGGCAGGGCAGGGTGGTCGCGGCGCGGGCCTGTTCGAGGAAGGCGTCGTCGCCCTGGAAGCTGGGGCCGTCGGTCAGGACCGACAAACAGGCCGCGCCGCCCCGCTCATAGGCCAGCGCGATGGCGAGCGGATCAAAATGGGCACGGATCAGGCCCTTGGAGGGGCTGGCCTTCTTGATCTCTGCGATCAGGGCGGGGCGGCCGGGCGAGGCGCGTCCTGCTAGGGCGGCGCGGAACCCGCGCGGGGCCGACGCCTGACGCGCCAACGCCTCGACGGCGTCCTGCGAGGTCGCGGCCTTTCGTGCGGCCACGTCGATACGCTTGTAGGCGGCGATTTCAACCAGCACGTCGCTCACGCGGGGGCTTCCTCGATGACGGTGTTGGTGGCTTCGACCAGATCGGCCAGGGCCTTGGCGGCGCGGCCGTCGTCGATGACGGTGGCGGCCAGTGTCGCGCCCTCGGCCAGATCGCCGACGCGGTCGGCGACGACGAGGGCGGCGGCGGCGTTGAGCAGGACGATGTCGCGATAGGCCCCGGGGGCACCGTCGAGCAGGGCGCGCAGGGCGACGGCGTTCTCTTCCGCGTCGCCGCCGCGCAGGGCCTCGATGTCGGCGCGGGGCAGACCGGCGTCCTCGGGCATGACGGTGAAGCGGCGCACGGTGCCGTCCTTCCATTCCGCGACCTCGGTCTCTCCCGTGGTGGTCAATTCGTCGAGCCCTTGTCCGTGGACGGTCCAGGCCCGGGTCGCGCCCAGTCGGCCCAACACCTGGGCCAAGGGCTCCAGCAGGCGCGGGTCATAGACGCCCATGACCTGCCGCTTCGCGCCGGCCGGATTGGACAACGGCCCGAGCAGGTTGAACACCGTGCGGAAGCCGATCTCGGCCCGCACCGGCCCGACGTGGCGCATGGCCCCGTGGTAGGATGGAGCGAACAGGAAGGCGATGCCGGCTTCGTCCAGCGAGCGGCGCTGCTGGGCCGAGCTGGCGGCGAGGTTGACGCCCAGCGCCGCCAGCACGTCGGACGAGCCGGACTTTGAACTCAGTGCCCGGTTGCCGTGCTTGGCGACCTTCAGGCCCGCGCCGGCCAGCACCAGGGCGGCGGCGGTCGAGATGTTGAAGGTGTGCTGGCCGTCGCCGCCGGTGCCGCAGGTGTCGATCGTGTCATACGGATGGTTCAGCCTCAGCGCCGCGTCGCGCATGGCGGTGGCGAAGGCGGCGATCTCCTCGACCGTCTCGCCGCGGATGCGCAGGGCGGTGACCGCAGCGGCGACCTGCGCCGGGGTCGGTTCGCCGCGCAGGCAGGCGGCGAAGAACTCACGCGCCTCCCCGGTCGTCAGCACGCGGCCGTCGACCAGCTTGGCCAGCAGGGGCTTGAAGGTGTCGGCCATCAGACCATCGCCCGGCGTTTGACGTTGGCCAGATCGAGGAAATTGGCCAGCAGGGCATGGCCGTGCTCGGTGGCGATGGACTCGGGATGGAACTGTACGCCGTGGATCGGTCGGGTCCTGTGCGCCAGGCCCATGATCTCGCCGTCGGCGGTCCATGCGGTGACCTGCAGCGCATCGGGCAGGGTGTCGCGCCGGACGGCGAGGCTGTGATAGCGGGTGGCGGTGAAGGGCGAGGGCAGGCTGGCAAACACGCCGGTGCCGTCATGCGCGATCGGCGAGGTCTTGCCGTGCATCAGGGCCTTGGCTCGGATCACCTCGCCGCCAAAGGCCTGGCCCATGGCCTGATGACCGAGGCAGACGCCGAAGATCGGCATGTCCCGGGGTGCGGTGTCCAGAAGCGCCAGGCAGATGCCCGCCTCGTTTGGCGAACAGGGTCCGGGCGAGAGCAGCACAGCCTCGGGCTTGACGGCCCATGCCTCGGCGACCGTCAGGTCGTCGTTGCGCACGACACGCGTCTCCGCGCCCAGTTCCGCGAGGTAGTGGACGAGGTTGTATGTAAAGCTGTCGTAATTATCGACGACCAGGATCATGGATTGGCTTCTAGGGTGTGGGCGGGGCCGCGCCAAGTCGCCGCGACGCTAAGTCTTTGTTAACCGAACCCGTCCGAACTCGACCCTTCTGACCGAGGGGTTCGATGGCCGTGACGATGATCGAAAAGGCGAAAGGCCTTTTGGCTGTGCCGACGCCGCGCGCCAATCTCTACGGGACGCTCGCTGCGGCGGCACTGGCGGCCACGGCGGCGGTGCTGATGGCCGGGGTCATGGTGTTGGGGCCGGGGGTGCGTTTCGACGAGGCCGTCGTCGAAGGTTCCGCTCCCGGGCCGGTCTGACCTTCAGGTTACGCCACGGTCGCCGGGTTCGAACCGCCAGGCGTCGGCGGCGGCGCGGATAGGCGCGCGGGCCTTGGCCAGGGTTTCGGCATATTCGGCCGCGGGATCGCTGTCGGCGACGATCCCGGCGCCGGCCTGGACGAAGACCTGGCTGTCCGCGAACAGGGCAGTCCTCAGCACGATGCAGATGTCGGCCTCGCCACCGGCCGAGATGTAGCCGACCCCGCCGCCGTAGCCGACGCCGCGCTTCTCGCCTTCCAGTTCGTCGATGATTTCCATGGCGCGGACCTTGGGCGCGCCCGACAGGGTGCCGGCGGGCAGGGCGGCCAGCAGGGTGTCGACGGCGTCCAGCCGCGGATCGGCGTCGCCCTGAACCTCGGAAACGATATGCATGACAGTGCTGTAGCGCTCGACCTTGAAGCTTTCGATGACCTCGACAGTGCCGGGCGCGGCGCCGCGGCCGACGTCGTTACGACCGAGATCCAGCAGCATCAGATGCTCGGCCCGTTCCTTGGGATCGGCCAGCAGCTCTGCCTCCAGCGCCCGGTCGGCCTCGGGCGTCTCGCCGCGCGGGCGAGTCCCGGCCAGCGGTCGGATGGTCACGCGTCCGTCCTTGAGCCGCACCAGGATTTCCGGGCTCGACCCGGCCAGCTGGAAGTCGCCGAAATCGAGGAAGAACAGATAGGGCGAAGGGTTCGACCGGCGCAGGGAGCGGTAGAAGGCGAACGGGTCGGAGGCCCAGGGTGCGGCGAAGCGATGGCTTAGCACGACCTGGAAGATGTCGCCGGCGACGATATAGTCCCGCGCGCGGGCGACCCCGGCGGTGAATTCGGCCTCGCTGACCGGTGACCGGAAATCGGTGACCGCCGTCTCGGCCAGAGCCGACCGGACGGGCAGGGGCGCGCGCAAATCGGCTTCGAAGCGGTCAAGCCGCGATGTCGCGGCGTCGAAGGCCTGACGGGCGTTCAGACCGCCGTCGGGCCAGGCGGTGCAGACCAGCACGATCTCGTGCCGGACCGAATCGAAGATAGCGACCAGGGCGGGCCGCGTGAGGACCGCATCCGGCAGGTCGAGGGGATCGGGATTGGCCTCGCCCAGCGGCTCGAGCAGCCGCACCATGTCATAGCCGAACACGCCGAACAGTCCTGCAGCCATGGGCGGCAAGCCTTCGGGCAGGTCGAAGCGTGACGCCGCCATCAGGCTGCGGAGCGAGGTCAGGGCGTCGCCGGTCTCCGACACGAATTGCCCGGCTGCGATACCGTCACCCCGCGCCATCTCGGCCCGACCGTCCCGGCAACGCCAGACGACATCCGGCTCACGCGTGATGATCGAATAACGACCATTGACGGCACCGCTCTCGACCGATTCCAGCAGAAAGGCGTAGGTCCGGCCATGGCCGACCTTGAGAAAGGCCGAAACCGGCGTCTCCAGATCGTCGACCAGCCGCCTGACGACGACCCGGGGCCGGCGTAGCGACCAACCCCGCTCGAACCCGGCGAAGGCCTCCGG
>Ga0163154_10008107_pt1 | contig 12330 bp, 10 predicted proteins | sample OliLakLV19MP9P1_FD_148649 | JGI IMG/M metagenome (GOLD analysis project Ga0163154, IMG submission 148649) | Freshwater microbial mat bacterial communities from Lake Vanda, McMurdo Dry Valleys, Antarctica - Oligotrophic Lake LV.19.MP9.P1 | ecosystem: Environmental > Aquatic > Freshwater > Lake >... | reverse complement strand
GAACTGGATTCTCTGGAGCGGCGGGGCGCTGCCGGACGGCTGCGCCAACCCGTGACTTCGTAGGGGGTTGCAAGAGTCGAGTCAAAGAGAAATCACCCATTCCCACCCCCACCCGTGGTGTGCCGAGGGCCTCCAGACGCCCCATCCCGGGCCGCTTTCCGAAGGGAACTCAGGTTGGTTTTCTCTGCCGATCGGACCTCGGTTCGTGCACGAGGCGGTGCGTCGGCATAGAACCGCGCGTGCGAATGAGCGCCCACGTCGCACCGATCGCTTTGCGCATCGAGCGCGACATCGACGGGAGTCCGCTACCCACGTGGCGCGATCCCTGGGTGCGCGCGCTGCTCGTGCTCACGTTGCTCTTGCAGGCCTTCGCGTGGACGCGCGTCGAGGGCTACCAGATCGCGGACTCGGTCGAGTTCATGGAGATCGCGCAGAGCCTCGTGCGTGGTGAAGAGCGCGTCGATGCGGGCGTGATCCGACCGATCGGATTCTCGTTCGTCTTGCTGCCGTTCTTCGCGCTCGCCGATTGGATCGGCATTCGCGATCAGCGTTCGGTCGTGTGGTGCGTGACGCTCGTCGAGCTCCTGCTCGGTTGCGTGCTCGTCGTGCTCACCGCGCGCATCGCGGCGCGACTCGGTGGCCGCGCTTGCGGACTCGCCGCAGGATTCCTCGTCGCGACGAACCCGGTCTTCCTGCAGTACTCGACGCAGCCCGAGTCGGGCATCCCGGCCGGCGTGTGCATCGCGCTGGCGCTCGAGAAACTGCTCGTTTCGCGCGCAAAAGAGCGCATTTCGGCGCGCGATGCGTGGATCGGTGGTCTGTGGCTCGGAGCCGCGTTCCTCATCGCGTACAAGACTCTGCTCGTCTCGGGCTTGCTCATCGTGTTGATCTTGATGCGCGATCGTTGGACGCGACGATCGACGTGGATCGCGGCCGCGAGCGGGCTCGCATCAGCGCTGTTCCTGCAGAGCGTGCTCGACTGGATCATGTACGACACGTTCGGCGCGAGCATCTTCAACTACGTCGCGCAGAACACCGGCAGCGTGCTGACGTCGGCGCTGCTGCACTTGCACTACTCGATCGGAGGTGGGATCAAGGAACTCGCGCTCGAGGCCGCGAACCAACCGAAGAGTTTCTGGCTCGATCGCGCGGAGGACACGTACAGACTGCGCGCGCAACTCACCGGTGAAGACTGGTCCGGCCCGACGGACGTGACGCCCCGCGGAAAGATGAGTCCGTGGTTCTACCTCACGGAATTGCCCTCGATGCTGCCGTGGCCTGCGATCGTGCTGCTCGCGATCGGAGTCGTGTTCGCGGCGATCAAACGCAACGTCGCTGCGGTCATCCTCGTCGTCGTTTTCGCGGCAAATGTGGCCGCGACGAGCCACAAGGGTCAGAAGGAATTCCGTCTCTGGTTGCCCCTGCTGCCCGTGCTGATGCCCGTGGTCGCCTTCGGCTTCACCTCGATCGCTGGGCTCGTGCTCGCGCGGGCGGGAGGTGCACGCCGCGTCGTGACGGCGGCGCTCTTCGTCGCGGTCGGGGTGCTCTCCGTGCGCTCCTTGACTCGGATCGAGACGCAGGCGTTCGGTGGTTATTGGGTCGCGATGGACTGGGTCAACGAGCGCGCTGCAGAGGAGCTGTCCGTTCGCATCGAGGCGGCCGAGCGCCTGGGACATCGCGAACCCGAAGAACTGCGCGTCGCTGCGGCCTACAACTGGGCGATCTTCCGACGCGGCTCGCCCGTCGTCGAGACGGTGAAACTGCCGGCCCAGCTCAACATGTGGAAGCAGTACAAGTCCGACGAGACGACCGGATTCGTGCACGAACACGCCGATGATCTCGCCAGTCTCGAGGAAGTGGACATCTTCCTCGTGCACCTCCCGATCCTCTCGGAACACCCTGAACTCATGCGCTTCGTCGCCGTCAACTTCGACGTGGCGAACGTGTTCTACGACCAACGAACCTACGGCGATCTCGGACCGATTTTCGCGCTCGAGCGCCGGACCTCGAACCCACGCGCGCGACGATTCCTGGAAGAGCGGCGTGGTCTCGACGCTCGCGCCTTCCAGGAGGAGCGTCAACTGCGCGGCGGAATCGACTTCATCGATCCGGCGGATCCTGCGGGCGATCGACTCGAGTTCCTCGGCGTCGAGTATCAGAGCGTGACGCGGCACGGATTCGGCTGGATCACGTACCACTGGCGGACGCAGCGCGCGATTCGGAGCGATTGGACGCTCGTCGATCGCATCACAGCGCCCGACGAGCGCGCCGTGTGGGACAACGGACACCGCGCGGCCTACGGGGCCCTGCCCACGAATCGTTGGGAGCCCGGCACGATCGTGTCCGAGGGCTACTTGGTCGTACCCGCGAGCGAGCCGTACAAACCCGGCGCCGAATTCCAACCGGTGGGCGGTGCGTACCGCCGCGGCGACCTGCTCCCGGTCCGCTGCTGGATGGGTGTCCGCGAATACGGTCCCGATCCCGGGGATGGGACGCTTGCGCCGGTCCTGCGCGAGCTCGTCGCCGCGCGCGCCGGTGCCACGGAGCCCGAGCGGCCGGTGGGCGCGAACGAGCTCTACGAGACCCCGGATGGCACCCAATGGAGCGCGGACGGGCTCATCCGCGTCCGCGGCCTCTTGATCCCGGTGCTCGATGCCGCGCGACTGCCCGACGACGGACGCAGAATCGTGGAGTGATCTCGACGCCCGATCCTTGAGCGTCGCTTTGCACGCAGTTATCCTGCGGCTCCATGCGCGGAAGCATGGAATTGCGACAGGGGAGTGCTCGTCCGAGTGCACGCCGCTTCGGGAAATCCTCCCTCGAAGGCCTAGCCGCCCTCCTCGTTCCGGCGCTCGTGCTCACAGGCTTGAGCTCTCTCGCGGGCACGACCCTGAGTGGCTGTGCGTCGGAGGGGTCGCGCGTTGCGGACGCGAAGGCGCCCACGCAACCGGATGCCAAGAAAGCCGTCGAGCTGCGCTACCGCGCCGTCACGCAGAACCTCTCCTTCGGTCTCGTCAACGAGTCGCACTCGAATCGCGCGGACCTCTACTCGGAACGCCAACCGCTCGACCGGGCGACGACGAAGGTCAGCCCCGATGAAGTCGTGGACGCGATCGTCGATTACTTCCGCGAGCAGGGATTCTTCGAGATCGCGGTACGTGGTGCTGCTCCCGCGAACGTTTCGCAGGGCGCGAGTCAGATGCTCGAAGTCGCGCTGCCGGACGGACAGTTCCACGCTGTTCTGCGCAAGGGCGTGACCAAGGAGTACGCCACGACGTTCCAAACCTGCGCGAAGGGCCTGCTCGACGTCTACAACAGCACGATGCAGCTGCAGGCGGTCGACGACGCGCCGGATTGGATGAACGGCACCGCGCGTCCGGCTACGAAGTCGACGAAACCCGGGGGCTAGGCGCGATGCACTCCCTCCCGAATCGACCGGCCGGAATCGACCCGCGCGCGGACTCTGGTCCCGTGCGGGCCATCGCGCTCATCCCGGCGCGCCTCGCGAGCACGCGTTTGCCGCGCAAGATGCTGCTCGAGGAGACGGGACTGCCGCTCGTCGTGCACACGGCGCGAAACATAGCTGCGTCAGGCCTCTTCGCGCGCGTGGCCGTCGCGGTCGATGCCGGCGAGGTCGAGCAAGCGGTGCGCGTTCACGGTTTCGAGGCGATCCGCACGCGCGTCGAGCATCCGAGCGGCACGGACCGCGTGCGCGAAGCCTGGGAACTCCTGGCGGCAGGCGGCGAGCACGCGGACGTGCTCGTCGGCGTGCAGGGTGACGAGCCCGATCTCGAAGCCGGCGACCTCGCACGCCTCGTTGCCGCCTTCGCCGATCCCGCGGTCGAGATGGCCACCTTGTGCGCGCCACTCGACGACGCGCGCGCCTTCGAAGCGCGTAGCGTCGTCAAGGTCGTACGCGATACGCGCGGCGACGCGCTCTACTTCTCGCGCGCGCCGATCCCGGCCGCGGGCCACGATCGCGGCGACGCGCGCGCACCGATCCTGCGTCACGTCGGCGTCTACGCGTACCGGCCGAAGGCGCTCGTGCGCTTCACCGAACTCCCCCGCGGGGTGCTCGAACAGCGCGAGTCGCTCGAACAATTGCGCTGGCTCGAGGCCGGCTTCCGCATGCGCGTCGTGGACGCCCGCCGCGCACCGCGCGGGATCGACACGCTCGAGGATTACCGCGATTTCGTGACTCGCACGCGTTCGGATCCGAGTGGTTCGGCGCGTGAGGCGCGCGAGAACGCGGCTGCGGGACAACGCGAGCACGCGGCAGTGACACAACGCGAGCACGTGGCAGTGACACAACGCGAGCACGCGGACAGTGGCTCAAGTCGATGGGATGACACGGGTAGTGGACTCAGCGAGGCGCGAGCAGGATGACCAAGCACATCTTCGTGACAGGCGGCGTCGTTTCGAGCCTCGGCAAGGGGCTCACTTCGGCGGCGATCGGGATGATCCTCGAGCGGCGCGGCTTCGTCGTGTCGATGCAGAAGCTCGACCCCTACATCAACGTGGATCCGGGCACGATGAGCCCGTTCCAGCACGGCGAGGTCTACGTGACCGACGACGGCGCGGAAACGGATCTCGACCTCGGTCACTACGAGCGTTTCACGCACGCACGTCTGACGAAATCGTCGAACTTCACGACCGGCAAGATCTACAGCCAAGTCATCGCGCGCGAACGGCGCGGTGATTATCTCGGGCGCACGGTGCAGGTGATCCCGCACATCACGGATGCGATCAAGGAAGCGATCCACGAAGGCGTCGTGTCGCCCGACCATCGACCGGTGGACGTCGCGCTCACCGAGATCGGCGGCACCGTCGGTGACATCGAGTCGCTGCCGTTCCTCGAAGCGGCGCGTCAGTTCGCGCTGGAAAAGCCGCGGGGTGACGTCCTGTTCGTGCACCTCACTCTGCTCCCCTACTTGCGCTCGTCGGGCGAGATGAAGACGAAGCCGACGCAACAATCGGTGGCACTGCTCCGCGAGATCGGCATCCAGCCCGACATCCTGATCTGCCGCACCGAACAACCGATGACGCGGGAGATGGCGCAGAAGATCTCGCTCTTCTGCAACGTGCGCGCGGAAGCGGTCGTCGAGGAGCGCGACGTCGAGTTCTCGATCTACCAAGTGCCGACGGACCTCGTGCAGGCGGGCCTCGACAAACTCATCGTCGAAAGACTCTCGTTGCCCGCGGGCGGCGAAACCCGCTTCGACGACTGGCGCGCGATGATCGAGGACATCCGCCGCACGACCGAGGAGGTCGAGATCGCCATCGTGGGCAAGTACGTCGAGCTCCACGACGCGTACAAGTCGATCTACGAAGCGCTGTCGCACGCCGGCGTCGGCAACCGCTGCAAGGTCAAGCTCCGAAAGGTTCGTGCCGAGGACATGCTCGGACCGAACGGACTCGCTCTGCTCGATGGCGTGCACGGGATCCTCGTGCCCGGCGGATTCGGCGATCGCGGCGTCGAGGGCAAGATCCTCGCGATTCGTCACGCGCGCGAGCACGGCGTTCCCTTCTTCGGTATCTGCCTGGGCATGCAGTGCGCGGTGATCGAGTACGCGCGCGGCGTGCTCGGGCTCGACGGCGCACACACGTTGGAACACTCGCCTCACTCGCCTCATCCGGTGATCGCACCGATGGAGGACCAACGCGCTGTTTCGAACTTGGGCGGCACGATGCGGCTCGGCTCGCAGCCCTGTCGGATCGAACCTGGAACGCTCGCGCATCGCCTCTACGGCGCCACTCTCGTTCACGAGCGACATCGCCATCGATTCGAATTCAACAACGACTACCGTGCGGCTTTCCAGGGCTCGAAACTGCGCGTTTCCGGCCTGAATCCCGACCGCGATCTCGTCGAGATCGTCGAACTCGACGGACACCCTTTCTTCGTCGGCGTGCAGTTCCACCCGGAGTTCAAGAGCACGCCGCTCGCTCCGCACCCGGTTTTCCGCGGGTTCGTCGGAGCCGCGCTGGCCCACTCGAAGAATGGTCATCGCGAGCGCGCGCGCGAAGTCGAACTCGCGTGAGCGGCGCCTACGAATCGACACGACGGACGGCGCAGGACGTACCGCTCCCCGGCGGAGACTTTCGCCTGTTCGTCACGCGCCTCTCGTTCCAAGCGATGATCTCGCTCGGCCTCGTCGAGAATCCGATCACGGGCACGCGCCAAGTGAACGCCGCGAGTGCGCGCATGCTCGTCGACGATCTGCGGATGCTGCTCGACAAGACGCGCGGGAATCTCGATCCGGAGGAGGAGACGTACCTCGAGAAGATCTCGATGGACCTCGATCGCCAGTTCGAGCGCATCGTCGGACCGGAAGAAGGCTCCGAGAACGAAGCCGAGACTTCGGACTGATCGGCCGCGGAACTCGTCTCGCGCACTCGGAGGCCGTGAAGAATTCACGGCCTCTCGCGCTGCGGAGGGGCGCCACTGGAGTCTGAGAGCCCGTACGATCGATTCTTCACGGGCTCTCAGCGCGTGTGAAGAATTCACGGGCGACACGCCCCGGAAGCGGCGACAACAGCCTCTGGGAGCGTGTAGTCTCGATTCCCTCTCACGCTTTCAGGCGACGCGCGCGATCGCGATCTTCAACGCCGGCGGATTCCCGGGGAAATCCGCGTCGGGGCCGATCACCGCGAGCGCCGACAGCGGACGGCCGCACTTCTCCGCCGTGCGCGCCAATGTCGCGCGCCAGGCCTCGACGCCCACGCGCGCGACGTGGTTCGTCGCCAATACGCGACCACCGCTCGCGCACGCGAGCAGCGCTGGTTTGAACAGACTTGGATAGTCGTTCTCGACGTCGACGGCGCCGAACGGCCCCTTCGACCACGCCGGCGGATCGAGGACCACGACGTCGAAGGTCCGCGGTTCCAAACGCAAATAGGGCCGCGAGGACCCGCGCCCCTTCACAGGCCGTCCAGCGAGCTGACGCAACACGGGCAGCACGTCCTCGTGGATGTCGCGGACCACTTCGGCACGAATCCCAGCCAGTTGTGCGTGTCGTCGCGCGATGTCCAGACTCGTCTTGGCGAAGTCGACGTTCCAGACCTCGGTCGCGCCGTGCGCTGCGGCGCAGATTCCGGCGGAGCCCGTGTAGGCGAAGAGATTCAGCACGCTGCGCCCCGCAGAGAGGTCACTCACGATTCGCCGACCCGCGCGCAGGTCCAGGAACAGCCACGGATCCTGTCCGCGATGTCGCGCGCGAATCGCATACCGCACCCCGAACTCGGTGGCGACATGCTCTTCCAGCGCGCTTGGATGCGGCGTGTGCCAGCGCTCGAACGGTTCGCGTGGCCAATTCGCGCGGTGATTCCAGGCCGAAACGACGTCGTCGCGCACGCGTGTGCGTACGAACGATTCGATGCGATCGAGCTCGCCGTCGATGAGCGGTTCGCGGAAGGTCTGGACGAGAAGGAGTCGCCCGTACAAGTCGATCGAGAGTCCGGGACGTCCCTCGGTGAGGCCGTGGAGCAGTCGGAAGCAGTCCGTCCGCTCGCTCGCGAGACGCGCGCGGAGTTCACCCCGTTGCTCGAGCGCGCGCTCGAGCAGCGCTTCGATCGCGAGAACGGCTTCCACGGCCGATACGATAACGACCGATGGCTCGCGCACACGGCTTCTCCATTCTCGGCATCGAGGTGCGCGGACTGTCGATCGGCGGCATCGAAACCTGCATCGACCTCCCCGGATTCGGCGTCGCGTTCGACGTCGGTCGCGCGCCGGAGCACGTGATCGCGCGCCCGACGGTCTTGTTCACGCACGGCCACATGGATCACATGGGCGGAGCGGCGTACCACTGCGCGTTGCGCGGGCTGCGTCGGCTGCCTCCGCCGACTTATGTCGTCGGTCACGAGAACGTCGCGGCGTTCGGCGAGTTGTTCGCCGCGTGGAGGAAGCTCGATCGTTCGACGCTCGAGCACGAACTCGTCGCGATCGGTCCGGGCGAGGAGCACGCGATCGGTCCGCGACTCGTCGCGCGTCCGTTTCGATCGCTGCACCGCGCGCCGTGTCAGGGTTACGCGCTGGTCGAGCGACGCACGCGCCTCCGCGCCGACCTCGCGGGCCTGCCGCAGGCCGAGATCCGCGCCGCGCGCTCTCGCGGCGAGGAAGTGACCGACGTCGTCGAGGACATTCGCGTCGCGTTCTGCGGCGACACACTGATCGACGTCGTCGACCGCGAGGAGGTCGTACGCACGGCGAAGCTCCTGATCCTCGAGGTCACGTTCCTCGACGATCGCGTTTCACCGGCCGAAGCTCGCGAGAAGGGTCACGTACACCTCGACGAAGTGTGCGAACGCGCCGACTTGTTCCAGAACGAGGCGATCCTCGTGACGCACTTCTCGGCGCGGTACGGGCCGGCAGACATCCGGAAGATCCTCGAAGCGCGGTTGCCCGCGACCTTGCGCGACCGCGTGGTGCCGTTCATCCCGAGTTGAGCCGTCCTTGGCCGAGCGCGCGAGCCGCGCGGTGTACCTGGGCGTGGAGATCGGCCGTGATCTCGGCCGTCGTCGCGTAGCCGCCGGCGAGCACGATGCACACGGGTACGCCCTGCGCTCGACAGTTCTCGAGCACGTACCGATCGCGCTCGCCGATCCCCACCTTGGTCAGCGCGAGACGACCGAAACGATCACCGGCCGCCACGTCGACGCCGGCGAGATAGAGCACGAGATCGGGTCGCGCGGAGTCGAAGCAGCCCGGCAAATGCTGCTCGAGCTGCGCGAGGTATCTCGCGTCGTCGAGGCCGTCCGCGAGACCGACATCGAGGCTGGATCGCTCCTTGCGCAGAGGAAAGTTGCGCTCGCCGTGCATCGAGAACGTGAACACCGACGCGTCGTGCTGGAAGATCGAGGCCGTTCCGTTGCCCTGGTGCACGTCGAGATCGACGACGAGCGCGCGCTGGATCCGACCTTCGCGCTGTAGCACGCGGATCGCGACCGCGACGTCGTGAAACGTGCAGTAGCCCTCGCCGCGATCCGCGAACGCGTGGTGGGTGCCGCCGGCGAGGTTGGCCGAGATCCCGTCCTCGAGCGCGCGTCGTGATGCATCGATCGTGCCTTGCACGGCGAGCCGCGCGCGGCGCAAGAGCGTCGGACTCCACGGGAATCCCAGTCGTTTCGCCGTGTCCGCTGTCAATGCGCCCGTGAACACTTGCTCGACGTAATCCGCCGTGTGGACGAGCCACAGATCTTCGCGTCGAACCTCGTCGGGCGCGACGACGTCGCTCGGAACGATCAACCGCTCCGCGAGCAGGATCGCGTGCAGCGCCGGATACTTCCCCATCGGGAACGGATGCCGCTTGGGGAGCGGGATCCAGTAGTCCGTGTGGTAGCCGACGCGCACGCTCTTCGGTCGCGGCTCGTCACTCGGGACAGTCGCAGCCGCTGTCGACCCACGTCCGCACCGCGGCGACCAACTCGGCATGCGGCGTCGAGACCGGCTTGCGTCCGTCGCCGGGCGCCCAACCCCACAGGACGAGCGGGTCGTGCGCCATGTGCTCGAACAACTGCTCCGGAGTCTTGCCGCCGTTCTGCGCCGGATCGCGCATCTGACGGCAGAGTTCGTCGCGGCTCATCCCCTCGAAGACGAGCGGCATGTCGCGCTTCGGCAAATGCCAGTTCGGAGCCCCGGGCGGCATGAACGGACCCGGGCGGTTCTCTGTGCCGTGACACGTCGCGCATTGCATCGCGAAAAGTCCTTTGCCATCGGGACCTCCGTGCACGTTCTGCGCGTGCTTCACCTTGTGATCCCCCTGGAACGGCACATCGTCCACCGGGTGACAGTTCAAACAACGCGGGTGTTGGAGCACGCCATAGATGGTGTCCCAAGCCCGCACGGTTTCCGCGTCGGCGACCGAAGCGCGCGAAGCCGATTCGCTCGGACCGTCCGGCGACGAACACTGCACGGCGAGCCCGAGCGAGGCGCCCGCGGCGAGAGCGAGGAACAGCGAGAATCGAACACTGCGCGAGATCATGCGCGGAGGTCCTCGGGGCGGATCGGCAGGCGGCGGATGGGCTTCTTCGTCAGCGCGAACAGCGCGTTCGCGAGCGCTGGCGCGACCGGCGGAACGCCCGGTTCGCCGCAGCCGGAGGAGGCTTCGTCGGAGGGCACGATGTGCACGTCGACGGTCGGCATCTCCTGGATGCGCAACATCGGGTAGTCGTGGAATCCCGTCTGCTCGACGCGTCCGTCCTTCAACGTGATCGCGCTGTAGAGCGCGCTCGTCAGGCCGAAGCCGACGGCGCTCTCCATCTGCGCGACGACGCCGTCGGGGTTCACGACGCGGCCGCAATCGATCGCGACGGTCGCGCGATGCACGCGCGGCTTGCCCTTCTCGATCGACGCTTCCAGCACGATCGCGACGTAGCTGCCGTACGAGAAGTGCTGCGCGATGCCGCGCGCGCGACCGGCGGCGAGCTTCGTCCCCCACTTGGCTTTCGCCGCGGCGAGCTCGAGCACGCCGCGGTGGCGCGGTTTGTCCTTCAGCATCGCGCGGCGGAATTCGAACGGATCCGCGCCGGACTTCGCCGCGAGCTCGTCCAGGAACGCTTCGACCGCGAACGCCGTATGCGAGTGCCCGACGGAGCGCCACCACAAGGTCGGCACGACGACCTTCGTCGTGTGCAGATCGACTTCGACGTTCGGGATCGCGTACGGCGTGTCATCGAGGCCTTCGATCGAGAGCGAATCGATGCCGTTCTTCACGAACGCGGCCTCGAAGGGCGTGCCGGCCATGAACGACTGACCGACGACCGTGCACGCGAGCGATTCGATGCCACCCTTCGCATCGAGCGTCGCGCGCATGCGATCCGTCCACATCGGGCGGTAATAGCCGCCGGCGAGATCGGCGTCGCGCGTCCAGATCACCTGGACCGGAGCCTTCGCGAGCTTCGCGATCTCGACGGCTTCGACGACGAAATCCGCCTTCGGATTCGCGCGCCGACCGAAGCCGCCGCCCAGAAACGTCGTGTGGATCTTCACTTTGTCCGGCGTGAGACCGGCCACTTGCGCAGCGGCGCCTTGGTCGACGGTCTGGAACTGCGTGCCGGTCCAGATCTCGCACGAGTCGGCGTCGAGCTTCACCGTGCAGTTCAACGTCTCCATCGGCGCGTGGGCGAGGTACGGCATTTCGTACAACGCTTCGATCGCCTTGGATCCCGCAGCCTCGATCTTGCCGCGGGCATCGCCATCGCGACGACCGACGAGACCCTGCGTCTTCGACAGTCGCTCGTAGTCCGCGCGCATTCCGTCCGAGGAGAGCGACGCGCCCTCCCCGAGGTCGCAGGACCCACAGGAGCGGCGTCGTCGGATCGACATCCACCGCCAGCCGCCGGCCGTTCACTTCGAGGTCGAGGGGCATCAGCAGATTCCTTCCGCGCCGTTCGTTGCGCGTGGAGCATTCCCGGCACGCGCGTACGGTGCAAGGGGCCGCGCGGCCAGGAACCACACAGCCGGGGGAACCGAACGCGGCCATCCGTTGTCTCGCGCGTCCTCAGCCATGCGTTGCCGCGGGATCCGCGCCGTCCGCGCGCCGGACTTCGCGAATCGTCACGACGAGGAGCGCGATCGTGAACCACGTGACGACGGACGCGCTCTGCAGCCAGGCCTTGCCCGCGCGGCCGACGATCTCCTCGCTGAGCAGTCCGCAGCACACCCAGTACCCGGCCAGGAACCAGGTGAGCCCACGCCGTCGACAGCTCTCGCTCGCCGCAGCCGCGAGCAGCGTGAAGAGCGCGATCAGGATTGCGTGGTGCGCTTTCCACGAGATCGGCGACGCCAGCAGCGCGGCGGGCAGGAACGCGAGCAGCGCGAGGATCTCCGAACGCGCGCTGCGCGCACGCCAGCTCGCCCAGGCAGCCGCTGCGAGCCCCAGGCCCGAACCCACGCGCGCGATCCACCGGGCCCACGCGCCGTACGCATCCGCGTCGCCCCCGAGCACTTCCGCGCCCCGCCCGAGCGCCGCGCGCAACGACTGGTTCATGCCGGTCTCGTCGACCGGGAACCCGACCGGCACCTGCACCGCCGAGGTCGGATCGTCGACCGCCGCGAACGCGCGCACGTCCGCGAGCCAGCGTGCCCAGAGCTCGATCCACTCCGCGGGCCCGAACCACAGTCCCGGCATCCAGACCAGGAGCGCGAGCACCGCCATCGCTGCCGCGAACGCGCGCCAGCGCCCGCGCAGGACGAGCGCGAGCGCGAGCGGCGCCAGGTTCGGCTTCAGTGCCAGCGGCAGCGCCACGAGCACGGCCGGCGCGAGGATCCTGCCCGCGAGCGCCAGCTCGAGACCCCAGAGCAGCGTCGTCACGTACAGCGTGTTGCCGCCC
>Ga0163154_10008106_pt1 | contig 12334 bp, 15 predicted proteins | sample OliLakLV19MP9P1_FD_148649 | JGI IMG/M metagenome (GOLD analysis project Ga0163154, IMG submission 148649) | Freshwater microbial mat bacterial communities from Lake Vanda, McMurdo Dry Valleys, Antarctica - Oligotrophic Lake LV.19.MP9.P1 | ecosystem: Environmental > Aquatic > Freshwater > Lake >... | reverse complement strand
CGATTTCGCCGCCTCCCCGTCCCCCTCGGCGGCGAAATCGTTGTCTACCCCTCCATCCACCCCCAACCCGAATGGGAGGAACTCTTCCAGCAACTCGAAGGCGAATTAACCGCTCCTCGCCGCGGCCGGGGCGATGATTTCTACCGCCTCCGCCCCTACGAACACGGCGAAAGCGCGCGCCGCGTCGACTGGAAGTCCACCGCCCACACTGGCTCGCTCCAAGTGCGTGAGTTCACCCAGCGCGACGAGCCCCTGGTCCAAATCACGCTCGACATCGAGCGCCGCGGTAACGACTTTGACGCCTGGTTGGAGGCCGCCATCGAAGGCTGCGCCTATCTCGTGTGGAACCTCACCCAGCGCGGCGCCCGCCTGCGCCTGATTACTCAACGCATTGACATGCGTACTCCCGAAGAGGGCGATGTCTATACTATCCTCAAGTATCTGGCTCTCGTCGAGCCACTCGCGCCGGGCTCCTCCCCTGCCGACTTTTTTTCCACCCATGAAGATTCATCGCCGCTCGAAGTTGTCTTACGCCGTCAGTCTGCTCCTGTGGGCTCCCCTCCTCACGGCGCAAACGCCCCCCACTAAGGATCCCGAGCCTGAGCGCGTCAAGACCGAGATCACGGTCAGCGGCAGTGTGAAGGCCGAGGCCCCCGCTTCGATGACCATCGTCGGCGCCCCGGAACTGCAGACCGTCCCCGGCATCAACCTCGACGACCGGCTCCGCCAAGTCCCCGGCTTCACCCTCTTCCGCCGTTCCTCCGGCCTTACCGCCAACCCCACCACCCAAGGCGTTTCCTTGCGCGGCCTGGGCTCCACCGGCGCCTCCCGCACTCTGGTGCTCTGGGACGGCGTCCCCTTGAACGACCCCTTCGGCGGCTGGGTCTACTGGACCCGCGTCGCCCCCGAAAGCGTCAACCAGGTGGAAATCACCCGCGGCGCCAGCACCTCCGTCTTCGGCGACCGCGCCATGTCCGGCTCCATCGCCCTTTTCTCGAAGCCGATCGACTCCCGCCACTACTTTGGCGCCATAGAGGGCGGCAACCTTGGCCAAGTCACGCCCTCCGCCGGCTATTGGGACCGCCTCGGCAACTGGGGCTTCGGTGCCCAGGCCCGCGCCTTCCGCTTCGATGGCTACACCATCGTTCCCCAGCGCATCCGTGGCCGCATCGATACGCCCGCCAATGTCGAGTTCGTCACCGGCGACACCCGCGTCGACTATACGAAAGGCCAACACCGCGTCGGCCTCAAGCTGGATATCCTCGCCGAGGATCGCGCCAACGGCACCCCTCTCCAAACCAACTCCACCTCCATTGGCTCGCTCGCCGGCAACTACGCCCGTCAATGGAGCAACGATACGCTCGCCGTCATCGGCTTCTACCAAACCCAGGAGTACCGCGCCGGCTTCTCCGCCATCGCCGCCACCCGCAATACCGAAACCCTCACCTTCCGCCAAAGTGTCCCTGCGGACGCCGTCGGCGGCTCGGTCGTCTACCGCCACAGTAGTTCGGCCTGGAACGGCGTCTTCGGCGGCGACCTCAACCGTGTCAACGGCACCAGCTTCGACTTCCTCAATCCCACCGGCGTCCGCCGCGGCGGCGGCACCATCAACCAGCGCGGCGTCTTCGGCCAAACCGACTTCCGCTACAAGGACCTCCGGCTCTTCGGCGGCGTCCGCCAGCAACTCACCGGACTCGCCAGCCGCTCCCAGTTCTTCTCCCCCAGCGGCGGCTTCACCTACGGCCGCGGCCCGTGGCGCACCCGGGGCTCCGTCTACCGTGCCTTCCGCGCCCCGACCTTGAATGAGCTCTACCGCGAATTCCGCGCCGGCAACACGACTACTCAGGGCAACATCGCCCTCCGCCCCGAGACGCTCTTTGGCGCCGAAGTGGGGGCCGACTGGGTGGGCGAGCGCTCCCGGGCCGGTGTCACCTTCTTCCGGAGCGAACTGAGCGAGATCATCACCAACGTCACCCTGACCACCACGCCCGCCCTCATTACTCGGCAGCGCCGCAACGCCGGCTCAGCCTTGAACCGCGGCATCGAAATCGACCTCCGCCATCAGATCGGCCACTTCCGCTGGGACGGCTCCTACCTCTTCGTCGACTCCCGCTTCGCCACCGGTCCGCGCATTCCCCAAGTCGCTCGCCACCAAGGCTCCAGCCAACTCACCTGGAACTGGCGCAAGACCTCCGCTTCCGCCAGCCTCCGCTCGGCTTCGCTTCAGTTCGAAGACGACCGCAATACGCAGCTTCTGCCGGGCTATGCCTCTATCCAAGGCGTGGTCCGCCAACAACTGACCGCTCAACTGGCCGTGCACGCGGCCATCGAGAACCTGCTAAACCGCGAATACCTCACCGGCTTCACCCCCGCCGCCCAGATCGGGCCGCCTCGCTTATGGAGAATCGGGTTGCGTTGGGAAAGATAGTCCTTGGCTGGCTCAGCGGGCTTTACGGCCACCCATCGAAGGCAGCCGTGCCCGTGCGTACAGCGCCGCCCTTCGCCACCTGCCCCTCAACCGATCGGCGATCGCCCCGTCCCGGTGACCCAGCCCCCGGCACATATCCGTTAGCGCGGATAATTCCGTTGGTGGGCTTCGAGCCTCGAGGAGCGGCGGATCGAGTTCGGCGGGTTCGCGGCAGTGGAGATTACAGGCAGTGGAGATTACAGGCAGTGGAGATTACAGGCAGTGGAGATTACGGTTGACCGACACTCATCCAGGGTAGAAGCCGTATGCACCAACATCGCCCGTATGGATCCGCGCCGGGCGATCCGCAATGGCCGCTTCTACCGCGACCCGCTCTCCACATTCTCCGATTTCTCCCTGCACCGCTGCTTTCAAGGTCTCGATAAGCTCTAATGGCTGCTCGTCGATCGGTGGCTCCGAAGCTATCGCATTGCTTGACTTCTCGATAGCCAGAAACTTCGCCATTCCGGCACCCGGCACTTCCGGTTCCTTCACCGCCGCAGTAGGCAAGTACTCTTTGAGTTCGTAGCTGACGTCCAACATCAACCCGCTAAAATCGTCAATTTGATCCAGCACCTGCAAACAACTTGCCAAATGATCTGTCCAGGCGTGTGCCTTCGTCGACAAACCACCCATCGACTGATTCAGATTTACCAGTCCTTCACCCTCGGAGAACTTGGGCAGGGCTTCCAGTCGCGACATCCCCTCCCGCAATTCGCCGGAAAAATCCAAAATTGACCCGATCGAAGATCCAGCTTCCTCCAGAATCATCTCCCCCATCTCCACCTGCATCAGGCACTCCTCAATCAGTGCCGCGCTCTTCTTGGCCGATCCATCCACTTCATCGGAAAGCCGCTTTACTTCATTGGCGATCACGAGAAAGCCCGCGCCCGCCTCCCCCGCATGCGCCGCTTCAATCGCCGCATTCAGGCTCAGTAGCTTGGTTTGGAAAGCAATCGTCTCCACCAGCTTGATCACCTGCCCAATCTGACGGCTGGCTTCGGTGATGGAGGTCATCGAGTCCCGCAATTGGCTCAGCGTGTCCTTGGCCGAACTGATTTGATCATCCAGTCCCTGCATCCGCTCCCCAATCGCGACGCGCGCGTCGGTATAGGCCGCATCCAATCGGCTCCAATCGGCTTTTGCATCCTGATGTGACTGGATGCAAATATCGGCCCATTGGGATTGTTTACTTGCCAGGCGCAACTGCCCACCGCATGCATGACTCCACTCAACCAGTTCCTCCATCCCGGTATGAAGACTCGTGGCGATCCGCTCAATGTCCTCATTGGCCTGCTTTTCCATGCGAATGAGGATCCCGGCTCCCGCCAGCACCAAGAGCCCGCCCGCGCAAGCAGGAATCCAGCGGGAATTTGCCGATGCCCAAACCAGCACCGGCAGTCCAGTCAGTAGAATAAAGAGCGCCGCACCCAACTGGTTCTTTCGAGGGGAAAAAGCTGATTTCCACCCGGCCCCATTCCCGAGGCGCCAACGACTGAATAAATTCATTTTTAGATCCACTTCTGCCGGTTTAACTGCTGGCTTAAAGCCTCAATCTCAAATCCCAGCGGGCGGTCCTCGCGCAGCGGGTCCACCATTGCGCGCAGGAACTGCTGGATGCTATTCGCCCCTTCGCTGAATCGCTTGGACTCGGGCTCATTTTGCCGGATCTCCATCGCGGAAACCAGAATCATGGTCTCGATTGCCAGGACCCTCTCCAGGTTGCGGAGGGCACGGCTCACTCTGCGGGCGGCGATGGTCCCCATAGGATTCACGTCCTGATTGTTGCCATTGGTCGGGATGGATTGAATCGATGCCGGTGCCGAGTCACACCTCATTTCTCCCAGAATGGCGGTGGCCGTAACTTGCGCCCCCATAAACCCGCTCTGTAATCCGCTCCGGTCGCCTTGCAGAAATGCGGGTAGACCGCGGTTGAGCGATGGATCCGTCACCCTGGCGATCGTACGCTCGGCCAAAATTGCCATCTTGATCACCGCGTTATGCAGCGCATCGGAGGCAAAGGCCACGTGTTGGCCATAAAAGTTGCCCCCATGATAGATGCTCCCCTCCTCGGGGAAGAAGACCGGATTGTCGGTTACCGAGTTCAATTCGGTATGGACAATACGGTCATGAAAATCGAGCACATCCGCCACGGCACCCAGAATTTGCGGCACACAGCGCAGGGTGTAGGCATCCTGCAGGATCTCTTGATTCGCTGCCACGCCGCCACTGTCCGGCCCCGGCTCGGCAATGCGGGGGGGCATGCTCCAGTGCACCACCCGCTCGCTCGATTTCACCCAGTTGCTCAGGAATTCGTGACAGAATTGCTGACCGGCGTGGGGCCGCAACTCTCCAATGCGAGGGCTCCAGGCCTCGGCACGCACGCGGGAAATCTCCCCATGCAATGCGCTCAGTGCCAAGCTCCAACCCAGGCTTCGGCGCGCCAGAACGGCATTCCGGGCCGCAATTCCCGTCATCGCGGAAGTCCCATTCACCAGCGCCAGGCCTTCCTTGGCGTCCGGCTTCCATGGCTCCAGTCCACAGTCTCGCAAGGCTTCGGCCGCCGAACAGGTCCGGCCTCGGAACCGCACGGTACCCTCACCCAACCAGCCCAGTGCCAAGTGCGCCAGCGGAGTTAAATCGCCACTTGCACCCACGGTTCCCATCTCCGGAACCAATGGCAGAATTTGCTCTTCAAAGCATTGCAGCAGAAATTGTAACGTTTCAACGCGGATCGCGGAATGCCCCCGGGAGAGCGATATCAGCCGCGCCGCAAAGATCGCAAGCGTATCTTGCTCCCCCAGCGTGTGGCCAACGCCGCTGGCCAAGTGATACACCAAGTTGCGTTGCAGTAGGCTCGCCTGCTCCGGACAAATGTGCTGGGTTGCCAGTGGGCCATATCCGGTCGTGACCCCGTAGATTCTCCGGCGTTCCGCAATCAGGCCGTCCAACAAGGCGCGGCATTGCTCGATTCGCGCCCAGGCACTGCGCTTCAGTCCCAGACCGCGCTGTCCTTCGCTCAGTTCGTAGAACTCTTCCAGCCCAACCTCGGCTTCCCCGTCCAGCCACTGCATCGGTTTGTCTGGGCAATCCTGGGTCGTTTCGGCAACTTCAAGCAACGTCATGATGGTCCACGCTCCGGTTCCAGTCCAATTCCTTCCCCATGGCTGTTCGGGGTATGCAGGCGCCAAATTCATAACTGACCGGCCGGGCTGCCGGCGGCAATTGGGGCTCCACCCACTTGCGCAGCACTTTGGCCAGTCCTTGCCAGTCCTTGGTCGACATTCCTGTCTGGACGGGCGCGATAAATGCCCTGAGCCTGATCCCGCTTGTATGACCTTGGACCGCTTGGGCCTGAGGGGAGTTAATTCTGATGGAGCATTCCCTGACTAAAGGATGCTGCGAAATCAATTCCGACACGGCCTTGGGATCGACGAGACTTCCGGCAATTTTGATCCATCCATCCTTGCGGCCAAGCAGCCGGAACGTCTTCTTTCCGGTCCATTCCAAACGATCGGGAAGCCCATTCAATTCTTCGCGCCTTCCCTGCCAGTGCTCGGCCAACTCAAAGTCCGCCTCCGGCCGGCCTCTCCATCCGATTCCCCCCGCCTCACTGGCACCGTAAATCTCCAGCACCCGATGGAAGCCGAGCCGGTACAGTGCCTCCCATTCTTGCGCCCCCAACTCTCCAGCCGAACTTACCGCCGTCACACCCGCCGGAACCCTGAAGCTCGACGCCGCGGCCGGCAGCGTCTGATAGCGAAACGGGAATCCAACCACCACGTCCCCACTCGTTAACTCCCCAAGCCAACGCAGCGCCGTCTCCCAGCGAGCCTCAATTACCTCCAGCCCGCCCTGGCCCTCCAGCCCACCCTGGCCAATCGATGACGGAAGCAGGCAGCTCCACACTAGCCCATATAGGTGATGCGCCGGCACGAGGCTCACGATCCGTTGCACCGGGCCCAGCAAGGTTTCCCAACCGCGGCACTCCCTTTCGAGATTCTCCCGGCTATGGGCCGATGCCTTGGGCGTTCCCGTTGTGCCCGAGGATCTTACCGTGATCGATTCCCAGGCCGGTTCCATGACATCGTGAATCATTCGACACCAGTCCCCCATGGTCTTGCCCCGCAGCAGGCTGTCCCCAATCCCGAATTGCTCGAGCCCAAAGTATTCGCTCATCCGGGTGGCGAGTTGAATCAGTTCCAGTGAGTCCACGCCAATCGACCCGGCCCCTCGCTCGTCACGATCCCGGATGGTGGTTTCGGCATTCCACTCCCGGCTTGACTCGCTGATGGAGAAATCGCCACGGCTCTGTGACATCTCCTCTGCCGTCAAATCGCGAAAGATTCGCTGTAGAGTCTCGTATGGAAGGTCCATTTCTAGCCTCGTCCTGATGTGCGCCGCGCCTTACAAGCTGGTCCCAGCGCCCAAGGAATTTGCTTTCCCTGAGCAGGACGCTAGCTTCTCATATCGTTAAGTTGCCTTGGACCTTGAGATGAATATCCAGTAAAGTTGAATCGGCCAGAGAATTTTTTCGTTTCCGCTAAAGCTGTTTGGTTCGACTCCGATACGTCTAATCAGTCGAAGGACTCTGAAACTCATGACCAAAACCCACCGAGACTATGAATATGACTATTTGAGCCTGTCTTACCAGATCGAGGATCTCCTCCAACGTAAGACTGACGCCTATGGTGTGCAACACGAAATTGAAGAGGCCCATGCCAGGCTCACCGAGCTGGCCCGCCAAATCGAAAACGCCGATGATCCCCGGCATCTGGAATACGACTACCTGGCTGTGGCCTACAAGATCCAGGATTTACTCCAGAAGAAGACTCAGGCCTATGCGCTGGCCCATGACTTCCAGAATATGCAGCAGGAGTTGGATCAACTCAGTTCCAAACTGGAATGGAATGGTTCCTCGACTGCTCGCCCGGCTGACAATCGTCCTCAACTCACCGATCGCTTGAGCCGTCTGCAGAACGAGATCCAGGATCTGCGCTCCCAGCTCCGACAGTGAGATCCTACGCATTGCCTGCCGGTGCCGCTAGCCTTGGTTCGCGGCGCCGGTAGACAATTGTAGAACTTCGATTCGCCCCGAAAGGCCAAAGTATGCCTTTGGAACCCAGCCCTAAGCCCTCTCCTTCAGCACGCCGGGACCTTGAATACGACTATCTCGTACTCAGCTACGAAGTCGCGGCCCTTCTGGAATTGCGCCTCCAGGAGTCGGTCGCGCTGGAAAGCCTGGAACTCATCTTGACCCAGGCCCGCGAATGCCTCAGCTTGGCTCCCACGCCGGAGGAGCGCGAGCTTCTCGCCGAGATTCTGGATCTGGCACTACGACAGGCCGAGTCTCAGTTGCGGCTCGGCCGTTGCATATCCCGTTTCCCGGATGAATTTCGTCGATTGAATCAGGCGTTGGCTCAAAAGGGCGCGAGCCTTGGCTATCGGTCCTCGCGGGAGCAATCCTAGCGTCCTGGCTCGCTCACCCGGCTCTCCTCAAGCCGATCCAGTCTCTGCTCCAGGCGTTCAAGCACTCCCTCCAGCCTCATGAGACTGGCTGTAGCCTCAGGCCGTGCCATCTCTTCCACCGCCTTCTTATCCCCTAAGGCGCTGTCATGGCGTCCGTAAATTGGATTGTTCACCCACCAGTCCATTCCCATCTCCCGCGCCTTATCGACCGAGCAAACCACGAGCCGGATCTGAATGCAGATCAACTCAATGTCGGCGATCCTCACCCGGATGTCGCCGGCCACCACCACTCCTTTGTCAAGCACCCGCTCGAGCACATCCGCCAGCGTCGATGAGTTCACTCCGTGCTGTATGTGTTGCGCCATTGTTTTTTCCTCAGTTTCGTGTTACGCATTGTCCAACCGAATCTAGAATAAGGTTCCTATTGGGCCCAAATCGAAGTTCAGATCTTCCTTCTTCAAACCGTATTGATTTCTCAGCTTCTCCAGTTGTCCGGCTTGCGCCGACAAAGCCAAACCCAAGCGGTCGATTTCCTCTTCGCCTAAGGTGCCGGAATCCATCCGCCGCACCGCCTGCCGCTCCATGAGCTCATGCAGGAATTCGGCCAATCCCAACACCAGCTTCAGCAATCCGTTCTCGCCTTTGGCGGCCTCACTCGGCTCGGCCTCGAGGCTGGGGAGTCGATCTCCCTGCAATCGTTGCCGCCTGAGCGCGGTGTCGATATCTTCCAATCTCATGACCACCGTGTCCTTTCGATTCCCGAATCAAGCCCTTCCAGCATCTTCGTCGACGAGGCAAGCAACAACTTCAAGTTCACGTACACCAGATCAACGCCAGCCAGAGAAAGCGTCACTTCCCCACTCACCACGGCTCCTTGAGCGAGCACCCGGTCGAGCACATCGCAAAGGGAGCGCGCTGTTCCATTCCGGGTTTGCTTGAGCGGCGTTGACTTCATTTTGGGACATCCTTTTCAGCCGCTGGAGCTGTGTTTTGAACACTTGGGCCTCCGTCCTCGGGTGCGTATGCAATTGAAAGGCCGTTTTCCGATTCCTCCGCCAGCGGATGGTCCTCCTCCTCCAACTCTTCTTCGTCATCATCATCCTCCTCCTCCTCCTCTTCCTCTAGTTCGTCCTCCTCCACTTCTTCCGGATCCTGATTGCGATCCTCCAACTTCTCCAACCGGTCGAGCAACGGCCCCTCGCGCGCTTCGAATTCCGCTTCCGAGATCTCGCCCCGCTCAATCTGCAGATACAACATCCGTAAGTCTTCGCGGGTTTGGTCGCCTTCGGCCGCTTGCTGCTCGGCGGCAGCTTGCTCTAATTCATTCACCACCCAAAGCAGCCCCGTAAATGGCCAACTGAAAATGGATCCCAGCATGCAAAGCCTCCTTCCCATGCTTCGGATGCAAGACCCGAAATCATTAGCGGGAGCCGGCATTGCTCCCGCAAAATGTCTGAATTCTTTTCGGCCCAATAAATATCTGAAAAATATCTTAAAACTCTGAAGGTAATCTCCGATAAGGCAATTGGATGAAGGTCGTTAGACATGGTTCAAAGGGGATCGATGACATCCTCAAAGGGCTCGGGGAGCTGTTGGAAAAACGCCCCGATGTCGAAGCGCAAGTTGAGGAGCGTTACCGAAAGAGCGAAGACGGCCCAGGGCAGCCAGAATCGGGGCAAGCAAGAATCGGGGCAAGTAAGAATCGGGACAGCCAGAATCGGGACAGCCAGAATCGGGACAGCCAGAATCGGGACAGCCAGAATCGGGCCACCAGGAAGGGGAATTCCGCAGTCGAGATAGGCGTTTGCATGGCGTCTACGGCGTAAACGTCAAAGTCGGTCTCGGCGGCAAGGATCTGGAGTTCGAACCCTTTGGCTATATACGTCGTACGCCAGCCAATCCCAGCGGCAAGCTTTTTTGGCTTTTTGTGGTTTCGAGGTGGGGATTTCGCTGACGCGGGACCAACCTGCTGTGGTCCACGGGCCATCTCAAAGTCACCCGCAACGCACCTACCGAATCATCCGGGGCGCTTCCGTTGCGCGAAAAGCGTCCAGGCGCCAGTCCAATAATCCGTAATTGCCTCAAAGCCCCAACCCCGACCAAACCCAAACGCTAACCCCACCCTAGCCCGCCGCTTAAGCGGTGGGTCACCCAAGACAAAGCGCCTCGTCGGAGATGCTTCGACTCTTACCCGGGCCCGCCAAATCGCGTACCGACGAGGCAGAGGAAATGATGGCGGTCCCTTGGTTGGCGGTGGGTGCGGGTTGTTGGTGGTGTTGCCGCGTTGAGTGAGATGAAGCCAGTAGCAGCCAATATCAAGGAAATTGCACCACCCCGTGCATGGCCCGTGGATGGCCCTGTTTCCCACCTTCCAGCACAACGGCCGGGCCGAACGGCCCACCGTGTTAGTCGGCGAAGTAGAAAGAACTTTTTAGTCAAGGAAATCCAGATGAAAATAATTCTATTGACGATGACCTGCGCTTGGGGCCTGATGGCCGCCCCGGCCTCCGATGCGGTGGCGGTGAAGGAAGTTACCGCGGCTATGGAATCGCTCAAAGCAGGCCATGCTGCACAAGGATGGAGCGGCGCTTGAAAAGTTTCTCAGCGAGGATTTGACTTACATCCATTTTGCATGTGTGGGTAAAAGGTGCGGGCGGTTGGAAGATGGTGGTTCGTCAAGCTACCCGGCTCATCCCGACAAAGTGATCGCTCTAAAACTATTTCTTCAGCCGCGGATCGCAGCGCGTGGCCAGACGCATTTGCAACCTGGTGCTAATACACTCGGATCCGATGGTCAGTGAACGTCAGGTAGGGGAGCGGAGTGAACTTTTGTATGTGACATGGCAGGCAGTCCTGTTTCGAAATCCGCCGACAGCGGACATCCGGAATCGCGGCGGAGGCGTGGCACCCCAGACAAACTGCCACGTATGGCTCCGCAATGCGTGCCGCATCCTGATGGGGGTTGTGGCAACTGATACAAGTTAACCGCTCGCTGCCTCGGTAACCGGCACTCGCACTCAAGCCCACGAGTTGAAAGCGAACCGACACCGGATCCCGCACCTCAGGATTCGGCACGGAGCCCTCCGGCATGCGATGACATTCGGCGCACTGGCGAACCGACGATGATCGCACCATCTTCGCTTCCTGGGGCGCCCGCACATGCTGCGACCCCGGCCCGTGACAACGCTCGCAGGTGACGCCCGGGATCATCGCCGATAGGTCCGGCCCCGGTTGCACTTTCGTCGCGTGGCACGCGAAGCAATAGGTGGTCGTCGCCGCGTCCTGGGGCATAACCACCGCCAGCGCCGCCGTCGCCGAAGGTGTACCGCTATGGCCGATCGTTCGCGCGGGATGGTCGAGAGCACGGTACTGGGAAAGGCGGTGCTCAAAGAATGCGCCCTGATGGCGGCCGACGGGTGTTACCGCCTAAGCCCCGGAGCCAAAGGCCCACTCCAGCAATGCGTTCACTCGCTGCTCGTCCTTCGTGATCGTCACCATCATGCCGCCCGGCTGCCGGGCATAGCTGAAGACGACGCCGGACCGCTCCGCCAAAGGCTGCCCGGCCCAACGCTCGGGAAGGTCCGTGCGAACGGCCGCAAAGCCCGCGCGTGTTGCGATGCCGATTGGGTGGCGAACTGCGCGATGTGGCAGGGCCGGCATGCCCCGGGGCCCAGATAACCGGGCGCGGCGAGCAGAATAGTAAGTAGGATGATCACAAGCCGTCGTAATAGAATATAGCCGATGTGGATACTGCTTGTGCTGACGTTCGCTGACTGGACCGGGGTGGAGCGCCCCGTGGCGCATGGTAATTACCGCGCCGCGCAAGCCGAACTAGCCAGTTTGCCGAAGGATTCCGCGCGCTGGCACGTGCTGTCCTCAAAAATCGCCGATGGCCTCAACGACCCGGGGGCCGCCGTCACCGCTGCCGAAGCTGCCCTGCAACTCGAACCGCACAATGAGAGCACGCACGTCCAGTTGGGCAGCATTTTCTTGAGCCGCAACACTCCCGATGCGGCGCTGGAAGTTTTCACCGAGGCGCAAGTGTTGCTGCCGCAGTCGTTGCTAATCCGGCTCGGCCGCGGGTTGACTTTGAAGGAACTGCAACGGTGGGACGCCGCCGAGACCGAACTCAGGCGCTGCCTGCCTAACTTACTGGCCTTCGACGCCCTGGCCACCACGCTAATGCAGCGCGGCCGATTTGCGGATGCCGCCCTACTGGCTGAGAAATTCATCAAGGCCGCACCCCAGGACTATCGGAACTGGTACTTTGCTGCCCCCGCCAAAGAAGCCTTTGACGAGCCTGGCTTTGAAGTGGACGTGCGCCGTTCGTAAGCGGCTGAGAAACCCCTCTAGCCAAGGCGGCGAAGGCGAGGGATAGTTTAGGGCATGACCAAGCCC
>Ga0163154_10008105_pt1 | contig 12334 bp, 7 predicted proteins | sample OliLakLV19MP9P1_FD_148649 | JGI IMG/M metagenome (GOLD analysis project Ga0163154, IMG submission 148649) | Freshwater microbial mat bacterial communities from Lake Vanda, McMurdo Dry Valleys, Antarctica - Oligotrophic Lake LV.19.MP9.P1 | ecosystem: Environmental > Aquatic > Freshwater > Lake >... | reverse complement strand
CCATGACTACGCGGATCTTGCCATCGATCGATCTTCCAGTTCAAAGCATCGTGCAACGGTCGAGCCACATCGCCACCATGATCGATCGATTCTGAAGCAGTAATCGTGACGTTAGCGCGAAACAAATCTGGAGAAATTGCCGAGCCTTCGACCCATTCTCGATCGATCTGTTGGGCGTAAGCTGTGATTTTTTCGTTTGGGGTAGCAAAAGGGGGTACGATTTCGCCGATTTTTCGATCGGGCACGAATAAATTATTAAACATCCTGAACTCCTGACTGTGATTGATGTAGAGAGTCTCAATCAGGAAACAAACAGGTCGATCCAGTCAGCTTTTAGGTGGAATATAAAAATTTTCCATAACAAAGCTTGCCTACTTCGTATCTTGATGTAAGATATGAAGAAGCACTGGACAAAAAACGCCTCTTCAAAAGCATCTCTGTCTGTTCCGAATTGAATTAAATAGACCTTCGGGTCGTAAGAAAGCTAGTGACTGGTAATCGCTGGCTTTTTTAGCGTTGAAGGGGTGTCATATAGATCTAGGTCTTCCTCCTTGAGCAAAAACATTAGGAATAAGCATACACCGATCGACTCAGGTTTGCTTGGCAGTTATCGCCCTAGGGGATTCTCTGTTCAGCCTCAACCTGCATCGCCACAGTCTCCAAAATCCCCGATGCCTGTTCGATCGACATCAGATTAATCTGAGACAGCATCTAATTTGAAGATAACACGCCTCAACACGCCTATTTAATTCTTAGTTCGTCAATTAAGAGGCATTATTAGTAAATTGACTGGGTTTATTCGTCAACAATTGGTCAACAAGCTTAGTTTTGCCTCTAGCACCTATTAAATGCTGGCAAGCTAAGTGATCCGAATTAGTTAGCTGAGAAAAAACACTCGGAGTCTTCTTTTTTGTAGCAAGTACGGACGAGAATTTCCTGTTTGTGGGTGGCAGTTCAGATACTGCGAATCAAATTTTAGTCATTGCTCATTGCTGAATCCGTTGCGATCGCACATTTTCTAACTCCAGAGCAATCTTACTCAGCCTGTATGCAAAAAAATATTGAGCTACAAGTCGCAAGTCCATTCGCACTAATTCCAACGCCACAGGTACACTACCAATTAGCAAAAGTATTGAACCAACTAAACACAAAGTACCTGATATTGCAGGTATAACAAAGGCAAGATTTGAAGCTCAATGAACTCATACATAATTAATTTGGTGCTATATTTTATATAGGCATCAAAGCTACATTTCTTCACAATACTTCGAGCAAATTTTTTAACTAACATACAAGCCTTACAGAGCAATGACTATAGCAATTCCTTATTTAATTAGCTGTTAGCGATTTAGCTGACTAGGCTTTAAACAATAACAGGGACAATGTTTTATATGGGACAAGGAAAAAAACTGTCCGAACCATTGATTCAGTGCATAGAAGAATGTTATGTCTGAGCAAAATAAGGCTATTTCAAAAATTGCTGAACTTCGCAATAAAAGTGGATTAACGCAGTTGCAGCTAGCTACTCTTGCTGGTGTAACTCCTAATACAATTCAAAACTGGGAAGTGGGCAAGTCTGGGATCGAGCAGATTCAGAAATATATAAGGCTTTGTAGGGCACTCAATTGTAACCTAGAGGATCTGATTGATTATGTTTCCAATGACAACAAGGAAGACAACAAAACTACGCGCCGACTCAGTTGAGTCAACATCATCCTGTGGTCGTGGCAGATACCGAATTTGGCACAGTGGAATTTCTGAATGCGGTGCGAGAACGCCAATGGGGAGCCGTGATGGGAATGAGGTGCAATTGTCGAATCCAAGACGGCACAACATTACAACAACTTTATCGGCAGGGAAAACGAGGTTCTCAAGTACGTTTAACCGACTTGACTTATCCAGTCTTAGTTTCGTGGTTCTGGCTCAAACCTCTATCCCCTTTGCCCTATCGAGAATGCTGCAAATCTGTTAACTTTTGCAAGTTTGTATCCTGCGATTAGATTAAATTTAGAAACCCGAAGGTTGAATAAATGAATGATTCAAAAGATTTAAACTCACAGGAACAGAGATGGCTAGATTTATTAGCGCAATATCTCATTCCAAGGGGATGGTCTGCTGATTACTCTTGCAAGAAATATTGGCAGCTTATCCAAGAAAATGGTAAGGAAAATGGTAAGGAAGACACTACTGAATCGACTATAAAAAGATTTCTGGATAAATTGGAAAAACAAGGATTTATTGAAATAAAAAGAAGAACCCCCCCTGCACCCAACCATATTTCTCTTAAGCATTATAAGTATCACGGGGTTTGCTTGACAGGTGCGGTTCCTTTGAATTCTCCTTTGTACATTAAGCGTGGTGCTGATGAGTTGTGTAAGCAATACATGAGTAAATACTCTTATGGCAGCATAATTCCGTTTATTAGAATCAAAGCCGCAAGAGAAACGGGTAAAACCTCTCTATTGATTCGCTTGAAAAAGTTTTTACAAGATGAACAGCAGTGTAAAGTCATATTGGTTGATATAAACACTTTTGATCACAGAGTGCTTAATGATGAGACACAATTTTTTAATACATTTACTGAATCAATACTATCGGGATTAAAAGAAAAACAACATAGCAACTTTGGCAACACTGCGTTTAGCGAATTACCAGCCGCACAAAGATGCACTTATGTCTTAGAACCTATTTTCCGTAAATCAAATAATGTTGTTCTTCTAATTGACGGAGTAGACCGCACTCTTCGTAGTCCAACACTAAAAACAGCTTTTACAGGTTTTTTGAGAACATGGTACGAAAAAAAAATGAAAAAGATTGATGAGACTGCTCCTCTCTCATGGGCGAGAATTGCCATAGCATATTCTACAGATCCCTACACTGAAAATAATATAAGAGATTCTCCCCTTGACAATGTGGGAACTTTGGTCGATTTAGAAGAATTCACGGCAGATCAAATAGATAATCTATCTAGAATTTATGGTTTAGATTGGAACTCAGATTACATCTTTGAGCTTATGGAATTGGTTGGAGGACATCCGTACTTAATCAATCTTGCTTTGTATGAATTTTCTGTTAAAAAGCTTAATAAATTAGATGATTTAGTGAATAGAGCAATATCTGAGAATAGTCCATTTATTAATCATTTGAGAAAATGTATGAATGTAATTGAGCAAAGTGAAGATCTATCTAATTCAATTAGAAAATTATTAAATGGTCAACAAATTGATAGGAAGTCTGAATTTCACTTGACAATGCTAGGAATTGTTAAGCAAAACAATAAAAGTGGTGATATCGAAATCCGTTGCAGTCTATATAAACGATATTTCAAGAGTGCTTTTCGAGCATAACTAGGTATAGCTACTATGGAAATTATTGAATTTGATGATCATTATCAGTGGCAAGGTGGGACACTTCCACTCGGCAGTAAAACCTATGTAGAGAGAGAGTCAGACAGCAATTTATATCTTTTTTGTATAAAAACTTACCAAGCGAATCGTATATGTTTCATTCTTGCTGCAAGGCAGATGGGTAAATCAAGTTTGATGGTTGCTGTTGGGAATAAATTAAAGGAACAAAATATAAAAAGTGTTTTTATTAATTTACAAAGTATGGGTGGTGGTAATGCTGTTAATTCAGCGAGGGTACTATGGTTGTCTTTGTTGGTTCAAATATGTAAGTCTTTAGATAATTCTGAATACCTTCTATCTAAACTTGAAGAGTATCTGAAAAACTATGAATACTTAACTTCAGGACAAATATTTATAGATTTTTTGTCTGAAGAAATACTTTCAAGTACAACCTATAAAAAAATCATTGTTTTTATAGATGAAATACAATCTCTTCGTTCTTGGAACCTTCAAGAAGAATTTTTAGCTTGTATTAGGTCAATTTCAGATAATGTTTCAAACAATGTGCTTCATAAACTTAGTTTTGTTCTAATTGGTGTCTCGAAGCCATCCGATCTTGTAATTGGAAAGGGAGCGAGGTTAAATATTGGCATCCAAATTAAACTAGACTATTTAGGTAAAGACTGTATACCTCTCAGAGACGGTCTTCGTGAGATATCAAATAATTGCGAAAGGACTTTCTCAAGAATTTATTATTGGACAAATGGGCAACCATTTCTAACACAGCATCTATGTTATGAGTTAGCGAAAAGAAGACAATTTATCCCAGATCTTAACCATGAGTTTTATATCGATTCGATTGTTAAAAAAAACTTGTTAGAACAATGGAGAACCGAAGATCCGCAATCACATTTTCAAGAAATTGAAAATAGCTTTTTAAGGTATGACGAAAATATTCAAACTGCGTTAAAAATGCTTAGTGAATACGAATTAATAGTTCAGGGGAGTTTAATCTGTTGGAAATATGACAGTGAACTTCATGCAGACTTAATTATATCTGGGATAGTTATAAAAATAAACGAGCATCAGGTAGAAACATTAAAAATTTCTAATCCTATCTATCAATATATCTTCAATAGAAATTGGATTGATGAAACACGTCGTCAGTTGGTTGCTGGCAGAATACCGATCTCAAAACTAATCAAAAATATTGGTCAGAAAAGTAATATCTCTCTGATAGCAGATTGCTTAGATATATTGAGAGCAGGTTTGTACCCATTCATTGAATTTCGGATGATTGAGTACTTTGGATTAAAATGGCAAGATATTTTAGAGGATCAGAGGGTTTTTTCTCAGCCAACTAATTCAGATCACTTAACTTGTCAGCATTTATTAGAGATCCTTTTAAGTGACCGATGCTGGCGAGAGGTTTTTGAGGTTGTTAATTTAGACGAGCAAGCTAAAGTTTGGGTATCTGAACTTTTGAAAAATTATACTCATCAAGAAATAGGGGCTGTCTGTAGTGATATAGACATCTGTTCGCTACTTGGTTTTATCTTGTCTCTACTTCAGGTAATCGGTGCTAGAAGCGAAGCTGAGCTTGTTGAACAATTGTTGACGAATAAATCAAGTCAAGTGACTAATAATGACTCTCAATTGGAGAATTACGACTCTCAATTGGAGAATTACGACTCGTTCTCAGATCGAATAAGCGTGTTATCGTCTAATCAGTTACAAGATTTTTCTTCTTCAACTGTAATGTCTAATCTAATTAACCCTATAGATATTGAAATCACCAATCACACAGAGGCTATGTCAAGTATGTCAAGTATGAGTAGAGACCATAAGATAGCGAACATTATCGAGAAGCGGAAGCCGCAAGTTGATAAAGTTCGTAGAGCACAAAAGAATCTTAACAATTTACGCTCTATTTTGGATGGGATAGAATCTTGTCGTGAAAAGACTTTACAAAGAGCTGAAGACCCTTCTATTAAGGGTAAATTATCAGATTTGCATTTTGGATCTGTTCGCGAAAAGATTCGCAACTGTCAAGATATTCTATTTCGGCTTGAAAGCAGATTTTCTCGCGACACCTTAACAATTGCTTTTGTTGGTAGGGCGGGACAGGGCAAAAGTCGCCTTATCCAATCAATTACTGGATTATCAAAGGCTGAAGTGCCTGATGGTAGTGTTGATAACTGCACTGGAGTGAAGTGTACTATCTGTCACACTGTGACAGATATGCCTTACGGTGAAGTCTATTTTCATACTAAAGCATCATTTCTCGAAGAGAATATTCACCCCTACTATGAAGTTCTTAATCTAGGCTCAAAGCCAACAAGTCTTAGTGATTTTATCAGCAATCCTTTGCCTACTTTAAACAACGATGGTGCTGAAGCTAGAAGTTATTATGACTTTTTAGTTAAATGTCATAGTAACTATTCAAGTTTTGAACATTTACTGGAAGACGATTCGCCGAAAAGAATTTCAAAGGATGAAATTCGTCAATATGTTGCTCAAACTGATGAGAACAATCAAAGAAGCTATTTTAATTATCTAGCTGTAAGAGAGGTGAAGATTTTTTGTGCTTTCCCCAATGGTGATGTGGGAAAGATAGCGCTGATTGATTTGCCTGGTCTAGGAGATACAGTGCTAGGCGATCGCGACAGAATTCGGCGTAGTCTTGGTCATGATGTAGATTTCGCACTCTTTGTTTATATGCCACAAGGGACAAGGATTTTACAGGAGGAGCATTACAAACTTTATGACACGGCTAATGATGCTTTAGTTGAACTGCCGATCGCTAAGTGGTCATTTATGACACTTAACCAAGTTGTATCTTCCAACATAGAAGGCATTGCTTCTAATGTGGGATTATGTAACGAAATCAAGCAACGTATTGAAACACAAGGACGCATTAGAGTTTTAAAGTGTCAGATTGCTGACTGCACAGATAAAAATGCGGCAACAGGAGTTTTAGATCAGGTACTTGATGAACTAGAGCGCAATTTGATCAATCTTGATAATGAGTACTCACAAGTTGGCAACGTTGCAATCAAGAACCTACAGGCTGAGCTTAAACTGTTTTTTGAGCATTCTAAGCACGCTTTTGCGATCGCACCTACAGACGAAAGTGATGTTAGAAAATTTAGCAAGCTATTTAAGCTACTTCAGGCTGAAATCACAGAAAATCTTTTCAGGTTTTTGCAGGAAATCTGCCCAACCAATCTAGCTGCTTCAGAAAATGAGAAGGATACAGATATCTTTCAAGGTATTATCCAATCGATCATTAAAAATTGCTACGATGATAGTGGAATACCTAGTGCTGCTCAGATTTTCGACAAGCAATTTACTTTTGGTGCTGGGCAATTTCCTGCAATTTTTGCTAGTGAGCTAGATCACTCAAGAATTAATATCAGACGACATTTTACTTCAGCAGACAATGGGCTAAAAGATTATGTGGATAGCATAAAGGTTAGAGTTGCTGAATGCTTTACCAATACATCTTTAGGAAATTTGACTCCTTCTAGAGGAATTGAATTTCTCAAGTTTTTTACTGAAGAAATTCCGTCTAGTGATAAGCAATTGAAGGAAGCTTTTCATACTCTCTACTCATTTGAAATGACATATCGCCGTAATTTTCAATACAGGATTTTGAAAGCCCTAGAGGATCTCAATCCAAATACTAGCGCACATCTCTTAAGCACTAACGGCAAGTCGGTTGGAGAAATTTGTAAATCAATGGAGGATATTCTTGAAACTTTGCATAGAGGTGCTATTTGTGCTTGTCGAGAGGCTCTTGAGGGATTTGAAGGTGAACCTAGTCTTGCTGTATATGCTGAGGTCGAGGTCTTTATAGATCAAATTGTTCGCTCAGACATCGCAAAAGACTGTTGGGAAGACTTTCTCCGTGAAAGAAGCTCTCAAGTTTGGCTAGAAGAGTTCGGTCAACAGGTGAAGGAGGAGAAAAAGGAGTGGTTGCAGCTTATTGACAAAGCGATCGCTGCCAACAAGTTTGATTTGATTTAGTTTTTTTTGCTGCAAGTTTATTTAGAAGGAGTCTCTACTAAAATGGTTAAAAATAGATTGGACATTGCATTATTGGGAGCTAGTGGAGTCGGTAAAACTTCACTTCTAGCTGTAATGCACCACATGTTTGGTGTCACTGCAAATCTGACTGACTTAACTCTTATTGCAGAGGCAGAGGGTGAAGCGATACTTATTAATCATTACAACTCTTTGAAACTATTAGTTGAGTCATTTAGCTCAGTCGGCTCAAAGGGTGTAAAACCCACACAAACACCACAGGACTTTGAATTTGAATTGTGCAGAAAAAAGTTCCTTGGTAATCGTCAATCTTTGAATCTTAAATTTATTGATGTTCCTGGAGGATACTTATCTAATCGTGCAATGCCTGATAAGCACAATGACTACATCAACATTGTCGCTAATGCTGGTGCAACAATTATTGTTGTTGATACTATTGCCTTGATGCACGCTAGAGGGCGTTTTAACCAACAATTCAATCAAGTTGGAGAAGTTAGTGACCTCATCAAAGAGGCATTCGATAAAAGCTCTACTGAATCGAAGCTTTTGATTTTTGTACCGATTAAGTGTGAAACCGCTCTTCAGGAAGGTAAAGATCCTCAAGAACTGCATGATGCTTTGAAGAGTGCATACGACAATCTTCTAAGAGGTTATCTGCTCCCCAAAGCACTGAATGTTGCTGTTGTTGTTGCCCCTGTCAAGACAGTTGGCTCAGTTATTTTCAATGGCTGGATACCAGATGCTTTCGGTGGTATTCAAGAATGGGATTTACGCAAGATTTCAGCAGATGCTCCTATGAACACAGAATATGCTGACCAGCCTCTCCGCTTCCTTCTCCGTTTTCTTCTCTGTCAGTATTTAAATGGGGAAAAAGGAAAGCTTTTGGGTAAATTTAATGACTTTATAGGTAAAAATGAAGATCTGAGAGAATCAACCAGAAAGTTTGCAGCGATGCGACCTGGTAATGATGTACCAGTGGAAATTTTGCAAGGACATCATTTATTAAACTGTTTGAAATAAGAGGTACAATACATGTCCAATATTTATATTAGTAGCCGTGGTTTTGAGCAAAATTGTGACTATTGTTGGATTGAGGTTTCACAAGATTCTCAAACTAGAGTAAGCGATTTACCAGCACCTTTTGATAACGATGTAAAAACTTTGGTCTATATTGAGAGTCCATCGATCGCGCTTTCAAGAAGTGAAAACAAACTATTTCTTTTGATCTCTGCCATAGAGCCTGAAGGACGAGTAGATTTTGTGAAACGTCAGATTGCGATATCTGTCGTTTGGGTAGTAGATAACTCTCAAGATAATGAGTCCATCTTAAGGATGCTTGCTGCACAAGCTCTAAATGATGAAGGATTATCTGAGCTTACTAAATCCATCGCAGAATCTGTCACTCTTGGTGGTGAGTATGGTTTTCAATGCGACTTTACTCTACTTAATGCTCTTCTCGATCTTGACAAAGCTAAAAAAGTTGTTCAAGACAACCCTCCAAATGACTATGGGCAGACAACGCATAGACTAGCAAAGCTCTCGCCTACTATGAAATCCAAACTAGCTGAAGAGATTTTGCAATTTAGAGTCCCTAAAAATTCTTCAAGTTCTGAAAGCAGAGTGCTGCTTGTCGTAACTGAGATTAAGAAAGAAGAAACCCTTAGGGACGCACTTGTATGGCGTGGATTGTCTAACTTAGTTAGTCGTGAGGATTGGTGGACATACTACCCACCTGCAAAACCTGTTGGTGATGCGCTTTGGTTGCTAATGACCATTGCGCTGAAAGTCAATAGAAAGTGGGGTTTGGGGTTTAGATCTATTTTGGAGTCAGTATTCCTTAACACAGGCGTTTAATTATTTAGTATGTTGAAGTGTTTTATGAAATTTCTTCGCAAAATCCAAGAGTTCATTTCTCGCTCAGTTAGTTTCTTCGCTGATGGACTAAATGGAACTGCTTTACCCCATGATTCTCCCATATACGTAGAAAGGGATATTGATTCTCAGGTTTATCAATTTCTAAGGTCTGAAAATAAATCCGAAAGTGCTTGCTATATATTTGGTTCCCCCCAAACGGGAAAGTCTAGTCTTGCATTGAGGCTGTCAAAGATTCTGGAATGTGAAGACAACGTATGTAGTCTAGTTTGCATCAAATCTTCAGAGAGCAACTTACTTACAAGAGATTTGTATGTCCTTCTTGCAGATCAAATATGCAAGCGTTTGAGTCTCGAAAATGAACGGTTCAATTCGGGTTTCCCTATTGATATAAATGATCGACAACGTAGTGAATTATCATCTAGTGATATTGAAAATCTGTTAACAAATGTTGCTAGTTACTTGTCTAACCGCAAGCTTTTAATTTTTGTTGATGATATTCATAAACTGGAAAAAAATTGCCTTCAAGATTTTATAGAACTAATTAAAAAAGCAAATACTCAATCTGAAGGATCTATATTTTTTATCCTTTTAGGAAACTACTATCCATCCAATTTTTCAACAATTTCTAGAAAGCTTTTACAAATAGCTGCAATGTTTGAGATTGGTTCTTTTTCAGGTGAATGTCACCCGTTACAAAATGGAATAAACTTGTCACCTAGAAACAAAGATTTATTGATTAAAGAATTGCTTGTATATACTCAAGGACAACCTTTCTTAACAATATATTTATTGCATCTATCATCCAAATATATTTCTAATGAATCGAATAATTTAAATTATTTAATAAATGATTTTATTCAACAAGAAGTCATTCAAAATCGAGATATAAATTATTTGCTTGATAATCACTTTCAAAGGATTAGCGATTATTTTATTAGAGGCGACCCGCAACTTTTAAAAGCCAAATTTTATGCGCTAGAAACATATAAATCTCTTCTTGACTCCAGCATTTTTTGCCATTACAATAAGAAGAGTTTGTCGCATAGATTATTGATTGAATCGGGATTAGCAATTAGATTTGAAAAATTTATTTGTATTGCTAATCTTGTCTACAGAAAAGTATTTGATCGAGCATTAACAGAATCAATTCAGAAAAGTATTAACTTAGGAGAAAATGAAATGCCAAACATGATAATCACCAATCGCGATTTCTACTTTTTGATTGATTCGAGTGGCTCAATGCTAGAGCCTTTAGCTATAAGAGATGCAACAGAACGTTTTCGTTCTATTGAAGAGTCTGTTAAAGCGAATATCAAGAAGGTGCTTGCTTACAGGGGTAAAGATGGTGAGTCAATTTGTTCTGAGGTGGAGTTAGCATTTTTCAACACGAATAAAGTATCAAAAAAAATATATCAGATCCCTGATTCTGATCGAGTTAAAGAAAAATTTGATTTCGTAAAACCAGATGGTACTACAAATATCGCACCCACCTTCAGACATTTGATGTCTCAATGGCTGAACAAGCGCAAACAATCAGGCGCAGACGCAGCAGTTGTCATCTACGTTGATGGACCATTGGACGACTTCAAAAATTTCATCGCTGAAATTAAAAATGTTGCGAGTCAGATTGAACACCATTCACATTTAAAAATTTTAATTGTTGGTATTGGTGAAGCGATTAATTTTGAAAAAACAATCGAAAATTATTTTCACCTTGACCTCAACGGTTTTGATTTTAGAGATGCGAACGGTGAACCCAGTAACGTAGTCATCTTTAATCGTATGGATGATATTGTTGATATGGGTGGAGTCATTCCAGCTATCGAAGAACAGTTAATTGAAAATCCTGAAAATGGATTGCCTGACTGGTTGAAAGAAGACTTCCCTGATTTGTATCAAAAGCTCAAGCAGGAATACAACTTGAAGTAATTAAAAACATTCTAGACATCAAGATCTAATCAACTGATTTAATCTTGATGTCTAACACAGTATTAACTTTTGAGATAAATTTAAGATGCCAAGGATAAATTACTCAATTACTAATCGCGATTTCTACTTTTTGATTGATTCGAGTGGCTCAATGCTAGAGCCTTTAGCTATAAGAGATTCAACAGAACGTTTTCGTTCTATTGAAGAGTCTGTTAAAGCGAATATCAAGAAGGTACTTTCTCTCAGCAGAGATGAAGATAGCAAGTTAATTTATCCTGAGAATATCAAGAAGGTACTTTCTCTCAGAAATAAAGATAGCAAGTTAATTTATCCTGAGGTAGTGTTAGCATTTTTTAACACGAATAAAGTATCAAAAAAAATATATCTGATAGATGATTGTCGATACCGAGGCATTGGCGAAATATTTAGCAGAGATATCTTTCCACAGGGCGATACATATATTGCACCAACCTTCACACATTTGATGTCTCAATGGCTGGAAAATCGCAAACAATCAGGCACAGACGCAGCAGTTGTCATCTACGTTGATGGATTAATTGATGATCTTTCAGAGTTCGTCTCTGAAATTAAAAATGTTACGAGTCAACTTGAACATCATTCACATTTAAAAATTTTAATTATTGGTATTGGTGAAGCAATCAATAATCAAGAAACACTTGAAAAGTATTTTGAACTTGATCTAAATGTACCAGCCTTCACAGATGCGAACGGTGAACCCAGTAACGTAGTTATCTTTAATCGTATGGATGATGTTGTTGATATGGGTGGAATCATTCCAGCTATTATGGAAGTCTCGTCAATTGAAAATCCTGCAAGTGGATTGCCTGACTGGTTGAAAGAAGACTTCCCTGATTTGTATCAAAAGCTCAAGCAGAAATACGACTTGGAGTAATTAGAAAAATTCTAGACATCAAGATCTAATCAACTGATTTAATCTTGATGTCTAACACAGTATTAACTTTTGAGATGAATTTAAGATGCCAAGGATAAATTACTCAATTACTAATCGCGATTTCTACTTTTTGATTGATTCGAGTGGCTCAACGGCAGATCCTTTGTCCCTAGGGGATAACCGTAGACGTTTTGATTATATTCGTGATTGCGTTGACCATAAT
>Ga0163154_10008102_pt1 | contig 12338 bp, 12 predicted proteins | sample OliLakLV19MP9P1_FD_148649 | JGI IMG/M metagenome (GOLD analysis project Ga0163154, IMG submission 148649) | Freshwater microbial mat bacterial communities from Lake Vanda, McMurdo Dry Valleys, Antarctica - Oligotrophic Lake LV.19.MP9.P1 | ecosystem: Environmental > Aquatic > Freshwater > Lake >... | reverse complement strand
TGGAGCGGGGCGTAAGGGCTTGCCCTACATACCCGTGTTGAAGGTTTTTTCTCCCCCTTTCTGGCGTAGGGACGCAGGCAACCATGCCGTCCGCAGGGGGATAGGGGCTGTTTTTATAATTACATAGCGAAGGTTACTTAAACAATCCTTATTTATAAATCGCGCACGCACCGAAACCCAATGAACCAATCTCGGCTATCTTCTGGACGCACCCAAAACCGAATCGAATTGGCGATAGCATAATCTATATAGCTATACACCCCACTACGAAAAACCCGTCTGCTGGTCTCATCGCTTAAATCTTCGCGTCCATCGGTTGCATCATAGGGGTATGGGGCATAAATGCTACTGGTAAATTCCCATACATTGCCTGCCATATCCAATGCGCCCACCCAAGACGCGCCATCGGGGTATCTGCCCACATCAACGGGTTGCCCACGCCAATTTTTATCGAATAGCAGACGGTTAGCAAAAAATTCATCCCCCCACGGATATACCAAATTGCTGGGACCCGCCGCCACATATTCCCACTCGGCTTCGGTTGGCAATCTGCCCTCGCGTGAGGCACAAAAATCACGCGCCTCTGTCCATAATAAATTGGTGTGGGGCATATTTTCGCCCCCAAACGCGCCATCACTGCCATATTGTCCGTTGGTAATTTCGGTGCGGTCTATCCAGAAGGGTGCATCGAAACAAATTTCGTGTTCTGGTAATTCATCACGCCTGCCATACGTGCTTCCCATCATAAAACAGCCATTGGGGACAAGCACCATCTCATAATCGTCTATGATTTGGGTGACAGGTGTCCATGCGCTATTTTCTGTTATAGGGGTAATTTCTGGCAGGGGGGTAGGGTCTGATGTGGTTTGGTTGGTGGTAATATTGGTTGTGGTGGCATTAGTCTCGCCACCGCACGCCGAGAGGATAACCAGCAATAATGCAAAGGTATACATCCAGAGGGGATTTTTCATAACACATGCTCCTTTGAGAATAGGCGACATATCTGATATGTCGTCATTACAACCATCATAAGGTTGCGGAGACACGATTATCGTGTCTATATTGATTTGTCCTTTAATTCTAGCATTTTCATAGCCGTTTTTTCAGGTTAAAATTTTCACAATCTGTTTTTGATGAGAGGTGGTAACATGCGAATCAAAATAATACTCGTTTTGTTGATGATACCGTTATTGACGGTGATGAGTTTTGCCCAACCGAACACCCCCAATGGTGATGATTATCAATGGGAATTGGTCGTTGGCGGGTTTGATAACCCCATTCAGGTGGTTCATGCAGGTGATAGTAGCAATCGGCTATTTGTGGTGGAGCAATTAGGGTTTGTGTTGGTGGTCGAAAATGGGGCATATCTGCCAGAGCCATTTTTAGATATATCGGAATTGCTCACGTATGAGGTTATTCGCGGTGGGTATACAGAACGGGGCATGATTGGCATGGTGTTTCATCCCAATTATGCCGAAAATGGTTATTTTTATGTGAATTATGTCAATCGTGATGAAGATGTGGTGGTCGTGCGCTATCAAGTGAGCGCCGATAACCCCAACCGCGCAAATCCCAATAGTGCCTTACAAATCATCAATGTTGGGCAACCCTTCCCCAACCACAACGGTGGCTCGATGGAATTTAGCCCCATAGATGGTTATTTATACATCTCTGTAGGTGATGGTGGGGCGGCAGGCGACCCGTTCTCGAATGGGCAACGGACTGATACCCTGCTAGGAAAAATTTTGCGTATTGATGTGAATACCGAGCCATACGCCGTGCCTGCGGATAATCCGTTTGCGGAGGATGATGATTTTTCGCCAGAAATTTGGGCATGGGGGTTGCGGAATGTGTGGCGGATGAGCTTTGACCGCGCCACAGGCGATTTATACATGGCAGATGTGGGTCAAGAAAAAGTGGAAGAAGTGAATATGCAACCTGCCACCAGCACAGGGGGCGAAAATTATGGCTGGAACGCGCTAGAAGGCAGTGAACGGTATAACCCCAATACCGCGATTCCAGAGCCGAATGTTTTGCCTGTGGCGGAATATGGGCATGACGATGGCTGTTCGATTACAGGCGGAAATGTGTATCGTGGCACAGAACTTCCTGAATTGGACGGCATCTATTTTTATGGGGACTATTGCAATGGGCGCACATGGTCGTTGTATTTTGATGACGCATCGGGCGAATGGGTGTCTGCCCCATTTATCGAAACAGGCAAACAAATTGTGTCGTTTGGAGAAGATGAAGCGGGTGAAATTTACCTTGTAGATTATAAAGGTGATATTTATCGGTTAGCACACAAGTAATTCTTGTGGGATAAAATCGTAAGGGCTTGCCATGGCAAGCCCTCTATGATTGGCAAAATAGCCAAATTTATTTCACCTCAAATACCATTTTCCCCTTTTTGCGTTCCAACGGATTGAGGATGAATACCCCATGCCCCTCAACCCCTTTTTCCATCAAATTAAACCCATCATTGACGTTGGTCACAGGCTCAATGGCAAAAAATGTCTCCCGCAGGGGGGCATAAAACACGGCATGTTCATAGATAGGGTCTGAACGGATGATAAGTTCACGCCCAGACTGAGCATAATGAATGCGTATAGGTTGTTTGTCTTGGCGGTTGGTCAATATGTGGTCGAGTGGCTTGTCGCCCAATAACCGCAGGCGTTGATAATCCCATAGCGCATTTTTGGGAATGGGCAGGGGCGCATCTATCGCCATCATATTTTCGAGTGCGAAATAGTGCGAACAGGGGATTTTTATTTTGGCAAAGTCGTTGCTGTTGGTGAGGGTGCGTTGAAAATAAGGATGATGACCAAACCCCGCAGGCATGGGGCTTCTACCCACATTTTTCACCTCAATGGAGAGGGCTAATTTTTTGCCATTGAGCCGAAAATCCACCTTTGATGTGAATGGCATGGCAAAATAGCGTTTGGCTTTGCGGGTATCGAGTCCCAATTCCAGACGGTCTGCCTCGTGCTTGCGAACAGTCCACTCCAAATCGCGCCCAATGCCATGAATGGCTGTGCCATCCTTGTTATTGATGGGTAATTGATAGGGCTTGCCCTGAAATGTGAATTTGCCGTCACGAATCCGATTTGACCACGGCACCATCACAAAACTAGCACATTTTGAGGCGTTGGTATAATCGGTTTCATGGGTGGGACGAAAGATGTCGTACCACGCACCATCGTGTTTGATGCGTCCAAAGGCAATAGACCCACCAGTTTGGGGTAAAATGCCAACTTGCCAAAATTCATTTTCTAAAACGATTAGTTGGCTCATGATTTATCTTAAAAAAACCTCTCTTAAATTAGTCTACGATGCCAATAAATGTGGTTTGTGCCACACGATTTAAGCGACCATTGCTCAATACCACTTTCCATGTCCCATTGTCTTGTGGACTCGTGAACAAAATGGCGCTGTTATCTTCTGTCCATGCCACTGGGCGGATGAAGGTCTGCACAGGGCTAGTGAGGACGGTTTGGGTTTGTGCATCAAAATCCACCAGCACAAACACTGTTTCTGTTAGTGGGTCTTGATTGGGACGCGGTGTGACACTTGCCAGCGCATAAACCGCCAATTTGCCATCTGGCGAGATGAGAATATCACCCCCTGTATTGTATCCTGTACGGCGTAATTGTGGAAAAGTAATTTTGCTATTGGTGGCGAGGTCATACAGATATAAATCAAACCCCTGCAAATCATCTGTCAGGCGCAGGCGCAGAAATAGCCCCTCTTCGATAGCCGCGCCACAAATACAGTTGCCAAATTCATCTGGCAGGGATTGGGTTGTGCCGTCTATTAAATCGAGTCCAAAGAGTGCCACATATTGGCTAAAAAATAAATAGGGATTGATACCATCGGGGTGCTTATCCATATACAGCGTGCCTAAATCCTCGCTAAAGCGGATGGGTAAGGCGCGTAAATTGTCGCTGGCAAGGTCAATATCGCGGAATACCTCGCGCATATTTGCGCCATCGGCATTAGCAACCATCGTGATAGTCGAAAGTTGCCCCAGTGTGTTGCGCCATGCGGTTGTCCATGCCAACATGCGCCCATCTTCGGAGACTGTCCAGTCTATGCGATCGGCATCTGGGGGCAATTGCATAAATGGATGTGGGCGGGTTGTGCCGTCCACATTTGCCAGCATCATCTGATTGGTCTGACGGTCAAAGTACAAAATTTCGCCCCCAAATGGGGTATAGCGCTCACCATAGAGGTCTAGTTGGGTGGTCTCTCCTGTTCCCATGTGGATAAATAGCAAATGGTCTAACCCAAATTGGTCTTGGTCATGCTCTACATATACCATATACGGTGCAGAAGGTTCTTGTGCGATAACGGGCGCAACACCCAGTAGCAAGAGTAAGATTAGCCACCAGCGCATCATATCATCGCCTCTAGCAAGGCGGGTAAAATTTCCCCAGACGCGCCTTGCAGGTGATAATCGGTGCTGGCTGTGAGGGCAGATTTTTCTGGATTAACCTCTATGAGCATTGCGCCACTGTTTTTTGCCATACGGGGTAATTGCGAGGCGGGAGATACCATGCCCGATGTGCCAATGACCAACATCACATCGCAGGTTGCACTCACATCAAAAGCAGAGTGTAGGGCGTGTGGAGGGAGGGTCTCCTCAAACCATACCACATTGGGACGCAGATAGGCGTTACAGTGTGAGCATTTGGGCGGGGTGGTATGGGCTTCACCCCACACAAAATCGGCACTATCCACTAGCACACGCTCCCCCTGACACTGGTCATAGCAGATGGTCTCTGCCAAACTCCCATGTAAGCGAATGAGGCGGGTAGAGCCTGCCTGCTCATGTAAATCATCTACATTTTGGGTGATAATCCAGAGGGTGGGGTGAATTTTTTCGAGTTGCGCCAGCGCGATATGCCCCGCATTGGGTTTTGCGTTGCTCACCAATGTGCGCCGATACGCATACCAATCCCACACCAGCTTGGGATTTTTGCGGAAGGCGGTTGGTGTAGCGAGTTCTTGGGGGTCATATTTTGCCCATAGCCCGTCCATTGCATCGCGGAATGTGGGGACACCGCTTTCTTTGCTCACACCCGCCCCTGTGAGGATGACGAGGTGTTTGGCATGTTTGATGAGTTGTGCGACCACTTGTACCGACATGATAACAATCTTTTCCTAACGGTTACTCATGATTATCACCCTATTATAGCGGTTATAATGGATGTTATCAAAAAGGAATAAAAATCAATGACAAATGAACTTTCTTTTTTTCAATCCATTCCACCCATTCACAGCATTAGCGACATTACCAGCCTAGAACACTATTATGATGTGCCAGCCGATTGGCATATTGTCCTCACCGATGTAAAAGGCTCTACTCAAGCCATTGAGCAGGGGCGCTATCGGGATGTTAATTCGGTGGCGGCGGCATCTATCACCGCCATGCTCAATAGTGTAAAGGGTATGGATATTCCTTTTGTATTTGGGGGCGATGGCGCATCTGTCCTCATCCCGCCTACGGTTGTCGCAGAGGCGGGACAGGCACTACTTGCCACACAAATTTTGGCGCGAGAACAATTTAATTTGGATTTGCGCGTGGGGATTGTCCCTGTACGGGATGTTTTGGCGGCAAATATGCGAATCCGTATCGCACGCCTAAAAGTATCGAATAATTTTCAACAAGCCATTTTTACGGGTGGCGGATTGTCTTATGCCGATAAATTACTCAAATCTGACCCCGAAAAATATGCGCCACCACCATCAGATACCCCGCCACAAGCCGATTTTGGTGGGTTTGAATGTCGCTGGCAAGAAATCCCTAGCACCTATGATGAAAACCTGACCCTGATGGTCATGGCATTGAATATCAGCACCCTCGCCAACAGCACTATTTATGCCGATGTATTGGCAAAAATTGACGATATATATGGCAACCCTGCCACCCGTCACCCGATTGCGGTCAAAAATTTGCGGATGGCACTCAACCCCAATAAGCTCAAAACAGAGGCAAAAGTCCGTAGCAGGGACACCTCATTGAAGGTGTTGCTAAGGATGCTCAGGCAATCGTTGATGGCAGGCTTTGCTATGCGTTTTAATGTGGGGCGTTGGGGGGGATATAAAAATATTTTGGTGGAATCTACCGACCACGAAAAATTTGATGACACCCTCCGCATGGTGATTAGCGGAAAATCATCACAACGTGAGGCACTCCGCACCTATTTGGAAGCACAACGGCAAGCAGGCTTGGTGGTTTATGGGATGCACACCTCTAGCCATGCGCTGATGACGTGTGTGGTGTTCGATTATTTTGGCAGACAAGTGCATTTTGTGGATGGCTCACGCGGGGGCTATACGCTGGCGGCACGCGAGATGAAATTGCAACTGGCGGAACGTGAACAAATAGAGGCATGAAGTGTGTATGGGACGGCATATATTATATGCCGTCCCATAGGCTAGATCGCGTGTTTTTTGAGGATATATTTCAGCAATGCTTGTGTGCCGATGCTCACCAAGTCGTAGGTCTCATCATATTTACCCGTATAGTAGGGGTCTGGCACTTGCAAAAGGCTGGTGGTCTTAGCGGCATTGGCATAACGCAAAAATAGGGTGGCTTCCATTGGGGTGGGGGCATTGTTTATCACATATTGCCCATCCTCTGCCACTTGCGCCGATTTTGGGTATAATTGCATGATGCGCGACAAATTAGACTCATCCATCGCCAAAATATAATCAAAATTTTCCCAATCTTGTGGCACAAGCTGCCTCGCCCGTCCATCGTATGGGATGTTGTGTTTCTTGAGGACGGTTCTTGTCCCCTGATGCGCCATTTCGCCCGTGTGCCAATCGCCCGTGCCAGCCGAATCTATCTGAAAATGGGCAGATAGCCCCGCCTCATTGACCATGTGCATCAAGACGGCTTCTGCCATTGGTGAGCGACAGATATTGCCCATACACACAAATAATACGCGAATCATTCTATGACCTCATCATCGGATGATGTGGCGACTGCATCGTCATTGTCATCATCGGATGTAGGCGGTGGGGTGTCTGTATCTGGCATGGTGGCGGGTAAATCGAATGGCGACACGGGTTTTGTGCCGAGCATGTTGATTTTTCCCTCAATAAATGCACCTTCTTCGGTGGTGATGGTGGTGGCGGTAATATCGCCCCAAACCCGCGCAGAACGGAGCAGTTGCACTTTATTGCCACTGACATTCCCGCGTACAGCGCCAGCAATAGAGATGTTTTTGGCATCTATATCGGCATCAATTTTGGCATTTTCGCCAACCAAGATATTCCCCGAAATTTCGAGAGTACCGTTGAATATCCCATCAAGACGAATATTACCATCACTTTTTAGCTTGCCATCCAAAACGGAGCTAGACCCCAATACTGTCTCGAATCCAATGGGAGCAGAGGGTGTAATAGACGGGGTTGGAGGGCGGTTGATAGGTGGCGGTGTGGGTTCTACCGTCTGTGGAAGGACGGGTTGTTCATTTTTACGACGATTTCCAAAAAAATTGGTCATAGCACTTGTCCCATTTTATCAAAGTACACACTCAATACCATCAAGATTAATGGGGATGAGCGTGGCGCGTCAGCGCATTGCATGGTATACTATTTCTGATGATAAAGGAATTATACCATGTATGTTGATGTTCACAGAACCTACAAGTTTCGCTTTTATCAAAGCAATAAGCGTGATGGTCACTTGCACCAGCAGATTAATATTGTTGGGTTAATTTGGAATCATGCTTTGGCTCTGCAACGTCGCTATTATCGTCTGACGAAAAAGTACATCGGTCTTGGACGACTCAAGCCACATTTGCCAAATTACAGATGAAAACTGAAAGTTATGGGTTTTGGAGTGAATTAGGCATATACTATGTCTCATATTCTATCATAGAGTCATTAGGATTAATTTTATGACAACCATTCACGCTTTGCCAAAAATTGAGATAATGCCCCTCACAAGTATCCGTGAGACACGTCCCACCGCCTTATTAACAGGTAGAACAGCATGGGCAACCGTTGGCTCGATGTTCGATTTGCCATTGGTCGTGCAAGCAGAACCCCATACCGCCAGTCGCCCCTTTTTAGATTCGCTTGCAGACGGCTTGCCCGAATATGTGCAGGTAGTTTATGCTGTTGGGGGTGGGTTGGTGTGTGATGCCGCCAAATATATTGGCTATAAGCGCCATTTGCCTGTGGTGGTTGTGCCAACGGTGTTGAGTGTGGACGGATTTTTTACGGGGATTGTTGCCACCCGCGATAAAGGCACAGTGGTCTATCAGGATACAGGTCCCGCCCAAACCGTTGTGATAGATTGGGATGTGGTGCGGTCTGCGCCGGCTCAATTTAGAGGGACAGGCATTGCCGAAATTTTGAGCATAGTCACAGGGTTGCTCGATTGGCGCTATGCGGCAGAACGCAACCGCAATACCGAACAAGAACGTTATCAGCCATGGGCGGCACAATTGGCGGCGGGTATTGCCCAGCAAGCCTTTAAGATTGCCAAAGCAGTCGGTGAAGGTCGTGTGGAAGCCCTCCGCAATTTACTTGACCTCATTTGTGTGGAAGTGCAACTCACCAACCAATTGGGACATAATCGCCCACAAGAGGGCAGTGAACAATTTTTTGCCTATGCCATAGAACCCACTGTGGCGCGTGAACGTGGTGTACCATTTGCCGACCTCATTGGTCCCGGAATTTTACTCTCGGCGGCGTTGCACGGGCAAGATGTCGCGCCCTTGCGCCAGACATTGCAGTCTGCGGGAATCCCGTTAGACCGTCTGAATTCGCAAGATATTATCACCACCCTCAAGGCGCTCCCGTCTTATGTGCGCCAACACAATCTCCCTTATACCATCCTCAATGACATAGATATTAATGAGCAAAAAGCCTATGACCTGCTCACCACGACTGGTCTGAGCATGAGCTTTCATGGGTAGTTAAAAGTATGAAGGAAAACAGGCAATTATGAAGAATGAATTTTGTAGTTTAGAACTTCTAACAAATGAAGCATCGGTTGAAGAATGGTTTATAAGTCCATTACTTCAATATTTGGAGTATTCACCTTCAGATATTGCCTTAAAAACTTCTATACAAGAATTAAAAGTTGGTAAAGGGAGTAAATTAAGTCTTTACAAACCTGATTATATTTTAAGTATTGACGGTATTCCTGTTCTAGTTATAGATGCTAAATCGCCTAATGAAAATCCTGCTAAATGGGAACAACAAGGCTCATCATATTGTCTGGAATTAAACAAGCGGTTTGATTATGATCCAGTTCAATACTATATTATTTCAAATGGAGTAGCGACAATAGTATATAAATGGAATATTGGATATCCCTTACTTGAATTACATTTTAGTGATTTTGTTAAAGGTAATTCAAAGTATGAAGAGCTAAAGCAATTAATCGGTTTCCAGCAATTAGAATCTAACTTTAACCAATTAAGAGGCGTTTTCGAGAGTAATTACTTTAATTTTCACAAAATCCCGCTTTCTGATTTGACTCAGCTATTTCAAAGAATACATCAACAAATTTGGAAAAAAGAAACTATGAGTCCAAGTGCGGCATTTGAAGAGCTGATGAAAGTTATCTTTGTAAAAATACAAAAAGATAAAGAATTATATAGAAAATTAGGAAAACACCCAAAACCTACCTATAAGGATGTGGTATTTTCAACACATTGGATTGCAAGCCAAACTGAAAATAAAAGCCCTATTAATGACCCGTTATTTAGAAACCTTATCAACTCATTAGAAAATGAGATTGAGAGTGGTAAAAAGAAGCGCTTTCTAAATAGAGAAGAGCAAATCAATCTGAATCCCGAAACAGTCCATTGGATTGTTAAAGAAATTGAGCATATTGATTTCTTTGGAATGGAAGATGATATTCATGGTCGCATGTTTGAGTCTTTTTTGGATGCGACTGTACGTGGTAGAGAATTAGGTCAATTTTTTACCCCTCGAGATATTGTAAATTTAATGGTTGGGCTTGCAAATATTGATGTAAGTAAAGCACATATAGATAATATATTAGACGCTTGCTGTGGTTCTGGTGGGTTTCTAATTGCAGCCATGAATGATATGAACGATAAGGTGCGTAAAATTGTAGGATTATCTAATGTAGAGCGCGAAGATTTAAGTAAGAAAATCAATAATCAATGTTTATATGGTATTGATGCGGGAAGCAACCCACCCATCTATCGTATTGCTAGAATGAATATGTATTTACATGGGGATGGGGGGAGCAATATTTTTTTTGCTGATGCTCTGGATAAGACATTTGGTTTAGTTGGAAAATTAAGTAGTGAGGACATAAGGCAGAGAGATGAATTAAGAAGAATCATAGTTGATGGGAAAAAGCAATTTGATATTATTCTATCAAACCCTCCATTTTCAATGGCTTATAATCGTGAAGATACATATCACAAGCAAGTTCTTAGCCAATATGATGTTGCAATAGATAAAACAGAGGGAAAAACACTTCAGAATCTATTAAGCAGTGTTATGTTCTTAGAACGTTATAGAGATCTTATAAGTGAAAATGGTAAAATTCTTGCAATTGTCGATGAATCTATACTCTCTGGCGATTCATATAAACATATCAGAAATTTTATCCGAGAGAACTTCATTATTATGGGTGTTATATCTCTACCAGGAGACGCTTTTAGTCGTGCTTCTGCAAGAGTAAAAACATCTATTCTTATTCTTAGGCGTAAAAAGTCTGGTGAAATCCAGTCCGATGTCTTTATGGCAAGTACATTATATGTTGGTATAGAAGATAAAGTCGCCAAACGAATAAATATAGATAAGAGAGATTTACCATTAGAAAAAAGAAATGAAATCAGTAATATAATCAAGCAGTTTGAAAATTTTACTAACGGCATACCCGGTGAGTATGTTGTACCTGCTAGCCGAATTGCAGATAGGCTAGATGTTAAGTTTTGTATTGGAGATAGAGGACGTAAACGGCAATATTGGGTTGAGCAAGGTTTTATAGTGGTTCCAATTGGTAAACATCTAGTACCACAAGAAAGAAAAGTAAAGGTTAATCCAGAAGATAATTATCAATTTCTACGAGTTACCTATGATGGAGATGTAGTTGAGGGTGATTTGATAAGCGGAGAAGATTCCTCTTATAATTGGCTATATATTGTTAATACCTGGGACATACTCCTGTCTAATATGGGTGTTGGGCGGGGTGCAGTAGGGCTTGTTCCCCCATACCATAATGGTAAATATGTTTCTAATGAGTATACAATTTTGAGAGCCAAAAGCAATGAGGAAGCTGTTTACTATGCTAACCTTATACGAACTAAAGAGATACTTGGGGACATCTTAACAACAACGACAGGAATGAATAGAGGACGTATTCAATGGAAAACTATCGCTGATGTTGAAGTTCCTGAATATGATGATAATAATGTTGAAATCCATAAAATGACAATTGACCTAAAAGAACTCTGGCAAGCATTAGATAAATATATGGTTTCAAAAAAGTTACATCTTTCAAATATAGAAAATATTCTAAAAGTAAATGACCAAGATGCTCATAGACGGTGGCTTGCTTATAAGCCACCAGAATGATAAAAATACTGAAAGGGTTAATAGTGGCGGATATATGAGTCGAAAGGCTCTAATCCGCCATAAGAAGATACCCCGTATTAAAAAACTAACTTGCATCACCGCCCATTGGCAGGTTGATGGCTTTGGTTTTATCCAACCCCGGACGGACAATCAGTAATGCCAATGTGCTGAGTAGTGGCACAAAAATCACCAACAACACCCATACCAAACGAATACCCTCTGGCAAATTGGCTTTCTGAAGCAATCTTAACGCATAAAACATCAATACTATCCATGCTATCAACAGTGAAAAATGCAACAATTGACTCACTATAAACCCGAAATTTATATCGCCCATTGGTTAAATCCTTTCTGTATATAGTGATTAGTATATCACAATCTTGCATGAATCGGGTTGGTTAAAATGCCCTATTGTATGTAAAATAACGATATTTAACCGTGAGGCATACCCCCTCATAAGATGACACCTATAAAATTTGACAAGGAAAAATGATTTATGTCTATTCATTTTGGAACAGACGGTTGGCGGGCGGTAATTGCCGATACCTTCACATTTGAAAATGTCCGCTTGGTATCACAGGCGGTTGCCAATTGGGTCAATAAAGCCTATACAGGCACAACGCCACCAGAAATGGTGGTGGGATACGATACCCGCTTCCTATCCGATAGATTTGCGATGGAAACGGCACGGGTTTTGGCGGCGAATAACATCATTGTGTGGCTCACCCGTACCGATAGCCCCACACCCGCTA
>Ga0163154_10008097_pt1 | contig 12343 bp, 9 predicted proteins | sample OliLakLV19MP9P1_FD_148649 | JGI IMG/M metagenome (GOLD analysis project Ga0163154, IMG submission 148649) | Freshwater microbial mat bacterial communities from Lake Vanda, McMurdo Dry Valleys, Antarctica - Oligotrophic Lake LV.19.MP9.P1 | ecosystem: Environmental > Aquatic > Freshwater > Lake >... | reverse complement strand
GAAATCGCCAACTTCTTGAAGCTGCGAAAGGTTAGCAGCAAGGCTACCACGACACAATCGAAATTAAATTTTAATCTGACAAATGATAAATAAAAACACTCTTAAATTTTTAAAAGACCTTAAACTAAACAACTCAAAAGAGTGGCTTGACGAAAATCAAGCAAGTGAATTTCTGAGAATGAAAGGTTTTTACACAATGGAAAAACTAACAGACAAAGAAATAATATCAATAGACACATTCAACAAAATCAATTCCTATTTTAAGACGACAAAACCATTGGCGGACTTTTTAAACCGAGCAATTGAAAATGACTGAAGAAAGATTCCAAGCTGCTAACAGAGGTTTGGCAATAGTGGCGGTTCAGTGTTCCGCAGTCCGCCAGCTGGCGGAGGTTAATCAAACATTGGTTCTCCGCATCAACACCTGTCTAAACCGGCAAGCAGGTTTGTGGTGAAAAACGCCACATTAACCAAGCCGTAAACCGATATCGGTCAGGTTAAAAGACGATATTGAACAAATGACAAACAGAAAAATTAACACAGAAAAAATATTCTTTACATATAAAACAACTTAAAATTGGAAATAGAAATTAAAGTTTCAACGACTTATGACTGCTCATTGGAACGAGCATTTAAAACACCACTACTTTGTGATGTTTCAAAAGTTCATACAGGTTACGGCTTAATGCCCAAGGTGACGCATTGTACCGAAGATGAAAATTGGGGGAAAGTTGGTTCAAGCAAAAAGGTTTATGCGGCAAAGTCTTTGACACAAAAAGGTGGCTTTGCTTCCGTTGACAAAATTATTGAACGTAAAGAAAATAGTTACTGGAAATTTCAAGTTGACAATTTTCAAACTTGGATGCTGGGTTTTTATAAATTTGCTGGCGAGTGGAAGACGACTGAAATTGAACCGAACAAAATTTTAGTTGACTATACTTATACTTTGTACTCGGACGCTACATTTCTGTATCCGGTAAATTGGCTATTCGCAAAGACATTTTGGAAAACTTATATGAAACGAGTGCTTGAAAACGTTAGAAAAATGGCTTATAATAATGAACCTTACAAGTATGACTAAAGAAGCCCGAACCGCTAACAGCGGTTTGGCAATAGTGGCGGTTCAGTGTTCCGCAGTCCGCCAGCTGGCGAAGGTTAATCAAACATTGGTTCTCCGCATCAACACCTGTCTAAACCGGCAAGCAGATTTGTGGTGAAAAACGCCACGTTCGCCAAGCGTCAAAACGTTAGCGGACATTGTAAAACGACTTTTCGTAAATGATATAATACCGTAATTAAACCTTTTGCAAAAAAAAATGTCAAAACGATAAAAAATTTAAAATAAAAATATTTATGAAAAATTTGAGTTACTTAATAATTCTTTTGCTATCGATTGGTAGTTGCAGTAAAAACAATGATGAAGACCAACCTACACCTTTAGAAACGATGTATTTTCCTTCAAATACTAATAATGTATGGGAAACCAAATCTGTTTCAAGTTTAGAATGGAATCAAAATGCTATTCAACCATTGAAAGATTTTCTTGTTCAAAAAAACACAAAATCTTTTATGATACTTGTGAATGGAAGGATTGTAATGGAAGAATATTTTAATGGACACAATTCTTCTGCTGAATGGGAGTGGAATAGTGCTGGTAAAACTTTAGTGGCTGCTACAACGGGAATAGCACAAAAAGAAGGATTAGTAAATATTAGTAATAAAGCATCCGATTATTTAGGAACAGCATGGACAAATATGACTTTGCCAAAAGAAAACTTAATTACAGTAAGAAATTTATTGACAATGACTTCAGGAATTGACGACACTAATCAACTAGTTATTAAGCCAAATTTAACATATGTTGCCGATGCAGGAACAAGGTGGGCATATGGAAATGTTTTTCAAAAATTAATAGACGTAGTTTCCCAATCGAGCAACCAAAATTTCGAAACATATTTTGATACCAAACTGAAAAACAAAATCGGAATGGATGGTTTCTGGAATTTTGGTGCAATTTTTTCCATATATCACAGTACTACAAGAAGTATGGCAAGGTTTGGAATATTAGCACTAAACAAAGGAAAATGGAATTCAGAGCAAATAATAAATGAATCTTTTTTTAATGAGAGTGTAACGTCTTCGCAAAGTATCAATCCATCGTATGGATATTTATGGTGGTTAAATGGAAAAGTAACGTATATGATTCCCACAGTGCAAACTGTTTATCAAGGCTCATTAGTGCCCGATGCACCTGCCGATATGTATGCCGCAATGGGAGCAAGTGACCAGCGTATATATGTAATTCCTAGCAAAAAAATGATTGTGATTAGAATGGGTGAAGCCTCTGAAACTGCAAATCCACAATTTGCAGTATCGGGATTTGACAATGCACTATGGGAAAAAATAAATGCTGTAATAAATTAAAAATATTTTAAATAAATTTCACTGATGATAAAAACAACGAACCCCTAACAGCAGTTTGTCAACAGTGGCGGTTCATTGCTCCTCAGTCCGCCAGCTGGCGGAGGTTAATTAAACCCAGATTATACATTAGGATGCATAATCTGCCCGTAGGGTTGACGAAAACATTGCTGGTGCAATGTTTTCGTCAAGGTAAACCCTGACAATGAAAATCACCCAATGGGGAAAATATTTTTCAACGTAGTGTTTGATTTTCATTCGTCAAATTATGCAAATGCATTTCTATTGCATAATGTGGGTTAAACATTGGTTCTGCGCGTCAGCACCTGCCTACAGGCAGGTTTGTATCAAAAGCACCTCCAAAAAAAATTGGCGGCTCAGTGGTTAAATGATTCCGATAGCTATCGGGGTTGCGCTTCCCCGCCTGAATGACGCAGTCGGGCAGGGTATCAAATTTTGTGGTGGCAGACAGTTTTGTGCTTTGAAATCCGCTTCTTAGCCAAGCGCCAAAACGTTGGTGGCAACTCCCCCTATTTCGGAGACAAAAATTATCTAATAACATTTATAAACAGAATAAAAAATGAAACAAAATTTTGACAGGAAAAACCCAGACGAGGCCGATGAATATTTCATGAATTGCATTCGGGAGGGTAATTTAAAAAATGCTATGGCTTGCTTTGACCCAGAAGCAGTGTATATGGACAAGGACGGAAACGCAATTAGTGGACTTGCCAATATAGAAAAGGTTCTTGCTAATCTCTGCAATATGAAGCCTGACATTAAAATTTACAAGCACAAAAATTCGCCAGTCGGTAAAGATCTGATATATCGTTTAGACAAGTGGACTATGACGGCTACTGACCCACAAGGAAATCCAATCAAAATGCAAGGAGCTTCCGCACATATAATGCGTAAAAACGCAGACGGAGTTTGGCTTTGGCTCGTAGACAATCCCTTTGCTGCATCATTCTTTGCTGACTAATAGGTTATGTAAATCAATGATTAGTAAATGGACAATATCAATAGAAATAAAGCACACACGCCCAACAGCACCTACGAGAAATTGGCAGTTCAGTGTTTAGATGAAGCTTTGTGCTTTCCAGCCTGAATGACGCAGTCGGGCAGGGTATCAATTTTTTTGGTGGCAGACAGTTTTCGTCTCCGAAATCGCCAACTTCTTGTAGCTGCAAAACGTTACTTGCAATGATACTCAGACGAAGCAGATGAAAAAAATACTTACAATTATTTTAACTTTTTTTGTTCTTGAAGGAATGGCTCAGGACCTTGATTTAAAAAAACGCTACTCGTTTGCTAAATCATATTTTGGCGTAGACTTCAGTTATTTCTATAACCTTCATCAAACTTCTTTCCTGAACGGACAGAATCAAATTCAAGCGCTGGATAGAAATAATTTCATTACTCCAGCCATCAATTTTGGAGCAACACATTTTTGGGGGCACGCTGATTTTTTTGTGTCCGTTGCTACTTCATCTAAAAAAATTAGAACTGATGAAGTGAGTAACTCTATCAGGTTTAGAGCTATAACCGGAATGCGAATCTTCCCTTTGGCACTCAAAGAAAATACGATACGTCCATACCTCAGCTATAAGTTTGCCCCGATACGTTTAAACCAAAGTGATTTGTTAGGCGAGAATTATAGAAGAACGCAAGTAAAGTCTATATTAGGTGCTGGTATAGCCTACCAAACACCAAAAGTTTATGCTTACGCGGGATATGAATTTATACCAAACAACGAAACAAATATCTACTTGTCTAAAACGCAGACCGCAACCTCTTCTTTTCCAAAAGGCCTAATCAATTTTGGAATAAACTATTCTGTTGAATTTACAAAAGGTTCTTATTCGCCCCCAGTCCAGCAACTTGACTCCTTACTAAGGAGTAAAAACACCTTGGGTTTGTTCTTTGGAATAGGTCCGTCTTCGGCTTTTCCAACACAGAATTCCAACTATATTTCTGACCTATACCCGTTCTTAGACGATCGGGCGATGCCTAATATTTTTCCAGAAATCACAGCGGGATATCATTTTTCAAAACACGAGTTTGTGGTGTCTGTCAATTTTAGACCTATGCGTCAAGAACGAGATGCTTTTGGCTTCAAGCAAAGATTAAGGAGAAACAGCTTTGGCTTAGAAGTCTATAAGTTCTTATTTGACTATCACGGTTTTGCCCCGTTCTTAGGTGCAGGAATTCTATATGAAGATATAAGGCTTATCGAAATAGATAACGGTATGAACCAGACAAACGATAGACATACGTTGACCACACCCGCTCTCGTTTTTGGATGGGATATTAGACCAAGCAAAAGGGCTGATCTCTGGTTGCTAAGAACTAATCTTAGGTACGCTCCATTTTTGGAGTTAGCAAAGAATGGTAAGGCGATAAGTCTGCAGTATCTTGAGTTTAACTTTATTCAAGCAATACTATATCCACAAAGGATTAAAAAGTATAGAGAATTGCGGTAGCTAAAATCGGTTAGGCAATATGGCGGCTTACGTGCTTCGCAGAAACATTATTGCCAAAAATCCGACACAGTGCGAAGCCGCAAAACGATAGTCAGAAACAGACAATAAAAAAAGTAAACTGTTTCGACAAAATGTCCAAATGGATACAGACCATACGGAAAATAGACAGAAGATAAACCGACTCAGTATATTTTATCACCCTTCGACAACTTAATAACTCGCAAATAAAATGGAACCGTACAAAATTCAGATCATTGAAACCATTGTAGTATTGATTGGCTACATAATTATTCATTACATAACTAAAACTTTTATCAATAATTCATTAAAGCAAACTCATTTTCAGCGTGGCCGAAGAAAAATGATCATCAAAGCTGTTCACCTATTGTCGGTGCTCGCTGCCATAATTCTGTTATCTGCTATATGGGGCCTTAAACAAAATGAAATAGCGGTTTTTGTGGGGACTATTTTAACAGCATTGGGTATCGCGTTTTTTGCCCAATGGTCATTACTATCCAATATTACATCCAGCTTATTGTTGTTTTTTAACCATCCCATAAAAATAGGTGATACAATAAAAGTGTTAGATAAAGATTACCCCTTTGAAGGAGAAGTCTCTGATTTGACTTATTTCTTTGTTAATCTTAAAACAGAAAGTGGTGCGATAATCACAATCCCAAATTCTATTTTATTGCAAAAATCAGTTTTAGTTATTGAAAAGAATAACACTTCAAAATCAATGACTTAATGAAACGAGTATTTTTAGTAATAATTTTTTTTATTTTATTAGAAAATATGTCCGTTGCTCAGCGCTTTGACTTGGGTAGTTGGAACATTCTAAACTTAAAGTATAACATTGACGTCAAATGGAGCGTGTTTGGCGAAACACAATTGCGTTCATTAAAATTTTACAACAACTTTCACTACTATGAATACAAAGGCGGTGTTAATTTTAAAGTTCACACGAACGCTACTTTATCTCTTGGTGCCGGCAGCTATCAAACCTTCAAAGAAGGTGGCAATTTCATTTTACCCAAAAACAGCGATGAGTTTAGAATTTGGCCACAAATAATTGTTTTTCAATCATTAAAAAAACTCAACATAGAACAGCGATACCGGGCAGAATTTAGATTTACAAGTAATGGTTATCGCAATCGTTTCAGATATAGATTAGGTTTGTCTTATCCCTTTGGCAAAGAAAGAAACAATTATAAACCTTTTCAAATAAGTGCAAGTAACGAACTGTTTTTTACAGACAAAGAACCATACTTTGAACGAAACAGAATGCTAGTTGCTTTTAACTACAAACCTTCAAAATCAACAACTTTACAAGTTGGCTATTTGCATCAGTTCGACTACAAAATTAATGATGAAACAGGGCGAGACTTTTTGCAAATAGGTTACTTCATTGAAATATTCAGAAAGCAATCAACAAGCTCAAATTATGACATTGAGCTAAAAGACAATTAGGAAGCATGGCAGGACAAGCAAATACAGACAATGGTTTACAGGCACCGTGACTAAGAGAGCCTCGGCTTTTTGCTATCCGCCACTATGATTCCGATAATTGAATTCTTCTCTTTTTGCACCCGTGGCACAGAGAGCCGGGCTTCGGTGCTTACTCTACAGAAAACCACCTTGCAATTTACTAGCAGCCCCACGCCAACTTGCATGGAAGGGACTTAGGCCCGCTGGAATAATTCGGCATCTTTCGATACCTTTCGCTCATGCTTGGCGCACACAATGACTAACCCCAGGTAGACAAACATTTTATGATGACAAAAAGAATATTAATAAAAAATATCAGCATCGTGAACGAGGGACAGATAATATGTGCCGACCTCTTAATCGATGATGGTCTTATTCAAAAAATTGGGCAAATTGATGGCGAAAATAGTACAACAATTATTGACGGGTCCGGTAAGTATTTGTTTCCTGGCATCATTGACGGACAAGTTCATTTTCGTGAGCCTGGACTAACACATAAGGGAGACCTTTATACGGAAAGTAAAGCAGCTGTAGCAGGTGGCGTAACTTCCTTTATTGATATGCCAAATACAATTCCCAATGTACTCACAATTGATATTTTGAATGAAAAATATCAACTTGCCTCAACGCAGTCGTTGGCCAATTTTGGTTTCTTTTTAGGCGTTAATGGAGATAATATTGATGAAGTAATTAAACTTGACACGTCTAAACTGCTAGGCGTTTCTGATGACGGTCTTTACTTTACAAAGAAAGGAAACCTACTTGCAGACAATCCTGAAACAATGGAAAAACTGTTTGCCAACTGCAAATCAATTATTGCAATTCACTCCGAAAAAGAACAGGTTGTTGAAGAAAACGAAAACATCTATCGCGAAAAATATGGTAACGATGTACCAATAGAATTTCACCCGGTTATCAGAAGTGAAAAAGCTTGCTATGAAGCCACTAAACAAGCAATTGATTTAGCCAATAAACACAAGGCAAGATTGCACATTTTGCATTTAACGACCGAGGCAGAAACTCACTTATTCCGAAATGACATTCCTTTGAATGAGAAAAATATTACCACAGAAGTATCTGTTCATCATTTATGGTTTTCCGAAATTGACTACAAGAAATTAGGAACTCTAATAAAATGGAATCCGGCTATAAAAACTGAAAAAGATAAAAATGGACTTTTGGAAGCTTTATTGGATGACAGAATCGATATTGTAACAACCGACCACGCTCCTCATACTCTAGACGAAAAGCTAAAACCCTACTTTCAATCTTTGTCGGGCGCGCCAATGGTGCAACATTCTTTAAACATTATGTTACATTTTTTTCAACAAGGGCTTATCTCACTAGAGAAAATAGCAGAAAAAATGTGCCATAACCCAGCGACCCTTTATCGAATTGAAAACCGAGGGTTCGTCCGAAAAGGCTACTTTGCTGATTTAACAATAGTCGACCTAAACACACGTTGGACTGTTAGCAAAGAAAACCTTTTGTATAAATGTGGTTGGTCGCCACTTGAAGGAACAACTTTTTCTGCTAAAGTTACTCATACATTTGTAAACGGAAATCTGGTTTACGAACATGGAAATTTTGATGAAGATGCAAAGGGGAAAGCATTAACAAAGACGGATAGTTAAAAAATCTACAGCACCTGAGAGTGGCTTGGCGAAAGTTGGGTGGCAAATTTTGATCTCTGATTTTAGTACTTAACAGATGATTCCCAATCTATTACTATATTCAAGGATTAAATCTCATGAGCAATGAAAATCTTTAGTTCGTATTTATTGGGTCTTGTTCATGCTCCATTATTAATTATTCTATTTATCGGCTGCACGCAGTCAGCCAAGGTTACGCTTAGCGAATTAATTTCAGACTCACCTTCTATTATCGGTAAAAGTAGTTATCTAAACTCGCCCTTTGTGACTGCTGGCGATCGCGTTTATATGGTTGGCCATCAGGACGGAACATTCCCCGAGCTGGGATGGCATATCAAAGGTGAAATGGGCGGCATCTGGAATCATCCGATTAAATTGATGGATGGCTTTGACGTGGATCTTAGCTGGGATGAGCAAACGATCCAATTAAACCATGCCGATACGTTTGTTAATTATCCCTTTGCCAATAGACACCTTTATCGACTTGGGGAGCAAAATCTATCAATCGAACGGTGGCAATTTGTGCCCGATCACAAAGAAGGATTGGTGGTTCAATTCGTCCTGCACAATACTGGAGAGCAACATCAAAATTTTCAAGTTCAATTCAAAGGTCACTCAGACTTAAGGCCAACCTGGTTGGGTGAACGTACCAATATGGTTAACAGCAAAGATTCGGGTGCATTTAAAACTAACTTAGACTTATGGGTAGTTAAGGATAATGACAATCCATGGTTCGTTGCTTTTGGTGCCGATGAAAAATCAATTACCCATCAGGCAACATCCGGTTCCTATGCTGGTAGTGGTATGTCCGGATCGTTAACCTATAACATCTCAGTACCAGCGCACTCCAATAAAGTGATCAATTTTATTATCGCTGGATCCTATAAAAGTGAACAAGCTGCATTAACTTCTTACGAAGACATTAAGAAAAATTTCATTTCGGACTTTTCAAAAAAGCAAACTCGCTACGCAGCGTTGGCCAATCAATCCAAACTCACTATTCCTGATAAAAATTTGCAACAGGCATTTGAGTGGCTAAAGTATAACTGCGATTGGCTAGTGCGATCCGTTCCTGAAATTGGTACCGGCATTACCGCAGGAATGCCCGATTACCCCTGGTGGTTTGGTGTTGATAGTGAATATGCATTGAAAGGATACATGGCTATTGGGCAGAAAGAAATCGCGTATAAAACCATTGCACTGCTGGATATTATGTCGGACGTAATTAATGGCAACGGAAGAATACTTCATGAGATGTCAACCAATGGTGCGGTATTTAATAAAGGTAACGTCAATGAAACACCACAGTTCGCATCGTTGATTTGGGAAGTGTATCAATGGACAGGAGATCGCGCATTTCTTGAAAAATATTTTCCAACCATCAAGAAAGGACTTCGTTGGTTGATGACAGAAAATGATTCCAACAAAAATCTTTTCCCAGATGGTTTTGGCATGATGGAAATTCATGGTCTCAATAGCGAAATGATTGATGTAGCGGTTTATACGCAACGCGCTTTCGCGGATGCTTCTCAACTAGCAGCAGCGTTGGGCGATGAAGCCTTGGCCAAATCGTATGCTCAGATAGCCGAACGACTAAAAGTAAAAATCAATCAGGAATTTTGGTCGGAGGAGTTTAACTCCTATGCCGACTTTATCGGAACCGATAAGCAAGCCCTGAAACTAATTGAAGATGCAATCGTGCGGGCTGATACCTTAAACAAACCCTGGGCTGTTGCTGAATTAAGAAATACGAAAGCTGCTATCTTAAAAAATCCATCCTCCCAATCACGGCCCTTTGTTCTTTATCACAATTGGGTTGTGAACACTCCTATGGAAATGAAACTGGCGGATACTGACAAAGCAAATCGGGCGCTGATCACGGCAGAAAAATTTGTAAACCCGTATGGCGTATTTGTTACAGGTATTGACCGCGATGAATCCGCTGGCTCCGATGATGGTTCGTTTAAAGGAAGTAAAGTTTTTTCATACACAGGTGCTGTTATGACGCTTCCAACAGGTGTGCAAGTGGTAGCCGAAAATAATTATGGGCATACCGATAAGGCACTCAACTTATTAAAAAAAATGGCGCGCACCTTTAGCTATGCCCTACCCGGTAGCATCTATGAAGTGTCGCCCGATTATGGAATGACTACCCAAGCCTGGAATATTTACAGTTTTGCTGTGCCAATTGTGCAGCAATTTTTTGGAATCCATCCCAATGCACCTCAAAAAAAGGTATCTATAGAATTACAAATGCCTGACGAATGGAATGACGCTTCACTGGAAAACGTAATGATAGCTGATAATACAGTATCTGTCTTCTATAAAAAATCAGAAGGTGAGATTTCGTTAAAAGTTGTACAGCAGAATTCGGACTGGACAATAGATATTATCCTTCCAAGAAACGCAAAGCCCGATTTTAAATTAGTTAAAGGAGAAGGCACATCAACTCGGGTAGATAATAAATTGGTGTTTAGCGCGGTGGGCGATGCTATTGAATTGGTGATCGAGGTTGGAAGTTAGAGATTAGAGGCTGGAGGTTAGAGGTCAAGTATCCTTCATTTACAACTCGGGCACTCCCATTCTTTGTGCAAATCGATAACAGTAACTATAGAAAGGTGGCGTTACCTGGGTGAAACAATCACATAGATGGTGTTGCCGATCTTTTGAGGTATACCCTCCACCAGATACTTGGCACCTTCTGCTGTGTCAAGTTCACTCTTACTGTAATTCACGGGCGCAATGAATTTAAATACTTAAATGCCTGCCTTTGCCGAAACGTTTCAGTTGCCAGGTTCTTCCGTTTTATAAACTACTTAATTACCTGTACCCACCCCTTGCAAGCAGCTTCGCCTGCCACCTCTATATCATAGTAATAAACACCTGCTTCTAGATTTTCACCTGCCCAGTCATCTTTGTAATCTTTGCTTTCATAAACTTTTCCGCCCCAGCGATTGTAGATTACAACGCGCGCAGTGAGTGCTGAGCTTGATAATTTTCTACCACCATAGGAAATTACAAAGGTATTGTTCTCCAAAAATTCATCTGGCGTAATCACATTCGGCACTTTCAATTCAAAAATCGGAACGTCAATCCGATTTTCATAAATACACGATTCCTTAATGCCCAATAAACGAACTGAGTATAAGCCATCTGCACTGTAGGCATGAGTGGTAGCATCCAAATCAGAAGTATTACCATCTCCAAAATCAAAAAATACTTCTTCGTTGAGGTCGGTCAAATTAGCAACTTGCACCGTTGGACGATTTAGGCAATCATACATTTTTTGAAAATTAAACTTTAGATCTACACCAGGCACTACCCTAATATTAACCGTATCCTTCTTTACACATCCAATTGCATCGATTATTGAAACAACGTAGCCATCGTCTTCGGTTGGGTTAACAAGGGGTGACGCTAATGTTGAAGTAAATGTTTTATCCCAATTTTGCCACCGGTAAGTTACTCCGCCCGAAGCGATTAATCTTGTACCTGCAGCAAAGCACATTACCTGATCGGGCCCGGCAAAGCCACTTGGTCTTGACACCGTAACATTTGTAAATGTTGAATCTCTGCCCACACACGTGCCAATATCAAGAACCAAAAGTTTTACCTGGTAAATTCCAGGTTCTTTATAAGCATGTGTAACCGATGACGTGTCCTGTTTAAATGCTTGTCCACCATCGCCAAAATTCCATTCATAAAACTGCCCGCCAATACTTTTATTTTGAAACACGATGGCATCAGGCAAACAAACCCGATTAAGTCCGGGCATATCTAGTTTAACTGAGTTTGTTTGAATGCGTGCTTTCAACGATGATAAATCAAACTTAAACGCTGCATTGTTGCAGTTACGGCTCTTGTTAGTTCTACTCCACGCTCCAGGTGTTGTTGGAAAATCGGAGGATGGAAATCCATTAGGAAATTCACATCCCGAACATACTGCATGATACACTATGCCTCCTTTATCAAACCTACTAGTGCCACCATCAACATGAGTTTTGGATTGAGTACCGCCTAAGTAAGTAGCGTACAAAAGTTGTGAGGCATCATCGGTAAGCACAATAAAATAAAAATCCGATCCGCTGGTGTTCTTTTGAAAACCATCGGAGGTTATCGGCATTCCAACCGTTGAACTATTCCAAAATCCTAAAAGTTCGTTTAGCTCGCCACCCCAACCCGTCATATAAATATTATTACAATCATTAACCAAAAACGCAGTGGGCGAAATATTTGGAACAGGAGTGCCACTTCCAAATACGGTTGAAAAAACCAGGGTGGTAAGATCATTGGTAAACT
>Ga0163154_10008096_pt1 | contig 12344 bp, 10 predicted proteins | sample OliLakLV19MP9P1_FD_148649 | JGI IMG/M metagenome (GOLD analysis project Ga0163154, IMG submission 148649) | Freshwater microbial mat bacterial communities from Lake Vanda, McMurdo Dry Valleys, Antarctica - Oligotrophic Lake LV.19.MP9.P1 | ecosystem: Environmental > Aquatic > Freshwater > Lake >... | reverse complement strand
CGATAGCGTTTCTTGATATGCTCGGCGCGGAGTACCACGTCGTTTGGGAGGCTTATTTTGGCGGCGGCCTTTGCGACTTGCTGTTCTTTTTCCGCAAATGCTTTGACGGCTTCCGGGTTGTAATCGGCGGCTATCTTGTCCGTCAAGGCCAATAAATCTAATTTTGCTGTTGCTTTTTCCTGCTCGTTGGGAGCCATCATCCATTCGAGTTTTTTCAGGATCACTTCGTCTTCCGCATCCACGCTGCCCGCGTAGGCGCGTGCAAAATCAATCAGCAAGTCGGCACCGCGTTCCGGGTGTTGCTTTATGGCCATTTTAATGGCCTCCGCTCGATGTTGGAGTTGCTCAATCATGCTTGCGGAAGATTTTCGGTGAGTGTTCGGAGGATACCGAGGATGGAAAAGGCGATGGTATTCAGGTGCCTTTCGCTGTCATCAAAGGTGGTAATGCCCATGTTTACCGCCTTTTTTACTCGATAATACCTGCTGCTGACGCTGATGGCTTCGTCCTCTAAATCGGGTTGGAAGGTCACGACAATGTCAATCAGCAACTTGATTGCTGGCTCGAATTCGGCCTTCGCCACGAAATTTTTGATTTCGTTTCTACGGGTTAATATGTCGTTGGGTGCGGACAAAGTGATTGATATAGCATTGGTTCAAGGCGCAAGTATAAGGAATGGTGTCAGAATAACTTCCCCATTTCAGGCTAATTATTTTGGTGTCAGCCAACTATCTTTTGAAGCGAAAGCAGCGTTATTTAACGAAAAAGATGGGGCGGTTGGCAGCAAAAGAATGGCATCAAATGGGGAAGTTATGTTGAAACCGTTCCTTGGGGTCTTTTGTACGGTATATTTTAGGCAAAAGTAAAAAACATGAACTTGGCATCGCCCATAAAAATGGACTGTGTTGGGCTGTTGTTCCTTATCTGAATTACCATTGCTTTATCACACGTAGGTTTTGTGTTTGGCTATCTGTTTGAATTTGGATAAAATAAACGCCTGCTGGTTTTTCGGTCAAATCAAGGTTGATGTTGAATTGGCCGTTTTGAGAAAAGTGATGTACTAAACAGCATTCCTGACCGCTTGGATTTACGATGCTGACTCGAGTCGCCGAAATGTCCCCGTTTATTTTGAGTCGCAAGTTGAAAATGCCCGTAGTCGGGTTCGGGAAAACAGAAACCTTGGTTTCATCACCCAAATTTTCCACGCCCACGCTCGGCAAGCAAGCCGCCGAGCCGACCAATCCAGTCAGTGCGTTGCACAAAAACAAATAGTGCCCCTGCGCGTCGGCATCGAGCGGCAGTTGCAAAAGCAGGTTGGTGTTTTCGTTCGGGTCGGTGGCGATTTTGTAAAATTCCTCGTGCCCGTCGTCGAAACGAAAGAGTTTAAAATCGAAGTCGCGGATCGCTTTCCCGTCGTCGGGCAAGTGTTCGGGGTCAAAAACTTCGGTGAAAACCCAGTCGTGGACAGCGGTATTTTCATTTTTCAAAATGGGCACGAGGCTCACTGCATCCACGGGTTTTGTCGGCAGGGTGTGCATTTTCCAATCTGAAAAACCCGCCATTTCAACGATCGTGGCGAATAAATCAGTCGTGCTGACCAGCGCGTCACTTGTCCGTCCGGGCGACGCGACCGCCGGGCCGGAAATAATCATTGGGACGTGAACGCCGTTTTCATAGACTGTGCCTTTGGCACGTTGCGGGTTGGGCAATTGGCAAATCCGCGTGTCGTCGCCGTTGTCGCCGATGAAATTGCCCGAATAATGGTCATAACCGAGTGCGGCAGGGAAGTCTCGATTGGCTGCTATTTGGGTGTGCAGGTGCCATTTCCCGATGTTGGCAGTGGCGTATTTCGTGGGCGCGGCGGCGTTTTTCAGGAGTTTTCCGATGCTGATTTCAGCGGTATCCAATTGCCCGTTCGCTGCCGAGGTGATGACTGTGCCGACTCCCGTATGAAAAGGATAATGCCCGGTCAAAACCGCCGCCCGGATTTCGGAACAATACGGATAAGACCACGCTTTTGTGAAACGCATGCCGTTTTGCAAGAGCGAGCGAACATTGGGCATTTTGGCCGTGTCCAGACCGTCGTCGTAAAAACCAAGGTAGTCCGTGCCGAGGTCGTCGGCGATGATGAGGATGATGTTTTGCTGGGCGTAAACGGGCGCGACGAGTACGGCGAAGAAAAAGGCGAGACAGTATTTTAATCATAAAAAAAGTTGGACGGGGCACTAGTGCCCCGTCCGGTAGTTGGCGTATGAATCCAGGAGACATGTTTTTCCTTCCTCAAGGCGCGAGGAGGGCGAAATACGGGATATTTTAACCGACGAGCAACGCAGAAGAAGGGGAAATAGGGCGCTGGATTCATACGCCAACTACCGGACGGGGCACTAGTGTAATCAAGGCTGTGCGTTTTGCGGGTGGGTTAGACGTATAAAATATCTTTGGTTTAATTGGTACGGACGGGTTAATAATGTGGGGAAGCCAAAGGAGTTGCTGCTGATTCAGCCAAAGCATCTAGTAAAAGCAGCAGATTGGCCAACATGGAAACACCGGGGCGCAAACAAATCCGCTCGAAAAGCATCGGTATTTCGTCGCCTTCTTGTATTGGGAAATACAAACCCGTTGCCCAACCTTTGTGTCTTCATTTACACATTAATCAAAAAACAAAAAAAATGCTCGATTCTGTACAAAGCATTCCCGCTGCCATACACGACGAACTCCAAAAACCCTATGCGCTCACCGACGCACAAATTGATTTTTATCAAAAAAACCGTTTCATCAAACTGAAACAGGTATTTTCCGGCAAAACGATTGCTTTTTTCAACGCAATCATCGGCCAGAAAGTCGCGGAAATGAATACTGAAACAACTGCCCTCGCCGAACGCTCGACCTACGGCAAGGCGTTTTTGCAGCTCTTCAACCTTTGGCGCGAAGACGAAGCCATCCGGGAACTTATTTTTTCAAAACGCCTTGGCAAAATCGCTGCCGACCTGATGCAGACTTCTGGCGCACGACTTTACCACGACCAAGCCCTCTTCAAGGAAGCGCGCGGCGGCATCACACCCTGGCATGCCGACCAATACTATTGGCCACTCGAAACCGATAAAACCGTCACGGCCTGGATTCCGCTGCAAGAAGTGCCGCTCGATATGGGGCCGCTCGAATTCAGCGCGGGCAGCCACCAAATCGTGACCGGCCGCGAACTCGAAATCGGCGACGAAAGCGAGGCGAAAATGGGCGAGCGGCTGCGGGTCACGGATTTTCCGCACGTGGTCGAGGCGTTTGATTTGGGCGAAATCAGTTTTCACTCCGGCTGGGTGTTTCACCGCGCCGGCGCGAACACAACCGATCAAATGCGCAAGGTGATGACTGTGATTTTTATGGACAAAGACATGATTTTGAAACAGCCCGAAAACGACGCGCAAATCAAGGATTGGAACACTTGGTGCCCAGGCGCGGAGGTGGGTGAAGTGATTAATTCGCCAATCAACCCGGTTTTATACGCAAATAATTAAAACATGGCAAATCCTTACAATCCGCATCAAAATCCAGGTAAATGTCGCAAAACAATGAAAAAAAACATCCTTCTCCTCTGCTTCGGCATCTTGGCCTTCACCACCGTCGCGCAAAATTTGAAAGTCGCTTCCGGCACAGTGGAGCATTTTGAAAAATTCCCTTCCAGGTTCATTGCCCCGCGCAATGTGGACGTGTGGCTTCCCGGTGGGTATTCAAAATACAAAAAATACGCCGTGCTCTACATGCACGACGGCCAAATGCTGTTCGACAGCACCACTACTTGGAATCACCAGGAATGGGGCGTGGACGAAAGCATGACGACGCTCCTTAAAAACGGGAAAATCCGCGATTGCATCGTCGTCGGTATCTGGAACACGCCCGCCCGACGCGAGGAATATTATCCGCAAAAAGCGTGGGAGAAAGTCCCGCAGTTTTACCGCGACACTTTGGCTAAAAAATTCGGCATCCAACAAAAAGTGCTTTCCGACGATTACCTGAAATTCATCATCCGGGAGTTGAAACCCTTCATTGATAGCGTGTTTTCGGTCAAAACCGATCGAAAAAACACGTTTATCGCGGGTTCGAGCATGGGTGGGCTGATTTCCATGTACGCTATTTGCGAATATCCGAAGATTTTTGGCGGCGCGGCTTGCCTCTCGACGCATTGGCCAGGCGGACTTTCTCCCGAAGACAACCCTTCGGCGCAGGCACTTTTGGCCTATTTCCGTGAGCATTTACCCTCCGCCAAAAGCCATAAGTTTTACTTTGATTTTGGTTCAGAAACGCTTGATGCGTGGTACAAACCTTATCAAAAAAAGGCCGACGACATCCTTCGCAGCGGCGGTTTTTCTGAAAAAAACTGGCTGACGCGTTCCTTTCCGGGCGAAGACCACAGCGAAAGATCGTGGGCAAAAAGGCTGGAAATTCCCTTTGAGTTTTTGTTGAGGCAATAAAAAACAATATTTTATGGACAAGAAAATATGGCTCGTTCTGCTCCTTTTTATTGCTAAAAAATCAACGGCACAGGATTTCCAACCTTTCGTTTTTCAAATTAAAAATTTGGAAACGACGCTCGAAAAAATGGGCAGCCCGATGGCCGAAACCGACCGCGCGGCCATCGAAAACTTCGCCAGAACAGGCGATGAAATCACGGTCGCGGGCATCGAAAAGGTGCTAGAAAAGTACGTTTTGTTTGAAATCACGGTCAATCCCGAAAGCCGCGTGAGTGCGAAAAACGGCGCGGCGCGACCCATTTTGCTGTGAAACGGCTGGCAAACCTTTTTGATAAAAGTTGAAAATCAGGCGGGTATCACGGCGCGTTTGAACGTCGAAAGTCCGATGTCAAAAAAAATGTCAATTTTAAAAAAAAATCACACTTTACGGCATCTGCTTTTTTGCCACAATGCCTTGGATGATTCAGGCTCAAATCAGCCACGTCGAACCGCTCAACTGGTGGGTCGGCATGAAAAACCCCGAAGTACAATTGCTGATCAATGGGAGCAAGGTGGGCGAAACAAGCCCTTCGATTGCTTATCCGGGTGTAAGCATCAAAAAAGTCTATACAGCCGATAGCAAAAACTACCTGTTCCTGGATGTAGTGATTTCCAAAAAGGCAAAACCTGGGACTTTTGATATTCAATTCAAAAAAGACGGGAAAATCATCTATACCTACCCCTACACCCTCCTGCCAAGACAGCAAGATGGCAGCCAACTCAAAGGTTTTGATGCATCGGATGTCGTGTATCTGATTGTGCCTGACCGCTTCGCCAATGGCGACTCCAAAAACGATGTGGTGGAAGGTATGTTGGAAAACAACATGTCAGCCTACTCTTATCATGGCTACGCCGTAACCGATCACTATAAAGTGGATCCACGTTTTGGCACTTTGGACGACTACAAAGAATTGGCGCAAAAGGCACGTAAAAAAGGCATCAAATTGATTTTTGACGAGGTACTCAACCATACTGGCAGCAATTATTGGTGGATGAAGGATTTGCCTTTTAAAAACTGGTTCAATTTTCAGGACAGTTTGGTACTAACCAACCACCGCCGCACCGTCAACATGGATTTGTACGCAGCCGATTTTGATAAAAATCTTTGGGAAAGAGGCTGGTTTGACAAAACCATGTGCGACATGAACGGCGAAAACCCGTTTATGGCTAAATACCTGATACAAAGCAGTATTTGGTGGATAGAAACCTTGCAATTGGGCGGCATTCGGCAGGACACTTATGGCTATTCTGACAAAACGATGTTGAAAAATTGGAGTTGCAGCATCCTGGACGAGTACTCCAATTTTAACCTGGTTGGCGAAGAATGGAGCGTCAATCCGCTGATTACTTCCTACTGGCAACGTGGCAAGAAAAACCACGACGGTTATGATGGGTGTTTACCGACGGTCATGGATTTCCCCTTGCAATCCGCTTTAGTGGAGTTCCTGACAACAAAAGACTTGGCTGGTAATGGAATGTCATCGCTTTATGAAGCCTTGGCCAACGATTTTGTGTATGCCAATCCCAATAATATTTTGGTGTTGGGGGACAACCACGACATGGACCGAATTTTTATGCAATTGAATCAGGATGTGGATTTGACCAAAATGGCACTGACTTATTTGCTCACCATTCGCGGCATTCCGCAGATTTATTATGGAACGGAAATATTGATGGACAATACCGGGCATCATAAAGTAGATGGCTTGATACGTTCCGATTTTCCGGGCGGATGGTCAGAAGATGCGGCCAACGCCTTTACCGCAAAAGGACTTACGCCCGAACAACTCAATGCCCAAATGTTCCTCAAATAATTGTGTTGAGCAATGAAGTGTTTCCCTTAAAATCATCCTTGATGGTAGCGGGAAAATCAGCCACTATTTTTGAAATAAAATAAAGGCATGCCCACAACATCCGAGGCTATATGAAGAATTTGAGGGCGGGCATTCCTGGGATTATTGGGCGCAGTATATTGAGGGAACGCTGCTGTTTTTTCAAGGAATTTAGAAAAATGAAACCTGTTTCACCACACCAGTTCGCCAACGCTTTCCAATCCACGCTGCTTTGGCTATCAATGGTTTAAATGACCAGTAAAAGCCAGTTTTGGCATTGGAATGGCCGGTTGTGACAGAATGTTATTCTATCGGAACAAATGAATTGACCCGATGTTTTTTTGGAAACTTGATTCCGTCTAACGGATTCTATTGCTCACTCGCCGGATGGGATTGATCGCTGGGGCTGGATTTCTGCCCAAGAGGAGCGGATTTTTTTCACGGCATCCGATGGGTAGGCAGTGCGTTTACTATCAGTTTCTAATGGTGGACAGCCCGTTGGTGTTTCAGGGGAGAAGAAATTTTTTCCTGAAAATGGGATTGGACGGCGACCTGATCCGGGGCATTGATACCGACACTTGGGGTTCGGGCGAATTTTTGGAAGGCTCTCTGGGTCTTTGGCACAAGGGGCGGTTTTATCTTACCTATGTCGGGAAAAACGATAACCTGCCCAGTGGCCCACGGGTGTATTCGACCTTTCGTCGCAGCAGATTGACCTTTCGGCTTAGCCCTCGGGTGTGTACGTCATCTCGCTCTGGGCTGCGGGCCTGCGGCGGCTCCTGGGCACGGAGGTGGTGGTGAAGCAGTAGTGTTGCACCCTGTTTAAGGCTGTTAGGGAACGGTGTCAGAATAAAGTCCTAAACTTGGTTTTACTTTGTCAGATTAGAAATAAATGAAGGGTTCCTAAAGTCGCGTAGCGGCGTGATGTCGGTAGAATCGCTACTTTTTCTTCTTCATTTTCCAATACACGCCCAGCGATATCGAAGGGGCCGCCAGCACGTTGCGGCCCTGCATCGCGCCGCCCAGCAGTGCGCTTAGGCCCCAACCGCTCTTCCGCTCATAGGCAAGACCCAGTTGCGGCGATGTGTACTGTACATTGTTGGCAAACAGGCCGTTGCTCGAACTGCTCGGGTCGCCGTTCTGGAACGACTGCACCCCGACTAATTTTGCAGAAGCCAGCAACCGGTCTTTCAGCAGCCAATAGCCGGCTTCTACTTGGTAGCGAAATTCCTCAGAAAAACCCTTGCTGCGGTTGTTCACCCCGACGTGTCCGGTGGCGTACCAACGCGCCGCGCCGCGCCCCCACTCCAATTTGAGCAGTTGGTTGAACTCGCCGTCGCCGGTGTACAGCAGGTCGGCATTTTCAAAATCACCGCTGGGTATGCCGAGCGTCAGCGAAGTGCTGAGCACCCAGGGGCCCTTGCGCAGCAGGCCATAGCGCAGCCCCAAGTCAGCGTCGCCAAAAGCGGTGTTTTGCAAACCCTGTTGCAGCACCTCGCCCGTGATCGCGCCCACGCCCTCGTTGACGGTGTTGCGCACCAAAAAAGGGACGTAGGCGATGGCCGTAAGTTTTGAGGTCAAGCCGTATTCGCCGTAAAAAGCGGTCGTGTAGTTGCCCAGCATAGTGCCCGCGCCGTTGATGTCGTACAGCTTGCCGTCCAGCCCGTAGAACTGGCGAGCGCGGATGCTGGTGAAGTCTAGTTTGAAAAAGCCGTGACCTTTTGGCTGGGGCCACCCGTCGGCTTGTGCAGGCTGGGCAGCACCGAGCAGAACCAAGATGATGGCGGTCGAAACAAGTGTATTTTTCATGTTTTGATGCTGTTTTTAGTTGTTGAGTTCAGCCGTGCCGAACCGTACGTTGAACGGGATACAGTAAATAACTACATAGTTGTAGTCTTGAAGGCCCACCCCCGCAGGCACCGCGTACTGTTGCGCGCCATCGTTTTTGTCGAGGTTCCCGAGTTTCAGGCTGTTCTGCGCATTGAGGCCGCCCGACGCGGTTCTAGCCAGATAGACCCCCAATTGGGGGCCGTTGGACACATTAAAATCGGTACCAAAAATCAGTGTCAGCCCGTTGGCCGTTTGCTGCAGTGTGACCCCTCCTTTCGTCGAGTAGCCATTGCTGCTGACAAAAACGCCTGTGCGCGATACGCCGTTCGTTGGCACGACCTGAATGGCGAGCGGCAGACTGTTGACCCCAGCGACAGAGGCTGTGACCGATGCGGTGCCTGTGCCCAAAGCCGTGGCCAGCCCGTTGGCACTGATACCCAGCACGTTGTTGTCAGTGCTCGCCCAAGTCACGGTTTGCCCGCCAAGTTCCTGATTGTTGCTGTTGAAGGCTTTTGCTGAAAATTGGAGCGTCGCGCCGATGTTGAACACCGTCTGCGCGGCCATCACTTCTACCCTGGCCACTGCGGTTTCGTTTTGTACCACGGTGACGAGCACGGAATCGGCCAAGCCGCCTGGCGCGAGCGCGACGGCCCAGATTTGGCCGGGCGTTTTGGCCGTAACCAAGCCTATCGAGCTGACCGATGCAATGGAAGAGGTGCTGGAACGCCACTGAACTTGTGCCGACTGGTCAATGGCCGCTTCGTCGGTGTAGGTGGCTGACAGCGCGAAGGTTTGCGCTACGGTGAGCGAAACGCTGGCAGGTGTCACCGTCAGTTTGGGTTCCAGGATTTCGGGGACGATCTCTGTTTTGACGCAGGCGGCCAGTGTCAGCAGGGCGGCCCAGCTCAGGGGTTTGAAAAATTGCCGGTTCAGGTACATGATGGTTGCTTTTTTTGAAAAGACAACTCCTAACGGCCTTGCCCCTATCGAAAATATCTGAACGCTCCCTGCGAGTGGCTTTCTTGTCTGGATGCCGACATTCATGTTGGACTTTTGACACAACCCTACTCTCGCAAGCCTCTGTGCTTATCCTGTCCCATAACTTTTTAGGTGATTTTTCAGAAAAACCGTTGCAAAACCAATCAAAATTAGTTCAAAAAAGTGAGACACCTTATGGATATAAGGACTCCAATCGGAGGAAAATCAACTTTTCCTTTTTGGGTGAAAAATTATGGGACACGATAAGGAACGCCGCACCAATAACTTAGTCATTTGATGCCACCCTTTGTTCCATCATAAGGCCCCTATTTTTCTTTAAATAGCCCCACTATTCGCAGAAAAATAGGGTTGTCTGATGAAAAAATGCCTGACCTAAAATGACTAAGTTATTGGTGCCGCGTTTCTTAAAATGTGGCACACCTTTCGGCATGCCACATCATTTTTGATTAAATTTACGGATGTTTATTGTTTCACAAATTTCAGCACCTGAACAGAATTGTCCGTGCGCAGTTCCAGCAAATACATGCCTGGCAGGAGTGCCGCGATGTCCAGCTGAACCGCATTCATCCCCTCCACGCTGTTTCTCTGGCTGAAGGACACGGTGCGTCCGGTTAAATCAAGGACTTGAAGCTTGTAATCCTGTTGCGTTTTTGCCTCAAAAACCAGCTGGAGCGAGGAGCTTGCCGGGTTCGGAAATACCCGGGCTGGATTGAATACCAGTATATTGTTCGTGCTATTCAACAACGTACCAGTGGCTACGCCAAGTGAAGCGACCACATTTTTGCTGAAATTCCAGGGCTCCTCAGTATCCAATTCAAAGGAAATTTCGCTGGCGCAGCTGTCCGATTCAATACTTAGGGTTACGGTATAAACGCCGTGCGCTGCATATTCGTGGAAGGGACTCTGCTCGTTGCTGGTCTCGCCATCTCCGAAATCCCAGTTCCAGCTTACAATTGGGTTGGGCGAATAGGAAAGGTCTACAAACTCAAAGCCAAGTCCGCCCAAGCTGTCTGGCAGCGGGATAAATAGGGCCTGGCAATCCTGTTCTCCCTCCCAGGGGCAGTCTTCTTGCACACAGATTTTGAAGGAAATATTGCTTTCACAGCCTGTCACCGTCATGATGGAGAGTTCTACCAGATATACGCCGGGTTCTTCGTATGCGTGCACAGGATTCTGTTCGTCGCTGGTTTCCCCGTCGCCAAATTCCCAGTACCACTCCACTGGAGAGCCAAAGGACAGGTCTTCAAAACTAAGGGTGAGTGAATCCTGACTCACTTCATCTACAAAAAACATGGCCTGACAACCAAAGAAGAATGTATCCACTGGGCTGTCACCCACCACTATTACTGCGCTGGCGTAGGTCAAACAGCTGTCTTCAGTCAATACCGTCAATTCTACGGAATAAATGCCCTCCTCAGGGAAAGTATGAATTGGGTTAGGGTCATTGCTCGTTGTTCCATCATCAAATTGCCAGAAATAGCTCAGCACACCTACCGGGTCGCCCGTCAGTCCGAAAACTTCGGTATAAAACTCAAAAGTCAGGCTGTCTATATCCTCATACTCAATATAAGCGGCACAATCCTCACTGGGCGGGGCATCTGTAAACAAGGGGAAACTGATCTCTGCTTCACAGCCACTTTCGCTGGTGACCACCAGACTGACTTCGTATAAACCGTCCGTTGCATACGTATGCTCGGGGCTTTCTTCGGTACTGGTATTACCGTCGCCAAAGTCCCAGAGCCAACTGATTGGATCCGCGCCGTCCAGGGTGTAGAAATCGGCAGAGAAGACAAAACTGAGCGAGTCTATCTGATCCGCAAAAGGCTCCAAGGAGCACTCCGGATCGTCTGGATCTACTTCTCCAACACATACATGTTCGGTAATAGAAGCTTCGCAGCCGGTTCCGCTGACAATGGTCAAGCTGACTTCATAAATACCCGCCATATCGTATTCATGCGTTGGATTTTCTTCGGTGCTGGTGTTGCCATCTCCAAAATCCCAGAGCCAGCTTACCGCAGCGGCACTATCCTGCGTTTCAAAGTAGGAAACAAACTCCACCGTGAGGCTATCTGTGTTTAGGGCCTCAAACCAGGCTTCGCAGTCTGGATTGGCTGGATCTACTTCTCCAACACAAACATGCTCCGTTGAACTGGCTTCACAACCGGTTCCGCTGACAATGGTCAAGCTGACTTCATAAATACCCGCCATATCGTATTCATGCGTTGGATTTTCTTCGGTGCTGGTGTTGCCATCTCCAAAGTCCCAGAGCCAGCTTACCGCAGCGGCACTATCCTGCGTTTCAAAGTAGGAAACAAACTCCACGGTGAGGCTATCCGTGTTCAAGACCTCAAACCAGGCTTCGCACTCCGGATCGCCTGGATCTACTTCTCCAACACAGACATGCTCTGTTGAAATGGCTTCGCAGCCGGTTTCGCTGATGACGGTGAGGGTGACTTCGTACAATCCATCCGAAGCATAGACATGGATCGGGTTTTCGTCCGTACTGCTTTGTCCGTCTCCAAAATCCCAGAGCCAGCTTACGGCACTGGCACTATCTACGGCCTCGAAATATGCGGTAAATTGTACGCTGAGGCTGTCGATATTTTCAGATTCAAAACTGGCTCCACAATCGGCAGGCGGCGGGTCATCGGCACAGATTTCGAAATCGGCGGAGGCTTCCCCGTTTACGATAGGCTTTACTTCGGTGATGCTTTCCGGCGAACCATCATAGCAGCCCGTTTCGATTTCTATCGTAATTTCATTCAGATTTGCAGGGATTTCCACCTCAAAGTTGTAAAAACCATCGGCATCGGTCAGGCCTTCGGCAAACCCAAACTGGGTAGAATCTTGTGGGTCAATGGCGAAGGCGACAATGTTCCAGTCTTCTACCGGCGAGCCGTCGGTATTTCTGGTGACGGTACCTGTTACGGTTACCGTAATTTGGGCATGCGCCCAGCAGGCGAGCAGCAACAATATGCCGCTCATGAGCATTTTTTTCATAGCAAAATCAGTCGTTTGAAAAAGTAAGTAAGTTGAGTATTGAAGGAAAAGCCTAGTGCCCCGTCCGGTAGTTGGCGTATGAATCCAGCGCCCTATTTCCCCTTCTTCTGCGTTGCTCGTCGGTTAAAATATCCCGTATTTCGCCCTCCTCGCGCCTTGAGGAAGGAAAAACATGTCT
>Ga0163154_10008093_pt1 | contig 12348 bp, 19 predicted proteins | sample OliLakLV19MP9P1_FD_148649 | JGI IMG/M metagenome (GOLD analysis project Ga0163154, IMG submission 148649) | Freshwater microbial mat bacterial communities from Lake Vanda, McMurdo Dry Valleys, Antarctica - Oligotrophic Lake LV.19.MP9.P1 | ecosystem: Environmental > Aquatic > Freshwater > Lake >... | reverse complement strand
TTCACGTGGTCCTCGATCACTCGCATCGTCTGCCGCAGCTCCGCAGCCTGAGCCAGCAACATACCAACCTCTGCTGCATCACTACCGGAATTAAAGGCGGCGACCACGGAAGGAAGATCGCCCACCGAGGCCACTCGATGAAACAGGACATCCTGTTCGAGATCATCGATCCGCACGCAGCCATCAGTCGATCGCATGATCAAGTCCGAGGTGGTCGGATCTTCGAAGACCGTCACCTGGACCGGCTTTGCGCCCCGTCGAGTCAACACATAGGATCCAGCCACCACCGCGCGGCAAGACGCATCGCGTCGGGTAGTTGAAAGAGAACTCACCATGATTTAACGCCTTCATTTTTAGTCAACAAACAACCTCAGATCACGAAACAACTTGCAGGCTTCCTCAATCTCCGCTGGCGAAGGCACCCAAATTCCTTGCTGATTCTCCTCAGCGTCCGCAGGCAGAAACTTGTTGACCACCACGCCCCGCCTGGCCGCAACCTCAACAGATGTCGTTCGCTGCGATTGGAGAAAACAATCGTCGGAACAAGTCGTCCGCCGAGCGCTCCGGAATCTGTTACCGCAGACTCTGCAATCGATGTTCTTCATGCCGCACCTACGATCGATTTAACAACCGCTCGTCCAAATCCGCCTTGCCACGCAAACGCGTCGAGCGGTAGATCACCAGTCGCTCAACTGGGAAGCAATGCACCAAATGAGGCTGGTCCAGATCTCGCACTTCGATTTCGCCAGTCATCGCAAAATCGCGTGCATAGCACTCCGCGGCCCCTGAAAGCGTCACACAGCCGTAATCGATCCACTCGCCGTCGTCACCCGCCTTGCGAGCTTGCCGACTCATTCCCTTCTTCACGATCGATTCGCCGTGCTTTGCCTCCAGTTCGCAGATTTTGGCTTCCAGCAGCTTCGTGTAACGCTCGAATTTGCGAACGCGGCTCTGCAAATGCTCAGCGCGACGCGCCTCAGTCCAATTCGAATCCTCAGCCGATTCGCTATTGATCACAGGGAAAAATTGCGCACCCGCAGCGATGGCGAAATCCAATCGCACCTCCGGAGCATCATCAAGAGGCTCACCACCGCGATGCGCAAACCGATAGTAAATTGCCCCACCCGATTCAGCCACGCTCACGAAACGCTCACGGTCCACACCTTCGAAAGAAAACCGCATGCGCCACAGCCCCGGTACAACATCCACTACCGGCTTCGTCCTGTTCACTTTTTCAGCCATCGTTGCGCCTCCAGAATCTCGAAAATGGTAACCCAACACCACGCCAGCGTTGCACCGCTCAACACCAGCACACCTAAACCAATCAGCCGATCAACCCAGTTCAGTGATTCCATGAAAACGGCCCTCCCTGGCCAGCCGTCCTAGCACTGCCTCCGCCCGAACTCGCAGTTCCGTTGTCCCGCTACACGTCAGCCGCGGCCTTACTAAAGACCGTCGGATTCCGGAGCTTGCGCCCCTCTCCGGCATTCAGCAGCCGACCTTCTCGAATCAGCCGACTGTCATAGGCCGCTTGCTTCTCCGCATCGCCCAGGCTCGAGCGCGCCGAGTACCACGCGTAATAGCAATTCTGCGCCAGGCCGCGCTTAAGCGGCTCCAGTCCGCAGCCGCACAGGCACACGTTCGCATCAACGCACTTGCGGACCCATTTCTTAGCCTTCCGACTTGGCTGTGCATCCATAACCACAATCTTTTTGTAAATCACCCTGGAACCTCAGCTTTCGAAGAGTTGTCAAACCGTCCTGAAAATTGGAACCGTCCAACTACCCAGCAAAGCCGCTGTTCCTTTTCCGTTCACCGAATCAGTGATGCGAGTAGTATCGCAATGTCCGTTCGGTTGTCAACACGGTTTGTACAAAGATTGAGCTATGTATGCGCGTCGATAGTTTGTAAGTATTTGGCATATAAAGGGTTGCGTTTAACAAAAAATGTTCGTACTTTGTACAGAATGAGTAGCAAACAACCCCAAAACATGACCGCAGACGAATTTGCAGACTTCGCAACTCGCATTTACGCGATTGCTGAGGCTTACGCACGCGTTGCTGCATCAATGCGCGAACGCGGTATCCGAGAGATCAGCGTGATCGGCGTTGAAACGCTTGAGAAAGTCACGCTGACTCGCATAAACGGGCCGCTTCAGTCGGCTGAGCGTGCTCTACTCAACACCAAAGCCACAACCTCGAAAACCACCTCTTACAAAGTCGCCGAAGATCCCGCAAAATTTGATGTCCAGCGGAAAGCATCGCGGGCAAATAAAACCTCAGCCGACCGGAAGAACAAGAAAGCTTAGCGAATTATGAATAATCGATACGATCCACCGCCCACGAACCACACCGGCACCGTCGGCTTTGCGATGTCGATCCTCAGCTATTTCACCTGCGGGATTCTCGCAATACCCGCTGCGCTGATCAGCTTCATAGGCCTAATGGGCGAGCCGGAGCAACCGAAAACGCTTGCGATAATTGGGCTGATTCTTTGCTTGCCCTCGCTCGTCCTGGGACTGATCGTCATGTTTTTTGTCGTTGGCACCGCTGGCATCGCGGGCAACGCAGCGCATAGATCGCAACAACTCCGTCAGCAAGACGAACGCGATTTCATCGCAGCCCAGAAGCCTCCGAATGAGATCCGCATCCAAGCCGGCGAAGGTGAAGTGATCTACACCGAACCGCTCGAACCGCTAAAGCCCAAATACGGATCAAGGCCTGGTTCGCGATTCACCGTAGGGCCCGAATAACGAATTTCGTCCAAAGGTTGACAAACTTCGTACAGCATATAAACTGCCACTCACACACACGCGCCGCACGCACAGCGGCTTACGCCGTCCCCTTTGGTGGATTCTTTCGGGACGGAATCAATGGTCGATCAAGCTTTACTGACGCAAATCTGCAAGATAATTGCCGCTCTGCCGCCCGTAGAAAGGCTGGCGTTCAACATCCAGGAAGCATCGAAGGCGACTGGTATCGACGAACAGCAGATAAGCAACGCCATCAATCGCCGCGAACTACCAGCTCGTAAGATCGGCAAGAGTTGGCGGATTACTCGGCAGAACTTGCTTATTTGGCTTGAGCAATGAGGAAGCGATGCCCGCATGGCCTCGATTTATCGCCACACTTCCCGCGATGGCTGGAATGTGCAATTTTGCCTTCCGACTGGTCGCCGCGTTGTGTTGTGGGTCGGCCCCGTCTCAAAGTCCGGTGCCAAGGAAATAGCTGAGCATTGCACTCGTCTGATCGCCGCCAACCGCGCTAACGTTCCCCCGCCGAATGATTCCGCTCGATGGTCTGGCGGTTGCTGCGAACGGATCAAAACCCGATTGATTGAATGGGGATTGGTGCCCGCCTCGAACGTCAGTAACTACACGATTAACCAATGGGTTGAGCAATACTGCTCAATTCGTACCGATGTCGACGAATCAACGCGTAAGAAGTACCGCAACGCCCGCCGCCATCTGTTGGCAGTGATCGCCGATAAAGACATTCGCAGCGTAACCGTAGCCGATGCCGACCGCTTTGCGCGCTCTCTGACTGGGGAAGAAAGCACCAAAGGCAAGATCGTCAAGGTTGTGAAGCAAATGTTCGCCGCAGCAGTCGATGATCGTTTACTGGAAACGAACCCATTCAATCGCTTAAAAGGCTCAACAGAAATCAACCGAACGAGATCCGCTTACGTCGACTTAACCACGTACAGCCTAGTATTCAATCGGATCACTTCCCCTGAATGCCGCTTGGCTTTCTGCCTCGCACGCTTGGCTGGCCTCCGCATTCCATCCGAAATAATGACCCTCAAGCCAAGCTCAATCGATTGGGAGGCCAAGACAATTCTGATTGATTCACCCAAGGGTAAGCGTTACGCCCACCGTAGGACCCGCCTGATTCCTTTATTCCCCGAGATAGAATCAATCCTTCTCACAGCGTCCGAAGGGATGCCAACTGGATCAACGCAACTCCTTAATCGATTTCGCAACGCCAAGACTTTACGGACCCAGCTAATTACCGCGATCAGAACCGCAAATCTTGACCAATGGCCTAAGCTCTGGGTCAACCTTCGAGCCTCATTCCGAACTGATCTTGAAGCCATCTACCCAGTGCATGTATGTGACGATTGGCTGGGCCATTCAGATGCAGTTGCGGTCAAGCACTACAAGAGAGTCACCCCCGATCATTTTGCTCGTGCTGTAAATGGTGCTGTAACCAAGTCCGAACAACCGGAAGTGACCAGTAATGAGAATAGCAAAAACCAAAATAAACCAAGCAAAGCAACGTAATAAGCATCATGAAAGGCACCCCCGAGAGGATTCGAACTTAAATCGATTCCTACCAAGAAAATGCTGTTGCAACCAATCCAACCCGACTCCAGTGCTGTAACGCGTGCTGTAAGTCGATCCGCCGTACACGTTGTCATACGCCGCGAAAAAGCAAACTGTAATGCGTTTTTTCTAGGCTCCCGACTCATGTAGACCTCTAGAAATTGGTTCTAAAAAAACGCGCGGGTATTTCCGACCCCGGGGGCTAAGACTCGTAGCCGGTGATCGTCAGCCGAAACGAAGTGCTGAATTGTGGCAAGCTTTCGGCTGATGCGCGTAATTGGTAGTCGTCCACTTGGTCCACGATTGCGATGTCATCGACGTAACCGTTGCCGAGATCTCCGCGATAGTCGCGCTCGGCACGAAGCGCGGCGCAGATGGTTTGCAGCTCTGCGAGATCGTCGGAGTAAATCTCGAGATCGCAAAAAACAACGTCCGGATCTCCGCTGTCGTCCAGAGCATCGGCGCTCGAGTCCCCCGACCTGGTAAACCAAACGAATGGTGACACCGGCTGACGGTGCAGGTGCTGGTAAAACACTTCGCAGCCGAGGGTGGAATCAAGCCAACTTACTAGATCAACCTCTAACATTTCTTAGGTCCTCTCTTGCCACTGCGATGAACGCGGCGCTTGCCTTGCTTCGTGAAAGTCGAATCGTCCGCTCTAAGATTCGTCGGGCTCCCATGCCTGGATTGCGTACACTCTTTGCGAAGGCCAACCCCTTGTTTCCCCTGCGCCTGGCAACTGCTTGAAAAACGAGGAAGTTGCTTCCGGCTGAGTAGGTGCGGGTGTTGCCTTTGCCGGCCGCCCGAATTGTGTGCGGCTTTGTTCCGCGCTCGATCCAGTGAATTGGTACAGCCTTGCCAGCCCGCTGGATTTGCGAAAGGTTCCTGCCTCCAACCCGGGCCGACTTGCGGAGCTTGAATTGCTTATGTTTTTCTTGGCCGACCCTGACGGTTGTTGCGCCGTTCTTTGATTTGCTTACTGATTTAAGCGAGCGGCGAGTGAAACCAGTTACGCGAATAGCGTCGGCTCGCTGCTTGAGCGTGTCCAGCACAACCTTACCGCTGGCGTTGGTCCCGCGGCGAATTGTCTTGGTGCGGACCTTGCGATCTACGGCGCTGAGTTGTGCGAGCACCTGGGAAGCGTTTGTGACTTGCACTAGATCTTGCTGCGTCATACTTTGTCCACTGTGACTAAGCAGTTATCGTCATTGTCACGCCAATCCAGATCGCGGATCTCGTAGGTCACCGAACTGTAAACGACTCGCCAGCCGATTAGCATCTCTTTCGGCGGCAACCGCAACAGCAATCGCAACACTCCCGCCGGAAACTCGGCAGGGTTCGCCTCCAGCAGCGCGGCAGATCGCTCCCATAATCGAGCCGCACACTTGCGGACCAACGTGTAAGTCCGCGCCTTGTGCCCGAGCCCGTCCTTGCTGCCTTCTGCGAAGTCGTGCAGCTCGACCGTCTTTGGAAATTTACCAGCGTCAGCCATAGCTACCTCGCTGCGTCGTGATGCGTGCAGTATTGCTCGAGCGCCAACAAGTGAGCCCGAGAGAACGCGGCCGCCTGAGCTGTGCCTGGCGTCGTACCTCGATGGCCGAACGACTCTTCGACCATTTGCCAAACCAGCAGAATCAAATCACGCGGCCAATCCGCCCATCCGGCCTGCCATGTGACGCGAATCGGCTTGCCAATCGATGGCCCGCTGAACGTCGGCGGAACCGTGTCTTGCTCGATGTACTCGGCCCGTTCGCCGGCGGTCAATGCGACCCATACATCGTCCACGGTTTTCTCAATCGTAGCGATGGAAATTACTGGGAATCTATTCAGAACGATTGGCTGCACCAACAATTCCTCTCGAAACGTCGTGGCTCGGAATGTCTGCCGCGTGTAGGTCTGAATGAATTCGACGGCGGCATCAATCAACAGCTCGATCGTGTCATCATGCTCATCGTCATACACGCGGCAATAATTCTTGACCTTCGCCAGCGATAGATCCGCTGGCAATGCTCCGCGTGTAATGATCTCCAACCGCATGATCGACGCCCCCGAATAAGAACAGCAGCTCAGCGAACGCACCGGAGACGAAGCCACACGCCCGCCGAGCTGCTGAAGGTGGTTACTTGTCGCCTGGCTTTTTCTTTTCCTCGACCACCTCGACCGCCAAGCCCTCTTTCACCAGCGACTTCGCCAGCTCGTCGGGGAAATCTTTTTCCTCGCCGGCTTTGATTGGCCCACCGCAATTGAACGCGCTAACCGCTCGAATCTTCATCACTGTCTCCGTTATTCAAATCAAACTAAAAGAAAGGCGGCAAGCTGGAATGAACCCAACTTACCGCCCACCCAAACCGCCTACCAATTGCGAATCAAACGCCCGTTAGGAATTTGATTGGGCAAGTCTCAGTCTTCGTGCTGCGTAGCAAATCAGCGTCGCCAGATCGATTCGCAATGAAAGCGGCCTGATGATACTCAGCAAACTTTTCGTTCATTCGTTCCAGCCGAATTGCTCGGACGATGCGAACCTTCATCTGCATGAAGTCGCCGAACGCAATCGGCTTTTCACCTACTGCAATTTCCAGCGGTGAACCGGAATCGGCATAAGGCAAGTAGTTGCTGATCCGATACGGAACGCTAACATCCTTACCAATTTGCAGCCGACCCATACCGAAACTCAACAGCGGCTGGCTAGTCGAATCGACCAGCGCGGCGAACATCGCCATCGTCTGATCATGCATAACCAACGTGCCACGGTTGCGATGCTCATTGATCACCGACCAATACAACGTCTGCAACTTGGACAAGCTTGCGATAGCAGCCTTTGGCACAGTCGCCGCTGAAACGCCTCGCACCAAGTAACCGCCGAGCGTATCGCTACGATCGCCGACTGTCAGCTTACGCTCCATCGCCTTGGCAATTCGCTCACCTAGCACTGCGCCCAGCAACGTAGCCAAATCGAAAGGACTGTTGGCCAACAAAGCCTTAGCCACCTTGGCAAAACCTGAAGTGAAATCCCAGGCCTGCAACTTCGGAATCACCATTTCGGCATCCGTGCCGTCAGTGTCCTCGGCTGTATCCTCGTCGACCTGATGGCCTTCGTTTCCATAGTCATCTGCGAACGGCCAAGGAATCTGTTCAGCCGAATCAGTGATCAGCACATCACACAAACTCAGCACACCGCCGAGCCCATGAAAGGCGACTTCGAATGAATCGCGAAACTGAGTCGGAATCCAATTGTCACTGTTCTGATCGTAGCCAAGCGTCCGCTGTTCCAACTGCGCCAAGTGGCCATACGCCCGTTGGCGATTCTCAACGCTGTTGTTGCCGCTCAGGATACCACGCAGACCTTGGACGGCCTCGTTGGACAAGCCACGGAATTCAAGCGAACCGCTGGCCGTATCAGCCTTGAGGTCGTGAACCGCTTTACGATGCGCGTCGGTGATACGATCCTTTGCGCGACCTTCGCAGGCCCAAGCATGGAAAGCCAACGCTCGCTGTTCTTCACGTCGCGCATAGACTCGAGCGCCATCGCGATCGTTGAAAATGTCGCCGTACTTTGCCCCGGCATGGTTGGCGGGAATGTCGTCGTCCAATCGCGGATCAGTGCGACCTAAGCGAGTCTGTTGTCCGCGTTGTTCAGCCGACTTAGCCAGATGGTTGTTCAGCGCATCGGCGCGTTCTTCGGCTTCGATGTTGCGTTGAAGATCAGCAACAAGTTTGCTCTGTGAATCGAAAGCCGACTGATCTGCATCAGTCCAAAGATCGGCACCTGTCTTGCCTGCCGACCGTCGTTCAGTAATCACATCGGCCAGTTTTTTTAGCTCGCCGTTTGCCTTTTCGCGCTGCTCGCGCATGTCGTTAAGTGATGCCATTTTCGCAGGGCTCCCAAATGCTCGTTAGCGAATGAGGCCCTAAAAAACTGGGCCTTGTATCTGCGTTGAATCTTCACGCGGATACTTGGCCCTGTCGGATGTTTCGATTGTGCTACGCGTTCTCTTGCGCGAAGCGTTGTGTTTTTCCTAATCAACCAATGGGAACCGCATTAGCTCGCTGAATTGTTTGATACTGCGCCACCGATAGCACAGTTGCCACCTGCCCAACCCATTGGCTAGCGAGTAGTGGTAGGCCAGATTCACCGACGCAACTGCTGCGATACCACACGCCGCCTAATTTGATTGGCACATGAGACTGTTCAAATGTGCCCCATGTCTGCCATGTTAGTGGTTTACCGTCTCGATCGAGTCTTTCCGGAAATGTAGCAGGTACATCAGTAGCTAACTCTGCATCGGCTAGTGCGAAGAATACTTGCTGACCTTCCACTTCTCCGCCTAGTTTGACAATGCGAATCATTGTTTCGATTGTCATGTCGGCAAATGGTGCATATCGTGCGACGTTGCCATCGAAGTTGAAATCAACGCCTCCAGCGTCAAGCTTTACTTCATTGACTACTGGGTTGGTTTCGCCTTTTACGGCTGTTGGCTTTCCGCTTCCGATGTTGGCTTCGTTTAGTTTCGCAACTGCGGCATCGTCGAGCTTTGTGGCTGTGAGTTCCTTCGGGAGCCAAACATATACTCGCCCGTCATTGATTGGTGTTATCATGCTTCCCATGCCTCCGCGTTAGTTTTGTCGGTTCCGGTTAAAGCCGCACTGAATGCTGCGTACCGTTTGTTATTTGCATATCGAGTATCTGCAACCGATTCGACTTGCACCGCTGCCATGCCATCCGGAGCGTACAGATCAGCACTGGTTGAGCCGATGTTTACTAGCTCTGGAGCACTGAATGGATTAGGCACAAATCGGCTGTATGGGTTGCGATGGTCACCGGCTGCAAGAGTCTTTGCTGTTCCGGCTGCATCGTTGCCTGATCCAATTCGGCCCGCGATATATGCACCGTTAGCAGCGATTCCACCACCGTTTTTAATCGACCAATCTTCTGCGTTTGCGGTTCGAGTGCCCCAAATCGTAGCGACTGTTCCGTTGACTATTGCTCCGCTAATCACGCCGCCAGTTCCATCGCTTCCAACCCACGCTAAATCACGATTCGTGTTGCTTGTGCCGGGACCATCTTGCATTGGAAATGTTTTTCCGTTACTCACTGATAGACCAGCCACTGCACAGTTGGTTTTTACGCCGCCCACACCAGTACCCAGCTGAGTGTTGGTGGTACTTGTGATTGACGCCGCAGATGTAAATGAGGTTTCCGATCCACTATTCACACTAGCGTACATTGTCGTGCCGACCTTGCGCAATAATAGTTTATTCCACGCATCAGTAGTCAATGCAATGTCGATAAAATTGACTAAATAATTTCCGTAGTATACTCGCCAACTAGCAGTCCCGGCATTGAAAAATATTGCGAAGCCTGATGTCCATGCGGATCCATCGGTCTGAGCTATCAGCACCGCGAATGATGCGAAACTACCCGCCTTTGGTTGAATTAGAAATTCAACATTAAAGTCGCCACTTTCCGGAATAACCTCATGGCCTAGATCGCACTCCATTGTTGTCCCATCGAATGTCACGCATGGCACTTCCACCACAGCAGGCCGCATAACTGGCCCAGTAATGCCGATGGCATTTCCCGCTGCGTCTTGTGCTGGGACGGCTTCGTTTCTTGGAATGATTACTGAGCCGGAAACAGTATGGCCCAGGAAATTGGCTGCGTTGTATTTCACGCCTGCATCGGTAGCGTGATACGTGCCCTGAGTAATGTTCGTGGCAGTGAGGTTCCTAGCATTGCCCGACCAATCATAATGAGTTGTTCCAGATTCTTCGTTCAGCCACCAACCTGCAACTAAGCTAGTGCGATCTAGTGTTGTTGGCGTTAAATGCTGATTGTAGATTGCAAGCAGTTGAGCGGCTGTTTTTAGCGACGTATAAACGCGAGCGTCCCAAATTCTGCCATCTAGAACTAAATATCCACCACGCATACCAAGTTCTATATTAGTAGCGTGTGTCGGGAACGTGCCCGTACCTGCTGCCGACGTAGCCGCCAATACACCATTTTCATAAAGCCGGAACACTTTTGCGGTTGCGTCGTACGTCGCGGCAATATGCGTTGGCGTGTTAAGTGCTTGAGCATTTGGAGACACGAGATCCAACACAACCCCCGCAGCAGAAACAATATTTAGTCTTCGCGAGCTCCCTTCATATCGCAATTCTGTTTGAGCATTGCTTCCAGAAAAGACCGTCGGAAAATTAGCTGCTGCCGAGAGGCTAGTCCACGCACATAGCGTGAAATCTCCCTGGTATCCTAGTAGCGGATTTGCTCCTGTCGCATAATCATCCACTCCATCAAACAAAGCACACCGCTGACCACGAGGTCGAGCAAGCGTACCAATTTGCGACGATAGAACAGGAAAGCCGCCGACGGTTGATGCTGCGTAGCCGAGGCCGTCGAATGATTGCAATGCTGTGGGGAGATTCAGCGGTGACCATGCACCGCCGCTAACCCTCGCGATTGAGCGGTGCAAACTCCGGGCGATAGACCTGCTCATCGTTCGCATTGGATCACCGAACCTCAATCTTTAGATCAGGTGCCGTTGCGCCGCTCAGTACAAACGTGATCACTGCATTCGGCGGAAAATCGAACACTCGCACCGGATCGGCTGCTGTCAGTGCATAGACCTCGGTCGCACCGCTGCCGAGATTCATTTGCACCGATACTGTTCCGCCGCCCCAGGTGCCGACGGCTTGAACCGTCATCGGTCCATTGCTGTGAAACTTCGGACCGGCAGTACCATTGGCCAGCAGACTGTAAGTTTTTTCGCGTTCAACGCTCATCGTAAACCTCTCGTGATCTTCCAAAATTCCGCAGGTGTGGGCGGCTCGATCAGCGATCGTAAGGCTACCGCTCGGATCTCCGCCAATTGCTCGCCGGTCACTTCGCTGCGCATCTCGGCGGACGTGCCCGAGTAAGCCGGTGAATGCGTTGGTCCTACGTCGATTACCACCGCTGCGCGATGGATGTTGCGAACAATCATGCCATCGCTCCGCCGCTCGAAGCTCTGACCGTCTGAAGGAATCCGCCACGTCACACTTGATCCACGCACGTCGCCGCGTTTGATCCGCGCCGCAACTGTCTGATGCGTCGGGTCGCTCGCATCGTAAGGCACGACATAAGCCAGCCCTTGGACGTTGCTCAGTAATTGCAGCGTGCCACTCGAGCGCCGCCCGAGGATCATTTCCTCGCGGTGGTGATACAGCGCGAAAACATCTTCCTGCGACTTGAGCACCCCGTCGAACGCGCCCGAATGCACGCGCTCGATAATCTCCGGCCCCAGTCGATACTCGGTTCGCGGCGTGCCGTCGTAGTAAACAGCCGCATAACCCGCGATCTCTTTGCCGGCGCGGAACTCTGTCTCAAGTCCCTCAGCAGGTTGCCAAGCCCGATGTTCAGTTTGCATTCTGCGCCACCTGGCCTTTGATAATTTCTACGGGGTCAACGATCGCAGCAATCTGCTGGTCAGTCATCAGTGGGAACGCGGCCGCCAACATTGCCTTAGCCGCCTGCTTCGGTATGACTCCGCTTCCAACTAGCACAATGATCTCTAACAAGCTTGATACTTGCGCACCATTCAATGCGGTGTCCTGGAGTTTTTCGCCCGCTCCGCCCGTATCCAGCGGCTCAACTGGTTTGGCTTTGGGCGGCTGATTGAACCACCCTCGAACGGTGTTTTCCTCAAGCCACCCGCCCGTGATCCCCTTATCACCGATCGTCGCTTTCGTCTCAGCATCCGCCCATTGCAAAGCGTCAATCTCGTAATCGACTTGATACTTCGCTTGCGCGCTTGGCAGAATCAACTTGCGGTGAAACTGACTTCGCGCCTGAATCAACCAGCTCGACAAACACGAATCCAAATACTGCCGATTATCTTGATCGAGCGAGTTGTAACTCACTGTGTCCTTCAAACCCAACTTGGACGGCGGAATGTTATAGATCCGAGCCACATGGCGGGCCGTCGCTTCGTCCAGCTCAACCGCCGTCGCATCGCGCAGCGAACTGGTAGTCGATTGCCAGCTGAAGC
>Ga0163154_10008090_pt1 | contig 12351 bp, 9 predicted proteins | sample OliLakLV19MP9P1_FD_148649 | JGI IMG/M metagenome (GOLD analysis project Ga0163154, IMG submission 148649) | Freshwater microbial mat bacterial communities from Lake Vanda, McMurdo Dry Valleys, Antarctica - Oligotrophic Lake LV.19.MP9.P1 | ecosystem: Environmental > Aquatic > Freshwater > Lake >... | reverse complement strand
ATAGAGGAGAGAGGAGGGGTGGTTGCTTAACCGAAACATCCCCAATTTGGCTTCCAACACAACAAGAAGAGAAGGAGAGGGAAGGGGAAGGACTACTCAAAAAGTACCATTATCTTTTACCACCACCGTCACTACTACTACTACTGCTAAAACCACAACAACAACAAAAAAGTTAAAGGTCTACTACTACTTTGTTTTATTTTTAACGTTTAAGAGAAGTTAATAAAGCTTGACCTACATTAGCTTTCACTATATCTTTTTGATAATGAACTTTATGAGCTATAAGTTGCTTTATCCTTCTTAAATCTTGAGAATTAGCACCATTCTTCTTCTTCTTATTCGTCGCGCCGCTGCTCGTGCTTTCCTTCACCATCTTCCCCATTCTTCTTTTTTTTATTTCAGACATTTTTTTTCCACACATTTTTTTCATACGGGGTTTGTAATTTCTTCTTCCTCTAGCCATATATTGAATTCGTTTCGCACGACTAACACGTTCCCACTTTTGATCTTTTGTACGATATTTCCAATATTTACTTCGTTTACTTATTTTTCCATCCTTATTTCTTTTGGATTCCCATAAACTACTTTGTAAACCTTTTCGACTATCATAACTAGCCATTAAAGATAAATCCTCTTCTCCTAAATGTTCAGGTAAAACCCCCATAAAATGTTTCTTCATTTTTAGGGTTTCCAAAACCCCCTCCTCCTCCTCCTCTCTCAGGGCGGGCGGCACTGGCACTGGCGGCACTGGCACTATTGGAGAGGGGGCCAGCAGCAGCAGCTGCAGCGGCACTGGAGGAGGCGGAGAGGGTGGAGGGAGCGCCGCCGCCGCCGAGCCCGCCGCCGCCGCCGAGCCCGCCGACTCCTCGGGGGACGACGAAGAGGACAAAGAGGGCGAAGAGGAAGAAGAAGAAGTCGAAAGTTGTTGTAGTTTATTATTTCTATGTTTTCGAAATAATTCTCGAAATTTTCGAGCTGCTTTTTTAATTTTTTGTTTTCCTCCTAAATATTTATACCCTACATAAGCAGCAGATAAAGCCGCTGAGACTAAAGCAGTACCCAAAGCAACTTTCCCTGCAACTTCCCCTGCAACATTATATGCTTCATTATACCCTGATTTTATAAGGTCCCCCCTATTGTAGCTTCTTCCTAACTCTTGAAGTTTTGCAATACGATGATGATGATGATCTCCTCCTCCCCCCTCTCCTCTTTTAGGTAAAAAGTCAGTTTCTTCTCCTACAACATCATCACCATCATCTACCCATCGTGCGACAGTAGGGTTAGGTCGTCTAACACCAGCTTCAGAAGCAGACGGGTTAAACATGACGGGTTTGGTTTTTGATAGTACTGTGGAGGGTTCTGATGCTGATGATGATATATTTGCTATTCTTCTTCTTTCTCCAAAAGTAACCGCAGGGAGTCGTCTTTCTCCAAAAGTAACCGCAGGGAGTGTTCTTTCATCAATCGAATTAACCTCCCTTTGAGCATTATAATTCTCAAAGAGATCATCCGCAACCCTATTATTTTCCTGATCCTTAAAATACTTTTGATGAGCTTTTAGCCGATCATTAAACTTAAGCATCTCATTGAATTCCTTCGCAGCTTTCACAGCTTTATCATTAAAAAATACTTGAGATTCAGGAATTTCTATGGAATCAGAAGAAGGTGCATCTGTGAATGATTGATAATTGACTGTATAACTAGCAGGATCATGTAATTCTGATGGTCCATTATTCAAATAACTACTTGTATTAAGGTCATCATCATCAGCAGCAGCAGCAGCAGATTCATCCAAAATTGTTGATTCATCACCAAAATCAGGAAGAAGCCTTGCTGATGAAGAAGGTCGATAATCTAATGTTTCTTTAAATTGTCCTTTGGTATAATTTTCAAAAGGATACTGTCCTGTTTTTATATGACCATATATAGCATGAGCCTCATAAACATTATGTAAAGAACCTTCGGGATCTAGGTTATTGTTCTCTTCGTGCATTAAATTTAATAATTCTACTAATTCTGCTAATTCAGGATGAGGGTTAGAAGGGGTTGATGATTCAATAAGATTTGAAATATTATAATAAGGGTTGTACAATTCCATAGCTAACTCAACCGTAGCCATTGGATCATCCATAATAGATACATCCTCATCAACATGAGAACCTTCCCCAAAGGACTCCATTATAGTAGTAGTAGTAGAAGTTTTTTAAAAAATACAACAAATTTATTATTTTTTAAGCCAATCCACGCTGCTATTTTATATCTAAATCCGTCTCCTTTTTTTCTTGTTGTTGTTGTTGTTTTTTCATCATTTCCTCCACCAGCTCTTTCTTTTCTTGATTTTTTTGATTGTGTTGATTAAATTCTTTTTGAAGTGCTGACATTTTTCGATCCGATTTAGCTTTTTCTTTTTGTAAACGTTTGGTCAGTAAAAAATCTTCAAATGCTTGTTTTCTTCTTTTAAGCTCTAAATATTTTTTTGTATCTGCAATCATAGGATCCATCATCGATGTCGACGACATCATCATTGGTTGTTGGTGTTGTTGTTGTTGATATCCTCCCTGTATATTTTCCATGTTTGCCCTCTCAGCAGATCGTTTACGAGTGTTGGCGGCTTGTGTTTTTTGTTGTAAAGCTTGTCCTTGAGCTATTGTATCCTCTAATCTCTTTTTCATTACTTCTTCTTTTTGTTGATCATAATAAGCAATGTAAGCACTTGGACTCATAAGTCTACGAGCCATATTTCCAGATTGATTCCCGCGAGAAGAAGCCAGTTTTGGAAAAATTAAAAACTATTTTATTTAAGGGTATGATTAGGCTTTTCCATGAAAATATTAAGCGGCAGCGTAAGACTTCCTAGGCTTAATAGGCTTCTTTGACACACGAACTTTAGCTTTTTTAATGGCTTCACTGTAATATTTTCGCATGTCTGGAAGGTACCTCCTTTTCTTGCTTAAATCGTTAACCTCCCCTTTCATTTTTAGTAAAATTCTTCTTTCCGCTTTATATATCCCATGTCTTTTTGCTCTACCTTTATACTTAGCCATTTGTGTCATTTTACCTCGAGGTTTCCTTGATTTTATTGGTTTTCTTTTTAGTCCCATCCCCTTTAGCATCTTATCATAGGCGCCAGGCATTCTCTTTTTTGGGTTTTGAAAAAATACAACTTTTTTATTATTATTATCTATTTCCATCATCACCACTACTACTACTACTACTGTAATCAACTTTTTCTTCTTCTTCTTCTTCTGGTCTTTTTCTTTTTTTTGAATTACTCACTACTAGTACTTTCTCTCTCTCTTTTTTTTCTTCCGCCACAAAGGAAACCATTTCCATCTTGCTACACATGTATTTTTCTGTTATTTGGTAACAGGTATGATTTAAATTGTCTAACATAAAAAAACGTTTTCCATTGGCTCCCTCTGTCCATTCACGATAAGCTTGCATCTTTTCTCGAATGTTTTTCCCCGGTAAATACCCTGCTAACCATCCTCGAACAATTTGCTCAATTCCTTCTTGATTGTTCATACAAAAACAAAAGGTAAAATAAACGGATATTCGAATAGAGGGGGGAATTAGTTTCGGATATTGAAGAGAAACAATTGAGGTTAAATTCATATTACGCATAGTTAAAAACATTTGCTCCAATTGCTTTTTGTATCGAATATGAATAACATCATCTAAAATGTAGACAAAGTTGTACTTTTTGTCATAGTTTAAGTTCATTTGGTATGTAAGCTTGATGGCTTCTTCATCTAAACCTGACTTATCAATTAAAACAGTTTTAGAGAGATCATCAAAAGCATCTGATTTTGCAGATTGTGTATAAATAGCTACAATGTAATCTTTGTCTTTTTTAGGACCATCATAGCATTCTTCTAGTAAGATCTTTTTAATCATAGTTGATTTTCCACACCCAGATGAACCAAGAATAATCATGGTAACACCGTTGTTTTTCTCTTTGCTCTGCATCAATTTTTTGTTTTCTCGTAACACTTCTCCTAAAAAATATTCTTTTCCATCTGAGCCTAAAGGTTCTTGTGGTGATGGCGATGAATCGTTCTTTGAGGGGGATGCATGTGGCAAGCGTCGGGAACTACCAGAAGGGTGGGAAGAATTATTCTCCTTACATGTATCGTCGGGAGATTGACTTTCATCCTCGTTATTCTGGCGCAACTTCTTCCGAACAGGCTGTCGACGCTTTAAATCAGGATGCATCGGAAATATTATCAATTACCAATAAGATTCAATTTAAAGAAGGACTGTGTTTTCGAAATTCACCAATTTTTCAACAATTACTTGATGATCCTACTGGAGGTAAAAGATTCCATGCAGGGCCTTCTTCTTCTTCTTCTGGTGGTGGGGGAGGAGATGGACGAGGTATGACGATGAGTAAAGGAGATTTAGAAGAACAAGTAGAAGAATACAATGATGAAAAAAAAAAAAAAAAAAAAAAAAAAAAAAAAAAAAAAAAAAAAAAAAAAAAAAAAAAAAAAAAAAAAAAAAAAAAAAAAAAAAAGAAAAAAACAAAGAGATCCTTCAGTCAAAGAAGTTCGTGAGCATTTACGAATGATTATTCAATATCATGAAAAAGAGGTGGAAAAATCAATACCTTCCATTTATCCTGTATTAGGACCCTGTGGGGATGAAGACTCTGAAAATGAAAATAATGGAGGTGGTAATGGTGGTGGTAAAGAAGGAAGGGTTTTTAAACCAGTTACTGCTGAAATACCTAAGAAAAAAAGAAAAAAGGTTTCTGTTTCTTCAATTAAAGGAGTTAAAAGAAAAAAATCGACTGGCAGTGGAACTAAGAAAAAGAAATAAAGTTTTGTTATTTTTTTAAAAAACCCCGCTGGTATGAGCGATCGAGCTGATTCCTTAGGAGAACAAGGTGTTCATGTTCTCCCTTCAAATCAGTCGACCTTGTTTGCTGATAGTAGACTGAGAGAAAATCCTAATTCATCTGTTATGAATTTTAAAATGAATTGTGATCGAATTCGAATGAAAGAGTTTTATTACAATACTCTTTATTGGAAACAAAGTCTTTATACTCACAATAATACCAATTGTACAATTCGCTATCAATTTCAAACCAATGGGGTTACCAGCCCTGGGTATGTGACCTATGCTATGCCTTTTGTAATTTATACTAGTTTTGATGGAAACTCAAAAGGTAGTGTATTTGCTACACCCAATCCAAATGTAGTCAGCTATGCTAGACAAATGGAATATGCTTTCAATCAAGACTATCGGTTAGAGCTTAATAATGCTGTCTCTAAAAATGTCAATTACACTGGAGATGGTTGGGGGCCTGTTGGAGGAATTAATGTTTTTTTCCGATACAGTTCTAGTGGGGGAGGGTTTGCTTTATGGGCTTTACCTGTAAATCCTATTAATAACACGACGGTTTTTCCAGTATCGATTAAGATTTTACAATGCAGTTGGATTCAAAATGCGTATAATGTTCATGGGTTTGGGTTCCCTTACCCTCAATATCAACCCTTCAACGCTTCTGACAACCCTACCAACATTCAAACCCCTACTTATGGCCCTAATCCTAATTTTGTAAGTGTTTATTATGCAGAATCACAAGCTATGTTATTACCTTTTCGTTATATTGTTATTCAATCCCCAGAATTAACCAAAGACCGCCGTATTCCCAGTTTTCATTCTGGAAATGTAAGTCGATTTAACAATGAAATTGCCGTGTTTGCCTTAATTTTGAAAAACGCCAATATTTGGCATGCAGATCGAACCAATGACGATTCAACAGTGGTTTCCATCCGAGAAAATTATGCCCCAGAATCCGCTACCTTTATTATTACCGATGAAATTGGAACTCCGCTCACCACTGGAATTATTCTTTCTACTGTTTTAAATTCGGCTCAAATCCCTGTTGGTGATCGACTTAACATGTTGAGTAATTCTACCAGTTATGGGGGGAGTCGTCTTTCACCTGAAGGCATGAATGTTTTACTTTTTAATATCAATAGTGGCACTGGAATTAGACTGATTAGATTAAGTGATAACTTTTTCGGAAATGCTACCGTTACAGCCCTTCCAGATGATGTATGCCATGAGTTGACTGTCATTATTAAAGATAATTAGACACCTAAAAATAAAAAGCACCCACTTTCTAAAATTTTCTTTTCCCGCGGCTAAAATATGATAAATGGTACCAATCTTTTTGTGGTGTGTTTTTCTTTTTTCAATTTGGAAATGGTGGAACAACATTTTGTCCTTGTCAACCGGGTTCTCAAAGAAACAACAGAAAAGTATGATGGTGTTTATGATGGGGATCTCGATGTGGATGTGGTGGAAGTTGGTGGTGGAGGTGGTGGTGAAACATCAGCAGTATCATCAGTCTCTGTAGTTGGTGATGGCTTCCCACCCTTTTTCGCCAACCCCAATCACCCTAATGGAAATCTCCCCTTTATCCCGCTCAAGAAGTACAGTGGGTTTCATCGTGTACACTATTACCTAGGAGAATCTAAACACATAAAGCCTTTTGTGGATGAAGGAACTAAACTAGACGGTCTTAAATTTAAAACAACGACCCAGGCTTTTGGGGAAGTAGATGCCTCGATTATTGAACATCATAAAGACCGGGCTAAGGAGATTTTCGCTCTTTTTAAGAAGAAAGAGTGTGAACGCAAAAGAAGATACCACAAAAGAGGAAAGACCCCGAAGAGTGAACTTAAATTCTTACTTAATCGATGTGGGATCTGTAATCTGTTACGACCTGCTTTGAATATTTTTTGGGGAGAACTCTTATGTGAACGGTGCTACTTTACCCCCAGTCGAATTCGTTTTGTTATGGAGCGAAAGTTTTTAGATATTCCAAAGTTGACCACGGCGACGACGAATGCTGAAGAGCCTGAGGAGGAGACTGAGGATGAGGAGACTGAGGATGAGGAGGCTGAGGAGACTGAGGAGGAGGAGTCTGCTGAGGAAGCAACTACTACTACTACTACTACTACTACTACTACTACTACTACTACTACTACTACTACTGCTATGGAGATAGAGGAGAAAGATTTAAAAACATCTACTCCTCTCCCATGTGAATGCTCTACACCCCAATGGGAAACTATTCAGGCAAATCAACAAACATCCTACTCCACTACTTCATCTTCTTCTCCCATTATCAACTTTGAAAATTACCATTTTGAACCTCAAGAGTTATTAAACGATGATTTTATTTTTGAAGACTACGAATAAAAAAGAATTTTATCTAAACTTATTAGCCATACTTCTTATCAATCCTCCTCCAATGTAACCTAAAGCCCCTTTGGATAAGGGCTTAGACACAACTCTGTACGCATGCACTGCTTTTTTTGAAATAGCTCGGACTGGTTTATATTTACTACGATGCCCTTTTATAATTCCTTTTCTTGCTAAGCCATAACCTTTTTCTAAACCCGCATATGCTAGTGTAGACGATACAAAATAATCCGATAAAAGAGCACGTGCAGCTGAAGTTGCCTTTGAAGCCCCAAAATAAGTTGCTGCACTGATGGCTGCTCCTGCAGTGGCGGCAGCTCCTACAGTGGAGGCTTTTGTTGCAGCTAGACTTAAAGCATAAGGTGCTAATATTGCTAATTGTGCTGCGGTTCCACCAAAACTCGCCAAAATTGCAGGGGTCGCCGCCACAACAGGAGCAGCAGCAACAACAAAAGGAACCACCATCTCTTTTTTTTTTTTTTTTGAAAAAAAGAAAACATATTTTTTTATTTTTTTAAAACGATTCCACTACTACTCTTCTTTTTTACGACAAATTCTCAAAAACACTCAAAATGGAATTATACTCTGAAGATTCCAATCGATGAACATCATCATAAGTGTTTCCTCCACTTATTTCATAGTACTTGTCAAACATTCTCTGCAATTGGTCCCAAACCAGTCCTGCTAACTCTAATTCTCTCTTCCTTTCCTCTGGTCGAGCAATTTCATAAATGTGATCCTTTTTCTTCAGATTAGTTGTTTCCTCTTTGATAGAAATGGGAAAGAAAGTATGAGGAGGTAGTCTCATCTCTGACCCATGAGGTAGAAAAAATTCATAATACCCCTTGCCCAGTTTATGCACCCCCACCAACCCCTTGGAATGTGCCAAGTAAGTCTCCGTTTTCATCTCTTGCATGTGTTCTCCTATTTTCACCCCAAACCCCACTGATTTTCTCCACTGGGCTACTTTCATCGGATTACATCCTCCATACTGAGAAATCTCATTCAACGCAGTAGCTATTTGATGCTCAACCCAATTCCCCGGCATCCTTTTCCCTTCCTCATTTTTATCCGAGGGGTTTAACCCCTTAAAAGTATTAAAAATACGCAACTCCCCTTTTTCGTTCAGAGTCACATGCATTTTCACTTTCTTTGCCCCAATCAAAGACAAGATAACTCGTGGCTCTTGCCCGTTCCCATCCATATGGTCATTTTTTAAAGTCCCCAAAGGTGCTGAGTCTGTATTGTTAATAATTCCTGCAGCTTCCAATAACTTTCTTGATGTTTCGTCCATGGCAATCGAATCAGTGTCTGTATAGGTTTGGGACTCTTCTGGCAAATTACACATAACCAAATTCACTATATGCCGAGCATAAGCCAATATAGCACATCCAATTTGCACTGGCGACTGAGCCATATAATACTCTGCTACATGCGACTTCTTTTTCTTGGTTAACAAAGTCTGTCCTGATGGTAATACATAGGAATCATCCCCAATTTCCTCATCCGCCCCCACCTCCACCGAATGTTGATGCAAAATGTACTTTAACACCTCTGGATCTGAGGGGTGGATACTCCGCAGCTCTTCTGGTAAGGTTACGAGGGAGGTAGATGAATCAATATTTTGCTGGGCGGTGACTCCAAAAGCTCCATTGTAATTCAACTTCAAAAAATCAGAAAGTAGCTTATTTCCTTCCTGTTTGGCCTTAATTCTTTCCGCAAAAGCAGGTCCAATAAAAGAAGAATAAATATCCGATACTTCAAAAGAAAACCCATCAAGCACCTCAAACTCCATACCACATCGCTCCATCCAATACAAATCAATGTTGGTAAATGATTGTATAAGTGGTAAAACACCAGCAGCTCCTTTCCCATATCTATCCGCCATTTCATCATCATTCTCTAAGGTGTATTCTAATCCTGCTGTAGGTATAGTTGAACTCAAGCGTCGTGGACATAAAACTCTTAAAGCATTCGCTTTAGCAAATGGACTCCACCGAAGACTTTTCACACGAATAATCGCAAATGGTCTGTAGTAATCCGCCGCCACTCTTGTTCCTCTTACTTCTTGACTTTGTTGTTGCAAATCATGAACTGCACAAAGGGCAAATCCTCGGTCACACTCATCGCACCCCATCAACATAATCATATGTCGAGCTGTTGAAGCGGTGATAAAATGAATCATTCCCGTGGGCATAGGACATTTGGCTAAGGTTGCAGGGTAAAGTGAGGTTTCATCCTCCACCACCATGCATGCATTCTCACTCAAAATCACCTCGTGGTAAAGTTTTAATACGTCTACCTTATCTGCCATATAAGCCAATAGAATACGCTCAAAATAGGCAGATACATAGGTTTTAGCATATGCATTCACCCTCCCTCCAATAGTCGCCTTCTCCAGCCAAATCCTCAAAGCAGGCACATCCAAGGCTCTCGGTAATTGTTGAATCCTTAAAGATTTCAAAAAATGATTTCTTGTAGAAGCCCTCACCATAGACATACAGGTTAGAAATTGAGCTATCGGCGGACGATTGTTTGTTACTTCACAAGGGTCCCAACGAGAATCTCCAATCAACTGATTGATTTTCACAATGATAAATGCTAATGCCTTAATATCATTTACTCCATAGGGTTCACAAATTGCTAAAATATCTGGATGATAGCAATTGGTATAATTGACTTTGTCGATAGGGAAGTCCAATTTACACCAGGAAGGAGGAACCCCAAACCCTTTACACAAGGCCGCCAATGATCCAGATACATGTAAACGAGTATCTCGTAGGGCTATGGGGATGGTTATATTATTATTGTTACCCCCCACCACCTCCTGATCTTCTTTAAAACAAGGAACTAGAAATGTAACTGACATGATTCCACGGGAGGTTTTTAAAATCCGATCCACTTTAAAGCGGCAAAATTGCAAAATCACATAAGCATCGAACCCTGCACCATTGTGAGCATAGGCTACTGCATTTTTTCCCCCTCTTTTTACTACATCACAAGCCATGTTTTGTAGCATATCTTCTACACATTTGCCCAATTTTTGCTGCCCATACTCCGTCACCGGCTCTGAAAGTAAGTAATCTGCCACCCTAATACTAGGCTCTTCGATGGTTGGCTTGGCTGCAGGTACAGTCGCATAATCTAATGAAATGTCACTAACATATTCATTTAACTCAATGTCTGCTAAATGTTTTCGCTCCGCAAATTTTCCTTCGTCGCTTACATTGACTGCACACCATTGAGCTGAAAAAGGGATTTGGCTTTCCAAGGGCTCTGCATGTTGTAAAACTGGCTTTCGAAAGTGCTTCCATACTCGCGGCTGACAAGCATTGGTGTTGGTCACCGTCTCCAAATCATAAGCATAAATAATGGTTTCTGGTTTTTTCTCCTCTGCTCCATCATGGGGAGTAGTGTCTTTCTTCTTTTTATACCAGTGATACGTTGGAGTCAGATGCTTACTTTCTTTAAAAATAAGAGTATTTGTTAAATCAGCTTCATAACGGGTCTTCTGGTAAAGCACTAAATTCTCCAAAAAGTCTTCTCGAAGTGAAACTCCAAACCCCTCCCCTTTCATGTCTGTTACAAATGTCTGCATCGCTTCTGTGGTAATTTTCTCAATCTTCTTTCTAAACTCCTCCCTCCAAGCGTACTTATGAAAATACTTCCGCGGCGGATGTGGGTAAATAACAATTGCATGCAGTAAATTACTTGCTGTGGTATCATCACTGGCTTCCTTGTGCAAGTAATAATGCAATATGTTACTGTAGATGTACCCCATTTCATTCATTTGAAGTAAACAGAAGTGACGATCATAGTTCTCAATCTCATATGAATTGCGTATATGTCCAGACCCATCTTTCCCCATTCGATCTCCCCACCGCTCCACTTCGACCTCATAGTATAAATGACAGTAAATCCCTACTGATTTTGCAGACTCATATAATAGCCGTAAATCTCTAGTGGTATACCCCATCTTCTTCACTTTCTTGTTTTTGCGGGAATCTCCTCCTTTTTGCATAATTTTAAAAAAAGACTCCCACCATTCCTTCCACTGATCATAATCCCACCCTGCACGTTCCCCCAACCCCTCATCAGAGTGGAAATATAAATGACAGAGCCACAGGAAACCAGATTCAACACAGTTGTCCATGCCACATGGGAGAAATAATCGATACTCCACCTCCACGTCATCCTCTTCGTCCCCACCCTGTTGTTGAACCATGGTAAAAGTAGTGTTGATAGGATGAGTTATGATGTTGCTCAAGCCTGCTGTACGTGTATTATGGATCTTCATCATAATGTTACGTCCCGGCGGCGCCATTCGACAAATAAAAGAGTCTTCCAGAAAGGTAAACCCATTCATGTCTGAGCCTCCTTCAATTTGACTGATTTCTTCATAGTACTCCTGCCATGTTTCAAATGGTTGCACCGGATCCAACCAATTCACTTTGGTCAATGGGAAATACCGTATAAATACGGAGTCCACCGATCTTTGAAGAAAGCGAGGGGTCACCCATCTCTCTGTGTCGCGAATCACATCGTATATATGCGAAGGAGCTCCATACTCCAAGTTGGTTTTAAAATCAAAGGTTTTCCCAGTGAAAAATAACCCCTTCAAAATCCCCCTCCCATAAACCCCTGCTAAAACACGGCAGATATGGCCTAAACTATAGCCCTCCAAGCTAAAGTCTGTACGATAGCCCACTTGCAGGGTGGAGATTCTTTCGACCATGATCTCCTCTTCAAGGCGGGCTCCCCACAATTGGCCTTGCCTCTCAAATGCGGCTTCGTAGCGTTGGGTTTCTGCAGCAGTCCCCCCTTCTTGTCGAGCTATGAAGGTGCGATTGGCATTACCCCTCTTATCTCTTTGGTTTGCCATACCCATAGTGTCTAGGTAATTGCCATCGAAGGTCACCAGTGGCTGTGGTGTAGAAATATTGAGAAGTGCGTCGATAGATAACATCTTTTTTTCTTTTCGTCGCCGTCAAGGAAATAAAGAAACACACCAACTAAAAGTCTGATTAAGTTGAAGGTAGTGGCGGGGGTTTTATTTTTTTAGCCGAGGGGTGTTTATTATTTAGCCACGGGGTGTTTATTATTAAGAAGAAAATAAAACACTAAAAATAC
>Ga0163154_10008087_pt1 | contig 12352 bp, 5 predicted proteins | sample OliLakLV19MP9P1_FD_148649 | JGI IMG/M metagenome (GOLD analysis project Ga0163154, IMG submission 148649) | Freshwater microbial mat bacterial communities from Lake Vanda, McMurdo Dry Valleys, Antarctica - Oligotrophic Lake LV.19.MP9.P1 | ecosystem: Environmental > Aquatic > Freshwater > Lake >... | reverse complement strand
GCACGTTTTCCAAGCGCGGATAGAGGATGATTACCAGCATGAAGACGGCGGCATGGATTCCCAATACCAACCAACGACGCACACCGCGATCTTTCTGATCGATCAACGTCCTTTGCCTTTCGGGAGTCTTCGCCATCGTGTTTCACCCTCTAAGGTGAGTATAAGGTTAATTTTACCACAAACTGCATCGTTCTGAACCGCAAAGACACAAAGAACACCAAGAGAATTTCTTACAAAACATTCTTGGCGCTCTTGGTGGTTAAAAATGGATTGCGCGGTTATTCGCTGGCTTGCATCACCGTTACAATAGCATCGATTTCGCACTGTCCATAAGCCCGTGCAACCGAGATGCGATGATGTCCATCACGCACGAAATACGTCTCTCCTACTTGGATCAATTCCACTGGCGGCAAATGCTTGCCTGTCAAATGGGCGGCGGCTATCCCGATCCAACGCTGTTCGATGTGTTCAGCCAGCGGATTAAAGTCGATGTCGAATTCTTTTACGCGATTCTCGCTCCCACGAATTTGGTGCAGCGAGACCGTCCGTACACCACCATAGCGCTGTTCATTAATATGCTGCCCGTTGTGTAAATCGGCGAGTGCCAATAACTGGCGTGAACGCCCGGTAAATTTCGCTTGAAGCTGCTGACGGCGGCCCCGACCCAGCGCTCTTTCATACTGTGACATGGCCTGTTTTCTTTCCAGTGCATCGCTGCCCAATTGATTAAACCCTTTTTTGATTGCGCCTGCGTCGTAAAACATAAAGATTGTCCTTACCCGACTTACTTTGTTTGGATGACAACCTCACCATAGCAAAGGCCAGTCTCGCAGCCGTCTCAGAAAGCGTCTCAGACATAGCTATTGCGTGAACTCGTTGAGACGCATAAGATTCGATTATCACTAAGGGGAGCAGGTCATGATGGAACCTCGCCGGATTCTTCTGCTGGGAACACCGCGCATTGAACATAATCGCAGTCTGGTTCAAATTGAACGGCGCAAAGCCACCGCACTTTTGGCCTATCTAGTCGTCACCCGCCAGCCGCATTCACGCGAGACTTTGGCGGCCTTATTCTGGGGAGATTACGATCACTCCAGTGCCTATGCGTATCTGCGGAACACCCTCTGGACGCTCAATAAAGCGCTCGGTGAAGATTGGGCCGTCATCGAAGGCGAGACGGTTGCCTTTAACCCGGAAGCAGGCATTGAAGATGATGTCACCCAATTTATGGTTTTATTAGAGTCCGCCAAAGAAATAGATTTTCGAGCAAGCAGTGATCTCGCTTGCACGGCTTGTGATGGACTAACGCAAGCTGTCGGGTTAGTGCGCGGCGACTTTATGGCGGGTTTCACGCTCAAAGATGCACCTGAATTTGAAGAATGTTTTACAAGCAGAAGCCTTTAAGCAGCAGTTGACGACTGCGTTAGAGCGTTTATGCGCCCTGCACAGCAGCTTAGACGAATACGAACAAGCGATCATCGTAGCGCGGCGCTGGCTGGCGCTGGATACGCTGCGAGAGGAAGCCCATCAACAATTGATGCGGCTTTATGCCTGGTCAGGCAATTATGCGGCGGCGCTGCGCCAATATAAAGAAGTCACGCGCATTTTAGAAGCGGAACTGCGTACTCAACCGGATGCGGAAACAACCGCCCTCAATGAGGCGATTCAAGCACGGCGGCTGCCGCTGCCGATTCAAGAAGTTCCCCCGACGGAACAAGCCGACGCACAATCCACCTTTGTTCCGATGCCGATGCCGCACGTCAAACTTCCCGCGCAAATGACCCCCTTTATCGGGCGGATTAACGAGCTGACCGAAATCGCTCGTTTACTCGATGATCCCGCCTGTCGTCTGCTGACGTTAATCGGGCAAGGCGGAATCGGCAAAACGCGGCTGGCGATTCAGGCCGCGCAAAATCTAGCTGACGCTTTCATAGATGGGGTGTATTTTATTTCATTGGCATCGGTCTGGTATCCAGAGTTTGTGGTACAGACAATCGCCGCCGAAACCGCTTGCTTTCCAGCCAGCCAAGAGGATGTAAAGGGGCATCTGCTGGCTTATCTGCGCGATAAACAGATGCTACTGGTCATCGATAATTTTGAACATCTGCTGGACGCATCCGGGCTGTTGAGTGATATTTTAGCTCATGCGCCGGAAGTCAAAATTTTGGTGACTTCACGCGAGCAGTTGAATCTGCATGAGGAATGGCTGTTCGAGACAGGCGGATTGTCATTTCCGCTCATCGCCGCCCAATACGAAAATCCGTCCTCGCTGGAAGATTTCGGCGCGGTGCGCCTATTCGTCCAAAGTGCGCGACGGGTGCGCCCAGATTTTACCCTTTCCGATCCCGAATCGGTGGTGCCTATCTGTTGGCTGGTGGAAGGGATGCCGCTGGGGATTGAACTCGCCGCGACATGGGTACAGGTGCTTTCATGCGCGGAAATCGCGGCGGAAATCCAAAAAGGCCTGGATTTCTTAGCCACCTCCATGCGGAATGTGCCAGAGCGCCATCGCAGTTTACGAGCGGTCTTTGAATATTCGTGGGATGGGCTGGACGCGCAGGAGCAAATCAGCCTGCGACGGTTGTCGATCTTTATGGGCGGATTCCGCTACGATGCAACGCAGGCTGTCGCTGGCGCATCACTGCATATCCTGCGCGTATTGGTGAGTAAATCGCTGCTTCGGCGTAATCCCTTCCTGAATGGGCGTTACGAAATGCACGAACTCTTGCGCCAATATGCCGAGGGCAAACTTACCCCCGACGAAAACACCGATGCGCGGATGCGTCATGCGGTTTACTTTGGTGATTTCTTAGATCGGCTGGCCGTCGCGCTTAAAAGTGCTGATGAACCGCAAGCCTTAGATGAATTCCAAAGAGACTTGGACAACATCCGGCAGGCTTGGCACTACGCCGCCGCGCATCGCTTAGTCGATGTCTTGGCGAAGTCCTTAGATGCGCTGATGATCTTTTATTCCGTGCGGGTGCGTTATGAAGAAAGCGAAGAAATGCTGCGGAAAGCCATCGAAGCGCTTCGTGCGGATAGCGATGATCCGGCGGAACGACTGCTGCTGGCACGGCTGCTGGCGGCTTACGCCATTAATGTGGCTGTAATGGGACGACGCAAACGAGCCGACACCCTAACAGAAAAAAGTTTAGAACTCCTGCATGAATTCAAAGGGCAGGCAGCCACAGCCTTTCCTTTGTTATTATTGGGGCTGTTAAAAAATATTCCCGGACGCAAAGACCCGCAAGCACGAGAACTCGTGAATGAAGCCTTGTCGATTTATGAGACAACCCAAGACAAATGGGGCATCGCATTGGCTTTGTATGCGCTGGGCGGCATTGAACATAACCATGTGGAATATGATCTGGCGCGTGAGCATCTTGAGCGCAGTTTTGCCTTAATGTCGGAGGTGGGGCAGCCGGGCGGCATGGCAGAAATTTTAGGGATGCTTGCGGAAAGTGCGTTTACGCTCGGTCAATATGAGGTCGCTAGGGGCTATTTACAACAGGCGCTTCCTCTTTGGGAGGCGATTGATAACCGGGTGATGGTCACAATGACGCAGGCATGGCTAGAAGACTACACAGACTCCTACGATAGCACGAATCGGGAAGCGACCCTCAAAAATGCGCTCAAAATTTATGAGGAAATGGGTGATCGGCGGCGCATGGTCTGGACGGTCTATAACCTCGGTTGGAACAGCTATTTTGTTGGTGAGCATGAAGATGCCTTGATCTTTCAAGAAAAGGCGCAGCGGATTTTCCACGAAATGCAAGATATAGAAGGCGAATCGTGGACGATGATCTTACGCGCTTCGATTGAATTGCGATTAGAACATTACGCAGATGCCCGCGACTACGCACATCAAAGCCTCGCCATCCTCCAGCAGATCAACTTTCCTTGGGCGGTTTCTGGGGCGCATTATGTCTTGGGCGATATTGCGCTGGCTTTGGGCGAATTGGAGGAAGCAAGGCAGTATTTTACCCAAGTTATTCATGAGGCGTATGATGTCCAGTCCATTATGCAAACCCTGCGCCATCTCAGCGGGTTAGCGGCGCTTCTACTACGCGAAGAAGTACCCGAACAAGCCGTCTGCATCGCCTTCTTTTTGGTTGAGCATCCCGCCAGCGAAAAGGACACCCTAAAACGGGCGATGGAGATCATTGATGAAGCGACGTGGCTGTTGCCGCCAGCGGATTTAGAAGCCGCCCGAAGAGCAGGTAAATCGCTCACCTTAGAAACCGCCCTAGTAGCCTATGTCCGAAATAGCACTCCGTCGCAAAGAACAATCAAAGCTCACTAAACATAAACCGCTATAAAGACAGAAAATTAGGGCGCATGAAAATGCGCTCTTTATTTTGTTATATTAAGAAACTCTACTGCCCACTTGATTAGTAATATAAGCAATGACTTCTATGTTATAGCATTATTATTACATAAAACGTAAATTTTCTCCGAATAATGTAAATTCAATTCAGAATAATCTTGTTGATAAAAATTAACTTGTTTATCATTTCTTGTAGTAAGGTGTTTACCTATTTCCTAAGAGAAATTCATAAATAGGAGATTTAGTACTAGCGGGGTGAAATCCTTAGCGGGTTTCATCAAAGTCACGTTCTCATCCGATTTTTATCAGTTCGCACAGTTGACACCCTCATTAGACATATAGGTTACTAAAATGCTTAAACGAACTCGACTTAAATCGACCTACAAAACACTCTTCATCACACTCACACTAGGTCTTATTGGGCTGGTCTTCACTGCCAGCACCGCCTTCGCAGCCGGAACTGTTGTGGTCAAACCCAGTGACCTTAACGGTTGGGGTTCATTCGTGGAATCGGGTACAGGTGCAGCGGCTTTTGTCTCTGGCCCCGCTACAGCCCCTCTTGGTAATGGCAGCCTACGCCACACTTTGAATTCAGCCACAAGTGGGGTTGCAAGTGCAACACTGGCTTTCGCAGGCACAGCGCTTAATGACTTTACCTCGCTGGAATACAGCACTTACAAAGCAGCAGGCACCAACACAATTCAAGCCGTCGCGCTGCAAATGGAAGTCGATTTCGACGCAGCCGATGCCTTTCCAAGCTTCCAGGGACGGCTGGTTTATGAACCTTATTTCACCCAAACCATTACACCCGGCAGCTGGCAGACTTGGGACACTTTAGACAGCAGCAACCCGGCAGGCAATTGGTGGACGAGCCGCGCAAATATCACCGTGGGCAATGTGTTGGGAGCTACACCTTGTCCCCAATCCAACCCATGTACTTGGACTGAAGTGCTTGCTTTCTTTACAAATGGCGCACTTCGCACAGGCGTGAATTCAGGCGGTTTATTTTTGAAGTCAGGATCGAATTGGGAAGCGACAAATTATTTTGCCGATGCGTTGATTGTAGGCGTAAACGGTGACGAAACTACCTTCGATTTTGAACCAGAAACCCCTTGCACGACGGTCTGCTATGCAGATACGGTCAACGGCGACGACAGCTTTGGCGGTGGGACGCTTGGTAATCCTAAGAAGACCATCCAAGCCGCGATTGATGCGGTAGACGCAGGCGGCGAAGTGCGCGTTCTTCCCGGCAATTATGACGAAACCGCCGCCAATCGCACCCTGACCAGCATCGGCGGAACGTATCAATTCGGCCTGTTCGTCGGCACAGATAAAAATGGCATCACCATTCAAGGCGTAACAGGCGCAGGAATGCCGATTATGACGACGGCGGGTGTTCTGGCGCACGTCACCACCAACGCCACCAATAACTTTGGAACATCCGGCGTTTTCATCGAAGGTGACGATGTGACCATTCGGGCGCTGGCAATTGGCGATAATGCGAGTGGCAACAACAAAACCATCGAAGTCATCGGCGATAACTTCACCCTCCAGCACTCAATTTTTGAGACGAGCGACGGCGGTTCGCTTTATATCAATGACTTTGAGCCGGATGATGACACGGTGCAAAGCTATACCATTGATAACAACTTGTTTGAAGATGGCACCCAAATCGCCATTACTAGCGGCGCAGGTGATGCTGGCCCCGTCAGTGGGCGCGTTATCACCAACAACAGCTTTGCCATTCCCGATGGCTATGGCGATTACCCCTCGGTCAGCTTCAATGGCAGCGGCGGTGTTCCTTGGTTTAGCGATCAGGTTGGCGGCGCGATTGTCACGGGCAACACCTTCGCCCCAACTGCCCAGTACATCCGGGCGCGTGGCGATTATATTGAATCTGAATTTGATTGGGAATCCTTCTGGGACGACAATACGTATGAACGTGCGGTTGTCACATTAGAAGATTTCCCAACATTTGATGTTCGCACCTTCAACTATATAAGCGGCCCTTATCTTTTCACCAATGTGCGCCGCATTGATGGCAATATTCAGCCGGATATTGACATCATCGCGCAAACAGGCGATACCGTGCTGGTGGCGGAAGGCACGTACAACGAGCAGGTCGATATTGACATTAATGACCTGACTTTGAGGGGTGCGGGTAAAGCGCAAACGCTGCTGGTCTCCCCTGATGCCTGCACAAACACGATGTTTTCCAACGCAACAGCAGGCGTTGACCTCTTGGGCAACCACAGTGGTATTACCTTGACTGGTTTTAGCGTTTCGGGTTATGACATTGGTCTACGTGTCGGCGAAAACATTGGTTTTTCGATCACCGATTTGACGATCACCGAGGTCAATGCCAGCAGCAATTGTGTTCACGGCATTCTGTCACAAGCTGGCAATACGGATGGTGTGCTAATTGATAACGTGGACGCTAACAACAACGGCGCTGGCGCATCCTTTGGGCGCGGCCTGTGGTTCATCAATGGCGTTAAGGCCGATATCGAGATCACTGACAGCACGTTTAACAACAACCGTCTCGTAGGGCTTGATCTGAGTGATGGCAATGTTACAGACGTGCTGATTCAAAACAACGAAGTCATTGGCAATGGCGACTCAGGGATTGGCGTACTCGGCGCACAAGGTCCGGGGTCGAACCTTATCACGGAAAATACCGTCACTAACAATGGTCGTTATGGGATTGAAGTTAAAGTTCCTAACGGCAGCGGCGCAACTAACGGCGCGGGCAGCATTGTTGTCTCCAATAATACGGTCAGCCGTACCCTCGCGCCTACCGATGCGCGTGATTATGCGGGTATTGCTGTTTTCCGTCGCAGTGGTGGCAGCCTCAACGCCGACCAGCCCACAGGCGTGGTAGTAACGGGCAACACCGTAACAGGCTTCTTCGGCGGCGTGACAGGTGATGGCTTTGGTATTGTAGTCGAAGGCACCAATCATACCGTGAGTGATAATGAACTCACGGGCAATGAGGTTGGGCTTTTGCTGCAAGCTGGCAACATCGCCAATGTGCAGAGTACATCCTTTTTTGATCGCGGTGATGCCAACCCAACCAGTGCTACCGTCACCGGTAACAACATTTCTGACAATGGCGAAGGCTTCCGTACCATTGGCGCTGTCACCGGAACTGCCAGCGGAAACCTGATTTATAGCAATGACAACGACGGCGTGACTATCCTCAGTGAAACCGCTACCGGATACGTGTTCAGTGCTGGCAACCAGATTTGCCTAAACGGTGATCTTGGGATGCAGAACAACGGCGCATCCACCGTCAATGCTGCTGCTAACTGGTGGGGCAGCTTCGATGGCCCCGGCCCCGTCGGACCCGGTGCGGGCGACGAAATTAGCCTTGGCGTGAACTTCGCGGGCTTTATCACCGAAGCACCAGCGAATACCCCCTGCGCCGGCGATCCTGAACCCGGCTCAATCACGCTCATGAAGGAGACCAACCCTGATGGTTCGCTCACCGAATTTGAATTTGAAGTCAGTTGGCAGGATCCAAACATCCTCCTCGCTGACGGTGAGGCCAGCTTACTTCCGGTTGCCCCTGTTGGCACATATACCATCTCGGAAATCGTCCCGATTGGTTGGCGCCTTGCCAGTATCGACTGCGGCGATGCTGATGTGACCCCGATTGCGTCGGGTGTGAGCATTGAGCTGACAGCAGGCGAAGATGTGGTCTGCACGTTCAATAACGAAAAATTGAGCAATATCATCATCGACAAAGTGGCGACAGGCGGCGGCGACACCCCCTTCCACTTCACCTATGATGACCCCAGCGCAAATCCGGTCTTCCCATTTGATCTGACGGACGGCGGCGGCGATGGCCTGTTCGATAATATTCCGGCAGGCACGTACACTGTCTCGGAAGTGAATCTCCCCGATGGCTGGTTCTTGAGCAGCTTAACCTGCGACAATGCCAACGTCAGCGTTAACGGCGCAACCGTGACGATCACCCTCGGCGTGAACGAGACGATCACCTGCACGTTCACGAATGAACGCACAGAAGGCGGAATTATTATCCGTAAAGATCGCATCCCGAATGGAAATACGGACTTCAATTACGAAGTCACGCAGGGAGACACCCTCGTCTCTGATGGTACGTTCAGCGAAGGCACTCCGGCCAATGTCCCTGTAGAAACAGGCGTTTACACCGTCGCAGAAATCTTTGACGGCTATGAAAGCGGCTATGCCTACGGCGGTGTCGAATGCAAGGTGGACGATGCTGTTGTCGCATCTTCAGACACGACATCGGTTAATGTGACCGTGAATGCCGATGAAACCGTCATTTGTACCTTCACCAATTATGCCCGCGCACAATTGACGATCTACAAACAGACTGATCCTAACAACGACCCAACCGAATTCTCCTTCACAGGCAGCGCTAACCTGCAAGTGCCGAACTTCATTCTATCTGACGGTAATTTCTCAGCCAATTATGAACGCCTCGCGGGCAGCTACACAGTCACCGAAGAAGTCCCTGATGGGTGGGATTTGGCAAGCGTCGTCTGCGTGACTGGCGCGGATGAAGCCTTCCCGTCTTCACGCGAAGGCGATACGCTGACCGTCGAACTCGACTGGGGCGATAACGTCACTTGTACGTTCAATAACGTCCAAGAAGTGCCGGAAACTGGCAGCATCACCATTGTGAAGCAAACCAGCCCGGATGGTTCAGAAACGGAATTCGAGTTCGACCCAAGCTACGGCAATAACTTCCTGCTGACCGACGGCAATAGTAATGTTACCAACAACTTGGTCGCTGGCAGCTATACAGTGGAAGAAATCGTCCCGATTGGCTGGCGACTGCTCAACGTGGAATGCCAAGGCGGCGATAGCAGCGAAATCTTCAGCGGCGTGAGCATTGATTTGGTAGAAGGCGAAAATATCACCTGTACCTTCACCAATGAAAAACTGGGCGCGATCATCATCGACAAAGTGGCGATTGGCGGCGGCAACACAGCCTTCCACTTCACTTACGATGACCCCAGCGTGAATCCGGTGGTCAATTTCGACCTGACCAACGCAGCGGCTCCCTACATCTCCCAGAATATCGCCACTGGCACCTATACCATCACGGAAGTCAACATTCCGGCGGGCTGGGACTTAAGCAGCATCGTCTGCGATGGCGACTCTGTGAACATCAATGGCGCAGCCGCGACGATTAATCTGGGTGTGGGCGAGGAAGTCACCTGCACTTTCACCAACGTTCAAGAACAACCGACGACAGGGACGATTGTCATCCGCAAGGAAACCGATCCTAATGGCTCGGCACAAGAATTTGAATTTGACCCCAGCTATGGTGGTAACTTCAACTTGTCTGACGGTGAAAATAACACCAACAGCACCCTTGCTGCGGGTCAATACACCGTCTCGGAAGTCAACATTCCGGCCAACTGGTCACTGCAAAGCCTAACCTGCAATAGCAACAGTGCCAGCGTGAATGGCGCAACCGCGACCATCAACCTCACCGCTGGACAAACCGTGACCTGCACCTTTACCAACTTGTATACGCCTCCGGTTCAGACCTGCGACAATTACAACTACGCGGCCTATGCCGAACAATATATGTCGGGCGTAATCTCCGTTGATATTGCTAACGGGGTGGCGCATGGCACAATCACCAATAACGGCACATTGAGCTGCCCAACTCTGCTCGGTCTAGCTTCCTACGCAATGTTCGATGGCATTGTGGATAATCAGGAATTGTACGACTCCGACCCGATGACGGCTGGCGACCCGAACAATCCTTACACCACAATCGCTGCTAACGGCGGAACAACGACCTTCACCGTCAGCATTCCGCGTACCTGCGCGTCGCAGATTGATCTGTTCTACGGCCCGCTTCTGCCTTCGCTGATGGGACAACGTTACGGTACGCGTTTGTTCGCATGGGTACAAACCAACCGCGCACCCTTCCGTTTGCCCTTCTGCCAACATGAAGTTGAGGTAATCGTCACGCCAGAAGTGACACCAGACGCACCCGCGCCTATTGTCCAGCCGGTAGCACCCGTTGTACCCGAACTGGACACCGATCTTGACGGCACACCTGACAGCGTGGATGCTGACGACGATAACGACAACGTGGCAGATGTTGACGATGCCTTCCCGTTGGATGTCAATGAAAGCACCGATACCGACACCGACGGCACAGGCAACAATGCCGACACCGACGACGATAACGACAACGTGGCAGATGTTGACGATGCCTTCCCGTTAGATGCGTCTGAATCTGTCAATACCGATCTCGACGACACAGGCAACAATGCCGACACCGACGACGACAACGACGGCGTGGCCGATGTTGACGATGCCTTCCCGTTAGATGCGTCTGAATCTGTCGATACTGATACCGACGGCACAGGCAACAATGTCGATACCGACGACGACAACGACACCGTTGCCGACGATCAGGATGCTTTCCCGTTGGATGCCAGCGAAAGCACCGATACCGATTTCGACGGCACAGGCAACAATGCCGACACCGACGACGACAACGACGGCCTACTGGACGATGTGGATCCGCAACCGCTGATCTTCAATGACAGCGACGGTAACACCATCGGCGATGGTATAGACGACAGCAACAACGACGGCATTGTCGATGCCTACGCGCCAGAAATTGACAGCGACGGTGATACTTTCAGCAACGCTGATGAATTCACAGCGGGGACCAACCCCTACGACAACACCAGCTTCTAAGTCAGTCTGATCTTAGGTAAGGGCGCATCACTGCGCTCTTATCCCTTTCAGCCTTTAAACGCAACAAGGACTCTCTGTATGAGAGTCTTTGTTGTTTTTGGGCCAATGCCACTTATGAATATTCCAGATTATCTCTAGAATGCGATACAATGCCTTCATCGGACAGGTTAAACCTGTTTTGCGGCGGCTGTAACCGATAACTACTCCCCCTCCATACTCTCGGCAAGGCCACTTTAAAAAATAATTTTATAGAGAGTTTTTTATTCTTTTGCTCTTTTTTGGGTAAACGTGCCATTTTTTATGCCAATAATATGGGGGATGAAAACAATGAGCGAACAATCAGAAACTAAACCAGCAGCCGAAGCAGAAAAGAAAGACGTTTTGGTGACTCCCGAAGGTGAGGAAATTGATCTTTCTATTATGGGGACGATGAAGATCGACCCGGCGGACTATAAATCTGTTTCTTCCAATCCCAACCGCCTCAAAAGTTTAAAATACGCCGTTGCCGGGATGTTGTATGTGCTTAAGCGCGAGCCAAGCATCCAACTAGCGACGATCATCACTGTTATTGTGGTGGTCGTAGGACTATGGCTACAAGTCGGCATTTTTAGCTGGGCGCTGTTAACGTTGGCGTTGGGGGCGGTCTGGATTACCGAATGTTTGAACACCGCCATCGAAGCCACGATTGATATGGGGTCAGACGCGCCGCATCCGATGGCGAAAGTGGGCAAGGATGTCGCATCAACCGCATCGCTGGTAGCGACGATTGTCTTTTTGATTATTTGCGCGTTGATTTTGCTGCCGCGCATTATAGACCGAATAAACTAGACGCGGTTTAGGCAACTTGCCTTACCCCTAGTTTAAGAGAATCTATATAAATTCCACATTTTCTCTTTACAAAATCATGAGATAATAGGTATTGATCTTGATAGAATCTTGACGGTAAATCTGAAAGTGAGTCCTTATGGGCCTCGGACGTATCCTTATCGGTAAACCGCTAGAAACCAAAGACTTGGCGCATCAGTCGATTAGTCGCCCCATTGGTTTAGCGGTTTTTGCTTCAGACGCTATCTCTTCCACCGCTTACGCCACCGAAGAAATTCTGATTATCCTCTCCATCGCAGCAGCCAGCAGTGCGGGTATGTGGGTGACGCACGGCAACATCTTAAGTGCTTCTATCCCCATCGCCATTGCCATTGCATTCTTGCTGACAATTGTGACCATTTCTTATCGCCAAACGATCTATGCCTATCCCAATGGTGGTGGAGCTTATATCGTTGCACGCGATAATTTAGGCGAACTTCC
>Ga0163154_10008084_pt1 | contig 12355 bp, 14 predicted proteins | sample OliLakLV19MP9P1_FD_148649 | JGI IMG/M metagenome (GOLD analysis project Ga0163154, IMG submission 148649) | Freshwater microbial mat bacterial communities from Lake Vanda, McMurdo Dry Valleys, Antarctica - Oligotrophic Lake LV.19.MP9.P1 | ecosystem: Environmental > Aquatic > Freshwater > Lake >... | reverse complement strand
CATCAACCCTGGCGACGCGATCGTGAAAGTCACCACAACCGCGATTTGCGGATCGGATCTGCACATCCTGAATGGCGCTATTCCCACAATGCAAAAGGGTGATGTGCTCGGCCACGAATTTATGGGCGAAGTGGTTGAGGTGGGCAAATCCGTTGTGATGCTCAAACCAGGTGATCGGGTGGTCGTGCCATTCACGATTGCCTGTGGCAACTGTAGCTATTGCACAAAGGGTCTTTGGTCGCTGTGCGACAATTCCAACCCAAATGCGGTGATAGCCGAGAAACTGTATGGCAGCTCTGCCGCCGGATTGTTTGGCTATTCACATATGTTTGGTGGGTATGCCGGTGGCCAGGCCGAATACGTTCGCGTACCATATGCCGATGTTGGGCCGATCAAAGTACCCGAGCATCTGACCGACGAACAAGTTCTGTTTCTTTCGGATATCTTCCCAACGGGCTATATGGCGGCAGAAAACTGCAACATCCAATCAGGCGATATAGTGGCGATCTGGGGTTGCGGGCCTGTTGGGCAATTTGCAATCAAAAGCGCCTTTATGTTGGGGGCAAAATCGGTGATTGCGATTGATCATATTGCAGAACGCCTGACTATGGCTCAACAACACGGCCATGCACAGGTGATCAATGATGAAGAAACGGATGTCCACGAAGCACTCATGGAACTCACCGGTGGGCGCGGGCCGGATGCATGTATCGATGCGGTCGGGATGGAAGCTCACGGCATGGGCATTGATGCACTCTATGACAAAGTCAAGCACGCCATTCGCGCTGAAACGGATCGGCCAACTGCACTGCGGCATGCGATTCAAGCTTGCCGCAAAGGCGGGATCGTCTCGATTCCAGGAGTGTATGGTGGCCTGATCGATAAATTCCCGATTGGTTCTGTGTTTAATAAGGGCCTCACGCTCAAAGGCGGCCAGACGCATGTTCAACGCTATTTGCGGCCATTACTTGATCGAATCACTCGTGGCGAGATTGATCCATCATTTGTAATCACCCATCGCCTTTCGCTTGAAGAAGCACCACAAGCCTATCGGATGTTTCGTGATAAGCATGATCAGTGTATTAAAGTAGTGCTCAAGCCATAGTGGCATATATCTTGCTTCTTTATATGCTATAGGGGCATGAACGTGTGTGTTGCATAAACAATACGATCTCATGCAATGTAATTCTTATAGGAGGTTTGTATGTCGGTATCATCGATTAAAGATTTGTATGTCCATCAACTCATCGAAATGTATAATGCGGAGACGCAAATCTTGGCTGCTCTGCCCAAGATGGTAAAACTCGCACCAACAACGGTGTTGCAACAGGCATTTGATCACCACTATAATCAGACCGTAACGCATATTAATCGCCTTGAACAGATTCTGAAAGCCTATAATGTGCAGGAGCGGCCCGGTGAAAACAAGGCATTGTTCGCTATTGTGGAGCAGGGCCAGCATCTTACGACACTGATCGATACCTGGCTGACGCTTGAACTGGCGTTGATCGCAGCCGCCCAGCATGTTGAACACTATGAGATTGCGGCCTATGGAACCCTGCATATGCTGGCGGTTCAACTTGGCGATGAATTTGCAGCCGGTTTACTTGAGCTGACGCTGAACGAGGAGCAGGAAACTGATCTTTTGTTGAGCCAGCTTGCTATGCAGGATCTGCAGACACAACCGGAGCTTGTGAGCCACACATCAGAGGAATATATCCGCCCGCTGTAAATCCATTCCGTCAGCAGTCTTATCTCCATCACAGCCAACTGCAGAAGCTGCGCCACGAGTGGCGCAGCTTCTGTTTGTGTCGAGAAGCCCTCGTTTCATCGAGAGTTAGATTTCCCAACCAACGCGTGTTCGATCCCCCTCGGCACCAATGGCTTTGGGCAGCAAATGATTGGTTAACTTCAGGCTCTGATCAACAACATCAGGAAGCACGTTGTTCAGGAGCATAAGCGCCTGGGCCTGAAGCGAGATGATCGCTGTCGAATCACCCCGCCGACAGGCCTCAATGATCTGCTGTGCTGCACGGCACGCATCAATTGATGTCAGCGGTAGAGTATCCAAGAGCGTAAACCAAGAATACTCTTGCTTATGATCGCCCTTAAAGAAGGCTTCGGTATGTGATCCCGTGCGCATCAAACCAGGACACACTGTCGTTACACGAATATTATCTTTTGCGAGTTCCACACGCATCCCATCGGAAAGGCCAACCAGGGCAAACTTACTGGTGCAGTATGGTAATAGGTGAGGCACCGCGATTTTACCACCCACAGAGGCAATATTCACGATTCGCCCCCCTCCCTGGGCCTGCATATATGGACGGACGGCAAGCATGCTGTACAGCGGCCCAAGCACATGCACGGCAAGAGCTTCTTCCCAATCGCTGACAGTCATATGCTCGACTGGCCCTGCCTTGATCACACCTGCATTATTGATCAGCACATCAACTCGCCCAAAGGTGGTGATTGTCTGCTCAATCAAACGATTCACCTGATGTTGATCGCGTACATCGCCACTCATCGTCACAACCTGCGCACCCAGATCAGTCAATACCTGCCCTGCATGGGCGATTTCGGTCGAATCACGGGCTATAATTGCCAGATTCGCACCCTCCTGAGCGAGTTCCTGCCCAAGCAGCAGGCCCAAACCCCGCGATCCCCCGGTAATAACAACAGTCTTCCCGCGAAAACTAAATGGATTATGGGCTGCCTGCTTCCGAGCTGCAAGATAGATACCAAGACCAATTGCTCCTAAAAGAAGCGATGCCTGTTGCTTATGCATCATGTCCTCCTCTGAAATATACAGAAACTCACGCATACGATAATCATCAAGCTGTACAAGGAAAGGCTTTTCCTTCCAGCGAGCAATATCACTTTAGCAATATCTATGCCCATATTTCTTTTTATTATGGTATCACTCTTGCTATGTAGTGGTACAGGCTGTAATGATATAGCAATCCTACCAGATTTGTAAAAAAGGGGGCGGGGATTTCTTTCGGGACACCCAGAGGGTACCCGGCCCCAAACCCCGCTTTGCGCTCCGCGCCGTTACAACTCAAATAGGAATACTATAGTGGAGCTTGGAGGTTTCTATGTCTACTCCTGATGATAAATTCCGCTCGACGATACCACAGCTTGAGCCGATCAATCAGGGCTCGAGAGCGACGCTTGTGCAGATGCAGCAGTTGGTTGATACATCTCTGCAAAAGGGTGAGAACACGATTGTGCTACAAATCAAGACCGAAAATCCCACCGTTGTTGCAAGGCATATTGCTGCCCTTATGAATACGCTTATCCCCTATATTCTGTCCCAAGACCAGAGCTGGCATGTGTTTTCCTATCCGAATAGCAGCCAACCATATCCCCATATGGCATCAATAATCGGATACAAACAGATGCCCTCGATTGGTATTCCATTACTTATGCAGGTTCGTACTTCATCAGCCACATAGCGAAGCCATTGAGGTTCTGCCTGCCCTAACGAACTGGTTTCGGCGATAAATATGGGTCGTTTATAACGTTCATAGATATCGTATAACAATTGGTGTAATGGGCGATACCTTGGATCATGTAGCCCAAATGGTGAGCGCGATTGCCCATCCCAGGACCACTGGTTATGGGGATAATAGTTCACACCAATGATATCAAGATATTTTGGATGCCCGCCAAGTTCTGGTTCGCAATAACCAGTGATCATATTCCAGGCTTCGTATTGTGCTTGGTGAAGTGCTTCGGCTGCGGCCTGATGCTCGACTTGCCCTCTCGCAGATACCACATGGATCAGCGGATCGGTATGAACCATATGAGTATTGGGCAATACCGACCAGATAGCATCAATCGCTGCCAAGGCTGCACGAACGAACTGGCGTTTGAGAATGAGCCCTCGCCCCTGGGCTATGGATGAAAATGCCCCACTTCGCCGGCAACCCACGAAAGAAACGAGATCTCATTCATTGGGGTAATGTATGCAATCTCACTCGTCTCTCGGCCAAGAACCTGGGCAAAAGCGTAGGCGAAATTGGCATACCGCTGGACAAATGCCGTCGAAAACACATCAAGATCGTCGGGCCACCCATAATGGCAAACATCCCCGATGATCTGCATGCCCGGCTCCTGGGCCGCCCGAATCATCAGAATAACGCCCGAAAAGTCATATTGCCATGGTGCAGTTTCTATCTGAGGCCAACAGATGCCATCACGAGCAACGTGGATACCGCAGGCGTGAAGATAGCGATAGTCGCTTGCGGCACCTTCCCGATGCCGTGTTGCTGCTAGCATATCTATTCTTTTGCCGGATAACATCCGTTGTGAAGAGCACTCAAACCCTCCCATAAAATAGCTTTGAAATAATAGTGATACCATATACCCTCGTGCGTGGTGGAAAATCGTCTGTAGAGTAGCAAGAAATATGCCAAATACGAAATACTCGGCTTCTGGCATCCGGACCCAAAGCAAAATGCTCTTCCTTCTTGCGCCTCTCAAACGCCTTGGCATAGAAATCGCGATACCCTTTCCCAATGAATTGGAAATATTCATAAGAAAGGGGCGTATTTCTATGTATTCGCCTGATTTGATCGTGTTTTCGCATTTACGCTGGGATTTTGCGTACCAACGACCACAACATATACTTTCGCGTATGGCCCGCATGAGGCGAATATTTTTTATTGAAGAGCCAATCTATGAGCAGGATATTACCCCCTACTGGGAACAGTATGCTCCACAACCCCATGTTCTCGTCTGCCGCCTGCATACCCCGATTGGGATGCCTGGGTTTCATGCGGATCATGGTGAAGTCTTTCTTCCAAAACTTCAGGAACTGTGTGCTGAACATCGCATCGCTGAGTATCTGATCTGGATGTATACACCAATGGCGCTTCCCTTCGCTCAATCGCTTGATCCACAATTGGTGATCTATGATTGTATGGATGAGCTTTCGGCATTTCTGTATGCTCCCCAACACTTCTTGCCCAGGAGGCGGCCCTTCTGGAATGGGCGGATCTTGTGTTTACCGGCGGCCCAAGCCTCTTCCGTGTAAAGCGCCATCGGCACCCAAGCGTCTTTTGTTTTCCGAGTAGTGTTGATGCAATTCACTTTGGCAGGGCGCGTAATTGTGAGCAAGCCGCCGATCTCCGTGGTCTCGCTCATCCTCGCCTGGGGTACTATGGCGTCATTGATGAGCGGATCGATCAGGAATTGCTGACAGCAATGGCAGAAACCCATCCCGAATGGCAGATTGTGATGGTTGGCCCGATCGTGAAGATTAACCCTCACAGTCTCCCTCAGTACCCCAATATTCATTATCTTGGAGCGCGTGAGTATCGGGTGCTCCCGAGCTATTTGGCGGGCTGGGATGTGTGTCTGTTGCCATTTGCCCTGAATGCTGCTACCCGCTTCATTAGCCCCACTAAAACGCTCGAGTATATGGCAGCCGAGCGTTTGATTGTGTCGACATCCATTACGGATGTGGCAGAACCGTATAGCCACATTGTGGCCATTGGCAATTCCCATACGAACTTTATTCGTGCCTGCGAACAGGTGCTTTCCGCAGATACCCACGAGCGAGCGAGCCGATTGGTGGGTATGCGCGCTGTTTTAGCACAAACCTCCTGGGATACGACGGTGGAGCAGATGCATTTTATTATCCAGCAAACACTGCTGCGTGAACCGCTTCCGATGGCGGCATGATCAGTACTGAGCAAGCAGGAGGAAAACGAATGCCTTCCCCATCAACCCTTATTATTGGTGCAGGACCAACAGGATTGAGTGCTGCATATCATATAGGGCAAGATTCGCTGCTGATTGAGCAACACGCACAGATTGGTGGCTGGTGTCGTTCAATCATTGATAATGGCTTTACCTTCGATTATGCTGGTCACATTATGTTCTCGAATGACCCGTATGTTCATGAGATGTACACGATGTTGCTTGGCGAAAATGTCCATTGGCAGGATCGCGAGGCCTGGATCTCTAGTAAGGGCGTATTTACTCGCTACCCATTTCAGGGAGCATTGTATGGGCTACCACCTGAGGTGATCAAAGAATGTCTCATAGGTGCCATTGAAGCACGGTTTGGCCCGAGCCGAGAACCACATAATTTCGAGGAGTTTATCTATCGTGTCTGGGGGGCAGGGATTGCGAAGCACTTTGCCATTCCATATAACCGCAAAATCTGGGCAGTACCACTCGATGAAATGGAAACATCCTGGCTTGGCGGGCGAGTGCCACTGCCGAACTTGGATGAGATGATTGATGGGGCACTCTCGCCTCGGTCAAAACCGATGGGGCCAAATGCACGCTTCGGTTACCTATTGCGCGGCGGCTTTCAGTCGCTCATGAACGGCTTCCTTCCGCACCTGAAGGGCACATTACGATTGGGAACCAAGGTGGTTACCGTAACACCAGATCGCCACGAGGTGACGCTTGAGAGTGGAACGAAGCTCACCTATGAACAGTTAGTCAGCACGATGCCATTGCCAATTCTCGTGCGGTTGATTGGCGATACCGCTCCATATGATGTGCAGGCGGCGGCGGGGCAGTTACGCCATACCTCGGTACGCTGTGTGAATCTTGGGATTGGCCGCGAGAAGCTTACCGATAAGCATTGGATCTATTATCCTGAAGATACGATCTTTCATCGCATTTTTGTTCAGGGGAATGTAAGCCCGCATTGCAACCCGCCTGGCGGATTCGGCCTTACTTGTGAAATAACCTATGGGCCGCTCAAGCCATTACCACAGAGCGGCCAGGCATTGATCACGCGCTGCATTGAGGACTGTCAGCGTGTTGGCCTCCTCCACGCAGATGATCAGATTTGGGCGGCCAATGAGGTTGATATGCCCTATGCCTATGTTATCTATGATCATCAGCGTAAAGCCAATGTGGACACAATTCGCGCCTGGCTGTTAAAGCACGATATTATTCTCGCCGGTCGTTATAGTGAATGGGAATATTATAATTCCGATCACGCCTTCATTGCGGGAAAACAGGCTGCCGAAACTGTGCGGATGCGCCAAGCACTCCTTTCCGAACCATCAATCGCTCTCTGAGGATAGACGCTACGGGGTTTTTCTGCTTGCAGCTCCGATGTGACGCGTCTACACTCATGGCACCGCCATCACGTTATGGTATCAACACGCACGAAGGGCTGTATGATCGCTATGGACGACCGTTGCGCTGCGTATGACCGGCGAACGTGCGACCCAGAGGCGGTGGTGCAGGATGTGTTCCAAACGGTCTGGCAGGCGGTGTGGGGCTACCAGCCCGCCTGGGGATCGGTGTCGTCGTGGGTGCTTCATCTCACGCGCTATCAGGCCATCAACGCACTCCAGCGTAAGCGCATCGGCAATCATGCCGTACACGCAACGCTGCCGTGGGTGGACACCACGGATGGCGAAGCGGTGGCTGGGCAGGCCATGCCGCATAATGCTATGCGTACTGCGCTCAAACAGCTCCTACATCAGCAGCAGCACGTCATTGCATTGGCCTATTTCGATGGTTTTTCGACTGGCGATATTGCGACGTATCTTGACGAACCGCCCGAGACGATCAAGACCCATATGCGACTCGGACTGTCCACGTTGCGCGATCTCCTGAGGGGGTAGCAGCCAGCATGTGATTATGGCGCATCTGGAAGCGGGAGAGCGCGGTGTGTTCGTAGAAGAAGGAATGGTCATCCTGGCCCAGGGTACATCAATGTCGCCTGTGAGCTCGTAACAGAACGCATCTTTGGTGACGGGCTACGAAAGTAGCCAATAACGAACATAATGCTCCAACCGTACGGCCCCGATCCAGGAGGGATCGGGGCCGTACAGCGATTATCGCTCCTATTGAACGATACTTATTTGGCCATGCGATCCACACGTGCGTGTAGGATCAGGGGTTCCTTCGTTTCTGCGCCAGTACCCACCAGTGTGATCGTGTAAGCCCAGCTTGGAACCGCAACTGCTGTGAGTCGAGCAGGCTACCAGTTGTCCCAGCAACGGCGAAGCGGAATGTGTAGTGGCCAGCTGGCGGCGTCAGCTCATCGACCTGGCCAATGATTCATCGGTGAGCACTGGCGGATCACTGCCAACCGTCCACATAGGTTACTTCTGAAAATGTGCGCTGACCACAATAGAGATGCTCAGGCCGGTGCGTTCGCTGAAAGGTGGATGACACGCAGATTGGCAGGTGCCGGAAGCGCCGCCTGTTGCGACGGCGCCAACTGCGGAATCAGTGCTGCAATCGTCAGCAGCCCGATCAGCATAAGTTTATTATGGGTGTATCACATTGTGTTCTCATGATAATGCGATTGCGGACACAATGCGATATTGCAGGATACGTGCCAATGGCAATGACGTTCAGTGTTTCGCCACGAGCTGATGTGGTTGAGCTGCTTGTACTTCAATCGATCCAGCACGTACACGAACGGCAAAACATGGCTGTGGAAAGGCCGATGGACCTTCACACACATGACCATCTTCCAGGGCAAACCGTGAGCCATGTAGCGGGCAGCGAATGCTCTTGCCCTCGAGTTGGCCTTCGGCAAGGGAACCGCCAAGGTGGGCGCACTGATCGGCAAGCGCATAGACATGCCCTTGATAACGAGCAAGAACAATGGGAATATCTGCAACTTCAACCCGGCGCAGTACCCCTTCAGCAAGCTCCTGATCTTCCAGAGCAGCCACAAAGGTGGTGGGCTGATCAGCAACCCTGGCATGATTGGTACCAATTCTCTGCCGAAAGACCAGATCTCCGCCCAAAAACGATGAAAGCATCACCAAGCTATAGCCCGCCAATGAGAGCTGCCGTGCTGCCTTACGCTCATTACGGCGGCGCAGCACCAGTGATCGAGCATATAATCCCGTTGCAGCAATATTGAGCATGCCATGGATAAAACCCGTTCGTTGAGCGTGACCATCGGTTTCTTTCCAATCGGCAGTGCCGGCGGCAGCCGCAGCCAGAGCGCCGACAAGGCCAATCATCAGTGACGCATCTGCTCCACTCGCTGCCCACTGCTCATCGGTATAGGCAGACATCACATCCAGGATCTGGGTGACAGTCCATGCGCCAACGGGGATCGACACCAGCGCTGGATGCAGCGGATGCCCAAATGGCACACCATGCAATGTATCTTCGATTGGCTTACTCGCCGATCCTGCCAATTGCCCGAGTTTCTGAAGCGCCTGCTGAACGTGCTGAATTGGTTGATCGAGCGCTTCCTGATCACTAACACCATCGATTAGGTGATGGCTTACTTGTGCAAGGCTCATGAGTGTTCTCCTGTAGGTATTATTATCCAGTACTCACATCGAACTATCCCAGTTGTTGTTCGCCTGTTGTTGCCGATAGAGCGGCCTGATGGGCAGTTGTATTCGGCATGGGGCTGCGCTGTTTACAATAGACCTGCGTGAGTTCTGCACCAAAAAAGAGCACCTGGCTACTGAGATAGATCCAGACCATCAATACCAGAACGGTACCAATAATGCCATAGGCGCTCGTAAAGGCACTCCGCTCAATATACACGGCAAGCACGCGCTTGTGCCAGTCCGGACTCCCGCATCCAGCGGCACAGATACCAAACATCGCCGCCATGCACCAGCAGGGCGTCAGTCTCCTGGACCGCAGCGATTCAATACGCTGCTTTGATGCTGGGGAGGGCCGTGAGTTCCAGCACGCCCAACGACTTCCAACCCAATGCACACATGGGGTTGGCGGTTGATCCGCTGATGAACCGGTAGGCCATTGAAGGCCCGCCGGGGAAGAGGTAGATCGCAGTGGGAATGCAGAGAGCGTTGGACTCGGCAATCGGTTTGCCCAGCAGGTCGACCAGCGCGCTGTGGATACTCGTGTTCTTGATGCCAGCCGAGGTGAGCAGATACTTCATGGTGCCGCTCCTTGCCAATGTAATGAGGGTCGAATGGCTCTTCCAGCTCGAATTGCAAGACCGTCAACGTTTCCAAAGACTGCTGCAGGGAGTGTGGGCGCGTGTCATTGACCGGCAGGTGGTTGCCACAATTCAACCTTGTTTCCCTCAGGATCGATGACCCAACCAAACGCGCCGAACTCAGGGTCATTCGTCATATCGAGGACGGTGCAGTCAGCTTCGCGTAGCGCTTGAAGCAGGGCGTCCACGTCATCAACGCAGTAGTTGACCATAAAGGATGCCGTGCTTGGAGCGACGTGGTCGCTTTCCTCCGGCTCAATCAACCAGGCGGTCGTTCCGCCTACGGATTGCCCTCCGCATCGCTCCTGTCGAACGCGGCACCACCCCATTCCTGAACGTCGACGCCGAGGTGACGCCTGTACCAAGCCTGGAGCGCAGGTGCATCCTTTGCCTTGAAAAAGATGCCGCCGATGCCAGTGACTCGCCTCCGTTGAACCTCAGATGTGTGATGTTTCGGGGTTGACGGTTGCCCTGCGGCCGAACGGATTGGTGTTCAGTTGCCGCAAGCGGGCTGTGCTGGCTGCTGAACGGTTAACGCTGGAGGATAGGCTTCATCGACTCGCCATCAACCGGCGCTGAGGTGTGTTCGTGGATAATCTTCCAGCCACCACCTTGCGGTTTAAGTACCCAGGTCAGCCGGTTCTCGATCGCACGCTGCCCCTCGCCGGTCGCCGACACGTCCGCGTAGCTGATGAAGGCATGGGCGACCGCAGCATCGTCCGCCATCGTGATTTGCACCGTATCCCAACCGACAGCCACCTGCGCGGTACCGAGGGAGTCGAACCAGCCCGCTACCGTCCCGCGCCATGCCTCGGCACTATCGTATGACCATGTGCTCCACAGATCGAAGACACGCACGTCCTGGGCATATAGCCCCATGAAGGCATCAACGTCCTTGGCAAATACAGCGGCTTTGTAGGCGTCCATCACCTGCCGGATCGGCGTGTCATCCATGGCGCCCTCCGTATCAATTGCGGGTGCGCTTGGATTATAGCACAGGTGTGCGGTGGGTGCATCAGCTGTAACCTGCTGCGCCGGCCGCTAATCGCCGCCTACTCCTACTGGGACGCATGGCTATCGGGGCTGTACGGGCTTCCGGACATGATCCACGGGGACGATGAGGAGCTGATCTCGCGCTACGGGCTTTCGCACCTTCACGGGGCGTGATTGGAAACAGATTGTACCACTATCTTCATATGGATCGCGTTCGCAGATCAGCGGTATGCGCGGGCCAGTGACCGATCAAGCAGTACTGCACGGCCTACTTGATAAAATACGCGATCTGAGATTGCCGCGGCTGGCGGTGATTCTGCAGCGGCAGGGCGCGGACGGCCACGATTTACTACGTTCCGAGGGATAGACGAGTGCTGAACGTGAGCAATCTGACGATTGAAGTGTGACCAGTATCGTTGTCCCCATTGCTCAACGATTGCTGTACCTTTGTGTTCGTGGCAATCCTTCTGGGGTGGCGACAGACTGCGTCCTTGGCGAGTTCCATGTCGAGTGCGTCGCTGAGCCACATCTGCAGGCCTTCACGCGATAGGAGGAGCCACTAGGCATCGGTAAGCGGGATTGGCAACGTTTGCCGGGTGCCGATCTGGAGTTCGGCATCGCTGGTTTAGCCGCTCGTTCGCATGTCGTGTGTCATCTTCCTTGCTCCTCATTCGTCTGCTGCGGCACGACCGCCACCCCATCTATCTCGACCAGGAAATCAGGATGGGCCAACCCTGCGGCAAACATCCCAGTGATAGTCGGCGGGTCGGGGAGGGGATCCCAGACGTGCTGAAAGACCTCAAATCCTTGTTGAAGCGGCCCCTGCACCACATACACATTTGGCCCATGCTACTGCGCTCGCCACAGCGGGCAAGACCCCGTAGCAAAGGTGACGCTGTTGGCTAGGTAAAAATGAATAACGCACAGTATGAAGCATGAGCCCAGCCAAAACCGGACTCACGGGATAGCTTCCATACTGGAGTGATGGCATTGCATCGAGGACACACCGTTTTCCGAAGACGATCCTCGCCATCCGTAGCGCATGCGTGCAGCGCTATTTCACGTACACGTGTCAAACGTTTTCCTCGCTCTTGAGGCGCGCAATCAGGGGATAGAGCGTGCTACTATCCCCTTTCACGTTCTTCACAATATCATTGGCGCTCCATCTCTGACGCACCAGAAACCGGACGAGTGCTTCACGATCTCCGGCTGGGATGCTGCGCTGTTCGGTGCTTTGCAGCGCCGTGAACTCCTGCTCTGGATGCTCTGTCTTCTCTGCATCGGCAAAAGCGACTATTCTCGCTGCATGTGCTCTGCTGCTCTGCTGCGCTGCCGGTGTGAGCAATTCATCAAGTAACGCATAACGGCGCGTTCCAGCACGCGGCATGTCGGCTCCCCGTCGTGGGGCTGTGCTGTGTGATGGTGAATCGA
>Ga0163154_10008080_pt1 | contig 12357 bp, 9 predicted proteins | sample OliLakLV19MP9P1_FD_148649 | JGI IMG/M metagenome (GOLD analysis project Ga0163154, IMG submission 148649) | Freshwater microbial mat bacterial communities from Lake Vanda, McMurdo Dry Valleys, Antarctica - Oligotrophic Lake LV.19.MP9.P1 | ecosystem: Environmental > Aquatic > Freshwater > Lake >... | reverse complement strand
TTTTAGGCTTTTCTTTTTTAGTGGTATCAGCCTTTTCTTCTTTTTTGGGCTCTTGGGCTTGTGTTTGAAGATTCCAAAGCAGGAACATCGCACAAAGTGGGGTGTAGAATTTCTTCATGTAGTTGGGGTTGAATAAACAGACACTATTTACTCAATCAAGATAGAAAAGGTTTCTGAATTTCTATAAGTGGCGAAAGAGAATGAAGAGTCAGTTAATGCTTATGCGATTCCAACTGCTTTCGGATAATTTTCTTATCAATCCATTGCAGCAGCGCTACAAACAAAACTCCAAAAACAACCAACCCAACATTACTTGAAAGAAATGAAAAACTATTAATTGACCAACGCTCAAACAGAAGGGCAATAGTTACTATCAATGAAATAATAGAAAGAAGGATTCCCATGGCTAGCCAAAAATAGTCTCGTTTCTCTTCTTTCTTTTCAAGCAGAGAAACAAGGCGATTAGCAAATTGAATAGGTAAATTAAATTCAGGATCTATTTTTAATACTTTAAAAACGTGCTGATAAGCCTGTGCATCGGCACTTGTTTCGGTCAGACCTTGTTCAATTTTAGTTTGTAGTTCTTCGTCAGTCAGTTTCATAATTCAACCTCTTTGCCAAGATACTTCTTTACTTTTTCTTTCAATAATTGTCGCGCCCGAAATAAATAATTTTTCACAGTTCCTTCAGGCAAGCCTGTAATCTCTACTATTTCAGGGTAGCTCATTTCCTGTACATGGTATAAAGTTAGTATTGCTTTGTATTGAGGTGGAAGTTTTTCAATAAAAGCAAAAACTATTTCATCCAGTTGTTGATCGGCCAGTGTTTCTGCTGCATCATCAATGGCAACAAACCGTTCTATTTTACTTTCCTCTTCTGGCAAATCGCTAATAGCAATTTTCCGCTTTCGCAGATGATTGATACTATGCCTATAAGCAATAGTGGCAATCCAGGTGCTTAGCTTCGATTGAAAAGAAAATTCATCCAACTTCTCATACACTTTCATAAACACATCCTGACAAAGTTCTTCTCTATCTTCATTTCGGTCAATCAAACGCCCAATCATATGACCAACAAGCTTTTCATTTTGTTTGATCAGCACGCGAAAGGCCTGCTTATCTCCACTTAATATTTGTGAGACAAGGGTTCTGTCATCAATCATTCAAGTGTTAGACGTGTCTTTTTCCACCGATGTTGCAGAAATTGAGATAAAGTTTTAAGATATCAGATTAACAATACTGGTCGTTGAGTCGTTTAGGGTCTTGTACATAAAATCATTTTTGAATAACTGCAACATTGTCGCGCTAGCTGGTGTCTTACGACTTAAAACTAATTTTACACTTAAAAAATTAAACATATGAATGAAGCACTAAAGGATGTACTTATGCCAATTACTATTATAGGAAGTTTTGGCGCCACTATATTTTTATTTACCCGAGTAATGACTGATTATATTCTTAAAAAGAAGATGATTGAAAAAGGATTTGTAAACGATGACACTCAGGCCATTTTTAAACAACATTCATCTGACAACAAGTACAGTGCATTAAAGTGGGGACTGATTGTTTTCTTTGGCGGGCTTTCTCTTATAATTATGGAGTTCATTCCTACAGCAGGTGACTCACCGCTCCCTTATGGATTATTTGCAGTTTCTGTATCGTTTGGATTTTTACTTTACTACTTTATTATCAAAAAAGAAGCTCTGAAGTAATAGAAGTAAAACGAACAACGGGATATCATTTCAATCCTACAAGAATCAATTATCATTTAGTACATACTAATCTGAAATTTCTATGCTTAGAAATTATTTTAAAACCACGTTGCGTAGCTTAATGAGGCATCGCTTCTTTTCTTTCATCAATATTTTTGGTTTGGCCATTGCGCTAACCATATGCATGGGTATTATTATGCTGGTGGCTGATCAGATGACGTATGACCGCTATAATACAAAGCGAGATCGTATTTATAGACTAAACAGCATTCCATATAACAGCAAGGGCACGCAGTATAATGAAACAGCAACCACCACACTTCCTATTTTTCAGGAATTGCTGGAAAATTATACGGGTGTTGAAAAGGCTGTTCGTATAATTCGTGGATTTGGAAATTCCTGGATAGAATTTGATCAAAACGTAAACATTCCAGTTTCTGGTTTTTTTGCTGATCCGGAAATACTAGATGTGTTTGAATACGAATTGGAATATGGAGATAGCCGCACCGCTCTCGTGGATCCTTATACAGTAGTGCTTACTAAAAAAGCGGCAAGAAAATTATTCCGTCAGGAGAATCCAGTAGGAGAGACCTTTAAAGTAGGTGATTTGGGTACCTACAAGGTAACGGGAGTTATTAAGGAGACTACTTATAAATCTCACATTGTGTTTGATGCCCTGGCAAGTATTGCTTCAGTAAAGGGACTGGAAGCGTTGGAAAAGAGAGATAAGGCCATGGAAAACTGGTTCCAGTATACAGCAGGTTGGGTTTATATTTTGTTGGAAGAAGGGAACAGCCCTATTGATATCCAACCTCATCTCGAAAAAATTCAGAAGGCACATTTCACAGAACTATCCAATCCTGACACGCAGAATAAAATAAAATACGTAATGCAACCATTGATGAGCATAACCCCTGGGCCATTCATCAATAATCCGATTGGTCCATTTCTTCCGTGGATGTTCATCTATTTCTTTGCCGGGCTTGCAGCTATAGTTCTTATCACTTCCTGTTTTAATTTTACTAACCTTTCTATCGCTCGCTCCCTTACACGTGCGCGTGAAATAGGCGTTCGAAAAGTGACTGGAGCCATGCGCTGGCAGATATTTACTCAATTTATCTCAGAGTCAGTTCTTGTTGCCTTCTTTGCTTTAGCCGTGGCGTTGATATTAATGATTGCGCTAAAGCCATTGATGTTATCATTAAGTTTTGCTCGCGTATTGAATTGGGATATGGAACTGAACTATGTCGTGTACGCAATCTTAATTGGCTTTACTTTGGTGGTTGGTATTTTAGCAGGTTTGTTTCCCGCTGTGGTGATGAGTGGCTTTCAACCGGTGAAAGTATTGAAGGGATTTAATTCTAAGAAGCTTTTCTCACGTATGGGCTTGCGCAAAGGGTTATTGGTGGCACAGTTTACTTTCTCTTTGGTATTTATTCTTTCGGTGATTGTGGTGTTTAATCAATTGCAGTTGTTTTTAAAAGCAGATCATGGCTTCAGTATGAATAATAAGGCGATTGTGCAACTCAATGATACCTCGGCAGATCCTCTTAAGACAGAGTTACTCAAGTATTCGAATATAGAAAGCGTATCAGCAGCTTCGCACATTCCAGCGGCTGGCACAAGCTATGGTGAAAGTTACAAGCGCACACTGGATGAAAAGGACTGGACTAACATAAATTATTTTAGTGTAGATGAGGATTATCTTAAAAACATTGATGTTCAATTGGTGGCAGGCCGTTTCTATCAACCCGAGGCCGTTGACAACAACAAGAAATTCATCGTGATAAGTGAGAAAGCAGTGGAGACGTTTCAATTCGAAAGTGTAGCGGATGCAGTTGGTCAGGAAATTATCCTACAACGAGATTCATCAAAACTTCAAATCATTGGTGTAGTTAAAAATTATAACCACCAGCTATTGATGGAGCAAATGGCACCTATGGCTTTGATCTATAATCCGGAACAGTTTAATCTCTTACAGGTTAAATATAGTGGCACTTATGTACGGGCGGCCGAATCGATTAATGAGGCCTGGGCGAAGGTGAATCCCACCTCAAAGGTTGACTACAAGGATTTTTATGATGAAGTCCATAAGATTTACGACATCTTCTTTGGTGATCTGGTAAGTGTGTTAAGCGTGGTTTCCTTTTTAGCTGTCCTGATTTCGTGTATGGGGTTATTGGGCATGGCAACGTACACAACCGAGACACGGCTTAAGGAAATATCTATTCGCAAAGTGCTTGGAAGTAGTGATAGTTCACTAGTTTATCTGCTGTCGAAAGGATTTTTAACGGTCATAGTTATGGCGATTGTTTTGGCTGTGCCTAGCGCTTGGTTTTTAAACAATCTTTGGTTGGAGTTATTGGCATATCATGTTTCTGTAGACTTGCAAGTGATAGTATCAGGTGTTTTAGTCTTGATTTTCTTTGGAGTAATTACGATCGGATCACAAACTTGGCGGGCTGTATTTGTTAATCCAGTAGATAATTTGAAGAGTGAGTAAAAAATAAGAGCGACAGATTAGATAATCTGTCGCTCTTTTGATAAGAACAAATTGAAGTTATTATTTAAAGTGTTTCAATGCAACAACTTCTTCTGGTTTTAAAAATCGCCATTGCCCACGACCAAGATCTTTCTTATCAAGTCCGGCATAAACAACGCGATCCAGTTTTATAACCTGATAGTCCAGCGATTCGAAAATTCTACGAACAATTCTATTCCAGCCGATGTGCAGTTCGAGGCCAACTACTTTGTTGTCATCTCCAATAATAGCCAGATCATCGACCATCGCGCGACCTTCTTCAAGATGAACGCCATCTTTTATTTTTACAAAATCATTTTTTGAAAGTGGCTTATCCAATTCAACTTTATAAATCTTTTTTACACCATAAGAAGGATGAGTAAGTTTATCAGCTAAATCGCCATCATTGGTAAGCATCAATAAACCTGTTGTATTTCTATCTAATCGGCCAACCGGATAGATGCGCTCTTTGCCAGCATTAGCAACTAATGCCATCACCGTGTTGCGATCTTGTGGATCGTCTGTGGTAGTGATAAAACCTTTTGGCTTATTTAATAAAATGTAAACAGGTTTTTCGGCTTTTAATTTTTTTCCTTCATATCGAACTTCATCGGTTAACTTAACCTTATGACCCATTTCTGTAACGGTCTCGCCATTCACAGTTACTAATCCCATCTTAATAAGTTCGTCTGCTTCTCTGCGGCTACCAACACCGCTGTTAGCCAAAAACCTGTTTAAGCGAATTAAATCCGGATCGGATTTTTGTTTAGCCGCTGGCGCGTTGCGCTTAGTTGTTTTTATGTCAGTTGTTCTATTGAAGGTCTTCCGCTTGTAGGGGAGTCCGAAGTTATCGCCTTTGGCGGGAGAATTTTCATCGCCTTCTTTTTTGCGTTCAAATGATTTCTTTTCGAACCGAGGTTTATCTTCAGATTTACCTTCAGGCTTGTCTTCAGATTTTGAATCAAAGGAATTGCTTTCCCTTTTTCTAAACGCTGGCTTTTCGTCACCCTCATTTCTTTCTCTTCGCTCAAATGGTTTTTTCTCAAAGCGATTTGGTCTTTCTCCATCCTTACTGAATGATCCAGCTTCTCTTTTTTTGAAAGGAGGTTTTTCGTCACCCTCATTTCTTTCTCTTCGCTCAAATGGTTTTTTCTCAAAGCGATTTGGTCTTTCTCCATCCTTACTGAATGATCCAGCTTCTCTTTTTTTGAAAGGAGGTTTTTCATCACCCTCTTTTCTATCTCTACGTTCAAACGGTTTTTTCTCAAAGCGATTCGTCCTTTCTCCATCCTTACTGAAAGAACCCGCTTCTCTTTTTTTGAAAGGAGGTTTTTCATCACCCTCTTTTCTATCTCTACGTTCAAACGGTTTTTTCTCAAAGCGATTTGGTCTTTCGCCATCTCTGCTAAATGATCCAGCTTCCCTTTTTTTGAAAGGAGTTTGGCCACCCTCATTTCTATCTCTGCGTTCAAATGGCTTCTTCTCAAAGCGATTTGGTCTTTCACCGTCTCTGCTAAATGATCCGGCTTCTCTTTTTCTAAATGGCGGCTTGCTGGTTGAATCTGAATCTCTGCGTTGAAAAGGACGCTTTCCGAATGCCGAGCCTTCATCCTTGCGATCAGTTCGTTGCGAAAATCCACCCGCTCCCTCTTCTTTTCTTCCAAATGATGGTTTTCCTGTTTTACTAGAGCGAGGTGAGCTGCTGCTATATTGATCGGCACTGCGCGGTGCACGCGGACGCTTGTCTTCCGACTTGCTATCGTATCGTTCTTTCTTTTTATGGTAAAATGATTTCTCTGCTTCAGATCTTTTACCAAAAGAAGTTTTACCGGTTGATGATTTTCTTGGACGTGGCATAATGTAAATTAATTATTCATTAGCCAATGCTTAATCAGCCAATGCGTGAGTATGATAGTTGTAAAGTAACTCCCTTTAACTATTGGGATATGAATAGAACACCTAGGTAAGAGTTGATTCTATGTGGTCTATGTTTCTAGTGTTTATTAATTTATTGATTATCGGGGGTTTCGCCAATAGTGTTAACCTCGGTTGTGAAATCTTTTGGTGTCGGCAACTCCGTAATATCATTGATGCCGAAGTACTCCATGAATTTTGCACTAGTTCCATAAAGCAACGGACGACCAATAGTTTCCGCTTTACCCAGAATTTCAATTAACCCTTTGTCGAGTAATTTTTGAATGGCGTAATCGCAATTTACTCCCCGAATGTTTTCAACTTCTGTTTTAGAGATCGGTTGTTTGTAAGCAATGATTGATAGTGTTTCCATAGCTGAAGTAGACAATCTTTTTTTCGATTGCTGCTTCAACATAATCCCGATGCTGGTTTGATACGCAGGCTTTGTCAAAAACTGGTAGCCACCGCCTGCTCTATTTAGCTGAAAAGAAAACTCGTCACCTTGAAATTTTTCTTCTGTTCGCTTCAACGCATCCTGGATATCTTCTTCCGGCACATCAGCATTAAACATTTCTGATAAGCAGGCTTTAATGTCAGCTACCTTGGCAGGTGTTGGCGAACAAAAAATTAATGCTTCGATGTGGTTTTGTAAGAAATCCATAATATCCTATATAACCTCTTCAGAGGATTTAATCTTGTTTCATCATTTTTGCTTCAATCGACTGTGTAGTATGTGGCACAGCAATCAAACGCTCTTTTGGAATCAACTTACCAGTAACCGAACAAATTCCGTATGTTCCATTTTTAATGCGCACCAAAGCGTTTTCTAAATTGGTCATAAACTTTTGTTGGCGAGCCGCTAATTGACTTAAGTTTTCTTTCTCAGCTGTTTCAGCTCCGTCTTCCAATACTTTCGTATTACCTCCAGAGGTGGCATCGGTACCGGCATCGTTATTACGATTAAGGGTATCTTTTAAAATCGTGAACTCTTCTTTGGCTTTATTCAATTTACCCATAATCAAATCTTCAAACCACTTTAGCTCTACATCGCTATAACGGGTTTTATCTTCATTAACTACTGCCGTTTTTGCAGGCTTATGGGCAATAGGTCTTTTATTTATAATAGGGAAAATATTTAACTGAGATGGCGATAGCCTTATCGGTGGCGCTATTGGGCGCATTTCCTTTTTAGGAGCCGGTGCATCTGCTCTTTTCAAAACTGGTTTAGCTACTTCTTTCTTAGCTACTTTTTTAGGTTCTGCTTTAGGGGCTTCCTTTTTGGCTACAACTTTCTTAGCTACAACCTTTTTAGGTGCTTTTGCCTTCTTAGCAACAGTTTTCTTAGGAGCTACCTTTTTCGCGCTAGCGACTGGTTTTGATTTCTTGGCTGGCTTAACTGGCTTTGCTTTCGCAGACGCCTTTTTTGCAGGGTTGGCTGGTTTTTTCTTTGATTTTGCCATAAAACTGTACTTTTTTAGGGTTTTGAAAAAGATGGGCAAAAATACGCGGTGAGGGGTGAAACAAAAAATGTATTGGCATTAATTAAGTCTTGGCTAAAGAGTCGCGGAGGCTTGCTGCTTACCTATGCGGAAAACAAACCAAAAGCTGACAAGTGGCACAATGAGAATAGGTAAAATGAGATTGATAAGGGAAATGATACCTGTTAAATCAATGGTGTTCTCTGTCTGTTTAAGAATAAGCACGGCATCGCCCCATGGGCCTTTGCAAAAAATTGTATTGAAAAGCATATTCCAACCAAGATGTAAACCAATGGGTAAAGCCATTGAACTGGTTTTTGAAAACGCATAAGCCCATACATACCCCATTAACCCAGTGCCAATAAAAATGTAGATCATCGCGGCAGGATTTCCAAAAGCATTGTAAGAAAACCAATGTATAGATACCGAGTGCGATAGCGGACAATAAAACTCCTTTTTTCGATCCTAACTTTTGAATTGCAATGTAGAGAAGTGCCCCTCTGAAGAGGAATTCATCAAAGAGAACAGATTTGACATCTAACCAAATGCTATTGGATAGCAATGAGTAGTCAAAAAAAGTATTGAGTTTCCAAATTGAATGGGTGAATGAAGAGTTGAGCAACTATACAAAGCGCAGCACTGACTATAAATCCAAAAATAAATTGACGTGGGCGGACTAATGCGGGGAATGGCCCTAGTGCGGCCAGACTTTGCTTTTCAACAAACCATAAGAGTGCTGCAGAAATAATAAGTTGAACGAGTATGCCTAGCATTAATTAGTTAGTAAGAAGAGTTGTTCAGAGTTTAAATAGGGGTCAGACCGCTACATTCAAAAAAGTCAAGCGGTCAGACCCCTAATATTTATCAGTCGATAAAGTCAAAATAGTTCTCACGGTTTACTACTTGAAAAGATGCGCTTGGATAACTTTTGGTGAAGAAGACTGGAGGCTTTGCTTTTGAGTCGCGCCACTTGAATTCAAACGCGGAAAGTTTTCCATCCTTCATTTCAATGAGGTCAATCTCTTGTTGATCGTAGGTTCGCCAGAAATATGGGATTACATTATTTTCAGAATATGCGTTTCGCTTAATCCGTTCAGCCATTAAATAATTTTCCCATAAGGCTCCTAAATCGTTTCTGCCTGCTAAAGGACTAAAGTTATTGATTAAAGCATTTCTGATTCCATTATCGACAAAATACCACTTAGATGTTTTTACTACCTCTTTTCTTAAATTAGAACTGTACCCACCAACCCGATAAATCACAAACACTTTGCTTAGTAAATCTAAATACTTTGCAACGGTATCTTTACTAATTGAAAGTTGTCTGCCAATTTCCAGTAGCGAAACCTCCTTGCCTACCTGAAAGGCAATTAGCTGAAGAAGCTCGGATAGCTTATTCGAGTTTCGTATTTGATCGTAAATTAAAATGTCTTTGAATAAGTAAGAGGCAACAAGTTCATGAAGATATTTTCTCTTCTCTGCTTCGGTTTCGAGATTAATTAACTCTGGGTAACTTCCAAACAATAGTCGCTCTTCTAAATTGCGTACTGTATCCAGATGTGTTTCTGATAAGTTCAACTCACCCTGCCAAACAGGATAAAGATGGTAATGTAATTGTCTTCCAGTAAGCGGTTCTCCAATTTGATTAGTTAAGTCGAATGAAGATGAGCCTGTTGCCAGTATTGTCAAATCTTTAAAATGATCAATTATTATTTTAAGTATTTGCCCAATGCCGTCTATCATTTGAGCCTCGTCAATAATTAGCAGGCGCGATGTACCCAACAATCTTTTATAAGACTGAATATTTTTTGAACTTAAAATTTGATGTGTCTCAGGCAAGTCGCCATTCATGCGTACCACAGGTGTTTTTAGTGTCGCTTCCAATTGGTCTAAAAGAAAAGTTTTTCCAACTCTTCGTGGGCCCGTTAAAACTATCACTTTGTTTTTACCAACTTGCTTAAGCAAGGTTTGAAACAAAGACCGAGGTAGTATATTCATCGTGCATCAGCTTTACGTATTAGCCAAATTTACGTTAATTCAGCTAATTAGAAAGCTAAATTCACGTGAATTTGGCTAATAGAGTTACTGTCCAATCACAACCCGTTTTCTAAAAGTCTTTACAGTGCCATCCAGATCGAGCACTTCGAACCAGACAAAGTAATAACCTCTGCGGGCTTTGTCACCCTCGGTGCGGTCGCCATCCCAACGATAGAAACCTTCGAAGGCAAGCGTTTCGTTGTTAGCAATTTCTTTAATGGTACGACCTTGCAAGTCCACAATTTTAATCTGGGCAATTAATCCACTGCGATCGAATTTAAAATTGATTTGCGCGAAATCCTGACCCGGAACATTCGGTGAAAATATTTCGGGTACAACCTGAACGGCATTCTCATCAATAAAATTTTCAGGCCGTGCGTTGGAGTTGGCAGAGCCTGGTGTAGCAAACCCAACGGATGCATTGGCTGACTTCCAATTGGAGAGAAGATTAGGTTCGGTTAGCGAGATTCTCTCAAGCGACACACCTTCTTTATCTTTTAACAAAGCGGAATGATAATCATCTAAGTAAACAAATGAATCCATTAACAATCCTTGTGGAGAAACAAGCGCAATTGATCCGGCATCATCATTCATAGATGGAATGGTTGCCGAGATAAAATTTTTCTCTTGCGATGTGGGATACTGATTTTTTAGAATAGCAGGATCACTTATAATAACCAGAAAAGTGCCTGGTGAAATTGTTAAATCTTCGAGTGTAACGGTTTTATTGTTGATAACAACATTGTCTGGTCGATTGGCAAGCTCCCAATTTTTTAAGTTTATAAATTTATCGGATACGTTAACGATCTCAATAAAATCAACGCCTCCTGGTCGGGGGTTAAATAAGATTTCATTAAGGAGTATATCACCTTGTTCTGCTGCTTCCGGTAATGCAAAAGTAAGTTTGCTAAAATCTGATTGAATAAAATTTCCACTACAATCGCGAAGGTTCTTCACTTCAATTGTGTAAAGTTGCCTTGGAGTAAGTGATTCCGAAAGGGTAATTCTTATTTCCCGCAAGGAAGTAGAGGTAAATTTTGGTTGAAAAATATTTTCAGTTGGAGTGATTTCAAAAATTACTGTACTTAAGTCCTTCTCTAATTTTTCATTGAAGATTAAAGTAAGTTTGTTTGTTTGAGAAGGCGTTACAGATAGCAAGGCTGGCCCAATAAGATCGGGCTTGTTAGCATTAACAGAATTTATTTTTCCAGGCGTTCCGCCTTTCGCATCCTCCGAGGCCGTCCAGTTATTCTCTTCCCCGCAAGGATTTTTCGTGTCAATCAACTCCAATGTCCAACCACCTTCTTGTTTGTCGGAATCTCGATACCAATCGACAGTATAACTGACCGAATCTATAGTTTGATTACTTGCGTTACGAAGCATTAACACATCACTGCTATTGTTTAGCGTTGGAAAGTTTGAAACACCAATTGTTTTTCCGAAAGGAGTTAATGAGGTCAAATTCGTATTTGCACAAACAATCCAGTATTCATTAGGCAAAATAATTTTAGATGTAAAAACGGCTATTGAACTTCCATCTGAGAATTTCCAACCCGAAATATCAATAGGATTAATACTTCGGTTATAAATCTCAATAAATTCTGCATCGGGTAATCCTACTTGTGGACTAGGATCTGCAAAAATTTCTGTGATGATGATGTCTTTAGGATTGACAGGTTGTTGCTGAAAAAATAAGAATGGCTGAACAATGTTTGAAATCGCGTTGCCAAACATATCTTCAACGTTTATTATAGTAAGTTGATTTGTAATTCCATTTGAGAATGGCTGTGAAAAAGTAAGTACCACCGTTTTTCCATCGGCTTGCAATTGTGCTGCAACTGTATTCCCCACTCCGTTGGAGGCTGTATAATTGGAAACGTTTTGGGCGGATGAGCTTAATAACTTTTCGTTGAATAGGAGCGAAAGTTGCGTGCTATTCAAAACTTGCAATTGAGTTAATATTGGGGCTTCATTATCTAAAATAATTTCACCCGCGTAGATGTCGTCAAAGAAATGGCGATTGAAAAAACTAGCCGTTGATTGCAGTACGCGAATTCCAAAATAGTTACTGCTAGTTACCGAATTATCTGTCACCGTTCCTTCAAGAAAGTAGTTTTTGCCACCTGTTGCATCGCGCTCCAAAGTCCATAGGTTATTTACATCGCGAACTACTTTGATGCTCAGCGTTGAGTTAGAACTATTGGTGATTCCATCAACTCCGTTAATAAGGATGCTCGCTGAACCCGAAGCTATTTTATACAGGCTAACCTCATCAGGCGTGCCGCCAATCCGCACAAAGTAGCCTGAGTTGGTTGGGCTTAATAAGTTTTGTTGTTCTGAGATTAAATAGACATCTACAAAGTTGGTGCTACTGGTATTGAATTGAAGATTGATCGAAAATTCCCATTGTCCGTTAAGCGCTTTAGCAGAAGGTGTGGTAATGTAGAAGGAAGAACTGGCTGTTGCCGAGTTTGATCTGAGTTGGTTGTTCGACACAATCCAATTACCGGCTTGATCGAGCGTCCACATAGGATTGTTCGTTAGGTCACCATCCGCAAAAGAATCGATGACTTGAGCAACACAACCGAGTGTGCTAAAACAAACCAGAAGAATGAAAAGGAATTTCTTCATTGCATGCTATCAAAAATACTATTTTTGCATCTCTTAAATTAAACATAAAAATGAAATTAGCAGTA
>Ga0163154_10008079_pt1 | contig 12360 bp, 12 predicted proteins | sample OliLakLV19MP9P1_FD_148649 | JGI IMG/M metagenome (GOLD analysis project Ga0163154, IMG submission 148649) | Freshwater microbial mat bacterial communities from Lake Vanda, McMurdo Dry Valleys, Antarctica - Oligotrophic Lake LV.19.MP9.P1 | ecosystem: Environmental > Aquatic > Freshwater > Lake >... | reverse complement strand
CTAAGATCGATCGCACTGATACAAAAATGTTGATGTTACCCGGCAGATTTAGTACCTCCGAAGAGTTTCCCCTTAGCTACTGGATTGTAGACGATCGCCGTCTTACCCGGATCATGAAAGAACACTTTAATGCTATTTACGCTAATTCTGTGGCAAAGGATGAGAAAGAGGATTTGACCCCTCCTAATTTGCGCGTTGTAGTTCAAGATACTACCTATCATCCCGATCGCATTAGAGTTGCCACTAATACTTTAGTCAATGCCGGGTATAATCAAACTTTCGCGGACGAACCATTAAGCACGCCTATTTTAGAAAAGACACAAATCATAGCTCAAAATGGCGATCGTATCAGTGCTGAAGAAATTCGTAATACTTTAGGTGTGGGCGAAGTGATTCTAGAAGCTACAGGAGTCTTAGAATCGGATATTACTATTCGACTAGGCAAAGATTGGATAGAAGTATCTACACAACTTCTGAAAAATCAAATCAAAGCTCAGAAAATTAATTAGTTATAATCAAAAATCCTAGAATTTACTCTGAAGTTTACCACTTCAAAAAAGCTGCATCACTTCCTTGCTCGTGTCTAATTTTGGCATCGCGTTCAAACCACTCCATAATCTGTTTTGCTGAAAGCTCTTCCACAGAGATTTTATAATCTTGGGCAATGTGGATCAGCAAACGCATTGAGGAAATCGTCAGGCGAGTTAAAAACTTTTCGTGCTGGGGTAATAATAATCGATCTACGGCGATCGATTCTTCAGGCGATAGAAACTGGGGAGAATCTTGATTCATTTTTTTATAATTATTTTTTGTAACTTTAGATATTAAGGCTGAAACATTCTAATTTCCTCAATCATCCGCGTAGCGGTAATGCCATAATTTCCCCCAAATAAATTGAAGTGATTGAGAATATGGTAAAGGTTGTAAACGTCTTTACGGTGCTTATATCCTGCATCTAAGGGAAAAGCCTCGTTATAGCTCTGATAAAATTCGGGGGGAAATCCACCAAATAATTCGGTCATGGCTATATCTACCTCGCGATCGCCAAAATACAGCGCGGGATCGAAAATAATCGGTTCACCCAAAGTATCAAATCCGACATTTCCCGACCACAAGTCTCCGTGTACCATTGAGGGCTGAGGATCGTAGCCTTGAAAAAACTTAGGAATCTCGGCGAGAAACTCTTTTTCAGGGGTTAGCGTTGTCAATCCCCCTCTAATTGCCACTCTAAGCTGATACTTGAGGCGATATTTAATAAAAAACTCCAGCCAGTTAGATTCCCAGTGATTAATTTGCGGAGCCAAGCCAATATGATTATCGCGATCCAAACCAAAGCCCAAGCTACTCGTGACTCTATGCATTGCAGCTAGATTTTTTCCCAGTTGATGCCAGTTATGTTTATTACCAAATTCGATCCATGCACTCACGGTATAGCTATCAACTTCCCAGAAATATCTTAAGTTTGAACAGATTGGCTTTGGAACTTTAATCGTCTGAGTATTATAGATTTGTTCTAGATCTCTTGCTTCCTTACTTTTTCCAAAATCAGAAGTTTTGTTTTTATCCCCACTCTCTTGTTGGCGTATATATTCTTCTAAGTCCATTTGAATTTGAGTAATTGGATCTAAATCAATCAAGTTTGTTGGATCGAAATTACTTCTAATACGACTAGATGAATAGTCAAGTATTTTTACAAAAAATTTATTGGAGCGATCGCTTAATAGAAAAGTTTTAGATACCTGATTCCCGCCTAAAGACTGCATGCTTGGATCGATTAACTTAGTCCCAATTGTTTGGAATATGCGATCGGTAATTTCGTTAATTGTTTCAGTTACATTTAACATAATTAAAAATTTACCAGCACATACCAATACATCAATTAATCCATGCAGCCTATTGGGAGATTGTCTAAATTAAGCCATCACTAGCTCTGGGCGTTTGCTATTCCGGATATCCGCGATCGCCTTGGCATAATCGGGAGCCTTGAATACAGCAGAACCAGCCACGATCGCATTTGCCCCAGCCTCTAAAACCCGCCAAGTATTATTTGCCTTTAGCCCGCCATCCACTTCAATCCAAGGATCGAGTCCTTTTTCGTCACACATTTGCCGTAGTTCTCTGATTTTAGGAATAATTCCTGGAATAAAGCTTTGTCCGCCAAAACCTGGATTGACACTCATAATTAAAACCAAGTCACATAATTCTAAAGAATACTTAATTAGATCCAACGAGCTACCAGGATTCAAAACCACACCCGCTAACTTTCCTAACTCTTTAATTTGTCCTAGAGTACGATGCAGATGGGGTGAGGCGTTATGTTCGGCATGGATATAAATATGATCGGCACCAGCTTTGGCAAAATCAGCTACATATTTTTCTGGCTCTACAATCATTAAATGTACATCTAAGGGCTTGGTAGTTACAGGACGAATGGCTTCTACGATCAAAGGACCAATCGTAATATTGGGGACAAACCGACCATCCATGACATCAATGTGAATCCAGTCGGCACCAGCAGCATCAATTGCACGGATTTCATCACCTAATCGACTGAAATCCGCAGATAAAATTGAAGGGGCAATAACAATTGGTTTAGATGCCATAGCTTTATATATTGTTTGTTTGTTTATTAAGTAAATTGATTGAGAAGTATTAATAATTACAGATCTTTTAATCAGATTTTTTTAATGTTACCAGTTTTTCTACTCCATCAACATCTGGCACTTCGACACTAATTCTGCGCTATTATTTAAAGCTCTTAAATAGATCCTTAATTGCCTAAAATCTTTAATTAAATCTTTAACCGAGCATCTAGTTTTTCTTTTTTAATTTTTCCCAGTCTATGAAACACACTCTTTCTGTCGTTGTTGAGGATGAGGCGGGAGTACTAACCCGTATAGCCAGCTTATTCGCGCGGCGTGGCTTCAATATCGAAAGTTTGGCAGTGGGTACAGCCGAACAAAATGGATTTTCACGGATCACGATGGTAGTGCCGGGTGACGATCTCGTGATCGAACAACTCACCAAACAACTTGATAAATTAATTAACATTATCGTTGTCAAAGACCTAACTGAAATTCCCTGTGTCGAAAGAGAATTGATGCTGATTAAGGTTAACGCCGCACCTGCCAATCGCTCTGAAATTATTGAAATTGCTCAGATTTTTAGGGCACGGGTAGTAGATGTTTCCGATGACTCGTTAATTTTAGAAGTAGTGGGAGATCCGGGCAAAATGGTAGCAATTATCAAGATGTTAGAAAAATTTGGAATTCGCGAAGTTGCGCGCACGGGAAAGATATCTTTAATTCGGGAATCTGGAGTTAATACTGAATACCTTAAAGTTACTTAAAAATTACTAGATCCGACAAACGCGATTGCGCCCAGAGTTTTTGGCAAGATAAAGTCCATCGTCAGCCTGCTTAATTAAAGTATAGGCATTTCGATCGCTGGATAGATTGGTTAATTTATCGGCGATCGCCACACCAATACTCACCGTTATATCTAAGCTCAGGTAAATATTTTGCAAATTAACATTTATAGGACGATCGGCGATCGATTGACGAATTATTTCCGCTAGTTCTAATGTTTGTTCGGGATCTAAATCTGGGGTAATACATAAAAACTCTTCTCCACCATAGCGATATAAAAGACTGTCGGGTCTGCTGCTATTTTGCAATCTGCCCGCGATCGCTTTTAAAACTTCATCACCGACTAAGTGCCCATGGGTATCATTTACAGATTTAAAGCGATCGACATCAATCATTATCAAGCTAATAAATTCATGCTCGACCTGACTAAAAAGATTTTTAGATTCCAAGCTTTGCAGTAGTTTTGGTAAGCCCTCATCCATTGCACGGCGATTTAAAAGATTTGTAAGCTGATCGGTTAGTGACAGCGATGCCAACAACTCATTACGCGCTAGTAATCTTTGATTTGCTCTTGCTAAAGACTTTGCCATCAGACTAATTCTCAACCCTGCCCTAACTCTGGCTCTAAGCTCATAAGGGTTGATCGGTTTAGTTAAAAACTCATCGGCACCAGCATCTAGTCCCAAAACTCGGTAATTTACCTCAGAATGAGCGGTGAGCAAGATAAAGTACGATACTCTTAGTTCGGGATAATCAGCATTTGCTTTGACTCTTTGGCACAAAGTTACACCTGAAATATCGGGCATAGCCCAGTCACAAATAATTAAATCGGGTTGAATCTGCGTAATTAAATCCCAGCCAATTTCGCCATTAGCCGCAGTTCTAACTTTATAACCCTCAGGGCTCAAATGCTTGCAAGTTAGTTTAACTAAGACTGGATCGTCATCAATAACCAAAATTTTAAGCTGATCGTGCTTGATTTCAGATTTTAGGCTTTGAGTCGTAGTTAGAACTTGCTCGTTATTCATCGATTGCGGTGACATTATTGACGAATTGAGATTGAGTTGGGTTGGGTTGGTATGATATTGGTTATTCATCATATCTTTTCCCCTTCAAAATTAACTTAGCTCTGTAAATCAATTAACTTCTGTTTCTGATTATTACTGATTTCGGCTATGGTTGACTTTAAAATCTTTAATAATTAACTTACTTTACGCAGAAGAGTTTAAGACCCTCACCCTAGCCCTTTCCCAGAACGGGAGAAGGAACAAGAAAAAACCTGGATTACTCCCCTTTTCTCCACTTGGAAGAAGAGGTTGGGAGATGAGGGACAGTTAACTTCTGCGTAACATCAAGAATTAGGCAGAAGTTAGTCATTTTTCAGATTTGTTGCTTTCTCTACTATTCCCATAATTGTTCGAGCCAAGATCAAAATATTAGGATAATATTTAATTGACTCAACTGATTTCCTAAGAATTGTTCCGCGAAGTTCGTTTGTTCGATCTTTTTCTCTATTTTTGTTTCCTTCGGCTTATATTTTATATTTTCCAAATATGTTTCTATATTCAATCTAGGTTAAAGATATCCTTGAAGATTTAAATGAACGATCGCAATTTTAGCGAAAACTTTTATACCGAATTACCTACTCTATATGAGTTTATTGAAATTACCAATCCTCGGTTTTCACATGCCCGATCGCGCTTTAATGACTTTGGTATTCGAGCACAACGGTTGGCAGGTACATTTCGGGGATGGGGCTGATGGTGGGTATGCATACGCTGCTAAGGTAATGAAAACAAAAATGAAGGCATAAACAGAAATATGAAGATAGCTCTTGATAATATTAGTAAGATCTATGGGCATCGGCGGATTTTGCACCAAGTGAGTTTTAATGTCGATCAAGGGGAAATTGTGGGCTTGTTAGGTCCGAATGGGGCGGGTAAAACTACGAGTTTTTACATTACTACTGGTTTAATTCAACCCGATCGCGGTCAGGTATTTTTGGGCGATCGCAATATTACGGCTCTACCAATCCATCAACGGGCAAGGTTAGGTATGGCATATTTGGCACAAGAACCTACGATTTTTCAAAATTTATCAGTCCGAGAGAATTTATTATTGGTAATGGAGCAGGTTAATATTCCCGCGCGGCAGAGGCAAGCCGAGACCAATCAATTACTGGAAGAGTTTAGACTGGTGAAAGTGGCAAATAGTAAGGGGATTCAGCTTTCGGGGGGAGAAAGACGGAGAGCCGAGATTGCCAGAGCGTTAGCAATTAATCCTAAATTTTTACTTTTAGATGAACCGTTTGCAGGGATCGACCCCATAATTGTCACGGAAATTCAAGAAATTATTTCAAGGTTGAGCGATCGCAATATTGGTATTTTAATTACAGATCATAATGTTAGAGAGACTTTGGCAATCACCGATCGCGCTTATATCTTAAGAGAAGGAGAAATCTTGGCATCGGGCACAAGTACGGAACTGGCTGAAAATTCGGAGGTTCGCAAATATTATTTAGGTGAGAAATTTAAGTTTTAGGTAAGTTTTAGCTAAGATTTTAATTCGCTTTCGGACAGCTATTTCTTTTAAGCCACTTGAGCCACAATCGATATACTTTTCCAAATAAAAGGGACACGACCGATGCCCTTAAACTGAACGACTTTAAATCCATTATCTTCTAACAGTTGAGATGTAGCCAGACTTGAAAGGCTGCTCCTAACACATCAGTACAGATTGTCTGGTTATGCTAAAAAATTGGATTGGAGAAATTTGATTGGAGAAATTGGATCGAAGGGAATCTTTAATTCAAGCTAATCTAAGCCTCAGCGATCGCTTGTCTAACTTCTCCTAATTTCTCCTTAACTTTGCCACTATCGATTAAATCTTGAGCCAAACTAAACCCAGATTCTAGATTTATCGCTATTCCCATCCGCCACAAATAAAATCCGCTATTCCAAATAAGCGATCGCCTGTAGTTAGATCGTTCTCCTTCTAATCCTAATTTTATATCTTGAATCAAATCTTCAGTGGAAGTATAAGCAGCTTCAGACCCGCCAAACCCATAATCACGCGCATTGAGAATTAATCTTTCAACTCCCAAACCAATAATGGCACTGCGATCGCATGGCAAATCACAACTACCTTCTAAACCTTTGATCGTTGTATATTCTGGGCATGCTCTCAAACCAAAAGCCTCACGCATCGTCGCTTCAGTCGGAGGATGAACAAACCCGCAAGCAATATGTGCAACTCCAGAATAAGGTGCCCACATTAACTCTAAAGTAGCTAGGGGCGGACGTTTGCCGATTTGATCGCGATATGTGACGATCGCCTGTGCCAGAGGAAAATGATTGGGTAAATAGACAAATCCCAAACCCGTTTGCGCTAAAACCTTTTGCACTTGGGCTAAACTTAAATTTTGCCAATTAAGATCTAAACTTTGCCAAATCTCGATAAAAGGAATCCCTGCTTTTGTGGGCATCCGATCGCCCCCGTGCATAATCGCATTTACACCAGCCGCCGCTAAAACCATAGCTACAATCGGACTAATCGGAGCAGTGCGAGACCTGCCATCATAGGGAGAGCTTAAAATAATTACAGGCTTACCATTTGTGACTGGTTCTAATTTACTACCAAGGCGATCGTAGGCATCTAACATCCCCGCCATTTCCTCTGCGGTTGGGCGTTTAATCCGATGGGCAATTAAAAAAGCTCCAATTTGGGCGGGAGTTGCCTCTTGATGCAAAATCATGATCAAAGCTGCTGTAGCTTCAGATCGAGTCAGATCTTTGCTAGTATGCGTACCACTGGCAACTTTACACAGAAGGGTTTTAAAAGCATTACTCATAGGATTTATTGACCTTCATAAAAATAGAGCTAACAGAAACAGGATTGAATGAAGTTCCCTTTTCTTCAAAGTTTAGAAAATGTGAGTGAGTATTTGTGAAGATTAGTCTGTAGATTAGCCTGTGGATTAGTTCGATCTCCATTTTTTTATCTCTTTTTTTATCTCTGAGGTTTTTGGGGAATTTGCTTTAGTTAAATTGGATTGTAAGTTGGATTGACTAAGATTAGGACTAGATAGATTAGGACTAGATAGATTAGGGTTAGCTAAAGGCTGAGATTTAATTAAGTCACAAACTAATTGACGGAAATATTGAATGGGTGGAATTAACAGGCGATCGCTTGTCGTAACCGAAACAACTTCACAGCTTAATACTGGGTGCTCGGTAGCTCGTACTGCCAAAGATTCATCGTTTTCTACGCCAGACATTGATGATTGAGTAAGTAGGGCAATTAGATTCCCCTGACGAATTACCCCCCGAAAAGCATCTAAAGAATTTAGCTCTAAAGCCGCATCGATCTCGATTTGTTGCAGTCGAAATTGATCTTGCACCAAGCGTTGCGTGGCATAACCATCTTTAAAGACGACATGGGGATAAGCTCCTAATTCTTGCCAAGGCACAGCCGTGTATTTAGTTAAAGGATGATCTGCCGCCATTAATACTTTTATGGTTTCGGTAAAAAGCGGATCGACAACCATTTCAGGACTGGTAGCAATAAAGCGATTATTTATGACGATCGCCAAATCGATCAGTCCATCTTTTAGTACCTTGAGCCCGCGATCGCTCCCTAGTGCCGTTACCCGTAATTGTACCTGCGGAAATTTAGCTCGAAACTTTTGTAATACTGGGGCAATTTGGTAAGCACAAACTGAAGGAATTGCCGTCACACAAAGTTCGGGTTGATGTCCTAACCTCAGATTTGATAGTTCTTGAACCGCATTTTGCCACTCATTACAGATCTTTCTCGCTCGCCCTATGAACCTCTCTCCAGCGATCGTCAGCTTAGATTGGGAATGGCGATGTAGTAATTGAATGCCCAAATCGACCTCAAGGGATTGTATCTGTCTGCTGACTGTGGACTGGGTGATATTACAAATTTGGGCTGCCCTTTGAAAACTCCCTGTCTCTGCCACTGCAATAAAAGCTTGTAGCTGTTCTAATCGCATTTTTGCCTAAACTATTACAGATCTAAAACCAGATTTAAAGCTAAGAGATTTCAAAGGTAGTTTTAGTAAAATTAGATACATTAGCCCGAATTAGATACTTTAATCAATTCTCAATCTATCTTAAAGAATCTTAATTATTACAGCATTTTCTAGGTTCCATTTTTAAGTAGTGAGTGTTATGTGCCAAAATTAGACATGAATCACTAAAAATAGAGTAGAGGACATAGAAATGGATGGTAAGTGTCTTTGCGGTGCAATAGCGATCGGAACGCCTGACCAAAAGAGCATAGATGCCTGCCATTGCGGGATGTGTCGGCGATGGGGAGGCGGACCAGCTTTAGTTGTAGCTTGCGGCTCAGATGTTCAGATAGACGGCGTTGATAAACTTAAAGTGTATAAGTCTTCGGAGTGGGCGGAGAGAGCTTTTTGTAGTGAGTGCGGTACGCATATTTTCTACAGGTTATTGCCCACCAGTGCATATTTTGTCCCAGTAGGTCTGTTCCAGAATGGTACTGAGTTTGAATTTAAGGAGCAAATCTTTATAGATATGAAACCTAGTTATTATGAATTTGCTAATCAAACCTTAAATATGACAGAAGCAGAAGTATTCGCCAAATTTGCGTTAGATGAGAATATTGAAAGCACATAACAACAATCTATCTCAACAGCAATTCTAATTATGAGTTTAAGCTGCCTTAGATCGACTTTTTACTGCTTAGTTGCAGGTTTAAACTGTTTCAGTTCAGCTTTGGATTTTACTAATTTTTCAACATAGAGAATTGCTGGTAAACCGAGGGTTATCTTGCCGAAGAAAGATAAAAAAGATCGGCGATCGCTTTGGTAAGGTTTTAAAATTCAAGGTTAAACTAAATTGGGGGTAGACAATTTCATAAAACCCAAAAAGAACTATGACACAAACTGTTTTGCCAGATTTATTAGGAAATTCCCAAGATCTTAAAAGCGATCGCTTGCCCAGTATTTTTTCTGCGGAATTTCGCCAAGAAACCACAGCCTTAACTAAACGCTTATTCATCCAATTAACTCGCCGTCCGACCACTTTAATCGCGGGCATATTGCAACCTCTAATGTGGCTGATTTTGTTTGGAGCATTATTTCGCTACGCACCTGAAGGCTTCTTGGGAGACGGACAAACCTATATTCAGTTTTTAGCAGCAGGAATCATCGTCTTTAGTGCCTTTAGCGGAGCTTTGAATTCTGGCTTACCCGTATTATTCGATCGCGAATTTGGCTTTTTAAATCGAATGCTCGTTGCGCCCTTGGTTTCCAGATTTTCGATTGTTCTGGCTTCGGCAATTTTTATTATTACGACCAGTACTATTCAAACTTTAATAATTATTGGTGCTAGTGCGGTGATGGGGGCAGGATTGCCGAATGCTGCGGGATTGGGTGTAGTGGCTTTGGTTTTAATGCTTTTAGTTTTGGGCTTTACAATGATTAGTTTGGGTTTAGCTTTTGCCATGCCCGGACATCAGGAATTACTAGCACTTATTTTTCTCGTAAATCTACCTCTAATGTTTTCCAGTACTGCACTTGCACCTGTCGCATTTATGCCAACTTGGTTAAAATGGGTGGCTTGTCTAAATCCTCTATCCTTTGCGATCGAGCCGATTCGGTTTGTCTATAGCCATGCCGACTGGAGTTGGAATAGTGTAGTATTAACGGCACCTTGGGGAGATATGACCCTAATTAGCTTTGTAATCGAACTTCTGATTTTTGTCGGATTGGTTGCTATATCCATTAGAGGAGTTCTGCGCCGAGGAGTTGCATGAAGTCGGAAGGAATTGTTAGCAATAAATTTGCCGATAATTGGAGCTATCTCAAAGCCGAACTAGCTTGGTTAGATCGAGTAATTACAAGGGCGATCGCCAAGCAAAGACAACTAAATAGAGAGATAGATCGGATATCTCGCTCTGAAGTAGACAAAGCCACAAGCCACTGGTGGAAAGGATTTATTACTCTAGATCCTGCCAATGGTGGGATGCAACTGCCGCAAATTCCCCAGACTTCTCAGGTATCTTCAGATTCGGCTCAATATACTTCTCGATATGGCGATCGCATTGCTGCAAGTCAGGCACAATCAATTCCTTTAACTATTCCGACTCTGTGCGATCGGCTTAAATTAGGAAAGTTTGAACGCGATTTATTAGTTTTATGTATAGCCCCAGAGGTAAACCGCCGCTACGAAAAGCTTTATGTGGTCTTGAATAACGATGATAGTAGTTGTCGCCAACCGACGGTCGATCTGGCTTTGCGGTTATTTTGTCGATCCGATGCCGAGTGGCGCATTGCTAGATCTGCATTTTTACCTAAATCGTCCTTGATCAAAACCAAAATCATCGAAATCTGTCCGCCTCATACTTCTGCCCAATCTTTAATTTCTCGGTCTTTGCGTTTGAGCGATCGCGCTGTTGATTATCTATTAGGAGATGTGGCGATCGAGTCAATCTTACCTAAACCTCGCAAAAAAGCTGTTCCCAAAATTACAAGTTAAAGGGCTTAAATACTCTCTTTTTGAAACAAGTTGAGTTAAAGCTGTAAAAGTTCTAAATATCTCCAGTTAGGATAATCGCCTTAAGTGACTCCACCACTAGATCGATCGCAATATTTGTAACTTCCTTAGTAGCTCGGTTCACCACTTCAACTTTACCTTCAGCAATACTTCGCCCTGTGACAATCCGATAGGGAATTCCGACAAGATCGGCATCTTTAAATTTTAATCCTGCTCTTTCATCGCGATCGTCAAGGATAGTCTCGATTCCTGCATTGTTAAGCTCGGTCAGAAGTCTCTCTGCTACCTGCATTTGCTGAACATCCTTTACATTCGGAACGCAAATAATCACATGATAGGGAGCGATCGCCACATGCCAAATAATGCCATCTTTATCGTGGGATTGCTCTACGGCTGCCTGTGCTAAACGCGATACGCCCAAACCATAACAGCCCATAATTAGCGGTACTTCTTCGCCATTCTCATTGGTAAAAGTTGCACCCATCGCTTTAGAGTATTTCGTTCCCAATTGGAATATATGCCCAACTTCAATTCCTCTGGCAGTTTGGAGGGTTTGACTGGGATCGTGATGTGCAAAATCCCCAGGGCGAGCTTTGCGAATATCTACTAAATCAGGCTCAGGAAAATCTATATACCAATTTGCACCAACCACATGGAAGCCTGTTTCATTTGCGCCAGTTACAAAGTTTTTGAGGTCATATATGCTACGATCTCCAAGACGTAGAAACTCAGGTGCAAAGTCGGGAATTTTTTTAATAAAATCATCTGCCAAAGTTGGCGCAATGTAGCCTAGTGGAAGTTCCTTAGATACCCATTTAGCTTGAGATTCTGGATCGGCAAGTTTTAGGGAAATAATGGTTTTGCCACTATAATTGTTTGCTAATTTGACTAATTCATTTTGCAGCTTTACTTCATTCACTTCTTGGTCGGCTTGAATACTCACAAGTACCAAAATATTCATGCCATTCTCAAAGGTAGCCTGATAGAGAACTTGCTTTACTACTTGACTAGGATGGCATTTCAGAACTTGGCAAAGCTTCTCAATTGTGTCAGCGTTGGGCGTAGAGACTTGCTCAAAAGTATTAAAGAGAGAAGGAATGGGATCGGCAATAAGGGAAATTGCTTTTTCCGCATTGGCGGCGTACTTACCATCTTCGGTATAGAGCACATCATCTTCGCCTGCTTCGGCTAATACCATAAACTCTTGGGAACCAGAACCACCGATCGCCCCAGAATCCGCATCTACAGCCCGAAATTTTAGCCCACAGCGATTGAAGATATTACAGTAAGTCTTATCCATTGCTAAGTAGGTTTCTTTTAACGAAGCTTCAGAACTATGAAACGAATAGGAATCCTTCATGATAAATTCTCTGCCCCGCATCAAACCAAATCTAGGGCGAATCTCATCTCTAAACTTAGTTTGTAATTGATAAAGATTTAAAGGTAGT